>Ga0209716_1000431_pt1 | contig 40266 bp, 31 predicted proteins | sample COGITO_mtgs_1205_FD_184811 | JGI IMG/M metagenome (GOLD analysis project Ga0209716, IMG submission 184811) | Pelagic marine microbial communities from North Sea - COGITO_mtgs_120531 (SPAdes) (version 2) | ecosystem: Environmental > Aquatic > Marine > Epipelagic ...
GTACTGTAAATACAAAACTTGTAATTTATCGTGCAGTAGGTGATCAGTTCCAAGTAGATCAAATAATAACCGCACCTGACAATGTTACAGCATGGGCAGATAAAGTTGCACTAAATCCTGCAGGAACACAGATTGCAATTAGTTCAATGTTAGTAGATACTAATAAAATTAATCAAGGTGTTGTGTACATTTATACTCAACAAGCAGATGGAAAATTTGGATTGTTGGATACTGACGGTATAACTAGAATTGCTAATCAAACACTAACACCGCCACAAAATGAGGAAAGTGAAGGATTTGGATTTGGATTAGACTTTGGCACTGATAATTTAGTAGTATCGAGTTTAAATGGCGATCAAATTATTCCAACTACATTCGATGTAAGTGTATATGCTGAAACAGAAGATACAGTAACTACATTTGACAGAGATTTTACAAACTTTAGAAATGTTAAGTTAGACAAAGGTGTTGTTTATGTATACGAAGAAGTTAACGAAAGTCTAATCTATTCAGAGCAGTTTGTATATCCACTAACACAAACTACATTCGGCGAAAACATTTATGCTAATAGCAATCACGTTTATATTGGAATGCCAGATCAGTTCAACGATAGTACTAAGGGACAGTTACTAGACTTTAGAAAAAACAAAGGAGTGTTTGGTTGGAACATTCTTAAAGAAGGCATTACACCTGTAGATGTTGATAATATCCAAGGCGCCTTTTTATACAACAAGCGCGAAAATAGAATTGTAAGTTATATAGATTACATTGATCCAGTACAGGGTAAGATTGCAGGACCAGCTGATCAAGAAATTACATTCAAAACTCCGTTTGATCCAGCAGTATATAATACAGGTAATACATCGGATAGTTCAGTTGATCCTAACAGAGCATGGACTGATAAACACGTTGGGCAAGTATGGTGGAATATTGGTACTGCTAAATTTACACACGCTTATCAAGGTTCAACTACTTTCCAAAAAAATAATTGGAATAAACTAACACCTGGCGCAAGAATTGATGTATATGAGTGGGTAGAAAGTAACCTTATACCGAGCATTAGAGATGGCATTGCTGATACTCCTAATGGTATAGCTAACGGAATTAGTGGCACAAGTTTATTTGGTGACGCTAGGTATTCAACTAAAATAACTTATGATGAGTTTAGTAAAACTTTTAATAACAAATATTATTTCTGGATAGTCAATAGTGTTGTAGTTCCGGTGTTAGAGAATAGAAGATTAAGTATTCGCGACATTGCAGCTCTTATAGAAAATCCTAGAATACAGGCTTATCCATTCTTAAGCTTGCTTTCTAATAATAAATTTGTACTTAATAACTTTGACACATTTGTTGACAACGACGATCTAGTGTTGAATATTAAATATTCAACTGGACCTAAAAAATTACAAAACATACACAGTCAGTATAAACTAATATCAGACGGATTAGACACAAGTAAGCCTGATCCTGATATTGAACGTAAATGGTTTGACAGCTTAATTGGGTTTGATGACAATAATAGAATTGTACCTGATCCAACTATTACTGTTAAAAATCGTTACGGCGTACAAAACCGTCCAAGACAAAGTATGTTTGTCAATAGATTTGAAGCACTGAAACAAACTATTGAGAGAATAAATCTAAAACTTTCTGAAAATCTTATAGTAGACGAATATGATATTTCTTCACTAACACAGAAAGATACCTTGCCAACGCTAATATCAAAAGAATATGATCTAGCTATTGACACTTTTGCAGATCTTAAATTTGTAAGCACAAATAAAATTACTCCTGCGGTATTGACTCCTGTAATTACTAATGGTAGAATTTCGAGAATAAACATTACAGATTCAGGACGTGGTTATAAAGTTGCTCCTAGCTTTAAGATTAATGGAGAAGGCGTAGATGCAGATTTTGATATTATTATTAATAGCTTAGGTCAGATTACTGATGTTAATATTACTAATACAGGATCGGGTTATAATTCGTCTACAACAATTACAATTAGACCGTTTACTGTATTAATTAATGCAGACGAATCTGTACAAGATAAATGGGCATTGTATTCGTGGAACGGTACTGAATGGTATAGAAGAAAAATACAAAGTTATAATGTTGAGTTATACTGGAATTATATAGATTGGTACGCAGAAGGCTATAATCAATTTACAAATATTAATGATACAGTTCTAGGAGCATACCAAATTCCATCACTAAGTAACAACATTGGAGATATTACAAAAATTGAAAATGTAGGATCTGGTGGTTGGTTATTACTTCGTAAAATTGATAATCAAGATAGTGAAGATTATACTATAAATTATGAAACAATTGGCCGTCAAAACGGCACAATACAATTTAAAGATACACTATATGATTATTCAAAAAACGCTGTAGGATATAGTAACCGCAGTTTTGATAGTAATTTCTTTGATAATAATCCGAGTGTTGAATTAAGAATTATACTCGAAACTATTAGAGATAAACTATTTACAAATGCTTTAGAAATTGAATACAATCAACTGTTTATGGCAGCGTTACGATATGTAATGTCAGAACAGCAATCAGTTGACTGGATGTTTAAAACTAGTTTTGTAAAAGCAAAACATAATAGAGAATCTTTAAGTCAGCAAGATATAACATTTAATAACGATAATTTACAAAGCTATCAAGATTTTGTTGAAGAATTTAAACCGTATTCGACAAAAATTAGAGAGTTTGTTAGTGAATATACTGCTATTGATCCTACAAATAGTAGCATAAGTGATTTTGATCTACCACCTTTCTATAATAAACTTATAAAATCAATAGAATCAAGTAATGCAATTATTGTTGATAATGAAATACAAAAAGAAAATCTAGATATATCTGTTTATCCACGTAAAAATTGGAAAGATAATCTCGGATACCAAATAACAGAAATCCAATTAGGCAGTAGTGGCTCAGGATTTACATTTGAGCCTACTGTTACACTTGTAGGCGGAGGCGGCTCAGGCGCAACTGCAAAGGCATACTTAGGTTATGGCAAAATTACTAGCATCAAAATAACTAACCCAGGTAATGGATATACTAGTGCGCCTTCTGTTGTTATATCTGGCTCACAAGTAGAAACAGGTACTCCTGCGAGAGCAACAGCAGTACTGGGTAACGGTGTTGTAAGAACGCCGAGTATTAAAATTAAGTTTGACAGAACTAGCGGAACATTCACTTTTGATACATTAGCTAAAACAGAAACTTTTACAGGAACAGGATTTGAAAATAGATTCTTCCTTGAATGGCCAATGGATCTTGACATTAAAAAAGTTAATGTTTACGTAGATAATATTTTACAATTGCGTAGCAAATATACATTTGAGAATATTAAAAACACAGATAAATCTTATGTAAGAGAACAAGGTAAAATATTATTTGCAACGCCTCCTAAGCTTAACTCTGTAATACGTGTTGAGTACAATATTCCGTTAAGCATGTTAAATGCAGAAGACAGAATTAAATTTGCTTACAATCCGATTGCAGGAATGTACGGCAACGACTTGGCACAGTTAATGACTGGTGTAGATTACGGCGGTGTTGAAGTACGCAGTTTTGACTTCTCGAGTCCAAGTGGGTTTGATAGTCAGCCATGGTACACAGATAACTGGGACGAGTTCGACGACACATTTGAAGACGAGGTATTTACAGCAGACGGCTCGACTATTGCAGTACAATTAAGTGCTCCTTTAGAAGATGGTGTTGTGTATAACTTGTACAAAAACGGTGTAAGAATTGACGCAACTGATTTTGTAGCTGGAACACCAGCAGTACCGGGTGTTCCAGCAGTACCTGGTGTGCCGGCAGATGCAGAATACAACAATGGTGCATTAATTACTGAGAACAATGGTACAGTGTTTGACAGAGCCTTAACTGTAAACGGATTGAAACTAGTTGTTGCAGGAGCAGTAGGCGGACAACTTGCAGTACCAGATGAATGGGCAAAGAAAACTGCAAGAACATTTGAATTAATAACTGATCCTAACGGTGCTGGCATTAACACCACACATCAACGTAACTTTATTAAAACACTACGTGGTGACGCAGGAACATATCACGCAGGAATACCTGCAATACAAAGAGTTGCATATAACGGTGGTAGTACATATACACCTAACTGGTTAGAAGATGTTAACGTGGCAAGTTATGCAGGACTACAAGCATTTAATGATAGTGTTGCTCAAAAGGATATGGTATGGTATAAAAATATCAACGGAAATAATCCTCCAACACAGCGTAGAGATATTGAAGAAATATTCGAACACGTATTCCACACTATACACGCATTTGGTATTCCAGGTGCAGTGCCTGGTAGTATAGATGCAGTGGAAATGAATCCAGATATTAGAATTTCTATGGAACCAAGTTTCGATTGGCAAAACACAGCATTACATCTTGCTATGAAAGAAGCAATTGACGCAGGGTTATATGATCCAAGTGGCTATGCTACTGATTGGAATACAGACCCAGAAGCGGCGGCAGTGGCATACACAGAATACACTTACTTGGTAAACTGGTCAATGTGGGATATGAGTGTATACTGGGACAACGGCACTCTTTCTCCTGAATGGGATGATAGTCTAAAAACTCCAGCAGGTATGTTAGCAAACAACCCATTAGGTTATGCGTTGTTCAATACATACTTTGCCCCAGTGTTGAGCAAACCAGATTTTGCTACAATAGAAAGTATTTTTGGTGAAAATGATACAGGCGTGTCAGGATATGTTGTTGATGAATTAGTAGGCGGAACTCCGGAAGTAGCAGCTATTCCGGAAGTTCCGGGATTATCCGCTACAAACGTAAATGCTATTACAAACAGCATTACAGGTGACGGCGTTACAGACATTGTTTATGTGCAGGATTTGGGAATAGAATTATTAGACAATGATGTATTTGTTGTAAGAAAAACAACAAGTGACGGTAGCGTTCTTCCTGATGCAGAAAGTTATGATACTGCGCTAACAGGCGGCGACTTAGCATATACAACAGCACGTGGTATAGCAGCAGAAGAAATTATTGTTGACGGTGACGGATTTGTTACTCCAACTACAAGCGCCGGTCCTGAAGAAGTTGTTCCTGGACAAGTCCTTGATACACTAGATATTAAAGTGTACACAAGAGATAGCCAAGGACAAGGAGTGATTAACAGCCAAAGTTATATTATGGACAGTACTGTAACTTATGATTTAGGTGTTACACCAAATAGTAGTGATGCAGTTATTGTAAAAGTTAATAATATTATACTTCCACAAACTGAGTACACTATTAATTGGAGTGCAAATACTGTAACACTTGATACAGCAGTTGTAGGCGCCGAGCTTAATATTGTAACAGTTTCCCAAGGTATACAAAATATATTAGACTTTGGACAACTTGTTGGTGATGGTTCAACTACAGAGTTTGAAACAACAGTTGACTGGGAAGAAAATGCAAGCGTGTATGCAAGCATTAATGGAGTACAACAAACAGTTGTAGCATTTAAATCAGACACTACATCTAAAACTGTTATTAGATTTGAGGAAGTAGTATTAAACGGTGCTGTAATTAATTATACTGTATTTTCAGCAGATGAACAAATTAATTATAGTCAAATTACCAAAGACGTATTTACAGGAGACGGATCTACTAGAGAGTTTACACTTGCAAGTGCGCCACTTTATGCGATTCCGAGTGAGCATAATATAATAGTTAAAGTTGACAATAAAATATTAAATGCAGGATATAATATTCAGTATACAATACCTGAAAACAATCAAAGAGAGTATCCATTAGAAATATTCCAAATGCCGCAAGGTAGTTTAGATGTTGCAGATGTTAAAATTTTCTTAAATGGAGAAGAGAAATTTACTCCTTTAGATTGGCGATTTGAAATAGCTAATAGTAGTATAACTCTTACTGACGATGTTGGTATTCCGGGTAATTTAATTGAAATGTATGTAATTACTGACGGCGATTATAGAATCAATGGTAAAAGTATTACTTTAGATACTGCTCCTATCAACGGTGCAGTAGTAGAAATAATACAATTTGCAAATCACGACTTATTAGGGATTGAACGTATTAATTACGATGTTGTATCGAGAACAACACTAATACCTGAAGATGTTGATTATATTACCTATAACAGATTAACAGTTGGCGAAGTTACATTACGTAAACCAGCAGTTGATGCACAGTATGTATGGGTAAGTGTAAACGGTGAACTATTAACACCTAGCGTAGACTATTCTGTAACTGACGACAAGTTAAAAGTACAACTAGTTAGACAGCCGGCAGCAAATGATGTTATTGATATTATACATTTTACAGCACCAGTTAGCAAGCCTAAATTTTCTTATAGACAATTTAAAGACATGCTTAATAGAACACATTTCAAACGTCTTGATAAATCTGCTGCTAAATTAGCACAATCATTAAATTATTATGATTTAAGAATTGAACTAGACGATGCAAGTGAATTATCAGAACCAAACAAAGGTCAAAACTTACCTGGTGTGATCTTTATTGAAGGCGAGCGTATTGAATACTTTGTAAAAGAAGAAAACACGCTACGTCAACTACGCAGAGGTACATTAGGTACTGGTGTTAAAGATACATATGCAACAGATACAAAAGTGTTTGATCAAAACATAAGTAAAACTGTTCCGTATAAAGATCAAATTTTATCTTATAATGCATCTTATGTAGAGGATGGAACTAAAAAAATAGGAGCAGACGGTTTTACAGCAACGTTTGAGATTGGTTACCCAGTAGCATCGATTAATGAGATTGAAGTGTTTGTAGGCGGTGTGCGTATGCGTAAGACGGCACTAGATGTGTTTAACTATGCAACAGCATTAGATAGTCCAGAAGGTGATACTACAGTTGCAGCAGACTTTACATTTAACGCAGATACAAATGAAATTACATTACTTACTACTCCTGCAAAAGATACACGAGTAACAGTTGTTAAGAAAGTAGGACAAAGTTGGACAATACTAGGTACAGCACTAGGTGATACAGAAAATTCAATTGCAAGATTCGTACGTGCCGGAACATCCGAGCTACCTGAATAAATACAGTATAGGAAACAAATAAATGAGCGATAACATGCAAGACACAAACGGAGTATTAGTTCAGGGACATATTAAGATATTCGACCCTGAATCACAAAAAGTTTATATTAATAAGCGTAATGCAATTCATTATGAAAATATGAGTATTGCATTAGCAGAAAGTTTGTCAAATGCTGGGCAAGGCTTTATATATGAAATGTCATTTGGCAACGGCGGCACAAGTGTCGATCCAACCGGTATTATTACATATCTAACGCCAAACAGTACTGGCACAAATGCAAGTCTATATAACCAAACCTATACTAAGGTTGTTGATGACAGAAGTGTAAATAATACAGATCCTGTACGTAATAAACTAGAAACAAGACATGTTAGCGGAACAAACTATACTGATATTGTAGTAAGTTGCTTGTTAGACTACGGCGAACCAAACGGCCAAGATGCATTTGATACAGCTAGTGCAACAGATAGTCCGTATGTGTTTGATGAATTAGGTTTAAGAAGTTATAGTACAAGCGGTACTGGCAAATTAATTACTCATGTTATTTTCCATCCTGTACAAAAGTCACTTAATAGATTAATTCAAATCGACTACACAGTGCGTGTACAAAGTTTAGCAGGGTAAGGAGTAAATTATGCCATATACAATAAGTTACACTGACACTGTTAATAAAGGCACAATAACAGTTGTTGACAATACACTTAATAGCGAAACAAGTTTAAATTTTCCAGGACGAGGCACTACAGCGTATGGTCAAGCAGTAAACGAAAACTTCTTACACTTACTAGAAAATTTTGCAAATACAACACCTCCTCTTCGTCCAGTAGAAGGACAACTTTGGTATGATTCTACACAAGGTGTAGATCAATTAAAAGTATACGACGGTACAAACTGGGTAGCGAGCGGCGGCCTTAAAAAGGCTAGTGCTGCACCGGCTGTTGCAAATTCAAGTGCAGGCGACTTGTGGGTCAACACAGAAAGTCAGCAGCTATATTTATTTACAGGCAGTTCATGGGTACTAGTTGGTCCAGATTTTAGTGATGGACTATTAACTGGTGCACAAGCACAAGCAATTGTAGGCACTGATGATATAACATACAACGTGCTAGCAATTAAAGTTGAAGATCAGCCAGTAATTATTATTAGTAGTCAAAGTTTTATACCAAAAGTATCAATTAAAGGATTTAGAAAAGGTATTAATCCTGGCATGAACATTGCAGATGAAGCAATTGTTGGATTACAGGCACTAAAGTATTACGGAACAGCTGAAAAAGCAGAAGCATTAGTAGTTGGCAATACTGCAATTCCTGCAAGTAACTTTTTAAGAGGAAATGCAGCAAGCAGTACAAATTTCCAATTAAGTGTTAAAAGTAATGACGGTGTTAAAATAGGTACCGGAGGCCAGTTAAGTTTAGGTATTGATGGTGAAACTGGTATAATACAACACAATACTAGTGGATCAAGTATTGATGTTAGAATGCGTAACGGAAATTTAACTCCGACTATTATAAGTATTAACAGTGATGGTAATGTAGGATTTAATAATAATGCGCCTGAAGAAACAGTTGACGTAAAAGGTAACATTAAAATTTCTCCAAAAGTTGGCGAAGCCGAAACAGGTGTGCTACAGCTTACAAGTACAATTAACTCTACTTCGATCGGCACAGGCAGTATTACAACAACTGGCGGACTTGGCGTTGCGTTAAATGCATACATTGGCGGCGACGTTGATGTTGGCGGTGTACTACAAACAGGTAATATATCTCCTGATAGTAATAGTGTAAGAAATATTGGTACGTCGATTAACAAGTATGATCAAGTTTATGCAACAACATTCTTTGGTAATCTACAAGGTAACGTAAGTGGTACAGTAAGTGGCAGGGCCGGCTCGGCAGACAGATTAGCAAGTGCTACTACTTTTGCATTAAGCGGTGATGTAGAACCAAACAGCTTTGAATTTGACGGACAAACAGGCGGTAGTACAAAAACATTTGCAGTAAATATTGCAAACAGTTTTATTAGTAACAAAGAAGTTACATATGATGCAGGAAATGCAGATGAATTATTATTAAATGTAACAACAGGTACAACTGGTGTATATAGGATTACAAAGCGTAATTTCCTAAAAACAATACCATTAGTGCCAGCAGGAGCAATGATGCCATTTGGTGGCGAAGAAGCACCAGCCGGATGGTTACTATGTGACGGTCAAGAAGTTAATAAGTCTGATTATAATGAACTTTGGATTGCAATACAACATAACTTTAAAGATCCTTCATTAGTATCAGATAATGGTGTAAATAAATTTACATTACCAGACTTTAGAGGAAGATTTGCATTAGGTCTTGACAATATGGGAGGCCCGAGTGCAAATAGAGTAACAGACATTGCTGCTGATGCTATTGGCGGAAACGCTGGCAATGAAACAACAACAATAGGAACTAATAATTTACCAGAACACGAACATGATCTAGAAGGCGATAGCGGAACACAATTTTATGGTGTTAGAGTTGGAGCAGGCGAACCTGTTGATGATAATGCAATTACAATGCCTATTGAGCCAGGATTAGGCGGAACACAAGGAATTGCATCCAGCGGCGGCATCAAAACTGAATCTGCATTAGGAACGCCATTAGGTGTTATGAATCCTTACTTAGCAGTTAATTACATAATTTATACGGGGCAATAATAGATGAGTTATCAACTAAACAAAACAGACGGCACTCTGCTACTAGACTTAATCGATGGACAGATTGATACAGCTAGTACTAATCTTACATTAGTTGGTAGAAACTATACAGGATACGGAGAATACTTTAACGAAAACTTTATTCGTTTACTAGAAAATTTTAGTAATACTGCTGCGCCAAGTAATCCGTTAACAGGACAAACGTGGTGGGATAATGCAGATCAGCGTTTAAAAGTTTATGACGGAACAGTATGGAAAGCTAGCGGAGGCCCGATTGTACAAAATACTCGTCCACAAATGGTTGCAGGCGACATGTGGATTGATAATCTAAACAATCAAGTTTATGCGTTTGACGGCACTGACTTAATGCTGATGGGTCCGCAATATACAGTAACTCAAGGCAAGAGCGGATTTGAAGTCGGCAGTATACTTGATCAACAAAGTAGATCGAGAACAGTGGTGTACTTATATACCGGCGGGACTCTTTCTGCGGTAATTAGTAGCATCGAATTTACTCCAATTTATGCACAACGAGTTTTAGGATTAGTTACAGCAGATAATCCAAATGGAATTATTCGTGTAGGATACAACATAATTGATACTGCTAATTTTAAATTTAGAGGAATTGCAAATTCTGCAAATGCTCTTGTAACTACTACTGGCATTGTTAGAACTGCTGACAGTTTCCTACCATCGACTGCAAACGGTATTACGACTGGTACACTAACAATTCAAAACTCAGGCGGTTTAACAATTGGACTATCTCAGAACAACGTACAAAAAGTTGTTGGTCCACGTTTTTATATTGAAAACCAACTTACTGACCACGATTTAAGTTTACGTGTTAAATCGACGTCTTTTGGATCTATTTCTGTTGATGCAATTTATGTAGATGCAAGCACAGCACGAGTTGGTATATTTACTACTAACAGATTACCAGAATATACATTAGATGTCGAAGGTGATTTAAGAGTTACAGGTGACTTAATTGTCGAAGGCGACAGAGTTGCATTAGATATACAAACACTAAGAGTAGAAGATAAGATTATTGAAATTGGCGTACTTAATGACAGTACAGAACTAACAGATGTACAGGCAGACAGTTCAGGCATACAAGTTAATAGTAGTGCAGGAAGTAAAGATATACTTTGGAAAAATGTAACAAATGCATTTACTTCAAACGTAAATTTTGACTTATTAAATAATACTTCAAGTTACAAAATCGGCGGCGTTGATAAACTAACAAATGATACATTAGTAAATGTTACTAAGGCATTAGACTTGAATCAAATTGGTACACTTTTATCATTACAAATTGATGAAGTTAATATTGATGGTAAAACAATTACATCTACTAATGATATGGCAATTACATCTACTAATGGTATTGCAATTACAGCTGGTAATGATATTAACATTACAGATAACCAGAAAATTACAGGTGTAGCCAAAGCAGTTAGCGCAAGACAAGCTGCATTGTTATCTGTAACAGAATCAGTAAATAATACAGTTGCAACAAAAGAGTACGTCGACCAAGAAATTGCTACAGATCCAGTAGTATTTAGTATGGATATTACTGGTTTAGGAACAGGTATTACATTACAATCAGCAGTTGCAGCTTACTTAAATGATTTATATCCGGCTGTAACACTAAACACTAATAAAACTGCACGTATACACACAACGTCTTATGCTGGAGCAACAGTTGAAGGCGTGGATGTAGAAGGTGCAAAAAATGTAAGCTACATTGCAGTAGATTCAAACGGAACACAGAATGAATCAGTAGTGCAAGATATTGCATTTGCTGCTGAAGGAGCTAGTGGTAACGTTATCCTTACACCAGGAAGAACTTTAATGACATACCAGTCAAACGGAACAAGTTGGGATTTCGTAGGAACTACTGCGTATCCATAAAAACGATAAATAATATAATAGCATTAGGGGTTACATAAGAACATGGCTTATTCAATAGACAGATATAATAACACACTGCTAACCACAGTGGAAGATGGAACAGTTGATCAAACAACTGACCTAAAATTCATCGGTAAAAACTACGCAGGGTACGGTGAAATACAAAACGAAAACTTCTTGTTTTTGTTAGAAAACTTTAGCGGAGCAAATCAGCCAGCAAGGCCAATTAGTGGTCAAGTATGGTTTGATAGCGGAACAAGTAAATTAAAATTTTACGATGGCACACAGTGGCGCACAACAGGCGGCGCAGAAATCGGAGCAGCAGAGCCAACCGGTTTAGCCAATGGCGACTTTTGGTGGGACAGTGGCAACGATCAATTATATGTATACAACGGTACAAACTTTGTACTTATAGGACCACAGAACGCAGGCGAAGGTGTAACCCAAATGCAAAGCCTAGAAGTTCTTGATACTACAAGTACAACAAGAGGAATAATTGCTGCTGTTATTGAGGACGAAACAACTTATGTTGTAAGTCTTTCTACGTTTGATTTAAATGCTAGTGAGTCGTCACTTATATCACAAGGCTTTGATAGAATTAATAAAGGCATTACCCTAAGAAATACTAAACTAGCCACAGCTGGCGTCACAAGTACAACTGATAGATTCCACGGAACTGCTACTAATGCTGAAAAGCTAGGTGGAGTTGCAGCAGCAAACTTTGTACAAACAGGCGTAGGCAACACTATATTTACAAGTGCAATTGAAACCCAAACAGATGACGGAGTACTAATAGGTGCCTCAAATGATCTACAAATAAAGATTGATGACAACGGTTTTGACGGTGTTATACAAAATATTACTAATAATGGCACTATTAAACTAAAAGTTACTAGCGGTGCAGGCGTACTAACACATGTTGGCACAGTTACATCAACTGGAGTTGTACCAGCAGTAGACAACACATTTACATTAGGTAGTGCTAGTCTAGGATGGTCAAATGTTTATGCTGCTAACTTTACAGGCGAAGCGTCTAAAGCTTCTACACTAAGAGTAGGTAGTGATTTCCGTAGTGCAAGTGCTAGTGCAACTAATAATACAGTTGCAGTTAGAGATGCAACTGGATCAATTGCTGCAAACTTGTTCCAAGGTACAGCAACACAAGCACGTTATGCTGACTTAGCAGAAAAGTATTCTACAGCAGAAGAACTAGCACCTGGAACAGTAGTTACAGTGTGCGCACACGAAGATCACGAAGTTGAAGCAGCAAGTTTAGGTACAATTGCAATTGGTGTTGTATCAACTGATCCTGCTGTGATGATGAACAGTGAAGCAGAAGGTCAATACATTGGTCTTAAAGGGCGTTTACCAGTTCGTGTTATAGGTGCAGTTAAAAAAGGGCAAGAAGTTTATGTTAATGATAACGGTTGTGCAAGCACAGCAATTAACGGAGGAAGTTTAGTCGGTGTTGCACTCGAAAGCAATAGTGATGAGGGCGAAAAACTAGTAGAATGTGTACTAAAAGTTTAAGGAATCATCATGGCAGATATCACAGCAGCACGAATTAATAACTTACAATCTAGTATTGCACTAATACTAGGAACTGGGTCTGGACAAAACGGATATGGACAAATAGTTTCTAGTTTACCAGTTAATAATACTGATGATATTATAACTGCTGAAGATATAAATCTTATCTATGCCGACATACTTAAAGCAAGAGTGCATCAAGTAGGTGTAACTGACATAGGAATTGCTGAAGTTATACAAAATCTTAATACTGTTGCAGAAGACACAAGTACTTTTGTAGACAATAATGGCGTAACTTCAATAGACCCAGACGGATTTAAAAAGGGAATAATAGACTTTGAAACGTTAATGTCTCAAGTACAAACCGATAAGGCAACTATGCATCCTAGTCAATCTGCTCTAGAACCTGCTATATCTAGTGCAAGAACTAGTTCTTGGAACGGATTAATTTATCACGAAGTAACTGCTACATTTAGTTCAGCTGACGCCAAACGCTTTTTCTTTAATACAGGCGGCGAGATACGAATTAGTGCAAACAACACCGGATCTTCAACACCTAAAGGATTAGATTGGAGTCAATTATGTTCGCAAGTAGGAACAATTAAATTTAGTGCAGAAACAACAGTTTCAACTACTGGCGGCGGCTCGTCGATTGGTAATTATGATTTAACAAGTGCATATCAAGACATATACACAAAAGTTGGCAGCGGCACATATAGTGCAGTATATGCTGGCAATATTTATACTGTTAAAGCACGTTCAGATATTGATACACGTATCATTTTTAGAATTGAATTCAATGATGTAGTTGTTGATAATAATGTTGACAACAACGTTGATGGCAGATTAGAAAGTACAATTCAACATTATCGTGCAAACGGTGACGTAGTAGTATCAGCACCGTCTTACTATAATACACAAACGTTAGCATAATCACACTCCTCTGTGTTGATAATATTTTTAAATAAATACTTAGTAATAAAAGAGATGATAAATGCCAACAACTATTCTAGCCAGTAGATATAACGAACTTAGAGACCAAGTAAACTTAGTCTTAGGTGATTCTTCATCTGCAACTCCTACATACGGTTACGGTCAATCATTTAGTACAAACAGTGTTGTAGGTTCTCGTGCAGCAAATGACATTGCTAATGCTGACAAAGTTTCCGCACAAGATTATGAAGATCTTTATATAGACTTGATGCGTCTACGTTCGCATCAAGTTGGTACATCTGTTGCAATTGATGAATTTGTAATTGGTGATTATGAAGCTAATACTGCTACTGCTGATAAAATTGAAGAAGCATATATACAAGGTTTAGAATCTTTAGCATCGTCGATTACTACTGATAAATTTATTGTTGATCCTGCTAATCTAACTATTACAAACTTACCAAGCGTTAATAGCAGTCGTCCGAGTTCAAATGGTGCATGGAATGGAACAATTAGTCATATATTTGTGATAATATTTAACACCGCGGTTGAACGTAGACACTTTTTTAATGCAGGTTCTCAAATAAGGTTAAGTGCATCAGTAGATTATACTGGAAGTCAAGCTAAAACAGTAGACTGGCAACAAATTTTAAATTCTATAGGATCGACTAGTTTTAAAGCAGAAGAAACAGTTAATAATGCTGGCATAGGATCAGGCTCCAATATAGGAAATTATGATCTTTCTTCTAGTTATCAGCAAGTATACTCTAGAGACGGCGGCGCCGTATATTCTCGCAATGAATATAGAGTTTTTGCAAGAGAATATGCAACGGGAAACGCCACTTCTGGAATTCAAATTAAAATAGATTTTGTAGACGGTCGCCCAAATGATGTTACTTATGGTATAGATGAAAGTGTAAATGGAACATTTAATAGTAATGTGCAACTAGCAATACCTAGTAGTCAGATTGATATTAATGGCACTATACATGACTCGGTAATAATCTCTACTGTGCCCACCGCTAGTTTGATTCGAAACCTTTCGTAATCAATCTCCGCTTGACAAATCCTTAAATCCAATATATACTAGTAGTAACATAAACTAGGAGTTTAACTATGGATGAACGTTTAGAGAAAGCACTAGACTTTTCTAATTACATGCTAACGCTTAACAATCAAAAACGTTTGCTAGCAGAAAAATACCAAGAATCATTAATACACTTTTATGATGGATCACAGTTTACAATCACTCGTGAATTGATTACATTTGTAAGTGTGATGGTATCAGCTGATCAAGACGAAGTAGTAATTACAGACGATAATAATATTCCGTGCATGGTAGAAGATTTAGAAAAGTTTTATAGTGAAATTATAAACAAATATACTATTGCATCTAATGACTATCATTCATTATACTTAAAATTAAAAACAAATAGAAGCGTAGAGAAATTGGTAGACTATGAGTAAAGGCGTATTTTTAATTGCTCGAAATAATGGCTATATTGATTATGTAAAACAAGCAGTATTCCTAGCAAGAAGAATAAAGCAATATTTAGGAGTACCAGTCACTGTTGCTACAGACAGTGTAGACTATCTAATAGATGTATTTGGCACAGATGATTTTGATAAGATTATTAATTTAGAGTATACTGCTGAAAGTAATATGCGTTACTTCTTCGATGGCACCTTGTCTAAAAAATCAGCTAGTTTTAAAAATAATAATCGCGCAAGTGTATATGATCTTACTCCGTATGACGAAACGTTACTAATGGATACAGATTATATTATTTCAAATGATTTGCTAAAAAATTGTTTTAGTACAAAGTCTGACTTTATGATGTATAAAAAGTCTAATGACATTGCAAAAGTACGCGACGAATTAGAGTTTGATACTATTAGTAATACTAGTGTAGATTTTTATTGGGCTACCGTTGTATACTTTAAACGTACTAAAACAAACGAAATATTCTTTAATCTAGTTAAACATATTGAACAAGAATGGAATCATTACAGGCGAGTTTATCAAATAACTTCAACATTATTTAGAAATGACTTTGCATTTAGTATTGCAACTCACATAATGAACGGCTTCTCGACAGGTGATTTTGTACAACAATTGCCGGGTAGTATGATGTATACTACTGATAAAGATGTTCTATGGCAAATGGACGATGATAAAATGGTGTTTCTAGTAGAAAAGAAAGATTATTTAGGCGAATATACTGCAATAAAAACATTAGGACAAACAATTCATGTAATGAATAAAAGCAGTCTTAACAGAATAATTGATCAGGAGTTTGCAAATGACTAAAGGAATTGTAGTTCTTGCACAAAACAATGCAACTGACGATTATGTAGAGCAATCTGCACTACTAGCAATGAGTTTGCGTTATTATAACGATGTACCTATCAGTATAATTACAGATGACAAAGTACCAGAAGAATACATTAGTTTGTTTGATAAGATTATTCCTATTCCGTTTGGTGACAGTGCTGAAGATAGTGAGTGGAAAGTAGAAAACCGTTGGAAGATTTATCACGCTAGTCCGTACGATGAAACTATTGTAATGGACACTGACATGTTAGTGTTACAAAACATTGATACATGGTGGAACTTTTTATCTAATTACAAAGTATTTTATACTAGCAACGTGTTAACATACAGAGGCGAAACTGCAAATACTAGTTACTACAGAAAAACATTTATTGATAATAATTTGCCTAATTTGTTCTGCGGATTACACTACTTTAAAAAATGTGAAGTTGCACAACAGTTTTATACTTGGTTAGAGCTAGTAGTTAATAACTGGGAAACATTTTACGAACAACAACTAGCAGCATCATCTCGCCCTAAACATGTAAGCATGGATGTGTGTACTGCTATTGTAACAAAACTATTAGATTGCGAATCTGACATAACAAACAAAGTTACTAAATTTCCTAGCTTTACTCACATGAAACCTTATTGCCAGGGATGGAATACTGTACAAAAAAGTTGGCAAGATCAAATAGGTGTTTATATTAGTAAAGATGGTAGCACTAAACTGGGTAATTATGCTCAAACAGGAATACTACATTATACTGAAAAAGACTTTGTAGAAAAGTCACCAGCACTAGAAAGATACAGGAATTTATTAAATGTCTGATTTACAATCTTTACTTAAAAAACTTAGTGTTACTACTGTAGCAACACAATCTTATGTTTATTATGAAAAAGAAACTGGAAAAATAAACAAAGTTAGTTCAAGAAACACCTTTGAAGAAGGGTTTGAAATTTTTAATATTGACACTGAAGAAGTAAAACATATTCTTACTGGCGAACGCAGAACTGAAGAATTTATAGTAACATATGATGTTAGTTTAAAGCACATGCGTATTAAAGAAATTGCATACGACGATTCTTACAATACAGCAGATACAATGACATATAAATTGCCAGTTATCAGGCAAGTACACGATGCTCATTTTACCTTGAATAGAATTTACGAAGATGTAGACATATATATTTGGGATTCTAGTAAAGGTTATAATGTAAACGATTATGTATTTTACAAAAATATCATTTACAGAATAAAGGAAGACTTAATTCCTAATAAAAAGTTTAATACACGTAAGCATCAAAAAATTGTTGGAGAAGTTAAATTAACAACTATTCCTACACAATCACATACTATTGAACAGCCTGTGTTTACTCAACAATATAACGGAATAAAGGTTGATGTTTGGTACAATAATCTTAATCATCTAGCAGGGCAGCATGTATGGTACAATAATTGTGTATATAAACTTTTAAAAGACCAAGATGCTGACACAACATTTAGTTTAGATAACACTGAAATACTAATTAGTAATGTAAAATTGTTTGATGACAAAAATGAGCATTTGCCCTTTGACACTAAGCTCTATTTAGGTGATCTTGTATTAAAAAATAATAGTTTGTATAGTATTTCATTTGAAAAAGTAAACATTGAAAAAGATAAAAGTTTAATATATTTTTATAATGCAAAAAATACAAAAATAGTTTTTAATCCTAACGAAAATTCTTGTACTGAATATGATCTTAATAAAAACACTAATGTAAACATAGAAAATAATATTGTATTAGATGTAAAAAGATTTGAAAGATTTAACACAAAAGACAACGGAAAACTAGTTCTTTGTGGACGCTACTTATACCAAATTGAAGTATCGAGAGATTATGATATTATTATTCAACAGAATACAATTTTCAAGCATTGGAATATACAAATTAACCCTTATACTAAAAAGTTTTTAAGGACTAGTGGATATAAACCAAATGATAATTTATATTTTAGTCTTACTACAAAACATGATCCTAATCTATTAATCAGAAGTTTACAATTTAAAATTAGTGATTTATTAGAACATGATGATCAAAATCCTATTATTCCTTTCATATATGAGTCAGAGTCTGAAGCTAATGCGGTAAGTATATTTACTGCAAAATATTTTGACAGTTACGCACACGAGGTAATTTAATGACAAAATTTAAACCAATAGATTATGATATAATCTATTTGTCCTATGACGAACCAAATGCAGAAAAAAACTATGCAGACTTATGTAAGAAAGTGCCGTGGGCAAAACGTGTACACGGAGTTGAAGGTAGTGATGCCGCACACAAAGCATGTGCAAGATTGAGCGAAACAGATAGGTTTATTACAGTAGACGGTGACAATAGAATCCGCGAAGATTTCTTAAATCAAGTAATTGACTTTGATGAGCATGCCGATCTTAAAAATACAGTAATAAGCTGGTGCGGCAGAAACGAAATAAACGGATTAATGTATGGTAATGGCGGACTAAAGTGTTGGCCTAAAGATTATGTACTGAATATGCGTACACATGAAAATGCTGATCCTAACAACGCACATGCACAAGTAGACTTTTGCTGGGATGCAAAATATATACAAATGAATAGTTGTTATTCGGACGTATATAATAATGAAACCGCAGCGCAAGCATGGCGAGCTGGATTTAGAGAAGGTGTAAAACTTGCTACAGATCGCGGAGTAAGAATTGAGAAAGAAGAATTTAAAAATAATCATTGGCGTTGTTTGCATTGGCTGTATATCTGGAGTATGATTGGCGCCGACGTTGAAAACGGGCTATGGGCAATATACGGAGCAAGAGAAGGGTTGTATAAAACTATGTGTACAGACTGGGACTATGTGCAAGTAAGAGACTTTAAATATCTCAACAGTCTTTGGAATGACACTTATAGTAAAATTACTGAAGAAATGTTACCTTATGAAATTATGGGATTGGGAGCGTCTCTTGTAAATGACCTAGATATTCCGATTGCAGAAAATCCTTTAAATGCACAACAGAGTAAGTTTTTTAAAGCAGTATATCAACATCCTTCAAGAACTGATCATCAAAGGTTTATAGAAAAACTATGAATGAAAAATTAAAAGGCGATGTAGTAAAACTGTTTAAGGGAAAGTATAAAAGTCAATATTTTGAAGATGCCCAAGATTTACTTAAAGGCCTCAACAAAATTAGTCCTAGTTTTTGTCTAGCTAAATGGTATAGTGTAAGCTTACACTTGCCTACCGGAAAAACACACAGTTGCTATCATCCACCGGCCCACGGTATTCCGTTAGAAGAGCTTGCAAAAAGTCCTGATGCACTACATAATACTGAGTATAAGAAAGAACAACGAAAGAAGATGCTCGCAGGCGAACGTCCAAAAGAGTGTGAATTTTGCTGGGCATTAGAGGATCAAGGTAATATTAGCGATCGTGCGTACCGTAGTAAAGATGTGTATGAAGATGGCCTTATAGAAGCAGCACAAGTTGAAGAAAATCCTAAACCTAGGTATTTAGAAGTTAATTTTAATCAGGCATGTAATTTAAAATGTGCATATTGTAGTCCGCACTTGTCTACTGAATGGCATAAAGAAGTTAAAAAACACGGTGCTTATCAATTAGTAGGCGTCGGCCACAATGATCCAGGATGGGTAGAAAGTTTAGGAATTAATAATTCTCCTGATAGCCCGTATGTGCAATCATTCTGGGAATGGTTTCCTGACGTATATCCTACACTAAAAACATTTCGTATGACTGGCGGCGAGCCTTTAATGGACAAAAATACCTTTAAAGTATTTGATTATGTAAAGAAAACGCCAAACAACGCTTTACAATTAAGTATTACTAGTAATTGTTGTCCTCCTGGCAATCAATGGCAAAAGTTTATAGACGATTTAAAAGAAATAACGGACAAAGATGCAGTGGATCATTTTATGTTATTTTGTAGTTTAGATAGTTGGGGCGAACAAGCCGAATACATTCGAAATGGTTTAGACTTTGACGTACTATATAAAAATATAACACAATATCTTAGAGAAAGTAATAAACATAGTCTTACATTTATTATTACAGCAAATCTATTAAGTTTACCTGGCTGGACAACTTATATTAAAAATATTCTTAAACTAAGAAATGAGTTTAATACGGATAGGCAATTGGTATGGTTTGATACCCCGATGCTACATGATCCTAAATGGCTAAGTATGAAGTTAGCAACTCCTGAAATGTTACAACCTTTACTAGATAGTATAGAATTTATGAAAAGTCATCCTGAAACTGCTCTTAATAGATTTAAAGGATTTAAAGATTTTGAAGTTGACAAAGTCAAACGACTATACGAATGGGCTAGAGAACCGTTAAATACACAGGAACAAGAAGTAGCTATGAGAAATTTTAATCTTTTCTTCAAACAGCATGACATGAGACGAAACACTAATATTAATAAAGTATTTCCTGAATTACACGAATTTATAGACAACTGCGAGGCACTAAATGCAAGACATTAAACACATTAAAAAAACAAGAGATCAACTAAATGCTGTAGGGCCTGGAATGTGTGCAATGAAATGGCTACATCAGACGTTATACTTACACACTGGCGATAATCATAGTTGTTATCATCCACGTCCTCATCATATTCCCCTTCATGAAATCGAAGCAGATCCTAGCGCATTGCATAATACTAAGTTTAAAAAAGAACAGCGTAAAACCATGCTAGAAGGCGGTCGCCCGGACGAATGTTATTATTGTTGGAATATTGAAGATTTAGAAGGTGACCATATAAGTGATAGAATGGTTCATAGCTCAAGTGATTTTGCTGTAAACGAAATTGAAAAATTAGCTAAACTTCCTTGGGATGCTCCTATTAACCCTCGATACTTAGAAGTAAGTTTTGGCAATGGCTGTAACTATCGTTGCGGCTATTGTTCGCCACAAGCAAGTACACTATGGATGGATGAAATTAAAAAACACGGCAATTATGATCTAACTTATAATCAATACGGTATTGACTTCTTAGAAAACGGTACATATTACGGACCTAAAGATGATAACCCGTATGTAGAAGCGTTTTGGAAGTGGTGGCCTAGTCTACGTAACGATTTGCATACATTGCGTATTACTGGCGGAGAGCCATTAATGAATCCAGGTGCTATGCAATTTTTTGATCTGCTGGAAAAGGAGCCAGCGCCGCAATTAGAAATTAGTATTAATAGTAACTTAGGAGTTACTACTGCAAAAATGGATAAAATGTACGATAGAATACAAAGTTTATTAGATCAAAAGAAGATTCGTAAATTTAGCTTGTTTACTAGTATTGAAGGGTGGGGTGCGCAGGCAGAATATATGCGTACTGGATTAAAATGTGATCACTGGGGAAGAAATTTTGAAGAAGCAATCAAGCGTGGATTCAAAGTTAATATCATGTGTACATTTAACATATTGTGTGTTGCAACATTTGATAATTTTTTAAGTAAAGTAATTGAATGGCGCAAAAAACACGGTAAACAAGCATTAGGGTTTGATACACCATATTTAAAAGAACCACCTCATTGGATGATAAATATTTTACCTAAAGATTTCTTAATGCAACACATGGATGCAAATTTAAAATTTATTGAAGATAATAAAGAATATTTTACAGATGTTGAATACGAAAAAATGAAACGTGTACGTGATTATGCAGATCAACATCATGTGTCTGAAGAAAAAATACATCAAGGCCGCAGAGACTTTTATAGTTTTTTTAACGAAACTGATAAAAGAACTGTTGGATTAAATATGTTAGAAGTATTTCCTATGTATGAAGAATTTTACAATCAGTGTAAAGAGGTATATGAAAATTATGGAAAATAGAAGATTTTTTGCTTATGGTTGTAGCTATACTGAGTATCCGTGGCCGACTTGGGCAGATATCTTAGGTCGTAATTATGACAAATACTATAATTACGGAAGACCTGGTTCAGGAAACATGTATATGTTTAATTCTATTATGGAAACTGATCAGTATCACAAATTGACCAAAGACGATTTAGTAATAGTACAATGGTCATCAGCATTGCGAGAAGACAGGTACAAAGATACAAATTGGGTAACCATGGGTGGTCTTTATAATATATACTCTCGTAGAGAGGTTAAAAAATTCTTTGATTTTAGAGGATTTCTAATACGTGATTTAGCTGCAATAAAAGCAATAAAAGTTTTTTTAGATAGCATTGGATGTGAATATTATTTCATAGGAATGGTTCCTCTTCTTCAAAGTATCGAATATCCTGATGCTCAGGATGTTGATATTAGTGATATTCATAGAGTTTATGCAGACGTATTAAAAGTTATTAAACCTACATACGATGAAATTATACAAACTGCTAAAACACGACCAAAATTATTTTATACTAGAACAATTAGCGACACTCATCCTGTTCCTTCTGAGCATTATGAATATTTAGAAGCAGTGCTTCCGCACTTACTAAAAGAACCTAAGTCTATTGCGATTGATATGGATAGAAAACTAGCAGGAATTTGGAAAGGTGATCTAAATTATTCTTGGGAACCGGAAGTTTGGCCAGACAAAATACACAGCCTATTTAATGACGATAAACGGATAAAACTATGATAAATGAAAAAAATAAACAAAGCTGGTGTGTAAATGCCGAACATGCGATGAGTGGTGATAATACCGGACACACAAAAATTTGTTGTATGACAAGATTTATGGATAGAAAAATATCTCTAGGTGAACAAACGATTAAAGAAAATTTTAATCAGCCCGATTTTGTTGAAGTAAGAGAAGCACTTGCCAAAGGTATACGACACGAAGTGTGTAGACTTTGTTGGACAGAAGAAGATTCTGGTAGACAGAGTAAGAGGTTACGAGATAATGAAAAATATTTAGGAATGGTCAAAGACGGCGGCACACCATTCAAAGGACTAGCTAAGTTAGAACTTAATTTAGGCAATCAATGTAATCTTAAATGTAGAACATGCGGACCTCATTCCAGTAGTACCTGGTTAAAAGAAAAGTTCGACATGCAAGAAAAAAAATATTACAAAAATTTTAAAGATTATGCTGCATCAATGCGTAAATATAGTAAGCAATATGAGCCTACTAGTCCATTTTGGGATGATTTTGATAATAATTTAGAAAACATTAATCAGATTGATTTTTACGGTGGCGAACCATTTATGAGTGAAAAAATGTGGGGAACATTAAAAAAAGCAGTTGAGTTTGATTATGCAAAAAACATAGAGCTACATTATGCTACAAATTGCACTCATTGGCCAGACGATGTTGAAATTTTTAGAGAGTTTAGACATTTAAATCTAAACTTTAGTATTGACGGCGTTGGTCCTGGATTTAATTACATGAGATATCCAGGAGAATGGAGCGAAGCAGAAGTAACTTTAAAGAAGGCGAGAGAATTTGCAAAAACTCATAAAAACATACACATGAGTTGGATTGTTACTTTAAGTTCAATTAATATTCATAGTTTACCTGAAATTATTGCAGAGTATGAAGAAAACTATAGTGATTTTGGAATATACTTAAATTTAGTTCATGATCCTGATCATTATAATATGAAGATAATACCATCTAGTATTAGAGAAACAATAATTAACAGATTAGAATTAATCCCAAAAGATGCAAACTGTTGGCAGAACTATTTACCTGGCATAATCCAATTTTTAAAAGACGGCAATCCTGATATTGCTTTATGGAATAAAGCAATGAACGAAATTAAATGGCAAGATGCTTATAGAAACCAATCCTTCCAAGCGGTATATCCAGAGTATTATCAATTAATTCAGGATACAAGTTATGAATAAATTTTTTACTTGGGAAAAGCTGTCTCAAATGCATATCGAACTAACAAATTCGTGCAATGCTGCTTGTCCAATGTGTACTCGATTTTTTGGCAACAGTCCCTTAATACGACCTGATCTTGAATTAGGACAGATTACTTTAGATAAATTTAAAAAATACTTTCCTAAAGAAGTTCTAGACAAAATGGAAGTAATATTGTTTTGTGGAGTACATGGAGACCCGTGTGTTGCAAAAGACGTTTACGAAATATGTGAATATATTGCTGAAACAAATCCTGAAACCTGTGTAAGAATGAATACCAATGGCGGAATGCGTAATCCAGAATTTTGGAGTAAAATGGGAAAACTTTTTGCAAGTAAAGAAAAGGGTCCTTGGTCTTGGAGAATTACTTTTAGTATAGATGGACTTGAAGATACCAATCACTTGTATAGACGAAACGTTGTATGGGATAAATTATATGCAAATGTAAAGGCATATTTAGAAACAGGTGCGCAAGCTGAATGGGATTTTTTAATATTCAAACATAACGAACATCAACTACAAGAAGCAAAAGAGTTGTCAGCAGAATTAGGTTTTTATGCATTTGTGCCTAAGAAAGCACTTGGAGTAGACGACAACGGTTCGTTACGTAGAATGCCGGCTGTGTCAAGAGAAGGAGAGCTAGAATATTACATTGATGCTCCAGTAGACCCAAACAATAGAAATATTGAAAATCCAATTGGTGAAGAACAAACAGGTTATTGGAAGTTCAATCCTGAAGAATATAAGCGTTTAAGAAAAAATAGACAGACTCCGCACAACTATCAAGATATGATAGATAATGCATATGCACAGCTTGCTAAAGAAGATAACACACAATTAGATACTGCTGATATTAATTGTAAAGCAAGGACTCGAGAATCAGGTATTGAAATCTTTGTTGACAATTTTGGAAGAGTTATGCCTTGTTGTTACGCAGGTACTCATTTAGTTGGAACACACGGTGACGGTCAAAGTTTACAGTTGCATCATGAAACACAAAAATACGGATGGGAAAAATTTGATCTTGAATTGCATTCTTTAAAAGACATAATGTTACAAGGTCATTTAGATAGGTTATACACTGACTCGTGGTCAAAACCTAGTTGCGGCGATGGTAAAATGGCATACTGTGCAAATATCTGCGGCACATATAGTAGAGTAGATAGAATTTGGACTCACGAAGATATGACAGACAAGTCTCGTAATTGGAGAAAACCTTCTACCCATGAATAGAGATATCTGGCCTAGTTTATATAAAGGATTAATAAAATGTTAACAAAAGAATTTACTAAAATGCTTCTAGATGATCCTGTATCGCTACTTGATACTAAAATAGATGTTATAATCGATTTGTGTAAAAAACATCAAGTTACAAATTTATTAGAAATTGGCAGCTTTGCAGGCGGATCCGCTTACAAAATAGCAAAAGCATTGAGTAATGTAAAAATAACAAGCATTGATATTAACGAATTTGATGGTTATTTTAATGACCCCGGAAATGTACATATATTAGAAATGTTATACGAACGATATAAACCTAATATAATTTATCCTGATACTATGTTAGAAATACAAGATCTTTATAATAAAAGCATAAGCAATCTAAAAATTAAACAATGTGAATTATACCACCTTGATATTACACCGTTTGACTTAATTATTGTTGATGGAGATCATAGAGGTGAGATTGTGGAACAAGAATTAGAATTTATTTTCAATAATAAAAATGAATGTATAATTATTATAGATGATATCGGATATCCACCGTTTTCGATAAAGAAATCTGTTGAAAATTTTTGTAGTAAGTATAACTTGGAAGTTAATTATACATACCCTAGGTATGAATCATCAACTAGTCAAATAGAAAATGATATAGCGATAATAGTATATAGTAATGTATGATATTGTATTTATAAGTTACAAAGATGTTTTGGATTGTAGACGGCGATGCTATGACAGACAAGTCGCGCAATTGGAGGAAAACTAAACAAAATGAGTAAAAAACATTTTCATCAAAATACATTTTGTTCATTGCCATTTACAGAAATATTTTTATATCCTAACGGAGATATTAAGCCGTGTTGTTCGGCCTCACTGCCACTCGGCAATTTAAACGACAACACTATAGAAACCATATTACAATCTAAAACTGCTAAAGATGTTAGACAATATATACTTGATGGTAAATGGCATCCTCTATGCAGTCAATGTAAACGGCAAGAAACCCAAGGTGCCAGATCAGAAAGACAATCTGAATACAGTAACGTTCTCAAAGACTTAGAATTAACAGCTTCAACCTTTAAATTAGAAAGAATAGATTTAAGATGGAGTAATACTTGTAATTTAAGTTGCGTTTATTGTTATGAAGGATTTAGTAGTAAGTGGGCAAGTATTAAAGGTATTGCTTTCAACGATGTCAAAAAAACTGGTGAAGAAAGTTTATTAAATTTTATTAAAGAAAACATTGAGTCTGTTGATATAGTTATGTTATTAGGCGGCGAACCTCTACTACAAAAACAAAACTTGACTCTAATTGATATACTGTCTACAGTTGGTTTTTATTGTTTAACTAATTTGTCAGTGCCAATGAAAACCAACAAAATTGCACAGAAATTACTTACTAGAGAAGCTGCTACTAAGTTTGGTGTTAGTATAGAAACAATAGGAGATAAATTTGAATATGTAAGGCGCAACGCTTCCTGGGAGTTGCTTGTTGATAATGTAAAATATTTTAATGAGATGCAGCGTCCTCTAGAAGCACATTCTCTTTATTCTATATATTCTGCTTTTAACCTAGTTGAATTTTATGATTTTATACTGGAACATAATTTTGAAAATATATTTTGGAATCTTTTAGAAAATACAGGAGAAAATTGTAACGCAAGTGTATTTAGATTGCCTAGGGCACTTAGAGAAAAAGCAATACAAGAAATTGATCGTTGTGTTGAAAAATACAAAGGAGAAATAGGCATAGACCAATTAGAAATTTATAAAAATAATTTAATTAATGTAACATTGCCCCCTGCAACAAAATACTTTCTAGATGAAATTAAAAGTCTTGAATTATTACAACCCTATAATAAAACTTTTTCTGATATTTGGCCTGCTGAGTGGGAGTTATTAAATCAATGAAAATACTAGTCTGCGGAGACAGCTATGCAACCAATCATGAGCATTATAGTTGGTTAAAATTAGTTGAAAATTATTTTAATTGTAGAGCTACTACTACTAATTTTGCAAGAGCTGCGAGCAGTGTAAACTACTCTTATAAAAGATTAAAACACTCATTAGATACTGACGGATATGACGTAGTAATATTTGTATTAACATCTGCAGATAGGCAATATCACAGAGATATGATGATTCACGGAGGATTTCCCCAAAACAATGATGGAACGCCAGTTTCAAACAAACTTAAAGAAGCAATAAAGTCTTACTACTTGCATCTTTATGATAGCGAAAACACATCATTATGGCATAGTATGGCATGTCATGCCCTTGCTCAAATAAGTTTAGAATTTCCTAATACTAAGTTCATTTTTATACCAGCATTTAAAGATTTTGAAAACATAACGAAAGGTAATTGTGTGATAACTAGTAATGAATTAAGTTATTATACTCAATTAGATAAAAAAAGTTACGCAATGGAACTCCGAGGAGAACCTTGTGATGTCAGAGCAAATCATTTAAGTTCTCGTCAAAATGAAACTTTATCAAATTATGTAATTAATTTTATTGATAATTACGAATTTGGAGTTGTAAATTATAAATCTTTAGATAAATTAAAGACACTATGATAAAAATATGGGCATACGGTGACAGTTTTGTAGCAGGCGATCAAGATGATCCTAAGCGTATTGACGCTATACCTGAGATAATGGAATACAACAGATATAATTTTAGTTTTGCTGCTCACTTAGCTAAAAATTTAGGCATAGATATAATTAACAGAGCAATTAGTGGTTGTAGTAATTTTGTACAGCTAGATAAGTTGTTTAAAGATGCTGCATCTATTGCACAAGATGATATTGTAATTTTTGGAATAAGTTCTCCACTAAGAGATAGATTTCAAATACCATTTAACTATCCAGAATTTGTAAAAGATACTAGAGGACCAACACTGGGCGATAGAGATTTATTCAGCAAGAAAAATATACATTGTGTGCCTACGGTAGATATGTTTTATCTATTGAGCAGTATAGAAAAAATAGAAAAACTCTATAATATTAAAATTATAAAAATAAATGCATTCCATAACTTTATGGAAGATTGTCCTCTAGAAGAAACCCATAAATTTCAATTTGCAAATTACTTAGGGTTAAACAAACCTAACAATACTTTGTTAGATGTGCTAATAGATAATTGGTTAGGAACAAAAAAGTTAGCAACTAAAGATCATAATAAATGGACTCCTCCTGAAGAATATAAAATATATTTTACTAGAAAGAGTCATCCTAGTGTCGAAGGACATAAAAAAATAGCAATATGGATGTATGAAAGATTAAAAAATGATTATAACTATCCCATATAAATGGTGTAAAGGACTAGGCACACAAATTTGCACTATTAGTGCCATTGCCGATTCTCAATATGATACAGTTAAGTTTCTCGAAAATACATCAGAATACAATAATTTTAAATTTTTTGTAGATTATTACAATCTTGATTTAAATATTATACTTGGCCAACCAGAAATAATAGATAACAAAATATGGTTTGACGATTTTACAAAAATATGTTCTCCTTATATTAAAAAAGATATTAAATATAAAGATAACAAGTATATCTGCCTTAGTATGTACCAAGATTTGCCACAGTATCTAGTAGATGATACAGCAAACAATTACCCATTTAATAAAATATATACTTTAGATCAATACTCAGAAATTTTTAAATTATCAAGAAAATTTGGTTATGATATAGTTACTATGGATTCTATGCACACTACAATACAAGAAAAACTTGATCTATTATCAAAATGTCGTGCAGTTATTGGATACGAAGGCGGAATTTTACACCTAGCACATACATTGGGAATACCGTGTATAATGCTTCCTTGGCGTAATAAAAGTATAACTCCGACTAATCTAACTGAACTATTACATTTAGATTTAAAAACATATTTTTTAAGAGATATTAACGAATTACTTAGCATGAATAAGACAGAATTCCATAGGATACTGCACTTGCTTGATGTTAATAAAGGCAATAATTCTGTTGTACATACGAAATTCCGAAAAAAAATGCTCAGGGGTTTAAATATTTCTAAACAAGAATTGCAATTGTTACCAGAACATAAACAATTCGGTGGCTTTTAAAATACATACTATATAGGAGAACTTACTTGGATAGTGAAATTGGAGATTTTGACGATAAGCATATGGCTGTAATGGAAGCAATCCTGCCTTATGCTAAATCTAAACCTCAAAAAAATCTAGAAGAATTACAAATAGAAAATATAACAAGAGACACTTCGATTCGATTTTTCTTGTTGCCTGAATGGGCACCTAATTTTCCTCCTTATAATTTAGCAAGATTAGTTTCTGTATGTAAAAATGCAGGATATAAATCTGATGCTGTTGATTTAAATATTAAAGCATACCGCGAATCAAAAAAATGGAATCTAGAGTTTGATCCCTGGCACGGAAGTCAAGAATGGAGATGGACAGGACAATCTTATCACAATTCGATTCACAAACATTTAGCATTAATGTTAGAAGATTATATTACAGCAATCGAAGAAGATAAAATTGATGTAGTAGGATTTACTTTATATTACTGTAACCAAGAACCTACACAATGGATGGCTGAACAAATAAAAATAAGATATCCACATATTAAAATACTTGTAGGTGGTCCTCAATGTCATACGTTTCCGCCCGGAAAAGAACAATGGTATTATGATTATGTAGTATCAGGAGAAGGTGAGCAACTGTTATTGGGAATTCTAAGTCAAATTGAAGAAAATAATATTACCAAGACACAACAGGTATTGACTCAACCTCCTGGAATGAGACTTAATTTAGATACTATGCCGATGCCTGATTATAGTTCGTTTGATATAAGCGAATATAATATGCCAAACGGAGTTAATACTGAATTTAGTAGAGGATGTGTAGCTAAATGTGTATTCTGTAGTGAAACACATTTTTGGAAATTTAGAGGACGATCGTCAAGCAGCCTGTTAAACGAAGTTCTTACACTCAATGAACGATATGGTATAGATTTTATTTGGTTTCTTGATAGTTTAGTAAATGGTAATATTAAAGAACTAAGGGCGTTTTGTAAAGGAATTATTGCTAGTGGCATACATTTTGGATGGACAGGATATGCTAGATGTCACAAGGCAATGGACGAAGAATATTTCGATGATCTAGCAGCAAGCGGCTGCAAACATCTTAGTTATGGTATTGAGTCTGGATCTGACAAAGTTCTTGAAGACATGGACAAAAAAATTACTGTAGATATTATTGAACGTAATTTAGAACTCGGCCATAAAGTTGGTATACAAGCGCATACTAATTGGATAGTAGGATTTCCTACGGAAAAACTGCAAGATATATACGAATCATTAACACTATGTCATCGTAATAGTGATTATTTACAAGCAGTTGCAACTGGACACGGTTTTACTGAACCACCTGACACTATTGTATCACAAAATTCAACAAAATATGGTATGCTTAAATCTTATTATTTAGATAACTGGATTAGTTCAGATTTTACTAGTTCTAAACTACATAGAATGCTTAGGCTTATATATTTTAATATTTTGTTAGAAAATACTACAAGTTTTGATAAGAAAAACACTTTACAAAATTTTGATACTACTAGATTTTGTTCAATAGATTTTAAAACAAACAAAAATATATCAGTTGAATATGAAAAATTTAATTTTGATATAATTGATAACGGCCCTACAACCTTTGCAAATAGTTTAATGAACGAAGTATGGCCTTTAATGAGATTACTTTGGAGGTCTCGCGGCGCATTTGATGCAACTTTTAATATTAATCCAAGTGATACTTATCAAGTATTCGGTGACAGACTTGCTGGAGATGTAATTATGTCCGGGACGTTTAATATTGACAGATTCGGAAATTTTACAGCAAACTTTAATTATTCATTTAAACAGCCAGACAACGCCTGGAGATATGTTGATTATTCCAACGAAACTTCAATAGCTGCCCAAAATGCACGTATACAATCAATACCTGGAAACAAAGGTGAAATTATTTCTAACTTCGAAGAATCTAGGAATCAATTTTTAAAGGATTTAGACGAACATCGAAAAATTGATTTTACATTTAATAAACAGATATCGATAAAAGGTCGATGGTAGATCTTGACAAGTTATTGGAAATGTAGTATAATTATAAAATGTATGATATTGTATTCATAAGTTATCAAGAACCTAGTGCAGATGCGAACTACGCTGCACTTAAGGCTAGGTTTCCTATGACCAAACGAGTACATGGCATTAAAGGAATACATCAAGCACACATTAAAGCTGCAAAGAAATGCTTTACTAAAATGTGTTGGATTGTAGATGCCGATGCAATAATACTGAACAACTTTAACTTTGATTATATTGTTCCTGAACATCAATTAGATCATGTACACGTATGGCGTAGCCAAAATCCTATCAATGACTTAGTTTATGGTTATGGTGGTGTAAAACTATTTCCACGTAACCTTACAATTAATATGGATTTAACAAAACCTGATATGACTACAAGTATTAGTCCACATTTTATTGCTGTAGATGAAGTTGCAAACATCACAGCTTTTAATACTGATCCGTTTAACACTTGGAAAAGTGCATTTAGAGAATGTGCAAAATTAAGTAGCAAAGTAATCTCGAGGCAAAACAATGAAGAAACAGAACAAAGACTCGACGCTTGGTGTACAAAAGGCATTGAGAGACAGTATGGCGACTACGCTATTGCTGGCGCTAATGCTGGCAGGGAGTTTGGGATTTCTAATAGGAGCGATATTATCCTTATAAACAATTTTGAGTGGTTACATGAACAATTTTCAAAACATACCATTTGAGGACATAACAAAGTTCGGACAAAAAACTTTGTTGGATACCGGCTTGTTTACAGTGTCTTGGATTCTTGCGAGGTTCTGTAATTATAATTGTTCATACTGCTGGCCCTATGCTAGAAGCAGCACACCTGACCATCAAGATTTAGAAGTTTACACTCGCACAATAGACGAAATAAAACGTCAAGCTCGTGCAAACGGATTTACTGACTTTCATTTTAGCTTCTCAGGCGGCGAACCTACTGCATATAAATACTTTGGGAAGGTTATAGACCATTATTGCAGTGATGCAACACCCGAGTACCAAAGCATACACATGACTACAAACCTAAGTCCTGGTAGCAAATGGTGGAACAAATGGATAGGCTCTACTAGCACTTTGCAACGTAGAAGTATTACAGCAAGCTATCATTCAGAGTTTGCTAATGAACAAGAGTTTGGAGACAAATGTCTCCAGTTAATGAAAGCAGGTGTATATGTTACAATCAATCAAGTTATGGTTCCAGAAATGTTTGACGAACTATACGAACGTCTTGAACGATTTGCCTCCAGAGGTATTAATGTCACTCTCAAACCCCAATCCGATCCTACTGCCTCCTACGTTGTACACGGATACACAGACGAACAAGTCCATAAAATGCAAACAGGATTTCCACAGCGAATCCCATACGAATTTAAAAAAATAGTACCTTTATTGCAAGTAGAATTGCAAGACAGTGTTGGTAACAAGTATTACATAGATCAGGCAGAACGATTTAATGCGTTTGGATTCAATAAGTTCAAAGGGTGGAATTGTAATGCAGGGTATCAAGGATGCGTTATAAGAGAGAACGAAGTTAAACGCAGCTATAGTTGCCATGATGAACCCTTAGGCACGTTAGACGGCGGATTTGAGCTCTTTAAGACACCACGTAAGTGCATTACTCCAAGTTGTGTTAGTAGTGCTGATAGCAAAATACCAAAGGTTAAACATGTATAATATTGAAAATATTAAAAGCATTCATTTAGAAGTTACTAGTAAATGTCAAGCTAAATGTCCTATGTGTCCTAGAAGAATGCAAGGCGGCATATTGATGCCTTGGATAGATTTAACAGAAATTACAATTGATCAATTTAAGAAATGGTTTCCAATTAATTTTATAAAACAGCTAAACAAATTAAATATGTGCGGAAATCTTGGAGATCCAATAATTGCAAAAGATACTGTGCTAATTTACAAATATTTAAGAGAAAATAATGCTACAATGGATTTGCAAATGCATACTAACGGCAGTGCAAGAGATAATCAGTTTTGGAAAAATTTAGCAGCATTAAATGTTAAGGTAGTTTTTGGGATAGACGGTTTAGAAGATACACATAGCAAATATAGAATTGGAACTGATTTTAACAAGATTATCGAAAATGCAAAAACTTTTATAAATGCTGGCGGAGAAGCACGTTGGGACATGCTAGTATTTCAACATAATCAACATCAAACAGATGAATGTGAAAAATTGGCAAACGATTTAGGCTTTGTATTCTTCCAAAAGAAAAACTCAAGTAGATTTAAAGATGGAAAGTATAATGTTCTAAACGAAAGTGGTAAAACTATAGACATTCTTTATCCAACTAAAAAAAGTAAAAGCTTTGTAGACAAAATTAAACAGTCAAAATATGATATACAACCTGTTATTAACTGCAAGGCAAAACAACATAATGAAATATATGTAGCAGCAAACGGAAATGTTAGTCCGTGTTGTTGGTTAGATGCAGAATGGCTCCCTCCGGTTAGTGATGCAAGAATAGACTATATGGATAAAATTGAAATTTATCCTAACCTAAATAAAAACACATTAGATGAAATATTTAATTCTACATATTTTACAGATGTAGAAAATACATGGAGTTGTGATCCTTTAAAAGAGTGTGCAAAACAATGCGGAAAGTTTGATAAGTTAGGAGCGCAATTTGAGAGTTGATATACAAGACGTACTATTTTGGATGGATGCTATTCGCAACAGCGATAACAAATATCGTACACTTGAAAGTTTTTGGAAAGGACAAGTCAACAGCAAAGTATGGCTTGCTGATGCATTACGTATAAACTATGCAGATGACGATGCTCGCATTGTAATCTACGGTGGATGGAATGGTGTTCTTGCAAGTATACTGTTTAACAGCAGTCTTAGTATAGAACATATCACAAGCGTAGACATTGACGAAGACTGTCAAGAAACTGCATACACAGTTAATAAAAACTATGAAATAGCAGGAAGGTTTGATGCAGTTACCGCAGACATGTGCGAATACACAGAACCTGCTGACATTGTAATTAACACAAGTTGCGAACACATTACACAAGAACAATATGAGCAGTGGTTAGACATCCAGCCAGACGATGCATTATTTGTTGTACAAAGCAATAACTACTTTGAGTTAGACGAACATATTAGATGTTCTGTAGATATCAACGATTTTACTCATATGAGTAAAATTAAACCTTATTTAAGAGATACATTATCGTTGCCAAAATACGATAGATATATGATTATAGGTAGAAAAAAGTGAAGCCAATTTCAATAGTAAACGAAATAACTCCTGAAGAGATTTATGTTGAAATTATTATGGGATCAACTTGCAATTTTAATTGCAGTTATTGTTTTCCTGGATGTAATGATGGCAAATATCGATGGCCTATCGGAAAACAGCAAGACATTTTTTATAAAAATTTAATTTATATATTTGATGTGTTTAAAGAATATGGTAAGAAAAATTTCATCATAAATGTAACTGGTGGAGAGCCAACGTTATGGCCGGGGCTAGGAAACTTTGCAAAATTCTTTAAAGAGACATACGGCGCAAGAGTTATAATGTCGTCAAACGGCTCTAGAACATTGCGTTGGTGGGAAAAAAATGCAAAGTATTTTAGCGGTATAAACATAAGTGTACACAACGAAGAAGTAGATGTAGATCACACCATACAGGTTTTAGATTGGATATATCTTAATACAGATACGTCAGTACGTGCATCAGTCTTAATGGATATTAAAAATTGGGACAAATGCAAGAATATAGTAGATAAGTTGCAGGCTCACGACGTGCCATGGCTATTAAACGCTGGAGCAGTGATGGTGGGAGATGATATGATTGATTATTCTAAAGAACAATTAGAATATTTACAGCCAAGGAGTAAAAAAATCCCCCCAAAAGAATACATAGAAAAAATGAAAGAAAAAAACAATATAGTTATTAGAGATAATAAGATTTTCACAGTATATGAGGACGGATCTAGAGAACAATTTTCCTCCGTCAAATGGTATGCAAATAATTGGCATCGCCTTGAGGGCTGGGAGTGTAATTTAGGAGTAGAAAGATTTTATATATGGATGGATGGAGATATTAAAGGAGGCTGCGGCGCAACTAATCTTTTTAATCGAACTGTGCCATTAAACATTTATGATGAATCTTTACCTAATAAGTTTTTTCTTAAAGACATTCTGCCGTTAATATGCAAATATAAAGCGTGTGTTTGTTCTTCAGAACTACAAGTAAATAAAAGAAAAGTAAATGACTGATACATTTTGCCCCTTACCGTGGATACATTTAGCGACTCGTCCTAACGGTGATGTTCGTGTATGTTGCACAGCTAATGCTAGTGGCGCAGGCGTAACTGATGATAAAGAGGCTGGACTTGTAAAGCAAGATGGTATTAACATGAACTTGCGTGAGCATTCTGTAGAAGAAGTATGGAATAGCGAACATATGCGCAACACTAGATTGCAAATGTTAAACAATATAGTTCCGTCGAGTTGTCGTAAATGTTTTGAAGAAGAATCAAAAGGCATTAAAAGTAAACGCTATTGGGAAACTGAAGTTTGGAAGGAGCGTTTAGACATTGATGGTATTGTAGCCCAAACACAAGCATCCGGCAGTTTGCCAGTAAACATTCCTTACTTTGATTTACGACTAGGTAACATGTGTAATTTAAAATGTGTTATGTGTAGCCCGCACGATTCGAGTAGTTGGATTAAAGATTGGAAACTTCAGTATCCGCAATATACAAACGAACAACTAAAGCAAGATCAAAACTGGAATCCTAACTTTGACTATACTTGGTATAAGAAAGGTACGTTCATTGAAAGCATGAAAAGTCAAGCACAATATATTAAAGAATTATACTTTGCAGGCGGCGAACCGTTAATGATTCCAGAACACTTTGCAATACTAGAGTTTATGGTTACTGAAGGATTTGCTAAAGATTGCATTATTAGATATAATTCAAATGGTACAATAATTGATCAACGTACATTAGACTTGTGGAGCAAGTTTAAACAGGTTAAATTTAACTTTAGTTTAGATGCTGTTAATGAGCGCAATGATTATATAAGATATCCTAGTAAGTTTAAAGAAATTGAAACAAACTTGCAAATGTTAGATAATACTCCTGATAACATTGTAGTTAATATTGCATGTGCAGTACAAGCATTAAATGTCTACCATATTGTAGACTTAGCAGAATGGAAACTTGCACAGAATTTTAAAAAAATTAATCAAGCACCTTATGGAGCCGGACTAATAGGATTGCATCTAGTCTACTTGCCTAGTCATATGAATGTTAGGGTATTACCCGAAAAAATCAAGCAACAGGTGTCAGAAAAGATAATTAATTTTGCAACTAGTTCTGATCGTAGCATTGAATTTAATACAAATTCCTACGGTAAGGAGCGATGGTTAGGACTTGTCGATTATATGAATGCTGAAGATTGGAGTCATAAACTTCCAGCATTGCAGCAATACTTAAAAATAAATGATAAAACACGAAAACAAGACTTTATTAAAATATTCCCAGAATTGGAGTTAGTATATGGAACAACATGAAATAGAGCGAGCATTACGTTGGCAAAGTTTAGTTAACTTAGGTAACCAAGTTAAACTAAAATGGAAAATTGACCACTATGCCGTTGAGCAACAATTAGAGCAGTTTAATGATAATTGGTGCCCGTATAATGCTAAGAAGGATACACACAATAATCGTTGGGGATTGCCTGTAACAAGCCATACTGGTGATGTTATGGACAATTATCATTTGAACAGTTTTGGTCACATGCAAAAATATCATGATGTAGAAATGAAGGAAGAAAACTTTAATACACCTACAGAAGTTTATCATGCTATTCCTGAACTTAAAAGACTAGTAGATGTGTTTGCTCCTGATCTTGGCAGAGTACATTTACTACGTGTAGACCAAGGAGGCTTTTTCCCTCCACATAGAGATTTTCACGGAACTAGCCCAGAGTACTTTAGATTACTAACTGTATTTGGTCGTTGTAGTCCAGAAAACTATGTGCAGATGGTTGACGGTAAACCGTTGTATCCTGAAGCAGGATACGTGTATTTTACAAACTTTCAATTGGATCACAGTGTGTTTAGTTTCAGTGACAACTTATATAGTCTTATTTTAACAGTAAAATTAAATGAACGTACACAAAATTTAGTACTAAACAATACGATGGCAGAATGAAACTAACATACGAAGATAGCACAAAAGAAAATTGGTTCCTTGTTAGTTGGGTATTATCAAACAAGTGTAATTATAGATGTTCATATTGTCCTAGTCATTTACATAGCGGAACTACAGGTCAACCTAAGTGGGACGTAGTGTCTACATTTATTAAAAACTTTAAAGTGCCAAACAAACAAATTTGTTTTAGAGTTAGCGGCGGCGAGCCAACACATTGGAAATATTTTTCTAAAATGGCTGCTCTTATTAAAGAACAAGGTCATATTTTTAGTTTTATGTCTAACGGAAGTCAACCTATAGAATATTATAAAAATATTTCTAAATACACTGACGGACTAATTTTAAGTTATCATCCAGAAAAGTCGTCTGTTGATCACTTTATTAAAATTGCTAACAACGTAACTTGTCCTATTGCTGTAAATCTGATGCTTATGCCTGAGAATTTTGATGATATAGTAGAGATTGCTAAGTTATTGTATAACGGGACTAATAATATGCTAATTTGTCCTAAGGTTATTTTAGACAAAAGTGCTGCTGATGGATACATTACAAATGAAGTAAGTTATTATACTCCGGAACAACAAGAGTTAATCAATAATTGGCCGTATTCGAGAAAGATTGATGATAGCAAGCTACATAGAGGTAACATGTTGTTAAACGGTAAAAAGATAACAGCTAACGACCTAATTCTTAACGGACTTAACGCACACGACGGGTGGAAATGCTGGGCAGGAATAGACGGAGTAAATATTGATATGTGGGGAAAACTATACAGAGCCGACTGTCAATACGGCGGTCTGATTGGTGACTTAACAAGCTATACATTGCCTTCTGAACCTATCATTTGCGGCAAAGATATATGCGGATGTTTAAGCGATATCTATTTAAGAAAAGAGACTACTTAATTCAGGACATACTTGATGTATACTAGTGTTGCGTAACTTATCTAACTCTTGCGTATATAAAATAAAATTCTTTAATTCTTTAGTATTTTCTTTATGTGATATAGGAGTGTCTTTTAAAATGCTTTCCGGCAATATAGCTGGATTTAAATAGGCTGGTGTAGTAACAACGTTATTTAAAAATAATTCGTAGTTCAGCTGTTTGATTCCTTCGTACCAGCTTTCAATGTTAGCTAAATGACAAATATTGTATGTCATTATAGTGCCTGCAAAGATTACTCTACTAAATTTATTAAAGTTTTGTAAATTATTTTCAAACTGTTCAAACGAGAAATTGTCACCACCTCTAATATATTCGTAAAGCTTACCTGTTCCTTCTAAACTAATATGCCATTTAGTTTCTTTAAACTGTAATGCTAGTTCGTCGAACTCGTGATCGATAACAGTGCCGTTGGTACTAATGTCGAGTGTTATGTTTTTTGCTAAGTTTAAGTTAATTAACTTTTCTAAAATCTTTTTATTTGCAGGCTCTAAATATGGTTCTCCGCCTTTGATATTTAAGTATTGAAGGTTTTTAAATAATTCCGGAAATTCAAATAATTTATCAACTACAGTTAACGATATATTTTGATATCCGAAGTTATTGTGTTCAACAGGCCTACTAAGACAACTATGTTTACTTAATGCAATATCATCCTTGATCCATGCTGTCGAACTAACTCCGCTACACATTCTACATTTAAGATTACAGACATTGCTCATATTAATTTCAAGGAATCTTATATCGTATGATGATTGATGATAGTTACACTTGCTATTATGCACTAACGGCGTAAGAACATTATTAAAAAACTTGCGTCTGCTATGTCCGATCGTTTCTTCTTTTCTAGTACATTGAACACATTGTACCGGTAACACATCTTGTTGTATAGAAGTTTTTAACTGACTAACTGCATCAGATTTAAGTATTTCAGGCAACGGGGTCTCTAATATATTTCCGTATTTGCCTACGTAAACACAGTCAGGAGCAATGTCGCCATTAAATCTTACCTGTAAAGAATGCCACGGTGCGAGGCACTTTATAGAGCTGCAATTGTGTTGCATGTTAAGTCCTTGTTAAATTTATAAACAGTACTAATTTTAGTAGTTATGTCGTAACCTATTACATGTACGGCATTATTATATAGTATAGGCCGACCAAACATTGTATCTTCGTAAAACTTTTTTTCGATTGTACCGTCTTCGTATACTTTAATTATAGGGCATGACGGAGTGCCTGTTGGAAAAAAGAGTCCGTAGTTATCTACGCTAATTCCGGATCGATAACGATACTTTCCTCCGAAGTTTAATCCTATATCAAGTGAAATGCTTTGTTTAGTAATTAAATTAAAAATAACTCCGTAGTTACTGTTGTCATCATCCTCGTCTCCGTACGGTAATCCTATAATAGAATTACCTACAACGATTTGTGTATTAAATTTTTT
>Ga0209716_1000436_pt1 | contig 39916 bp, 35 predicted proteins | sample COGITO_mtgs_1205_FD_184811 | JGI IMG/M metagenome (GOLD analysis project Ga0209716, IMG submission 184811) | Pelagic marine microbial communities from North Sea - COGITO_mtgs_120531 (SPAdes) (version 2) | ecosystem: Environmental > Aquatic > Marine > Epipelagic ...
CAGAGAAAGCCCAGCCACTTGAAACTGTGCAAGATACTTTCATAACACTATTAGAATTACCACCTATCTCTAAACCTTTATAGTTGTTAGCAAACGTAGGGTCTGAAACTCCTATGCCCACGTTGCCTGTCGATCCTTCAATGGTCATACGAGTTTCGTTATTAGTGTTAAACTTGAGAGGTATTGAAGGGACTGCGTTTAAGATAAACTGGTCGGCTCTTGCGTCTAGTCTGCCAATAACAGTAGAGTAATCATTTTCAAAAAAGTTTATTTGACCAATGTCACCAGAACTTCGACCAATAACGTGTATTGCTTCCGCATTTGTACCCGCTTGAACTGCTAAAGCTCCAGAATTTGCCGATCTTCCAATGCCCACGTTGTTTGAAAAACTAGAAGTTCCATCCTCAGAAAAAGTAACATTAGTGGTTCCACCAGACGCACCATCAGCACGATTAGAGCCAATAGTTAATACTCTACCTGTTTGATCACCATTTGAGTCAAAGTTAATAGAACCGCTTTGTATAAAATCTATTGATTGAGCAACATCACTCAGCTTTAACGCACCCGTCATAGTACCGCCGCTTTTCGGCAAGGCGGCATTAGCTGTGGTAGTAGTTGACGTTAACACAGCATCACGGGTGGCTATGTCTACTCCGTCAAACGTAGAGTTAGTTGTCACGGCACCTGTGAAAGCTCCACCAGACTTAGGCATCTTTGTAGCCAAGGCAGTTGTGAGGGTGCTGTTGTAGTTTGAATCGTTATTGATGGCGGCAGCTAGCTCTGACAAATCGTCCAGTGTACTAGGGGCGCCACCAATCAGCGTAGTTATCTTGTCTACAACATAGGCAGTCGTGGCTATCTTTGTGCTATCATCACTCTCAGCCTGAGTAGGCGCTGTGGCTGTTCCAGTGACGGTCAAGTTGTCTACTGTTGTAGTGCCAGCAAAGACCCCGTTTGTTAGCTGGAAGGTGCCAAATGCAACTACTTCTAGTATGTCACCAGCGGTTGCCCCAGCTGCCAATACCACAGATGTTCCACTGGTTGCAGTGAAGTCAGCGGCGGCTAGTTTAACTCCATTGAGGTACACATCTGCAAAACCACTGTCGTATGCCAAAGCATTACCAGATGTATCGTTGCCTGACACGGTTGTTTGGTTTGCCGTGAGTGTATAAGCAAACCGTGCGCTTGTGCCATTGACGCTTGATCCAGCGTTGATCCAGCCACCACTAGCTCTGACTTTCAGAACATCTGAGCCAGTGTCGAAGTAGAGCATACCGACAGCCAATGATCCACCAGCGGCGGTCTGTGTGGGTGCAGATGAATGAGCGCCTAAGAAGTTCGCAGTGACAGCTACGGCTGTGTCTTTTGAAGCAGTAGAAGTAGTAGCACTAGCTGAAGCTTCGTTAGCTTTGGTTGTCGCGGTTGACGCACTGGCAGTCGCAGAGTTCTTGGAAACTAAGGCGGCGGCAGCTGATGCGGCACTTTCGTTTGCCTTAGTGGTCGAAGTGTCCTTCGCGGCAATACTCGCATCACGCGCAGTCTCTGAATTTGTCTCAGCTGTTTCGCTTGCGCCTTGGGCCACAACACTTGCATTCTTTGCCACAACACTTGCATCACGGGCAGCTTCAGAAGCAGCTTGGGCAACAACGCTTGCGTTCTTGGCAGTCAAGCTAGATGCAGCTGAAGTAGAGGCTTCGCTGGCCTTAGTTGAGGCAGTAGATGCACTAGAGGAAGCCGCGCTCTGGGACGATGATGCCTGAGATGCTTTAGTTGATGCTGTAGATGCACTAGATGACGCAGAAGACGCACTAGAGGATGCAGCGGAAGCAGAAGTTGCTGCCGCATTCTTAGAGTTTGTAGCGGCAGTATTAGACCCAGCCGCAGCGTTCTTGCTAACTAAAGCTTCAGCGGCACTGGCTGCACTTTCAGTTGCTTTGTCAGTCGAAATCGTCGCCTGGGCAGTCGCTGTATCTTTTGATGCTAAAGCAGCTGCTTCGCTGGCGGCCGCGTTGTTTACGCTGGCTTCAATTGCGTCTGTTTGATTACTTGTGGCGCCAGATGTACTGAAAAAGCTTGAGTTACTCATATTTACGGATTCCTAATCAGTCAGTGTAAGTTGCGGATGGGCGCATGATCTGTAAGCCCCCGTTCTGTTCAGCTGCATCTGCTTGCTGTTGGATCTCAGCTAAGAATTGAGATGCTTTGGCTTCGAACTGGGGGCCACGCTCATCTAGGAAATAATCAGCGGCATATCCGAGCGACGTGTAGATCAATAAATCAGGGCCTAAAGTTGTCAGGGTATTAGTGCTACTGTCAGATGTTAGAGCTGAGAAGGCCGCATAGTAGTTTAGAACGATCGTGCCGGTGCTCGGCTTAGGGTGTACTAAGTATGTGCCTTGCACCCTGGTAAAGAACACTGGGGTTCCTTGTTGGTTGGATTTCTGGGCCTCGACCATCTCATGTAGGGGTAGGCGCACCAGGGCCTTACCCTCGCTGTATACGTCTATTGGCTCAATAAAATCGATCGGGAGATTGATTGTGGACACACCGCTAACATCATTGGCCACATCATACGTCTGCGTTTTCTCCATTGATGGGATGCGAAGTATACGGGTAATTCTATGGACAGCCTGATCAATAAATGTGTCAGCTAGTGCATTTGTAAGATCGTTGCGATTTAGAAGCGCAATTAAATGCGTCCGTAGTTCACCCTTGTTCATATCAGGTTGTCCTTTTTTTTACTCTAGGTTTTGCGGTCTTGGCTGCGTCGCGGAAAGCCTTTGCGGTGGGTGCACCTTTAGCACCTGGCTTTCTCATCTTTTCGCCTGATCCGGCTTTTATACGGGCATTCTTATCTTGAATATTGCTGTAAAGTCCTGGTCTACCCATTGGTTAAATCCTCTTATCAGTAGCCATAAAGGCATCAAGGTTCTGGTCGTGCAGCCGTTTGACTATTGCTGCACCAGTTTCTTCGTAGACGTTGAAACCTTCGCGGGACCACTGTTCAATGACAGCGGTAGGTATACTTGCAACACGCATGAACTCGCCTTCGCGGCCGCGTGTGCTTTCATTTCGTTGATCTTTTAGATCGTCCAGGAATGCCTGGGAAATCTGTTGTGTGCTCTTCTGGATGAGGTCCTCACCCTGGCTCAAATACTGGGACTCAACGCCAGCTAATTTTAGTTTTTTATCAGTCATTATTGATCTCCTTAGGGATGGTTGGGGTTGCCCAAGTCCTTAGGAAAAGGAGAGCAAAAGTCCTAAGGTCGAGGGCAACCCCGCACCAACCTATGACAGGTTAGTGATTTTCACTGAGTCACCAAAGTTGGTGTGCTTACAGCTGTACTCACCGACAACCATGTGGGTGTCAGCATCGCCGGTCTTCGCTAGTAATGTGCGAGAGAATGGGCGAAGTACGCATTGCTTAAACATCGTTGGATCGATGAGAAGAGCTACTGTACTCAGCATGTGCCGGTTAAGCACAATCTTGTATTCGCCAAATGGGCTCACATAGAGATCCACCACGTTGACCAAGGTCTTGCCTTGCTGCACTTCGCGGTTACGACCAGAAGCCGCCGCGAATGCTGCCGTAAGCAAACTGTCGGCGGGCTTAATCATCAGAACCGACGGATCTGACCCTGCATTGAATGCAGTTTGACCGGCTACAAGCAACTTGGCTTCGCTGAGTGGATCCGTACTGTTGGATCCTGAATCGACGGCAGTACTGATCTGATTGATCAGAGATGTCATCTTTCTGGCAGTAGAAGCGTTACCCGCGACAGAGGCTTGGGCGGCACCAACATACGCATATTCTAGATCGCGTTTGATGGCTTTGAGTGTACGTCCTAATTGGTCATTTATATTCATCTAAGGTCGTTAGGCTTAGACCGCCATCTCAGGCAGCTCATACTTTCGTAAAAGGGTTTAACCCTTATGAGATTAGACTATATCATATCAGCGTTTTGCTGACCTATGCGCTTCCACTCACTTGAGTGTACTCCCCGAGGGGATAGTCGTTGCACGTTCCCTACCAGAGTAGGGCTTCGCTCAGGATTACCTTAGCTTCTCAGCCTTAGGCTTCCCCTGAGTTCACACAGTTTATACTACGCTGCCAACTTAGGATAATTGGTAGTTAACGCAGTCTCTTTTGCACGGCCATATGTAGCGACGGCGTCACTTGTGGCACTGATGATGAAACTCTCTTCCAAGATTTGCGTATTATTAGTACGCTCAGTTGGGTTTCCGAGAGTTACGGTAGAGCTATTAGCTCCTTCGACTTTTGCATTCGCCCCTGCCGCTCTTAGAGAATCCTCTAAAAATGAGAACGAACGGGCTGAAACCTTCTCAGATTTCATCATGGTAGTCATGGGGGTATCGGTAGGAGTAATGTCAGAAATGATGTCTGAAACATCTTCTTTCATACCTATCGAATTGTAGGTAGTAAACGTAGCCATTATTAATTATCCTTTAATGACAGATGGGTTATTAAGCTTCCCATCGGGCAAGTAAGGCATCAGCTATATCATCCATATCACCTACTCGGCTCCGGTTGTCTCGGACGCGCTTTGCCGTAACGTCACGTTTGCGTGTGTTGGCATCGACGCTCGAGCTAGGAGCCTTCTTTGAGCGGAGTACTTTGCCTTTAGATGTTTTGACTTTCATGACTTTGGCTTTCTTTGTTTTTACCGTGTCTTGAGATTTGTCGAACATCCTGGCTTTATTAAGTAAGATGATAACATTTGGATCAACATACTGGTCCACCTGTTCTTTAGGTAAACCAACAGAGACTGCATATTCACGGATGTCATTGTACAAATCGTTGTTCCAACCATCGACCTTATCCTGGAGTGTTTTAATGCACTCTTGAGCGGCGTCTTGTTGTTGAACTTGGAATTGCTTTTGAGTTTCCTGGTAAAAGGCGTTGGCCTCTTCCTTTAGAAACTTGAGATCCGTCTCGGCCTCTTTTGCCTCACGTCGAAGACTAGAGAAATCCTCAGTAGACATAGACTTGCTGGCAACCAGCATGTCCACTTCTGCATAAGGTTTATTCCGTGCTTCAGCGCGTTCCAAAAGCTTTTGATAGCTGAGGTCTGTACGCTTTAATGCGTCTTCTGCCTCTTTCCGTTTGGAAGCTACTTCTTGAGACTTGCGGGTCAAAGATGCTTCTTGGCCATACAGTCTTTTAAGATCTTTTAAAGATGCCTGTTTTGATTCACCATCAACTGCAATTTCGATAAGGCTGTCGTCTGACAAAGTAACCTCTTCTGGCTCTTCATCATCATCATCAGCTTCATCATCATCAGTTTCCTGGTCTTCATCAGGGTCTTCATCAGTATCTTCTTCGCTGTCTTGGTCAGTGTCTTCATCTTCGTTTTCAACTGGGGCATCTTCTGTCTCTTCAGTTGCCTCTGTTGGTGCCTCTAAGTCCGTTGCTTCGGATGGCTCTTCAGCGTCCGTCCATCGGTCTAGGATAGCTTCTGCCGCGTCATCGATAGAACCATCGTGAGCGGTTTCAGAAGAAGGGCTTGATTGGACGTTACTCATGGTCCTGTTCCTCTTCTTGGCGGGTGTCGCCTTTTGCGAGTATTTCGTCACGGACGGCTACTCGTTGTTTTAAAGTATCAACCACGTCTACTAATCCGTGATAGTGGTTGTAGGCTCTTTCGCGTATTTCACCTTGGTCAGGCTTGCTGTTCACGAAAGTTTGAAATGAGCTTTCAACAAGGCTATTAACTACCTGGTTGAACGCGGGTAAGGCTAAGACGGCTTCCGCTGCCTGGCCAATTTCAGTGTGCTCTTCTTCAGTCATTATGCTCTCCTTTGTGACCAATTTACTTTTTAGGTGGACGGCCTTTTTTGGTGCCGTAAGTACCTTTTCCTGATGGCATAGATGTTTCCTTTCTTAGCCGGTTGGAGACGCGATACCTCTCACGTCTTCAGCATTCCTGAGGATCTCAAGTTCAGCCAAATCAGTGGCTGTCTTGTGCTCAAGTTGAGCCTCTTTGAGATCGACTGTGTCTGATTGTATTGCGAAGCCTTTCTCAGCTTTCATTTGATCTAGGTTTAACCTAGCTTGCGCTACAGAGGCGTCTTGCTGTGCTTTCAGCTCCGCAATCTGGGTTTGCCGCTCCTGGATCTCCATTTGCTTTTGTTGCATCTGGATGTTCAGCTCTTCAGCTGGATCTGGTGGGGGTGGCTGTATCTGGTCGGGTGATGTCAGGTAATCAGCAACATTCTTGATGCCGTTATTTTCCATGACATGCGACATTAACTTATACTGGTTCTGTGGCTGGTACATTGTTGACAGAGTAGGGTCCTGGGACATCAACTGATGTAATGCCAGGTACTTCTGGGCCTCTTCAACTTGCTCACCATAGCCTAGGTGTAATTCAACGGTAACATCACGCTTAGAGCCCCACTGTGATGGTGAGACGCTGACATAGTTACCGGCCAGCTCAACTATCTTTTGCTCACTCTCATTCTCAACGACCAACTTGTAGATCATCTGGTACAATGGCTTTAAAAATGAGTTGGCAAAGTTCCTGGCAACAATCTTCTGGCGCTGTTGAGACATGGTGGCAAGTTGCTCAACTAATGCACTACTATTTTGCTGGCTGATTGCGTCTTTATTCAATCCTTTGCTCAATGCAGATACGCCGGTCGTCTCTTCTTTGTCGTCATTGAGGAGCTGAAGCGTCTGGAACACAAAGGGGTTCAAAGAAGCTTGCTGCATAGGCACAACTGCGTCTGGGCGTGTGACATTCACGATGCCACCAACACGGCCGTCTATGAGCTCCTTAGGTGAGCTGAGGCCACCTTTGACGACCATGTAACGCGGGTTATTAGTGATCATGGCATGGTCTAGAATTGACCTGGTTAAAACGGTTCTGGCATTCTGGATTGGTATTACTTTAGATGCAAAGTTATTGCCGTAGAAGGCGTGAGGCACGGGCAGGGGAGTAAAGGCAACAAAAGGTTTGTAGTTGGTCGTTTCTTTTTCTAGGATTACGTTTCCAGCCTTAACAATTCTGTAGAGTTCGGCAACACCGGTAGCCTCTGGATCCAGCATTACAAAGCATTCATACACCGTCACATTACGGACTTGGTCCTGGTAGCCCTTGGTGTTGAAACCTCGGTCACTACCGATCTCTTCATGCCTAGATAAAACCTCTGGGTCTGTCTCCATGTCTACATCAGAATGGTCACCAATATTGTTTATTAGTTCTTCATCATAGCCCAGTTCACGGAGCTCAGATATAGTTTTAGTTGTGCGGTGGGCACAGAAGTTGACAGAATCCAGATCTTTAGCCTGGGGCTCAATTACAAACTCTTCTGGAGCAATGCTTTCAATGCATACTTTGCTGGCGTCGGTAGTTACTCTAAGCTCACCGGAGAAGAGCCCAGCGGCGTCTTCAGTGATCTCTTCAATTTCGATGTTGTCCTGGACCAATAATGCGTCCAGCTCTTCCTCTGTGAGATCCGTGATTTCCTCGAGGTGGCTTTCATCACCATAGTAATAGAATACTTTACAGATTCCCGTCCTTGCAATGAGACCATCATGGATCACGCTTTGCATCACTTCGAATAAGTTATTACTTCTGTTGGCTACATAGTCGCAATACTCTGTGGCAACATCAGCTAAATCCATATCGTCAGCGTTTTGGGGGGCAAATCTAACGGTCTTAGAGCCGGTGGAGAAAGTTTCCAGCAATGCTGCCTTCATGCTTTCCACACTCTCAAAAGTGTCGAGAGAAACGTACTTACTATTACCGTCGTGGGCTGGGCGTGGCAGGGTCCCATTATAGTAATCAATTACGCGCTTTCGTTCGCGGGATATCTGACTATCGTAATGGCCGATTGATTTTCGAATGTTGTCGTCTAGAATTGAGCAGATTGTATCATCATCTAGCTTTTTATATTCATTTTTATTCATAGATTAGACCATTTCTATATAGTATTCGTCAGTACTTTGGATGGGTTCCCAACTGCCCTCATGGATGTGATTGGCCAGGGCCAGAGACATCACGCAGTCGTCAAAGCACCCAGCCTCGGCAGACATACCGCCCGTGGGTGTCACAATGTATGTAAGCATCTCTCTAATAGTTGTTTTATCATTGAGTATAATGGAGCCATCTCTAACCGCCGCCCTTAGCTCATCAATAATTAATGGCTTAGTTTTCGTGGTTGTTGTGAACCCTAATTTTAGTGTTTCTCGATCGGTTAATTTATCGATTTGTAATTCAGTAAAGAAATGCGGATAGGCCATATCTTTGCCCAGCCTGGTACATGTTAAAATACCGTGGGAATTATTCTCAACTATGATCTGAGCCATGTTAAACAGCTCACCAAGTTTATATAGGACGGTGGCAAAATAATCTGGGTGTATCTGAGCTCGGTAGCTTGCAACCTGGCGCTTCTTAGAATCCAAGACCTGGGCAACCGACCAATCACCACCACGGACGCCCATAGCCACGTCAGCTCCAATAATGTAAGTCTCACCAGGATCTAGAGTGCGGTAAACAGTAAGTTCACCCCGCATGTTCTCAACCCAATCATCACCCTCTAAGGCCATCCGTTGTTTGGGATCCTTAGTGGCAACCAGGCTTCCTTGTAATAGTTCAGGATTAAACACTGGGCGACCAGTTGTTAGGAAAGCCTCTTCTGGCTCCGCTGGATACTCCTGGCGAAACAAATCTATGCCGTTTTGGGCTATCTTACGACGCCTAAACATCAGCTGTTCGTTGTCTAACTTATATAGCTTTACCAGGGCCTTCTCTTCGGGAGTTCGCGTAAACTTCTTAGGAACTGGCTCACGATATTCTGGATCTAGGAACCACGGTATAAAAACAGGGACATACCCATTAGTGCCATCAATGGCACCTTTCCACAGGTCATAAAAGATGCCACTCACGCCATTTGCCGTGCTTTCAATAAAGATTGCCGTGCCTGGCTTGTTAGGTACCGCCTGGGTCATACCGTTCCAGTTTTCCAGAGCGGTGGACTTCTGCCAGAAGGCAAGCTCAGAAGCATGAACGTGAGTTAATGTCTCACCTCGGCCAATGCTTTCGCCACCAGCTGTGGCAACAACAAAAGAACTGTCCAGAACATCAAAGGTCAGCTCTCGACGGGAGCTGTATTTAGTGTGGGGCTTTAGGAGCTCAGGGCAGTTCTCATGATAACGCTTTGTCATGTCAAAGAGGGCACGGGTACTGTCACTGTGGTGTGTAACAACCATTGCCTTACATGCTCTGCGCTGGGACACGTTGAAATACAGATACCCGCCAACGTGAGTGCTTAAACCTTGCTGTCGGGCCTTTAGGATAATGATCCGGACCTTGCCCTCAGAGGCCATCTGAGCGTCTACAGCGGCTTGTAGGGTCTGTTGGGCTGGATTTAGGTTTAATGGCTTGATATCGCCGTCTTTGGTCCTAATTTTAAGCGCTGACTTTGAGTAGAAGCCAAAATCGTCTAGAAGCCTCTTCCTTACGTCTTTATGTCTCTGTTCCATCAGTGATTTGCTCTTCTTCTGGTGTTTGCACCAGTAAAGAATCTAAGAACTCTTCGGCTTTACCGATTAGCACTTCTTGTTTGCTGGCGGGTTTGGTTTTTGTGAAATCTAGGACCATTCGGGCAGCTGTTAGCCGGTCTCTGTTTTGTCCAGGCTCACGCATGATCTCAACAGCGGCTTTTAATGCTTCAATGGCGTAGACATCGTCAATTCCATTTTCTTCAGACATGATAGTTACAATCCGTTCTGCGTCTGCTTTTGCTTGTTTTCGGATAGGGGTGATGGTCTCCATAGTATAACCATCAGGGGTGCCCTGGGGGCGACCGCCTTTATTGGAGCGACTTGCCAGCATCAGCCGGTGCTTTGCTCTTCCCTCGGGTGTTAGGTGTTGTTTTGCGAATGGGTTTTTGCTTGCTGGCCGCGCCATGTTTGGGTTCTTTGCTGGTCGCGGGGCTTTTAACCTCGGTTGGTTTGGTGCTCCCATCTTTACTCCTTAGTATAGTCTGTATGATGTGCAGGGTGATGCGTCCGTTATTGCAGAACATTGGATCTGGTAGTGAGTGGTGTAACTCTAGGCAGATTGCCTCGCGCTGGGCCGGTGTGAGCAAGGGGGAATGCTGTACATCCTCAATTGCCCGTAATACTGGGACTAAATCCAAAGCTGTTTTATGCATAACTGGTGCTCTCCTAAAGAAAAGGGGCCCCGCTAGGAGCCCCCATATTAAGCCGCTGATAAAATACCTGGTGGCGGTGGTTGGTTGCTTAAAGCACCCGACATAGCCATCTGCATTTGTTGCTTTTCTTGTTCTTCCTCGGCTTGGCCTTTTGCCAACATTGCCATGACTATTGCGGCAATCACTGCAAATGGCTGTGAGTAGAATTGAATAGTTTTATTGCCACCTTTGCGGTAGAAGTCTTTTAGAAGTTTTGCGGTTTTTGGCGCGACTGCTTTAAGAAGCTTAGGGTTGAGTAAATAAACCCAATTAGGATCTACGGCCATTTCCCTAGTGTTTTTGATATAAGAATTGATACCATCTGCCTGGCGATCTAGGTCTTTCATCTGGGACTTAAGGAATGCCATTTCATCTGTGTCCATTCTTAATCGGGCTTCTCGGTACTTTATATTCTGGGAATCAACATAAGGCTTTATCTTTGCTGCGATCTCACGAAATTGCCTAATTGCTATTCGTTGTTTTGGGTCCTTGGTGGTGTAAGCATCGATGTTTTCTTGAAGATTATCTATCTCAGCTAAGATGTCGGCATCACCCGTCCCTTCTAGTAGGGGTCTTATAGCACTATTAGCAAAAGATCCTTTAGGGGCGTAATCATATTCTCTAGTCTTTGAATTGTAGAATTCATCGTTCTTCAACTGTGGGCTGGACAAATCTTGAGGAGACATTGTCATTCCGTGGCTGATTTCGTGAAGCAATGTAACAAGAGCCTCAATACCAGGCACTGTGTTTCCATCTTCAAGTTTGGAATCTGGGACTAAGCCAAACACTGTACCCTCAGCGCCTTTAGTCATGGAACGTGTAAAACGACCCCGTAACCCTGCATCACCACTCATTGAGGCGCCTAGTAAATCAGTTTGATTATCAAATAGCCTTACAGTCATCCCTAGGGCATGTGCGAGATCTAAGGCACGATCCATATCTTGGATGCCATCTTGATCTTGAGAGCCCTCTTTGCCAATTTCAAATGGAACTTTAGCAATAGACCTAAATGGTTTTACCTCAGCGGCGGTTACTCTTGAGAAAGGGCTCCGTCGCGGGGCTTGAGGGATGGTGTTTCTGTCTGGGATTCTAAGGGCTGGGACGGAACTGGAGTCCCCAACGGCATCAACGGTGCGTCCATCGGGAACTGCTTGATCTTGCCGTATGCCGCCATCCTCTCTTCGAACTTGCTGGCCATATTCATTTGCCTTCTCTGCTAGGGCGTCTAGGTCAACACCTTCTCGGGTGTACCAGGGCGCATTTCCACTCTGTTTTACACTAAAACCAGAGGGTATTACTTTGTTACTTTTAGCCTTTCTTTTGATATCATTCAAGAAAGACGTGAACTCTGGGACTGTGAACTTGTAGGTACCACGATCCGGTACCTCATATGTAAACATTGGTGCGCCATTTTCAAGCCCATATTGAGCTCCATAAGCATACGCACCATACTCGCCTTCTTTGGCAGTTACACCTTCTAACGGGTTAGGATCCCCAGAAGCTTGGGCAAGAATTGCGTCTATGGATCCGTGGGATGCCTCTTGTTCGGATGAGGCAACCCAGGTGTCCCAATGGTAACGGCCAATTGACGCTGATTGTGGTCGTCCAACGTCTGAGTAAATCTGTTGGATGCGCTGACCTAAAGACTTTTCTAAAGCCTCATACATCATTAAGCCTCTGACACCATTCGTTAGTGGGGCCATAGTTGAGCCAGTAACAACTTTTGATTTACCGTCAACGGGATCTTGTTGTTTATACCCATCGTACAAATTGATGCCGTCAAAGCGCCCATCGTTGTAAAGCTGCCGCATTTGAACACGGTCTAGAACCATAACGTCATCAAAACCAGCAACAAGAAGGGTAAATGAGACAACCTTGTTATCAATGCCTACACCTTCGCCCAATTTTACAAATTCACGGCGTATCTGTTGGCCAGTCATGTCGGGATCAGACATTAAATCATGGATATACTGTAATCGACTTCTGGGCTCATCTTTGCTAACTGGTTTAGCCATCTTTACTAGGAAATCTTTACCAAAAGCGTTTAGATTGTGGATAGCACCGGCGCCAGGTTTCCCTGAGCCCTTTGGGGCAGTTGTTGCCGCCCATGCTTTGTACTCTTCCATGCGTGATTCAATGGTGCCATTTGATGCGGCTTCAATCCATTGGTCAATGCCATTAAAACTATCTAAAAATAAACTTTCTTGGGCATATGGGCTTACGCCTTTAGACAAGAAAGACCAGAGAAACAACTTACCGGTGTTTGCAACACTAATATCACCATTTATGTAGTCTTGGCGAAAAATAGCTGCGTTTTCAAAACCAAAATCTGCATCTGCAATCTGCCCTGGCGTTAACTTGCTGAGAAGTTCTTGGGCGCCACCTTTTGTTATGTCATTGATAAAGCCATGTGGCTGCACAGGTACGTCACTGGTGGCCAAAGCATCACCTTGGTACTCAGCCCAAGCTTCTGGGGATGCAGCGGGGTCTGGGTGCCTTTCTAATGCCGCATCGAGGCCATTGAGTTGGGCATTTGCGTTCTTGTTGTTAGTTTTAGCAAGAATAGCAGACTTACCCTCTCGCGCGGGTGCCTTTACCCGTAAGTGGGGCAGTAGGCCGTGTGCCGTTTGTTGGTCATTTGATGGGACCTGGCCTTCAACTGTTATTATTTGAGGGCCTAGGGCTACTGGGCGTTCTATCTTAGGTGGCGTAATGCCTACTGTCCTTGCATCATCAGATTGGGGCTGGGCTTTCTGAAGTACTGTTCGGCGCTTGGCCTGGCGCTCCATGCGCTCAATGTAAGGCTGAAAGTATTTATTGATGTTCTCCTTAGAGACACCTTGTAATTCAAGCTCACCAGCTTTTAGCCTCAGGTCCATAATGCTTACAGTTTCATTAGCGGGGATCTGTAGGGCACCAAAGATCAGCTCTTTTTGGTCTTGCTCAATAGTAGTATCCGCAACAACACCATCTGCCAAATCTCTAGCGGCTTGCTGGTTGGCCTCTTTGCCAGCTTGGTAGTTCTCTGGGGTTGTAGCGACGTTACCGCCTTGTAGGGGCCCTGGTGCAGCTGTGGAGACATTAGGTGCGGCTCCGCTATTAAGAAGGTCAGCTATAAGAGGGTTGTCTGGAGCTCTGACAACAAGGTTAGGCTTTGTGGTTGCTGCGATTGTGCCAATTATAGGGATTATCTCATTAAGATCCAAAACAGCATTCGTATCGCCAGCCATGTTCTGTTCGATGCTTTCAAGAACCGCTGTGATTTCCGGTTCATTCGCATAAATCTCAGACATATCTGTAATTATCTCAGATAGGCCATTTCTGTCTAAACCTGTGCCCTGGAGAATATTAAGGACGGGACCTACACCATCAGGTGCGTTAAGCTGTGTAGATATTTTAGCAAGAGCAGTTTTACGGACTTTTGCGTCCAAGTCTTCTTGTTCTTGTCTTTTTGTTTCTTCTTGTGCTTGCTCCAGAACTGACAAACCTTCTGGCGCTGGTAACCCTGGGGCTTTACGGTTCTTTTTAACAAAACGATCTAATTTAGCCCGACGACCTGTGGTTGCATCAATGAGACGACCTAGTACGACAACGCCACCTTGGGGAATAAGAGAAGTACCACCCGTAGCAACTGCCGCACTTGTACCAAGAGCTCCACCAATAACTAGGTTACCTAGGCGGCTTGCGTCATACACTGCTCCGGTTGTACCTAAGGGTGAAAAGTAATCGGTAAATTGAGATACGCCACCTTTCATGCCATCTTTGAATAAATCAGTGATTACGTTTGATTTACGAAGGGCATTCATTAGCTCTGCACCTTCTTGGGTGCCGCCAACTAGCTTTTGAATTGCTTTTAAATCGCTACTACTGACATAACCGGATACTTTGTTCTTACCATCATCAATAGCCCCGTCTGCAACGGAGTAGACATCTATCAATTCTTGTAGGGATGTTGCATTTGTGGTTTTTAATCTGTCCTTCAAAGCTTTAGCTAGGTTTTTGATTAATTTACTATTACGTCTATAAACTTTCTCAAGAGCGGGTTTCGCACCTTTTTCAGAATTGGTATTTAGCTTTTTGAGGTTGAAGCCTTCTGCTTTTGCTACTGCCTCTAAGTCTCGAGCAACGTCTCCAGCTGCGCGTCTCTGGCCATCAGACATTTCGCGCATGTCTTCGAAGACACCTGGCGCTTTAAAGATTGACCTGACAGCTGTTGAGCCATCAATAACAGTAGAAACAGCTCCACCCTGGCCTGTGCCAATGGCAGCTGCGTCAACCAAACGGTTACCAACTTCGCCAGCTGTGTAGTCACCACCTGAGTAGGCAGATGCACCCATTGATATAGCTTCTTGTCCAACTTCAGTAAGACCTTCTGCGCCAGCCTTTTTTACAACTTGGGTAGTAAACTCAGCGGCCATGCCGCCAGCGCCTCGTTTGACTAATTCGTCTACAATCTCTTTGCCGGTCATTTTCATTATCTGATCTGTTGGGATCAACCTGGTTGCACCTAATCTATCGAGCAAACCAATGATAAAACCACCACCAAGGGCAAGTTTAGGGTCGTAGCTACCTGTTTTCTCTTCAATCTCACCAGCTACTTCACCGGTTCCTAGTAATGCAGAACTCCCAACAGCTAAACCTGTTATACCGGCAGTAACAGCTATAGGTGCGCCAAAGAATGCAGCTAAAGCTGAAGCAGCCGCTCCCCCTAAACCTACGGCAGCGGTTCCAGCGTTCTCAATGATCTTTTCTGTAGTCCAAAGAAACTTATCTTTTGCACCATCCTGATCTAAGAAACTTCCAGGCATTGTGGATTGGTAATTACGGTCTTCAATTTGTTGCTTGTTTTTCTCAACAACAGACGTTCCATAATTCTCAACGCCTTCAAAACCAGTAGCTCGACCAAAAGCTTCAACACCTTTTCCAGCCATATTTTGCATCTGATCAATAGCAAAACCTACGCGGCTTGCGTTTGGGTCTCCGGTGTTTACTACGGGGTTTTCCACGACGGGCTCAGAATTGCTGAGGGTAGGGGGCTGTTGTTTTAAACGCAGCTGGATAGCGGCGCCCATCTCCTCTTGGCTCATTGTGTCTGGGAAATTAAATACTTGGCCGTTGACCGTTACTTTTGGCATAAATTAGCCCCCTACTGTAGAGAAAGTTCCAGTTTCTGGATCATAGATTAGCTCGTTGTTTGAACCAGTTGGAGTAGCCGCGTTTGGGGGATCAAATGAGCTACTGCTAGATCCATCAGAGTAATTACCGACGGTGCGTCCACCTTGTAGATTGATGTTCATAACACGAAGCGCTTCAGCGTAGTCTTTTACCCAGTTTCTCCATATTTCTTCGTCTGCATAGTCCCAGGGCACAGGGCTCGCAAAGATCTCCATCTCTTTGTTTGAGATAGCGCCTTTGGTTCTAGAGATTTGGGAAAGAATGCGGTCAACTTTTAGTTCTTTTATTTTCAGACGTATGTTTTCCCGTTCACTGCCAGTTATGTTATCAAAACCTCTGGTAAAGAACGATTTCCATCCCACAACATTATCGTGATCATCAAGTCCTTTTAAAACGTCCATAGCTGTTTTCATTTTAGCGTTGGCAGTAGCTATTTCTTCAAGGGTTCCGTTTTGGCTGTCTTTTTTATTAGACATTCGATCAGCAATTGCATTACGCCGGTCTTCCTCAAGGGCAAGTGCGTCAGCTTCAGCCTGGCGGTTGTAGTCTTTCATGGCACCGTACTCTTGTGCGGCGGCGGCAATAGCTTCGTTGCCCGTCATGTTTGCACCAAGGGCACCAAGGCCAGCTCCTGCCATACGCATGTTGCCTTCGCCCATCATATTGATCTTTTGGCGCGGAACAGCGGGAAGCCTTGTGGATCCACGCATGTTTCCACCCTGTTGTTGTTGGGCTAGGATACCAGATTGGGAAGTTGGCTGGGAGCTGTTGGTGAGAACACCTTGTCCTTGGGGGAAACTATTCAAGTTACCTCCACCAACCATTGTGCCTCTTTCATCCATTTCTGAATAGGTTTGGACCATATTGGGATTCATCAATAGTCGATCTTGGTAAGATGGCTTGAGGGTACGTCTATTGCGGAATTCTACTACTGCTTGTTGATCCGGAAAAGTTAAAAGACTTTCTGGGCCGCTGCCGTCCATGCGAAGTATGGGCTGGTTCATGAGAATGCCCCCTTAAATTGGCCAAAGGCATTTGGATTTTGATTTGCAAACCCAAAGCCACCTTGGGCTCCAAATATCCCAGCTTGAAGTGGGTTGGCATTGTTGATTTCATACTGATTAGATGTGGTTGGGGCCGCGCCGAGCTGTGCAGACATATAATTATTATATCTGTTATAATCGAAGTCTCTTTGGTCCTCAAAACGTGAACGATTGTCATTTAGTCGGGCCTGGTCGAAGCCTTGCAACTGGTTACCGGCAGTCATTCCAAAATCACCACCAGAGGTCATTGTAGATATACCTTGGTTATAGGCATCCATAATTCCACGGTTTGCAGCGCCAGCATTCGTGTACTGCCCTGCCGTGTTGTTGAGTAGGTTGCCTTGGTTATTTAAAGCGGATCCCGTGCCGGCGAGGTTCATACTGGCAGACGATAGGTTACCACCAGCGGCACCAAGGGCGTTACCAGAGTTCGTTAGGGCATTGCTTTGGTCAGCAAATTGACGTGCCTGGGATGCCAAGCTTCGATCAACCAGGTTGTTCTGGATGCCAACACGGGTGTCAGTAAGACGATCGTCGTATGCTCGATTAGCAACGGCAGCTTGGACACCGGCTCGGCTTGAGTTCGTGTTGCCACTGCCTTGAGCGGCCATGTCGATACCTGTTAACGTCTGTTCCTCAAGCTGGCGGCGTGGATCTCGCATGGCAGCGTCAGCAAGGGGGTTGGCGTTGTCCATTGCGTACTGATTAGCAATGCCTAAGCGGTCACGCTTTGCCTCATCAGACAAGGTTTGGAATTGATTATAGATGCCCTGATTTTGGTTGTATAAAGATTGGTTCTGTCCGTAGAGGTCTTGGTTTTGACCAGCTAGTCCGGCGCCTTGGCCGTATAGATCTTGGGACTGAGCGCCCAGCGCCATATTACGGTTGTAGAGATCTCGAGAGTTCGTGCCAAAGGCAGAATTATTCTCGTACATATTGTAGCCGTTGTTGACCATTGCCGAGCCAGCGGATCCCATCTTATCAATAACATTTGTCTGATACTGATTAGGTCCAGCGTAGGTATCTCCCTGGTAGGCACCTGTGTTGAGAGTATTATTAAAGGCGGTACTGCCACCAGCTAAACCAGCGTCAACATAGGGCCTATACTGGTTGTAAGAGGCCATGTTGTTTTCATTTGCTGTGTCAGTGGCACGGCCTTGCTTGTTAGCGTTGTATAGCCCGACTCCTGCACCTAAGACAGCTGCGCCTATTGCAAATACCATTTAAGATCCTACTCTTTTATTATTCTTTTGATTGTTCTCAATGAAATCGTTCATCTGAGAGAGGTCGGGTTCTTCCAAACCGATAGCCTCGTATGTGGGGCTAATGACCTCATCCCATATTGGGTCTAAATTATCTTCACCGCTGGTCGCTGTGAGGTGGACACAAACCAGGATGGAATCCTCTAAGATATGAAAAGCTCTTTTAACTCCAGCCGGTGACACGAAAGTCATAGGGCCAGTTAATGTGCGCTTGCCACCATCCTCAGAGACAACTGTCATCGTACCCTTCATCAGGAACGTGAGGTGGGCTTTTTTATGGATAGCACCTACAACCACCATACCTTTGGGCATGAACATTTCGCGCGCGTAACTATAGCAGCCATAATCAGGGTCTTTAGGTGTCCAGTGATGTTTTAAAGGGGCCTTGTCTCTATCGTCAGGTATCTCGCCCTGGTCGATGCCGTGTAGAAATAAGGTTTGGAATTCCATCAATGACTGACGGATCTGTAGATCCTGTTTCATCAGTTACACTGCGCGTAAGTTAGGCCAGAAAAGCTTGTAGTTCCTGACAGAGAAACCCAGGCGCTGCCTGAGTAAACCACTAGGCCAGTGAAGCCATTGTTAAGGGGGTTCCAAGGGCTGGTGGCATATCTTACCATGCCCTTTCGGGGAGCGTCAGGTGGGCGATCAGTAACCTGGACACTTGCCTCAGCTAAAGAATTAATGGAGATCTCAAGGTCGTCTAGCTCTTGCTGGAGATATGCGGCTACAAATTCAGTCTCTAAGCTGGGTAGTCCACGTCGGACATATTTAACGATGAGGGTATTAAGCTTGTCACTTAGGGCCAATGGTTATCTCCCATAAAACTTAGTTGTGAGCGTGGGATCAGGCTGATCAAAAAGGTACCAACAAGCGTTGTCTTTACCACTCTGGTTGTCGAACCACTTGATGCGGCCAATGGATACAATCTTTCTTAGGCGGGGCATGTAAGGTATTGACTGTTTGGTGTGGATCCAATCGGCATCGAAGAGGAGCCAGGTGGGTGTCCCCAGGTCAGTGAAGTACTCAATCATGGGGTGTAGGATATCGCGGTTCCAGGGGGGGTTAGTAATGATAAGATCAGCTCCACCTAAATCTCGCTCATCTAAGGCGAGGGCATCTTGTTTCTCAATGTTTATGGACTGAGGCGCTATGTCATAAGCACTGGTACAAGTTAGGCCCATTGCTACCAGAGCGTTGATCAAAGCACCGTCACCGGCACATGGCTCACAAAATGATTGCTCTTCTTGGATGAAGGGCCACAATGGATTAACTGCGTCTGTTGGCGTTCTATAGAAATCTCTCTCTACACGCTCAAAGCTTGATCGTTTGCCCATGTGTTGCTCTCCTGGGAATTTACCTCTTGCCGGTAATTACAACGTCAATGTCCATGCCACTGAAGCTGAAGTCTTTACGGTTGTTAGGGGCGGCATTGTGCGAGACACTTAGCCGGTAATCGAGATAACGGCCTGACAAGCGGGTATCGATTTTATATTCTGTGGTGCTATTGAACTCTACGTTAGTCGCCCCTGCTTCATCCAACGGACCACCGATTGGTGCAATGTCGCTGGCTTGGAAGGCAAAGCTAAATATTGAATCACTGTTGGTGGTTGTCAGCTGTGGTAAGATCTTATTAATATTCTTGTAGCCATCCAAAGATACGCCAAGTTCATCTAGGTCTAGACCTCGGCGCTCTAGGTAGGGCAGCTTTGATTGACCAACATCGAAGGCCGAATTGATAGAGCCAGTGTCGATGAGATCAATGCCAAATAACTTAGAGTTACTTAAAGGCGTACCTTGCCCTCCAACGTATGCTTTAGCTAATACTAAAGGGTGACGGGTGAAGGGGCTGTCCTGGTCTTTATAGCTGCCACCCAGGTACTGATACTGTGTGCTTTGGCTGGCGTAAGTTGCCGTGGTGTTTATGTTGGCCTCAGTCCCGCTAACTACATTAGGGAGATCCTGGAAGGACCAAAGATCTTCTCGGTAGTTGTAAACAGCGGCACGGTTACATGCATCTACACCAGGGCCTGAGATGCCAAAGCCGATCAAGTCGTCCTGGCTGTTATAACAAAAGTATAACTCTTCTGTTTTACTGTTGTGCATCACAAAGCATACATCTGTTTTACTGTTGTCTAGGCCACTAAAGATGTAATCTCGGACACGCCCATCACAGATAGACTGCCTAGTGTTGCCATCGGTTACATAGATGTCATTCCTATCGAAAACGTAATGCTTGTTCTCTACCTCAACGACGCAATTTGTGGACAAGGCCCCTGCATCATCAAAGACTTTCTTAAACTGAAAAATGAAACTACCGCCAATAAAGCTTTGGATCCAGACCTGGTCTTTAGAGTAGATCAGGAAGTTGGCACCCAAGGTGGCCCCATCAACTATAGGTGTCTTCATCTGGACTAGGTCGTTGAAACCCGCACTGTTAGTAAGATCAGCTGCATCCCAGGTACTTGGTATACTGTTGGCCACCACGGGGTCACTGAAGCGTACACGGTTAGGAAATACGGAGCTGCCTTCTGTCATGCCTAGGGCCAGCAAGAAATCACCATAAGATCTTATGACAGTGGCTTTGTGGTTAGACGGCCAGTTGGCTAGGGCAGTGAAATTAGTGTTACCAGGCGTTCTGGCCACAGGGACTGTGTCTGATCTATTGCAATAGACAACATCAGCCAGGGTAGTCGCAGAAACTACGGCGGTGCTATCGGCTGACAATGAGGAGTTAAAGCGCTGGGCGCCGGTACCATTTGTGAACTCATAAAGATCAAAGGTGTTGTCTACGACCAGGATGGTGTCATAGGTAGTGGCACTGGCTAAGGCATAGCAAAACTGGGGGGTGTAACTTATGTTGTCAGATACTGATCTAAAGACGGGCCCAGCTGAGACATTACCATTATTAAAACGAACATTCTTAGCACGGGTGAAAGCCGTGATTGGCAGATTGTAGCTACCAACATCAGTTATAACGCCAGTAGCCCCCAACCCGCGCACAGGTAGATTGGTCATGCGCTATTCCTCTCTAGGCGTAAACGTCAAACTTCAAAAGCCAATTAACGTCATTAGCAATATTAATGGAGTTGCCATTGGTCTTAGACATGATGGTAAACCCAGACGCATTAGTTCCTATACGGTAAGTAATGTTGACCAAATCAAAGCCTATAGTGATGCCACTTTGAGCATTATACTGGGTGTCACTGCCACCAATGAATACTCTGTCTTGCTGTGAGTATCCGTTGTTTGCGCTGTCAGCGACAGCATACGCCACAAGAAACTTAGGAAGCCTAGACACACCACCAACCCTGTGATCAAGGTTCTCTGTAGCTCCTACATTTGGGAAACGGGCACCGCCATTGGCATTTACTGTTTTCACAAGTTTTGGGATCGCATCTATTTGCGTCTGTAGTGAAGAGAGCACCCCGTCCAGGGTGTCAAACTCAGTAGATGTGACGCCAGTGGCACGGAGATCTTTGGCGTAGTTTAGGTCATCCACTGTGCCCGTAAATCCATCGAGTGCGTTGAGCTCAGTGTGGGTACTATTGACTGCACCGGTCACGCCTGGGAAGGATGCTTTGATTGTACTCTTGATTAATCTCATGTGGTCATCAGCTTGGGCAATGCCGTCAGTGGCAGCTGGGTTACTTGCGTTAAGACTATTAATATAGGTGCCAGATTCAAGGGCCATATGGCAGTTCCTTCTTCGTGTTTCATGGTGGGACGCCCTGTTAAAGAGCCGGACAACAACAACAACGCACGGGGGTTTAGCGGCGATCTTGAAATCGATTTATTGACAATGGGCATGGGGGGTCAGAAATCGTCTAGGGGACCCGAAACCATTGATTGATTAGACATTGATTAGTATTACCTAGGTTAACCTACTGATATCTAACGATAGTGGACTACACCGGATATCTTATCTGTTGTGTACACTGGCACTACGTCGATCTGACATTAGGCATTGGTGATTCTTTTCTGGATCTCAGGCCGTTTTTGTTAACTCAGAAATTGGGACCTAAGTTCCACTCAAGTCACACCTAAGTTCCACTCAAGTCACACCTAAGATCCACCCAAGTAAGACAAGAGATATAGCTATGCAGACATACATCACACTGATGTCATCCATTTGTGTGACTTATGTTGGCTAAAGTTAATTGATTAGTTTTATTCATGATCAATAATCCTATTGTCACACTAAGGACAACTTAGGTTTGTCTTTGTAGAGAACAGGCGCCCTCAACCGTCCATCACTATAGCCTTCCAATGTGATCGTGGGAGCGAACTTATGGTCAGGTCAGATGTGATGGACGGGAGGAACCCCAGGTGGAAGCTATGCTTTACATTAGTACTTCCTCTAGTAGGGGTCTCTTAGTGTTTGACTATATGTGTATCTTGGATATATTGCGGGTGCATCACTGGTTACTACGTTAACTTGTGTAGAGGGCGAGAGTAGATGACCGCCGTTCCATCGATGGTCGCACTCTCGCCTTCGCCTTGTTGTACCTAAGAAGCTAGGTCTACTATCTCACACTGGTCGCCACTACATGCTAATGTCTGTGCACCAGCTGTTGTGTCACCTCTTTCATAGAGGGCTAGAGCATCCCAATCTATAGACTGTGGGAAGTCTAGCCAGGCATCCAAGTACTCTTCCTTGGTTATCTCCTGGTAGGGAGCCTGGGCGTATGTGTGGTTAGACCTAGGTAAGAAGCTTACTCCAGACATTTCATCAAAGTGATCATACACCCAATCGCCAACCTGGTCCCACTCATCGTCTGACACTGAGACAGTGATGGATGGCTTGTGGCATGTGAAGTGGCGTTGGTAGGTGAGCCACAGTTCTAGTTGATCTATAGCTGACATGTCGTCACGACAGACTGCATGCTCAGGTGACTTCGTTGGGAAGCTAAAGACCATTGTTGTCTCTGGCTTCATCACGCATGCTTCATGGGGTATGCATTGGTCCATCATGAAGTGTGTCATTGGATCATCTAGGCCAGCCCTGACGGTCCTGATGTAGTAAGGGCTATGTCGTGCATGTATGCCACTGGCACTGTCATTAAGTTGGCTGCTTGTGCCCTCAGGTTTAACACAGGTGACGGCAGCTGCACGGTTGATGCCAAACTTCTTGGCGTACATGATGTTTGTCTCAACTGCTTTTTCTCTTAGAGCCTTGAGGGTCTCAGGTAGTGCCACGTTTGTATTGTTTAAGATCTTGCAGTCCATGATGCCGGTAATGCTAACACCTAAGAGTGCTTCCTTTTCTGTGTTCTCCTTCCATATGGGTCGAACGTAAGGAAAGTATGTCAGCGTTGCCTGGACGGTGCCAAGGATGCTGGCGATCCTGATCTTGCGTTCTAAATCTGAGTATCTGTCGTCTGCCCTGGCAACCACTGATGTTAGGTTGCAGAGTTGCTGTGGATTTAACACGATTTCCGAGCATGGATTTGTGCCGAAGTCTCCAACCTCACGAATGCCTTCAGCAATGACCTTACGCTGGGCAGCTGCACGGTTGAAGATACCACGTTCACCTGATCCACTGAGCTCTAATGACTTCCACTCTTTGTCGAAATCCTTACGGCTTGGTGTTTCATCATATGCTACCGAGTTGTTAGCCAGGGCAAAGTGTGGGCTTGCTTCCCACCATTCATCACTCTTGGCTGACCGCATGTCTTTGTCGTCCAGGTCACTCAGGGAGATCAAAGCTGATCGTCGTACACCACCAACCACGATGACTTCAGCAATCTTACATACCAAAGAATGAACCTCGATTGGTTTGAGCTTTCTACCACCAAATAGACCGGCAATCTTAAAGATATTCACTGTGTGTTCAAACAGATCAACTAGGGGTTCTGGCCCAGACGCTCTACCACCAAAGGTCATCAAACGCTCACCGGCGGCTCGTACTTCAGAGACATCCCATTTAGGTGCATTACCCTGGTACAGCTCTTCGATCAGCTGGCGGTAGGCATCAGCCCATCCTTCCTTACTATCGCCGACAACGATTGTGATGTCTAAGTCTTCGATAGGTGGGACGCTCGGTAGTTGCCATACATACTTCTCCTCAACGCTGAAGCCCACACCAGTGCCACACATCAGGATGTATAGGATCTCATCAAAGCAGCGTATGTGGTCCATTGTGGTGTAACTACAGTTAAAACCAGCGAGGTTCTGACGTGATAAACCAGGACCAGCTGCCATCATGCAGCGCATTGAGGGCATTACTTCTAGGTTAAGGATAGCGTCCCTGATTTCGTTGGTTGTTGTCCGTGCTTCAAAGAATGGCACACTGTTTTCAAGCACAGGGTTCACCACGTTTGTCATGTAGCGGTCCACTGTCTCTTCCCAGGTCTCACGACGGCCGTAGTCGTCTAAGAAACGGCTGTAGCGAGATTGGTGGATGAATGATTGGTAGTCGGTCGGTAATGTGATTGAATTAGTCATAGCGGATCTTTCTTGAGGATTTCGTTAATACGCATTTCACAATACCGTTGAACCTTGCGTAGGTCGGTGATCTCGGACTCTTCTTGGTTAAGATCAGGGTACAATTTAAGACCCGCTCGAGCGGCGTACTTAATTAGATTTCCACGCCAAAAGGACATCTGATTGCCCATGATGAAGGTGATGGGTTCAATCTTCCAGTTGGCGTAATGGTCGGGTTTGTTTACATGATCATCCACGGAGTATTTCCTCCAAGATCACACGGTTAGGGGGGAACACTCGGTAGAGCTTCCGTCCATTTGCATGCACACCAAACTGGGTGATTGCTCGGCCAGCCTCAAGCTTACGCAAGACATTGACTACTGTGCTTGGGTCATGGCCGTCCCTGTTTACCAGCTCGTACCTAGTGATTATGTGGCGCTCGGCCTTTTCCAAGAGACATTTGATAATTCTGAGGGCGGGTTGGGTCCGGTTTGGGAAGGGTGTGCAATTGAGCCTATCGCTTAGATATCCACGATCTATTGGCAACTCATGTGCCAGCATGCGGCGCCCTAGCTCGGCTTCTAGCGAAGGATTTAAAGACCTAAACTTAAAGGCCCTCTTTAAGATATAATCGGCTGACCCATCATAAGTTGGCTGTGCTATCATCATAATTTATACTCCCATAAAATTAGCTGGTTCTTCTCCACGTCCCAATCTTCGAAACGTAGGATCCGAGCCAATCGTGCTTGCGTTAGTGCGTAATTAGGATTGAGTTTCTGCTTGGCGTACTGGGCCACCACTGCATTCCAGGAAGGATCCTTTGTTAGGATCTTCTCAGCTGTTTTGGCGCCCACAGTGGGGCACCCGCTATAGCCGTCCGTTGCATCCCCCATCAGTGCTTGGGTTAGGAAATTAAAGTCTGCTTCTTTCCTAGTGATCGTCAGTAACTCGCCACTCATTGGCCGGTACAATCGACCAGGGATCGACTTCATATCTTTATCGTCACTCACCATGATCGTGTTGTGATTTGGTGCAGAGCCCATGATGCCCATGAGGTCGTCAGCCTCGAGCATAGGCTCAGAGAACCACATGTAGGTGTTCTTGACCCACTTGATCATCTCAGAGTAACCAACGGGCTTACGGACCTTCTTTCGGCCACCCTTGTACTGGCTGTCTACTTCTTTTCTAAAGTTGTCCCGATCGCTCAGGCATATAATGAAGTGGCCGGTCTCCAGATACTCACAACAAGCGTCGATAGTTTCCTGGAAGATCTTTTTTGCGACCTTGAGATCAGTAGACAATGACCAGATGTCATCACCCCAATTGATCTCTTCCTCGGCAGCGGCACATGCACGATAGAGGTATAGATCCCCATCAATGAGTAATGTCGTATCCACCATTGGCTTTTTTAAATACTTCTTGAAGTAAGTCATCGATTGCGCTCCTTGTTTCGTCGCCTATTTCTGTGATTTTCCACTTACTGCCCCAGGTGTTCTCACCCACATTGGTGGTGATCAGCCCCTCTGATGCAGCCAGAGCAACGTGCCAGGCACCACGACGGGCAAAGGTAGATTTGATTGAGAAGGGTTTTCGTTTGGCTCGATCCAAAACGATGTAGCAAGATAACAAATAGTTGATGTCGTCCGTGGTCTCAGTGAGTGTCAGTCCAACGCTGGCCAAGACTTCCGCTGGCACTGAGGGCAATGGTTGTGCCGAAATGACGGCTTGTATTTCCCGCCATTGAAATTGCGATTTTAAGGACATCTTCTGCCACCTCTTTTGTTGCACACCCGATCTGCATTTCGTCATGGATCCAGCCTTGAATCATGACTTCATCGGGGGTGTATTTTTGGTTGATTGCGGTGTCGGTTAGCTCGACCCATTTCTTGCAACACACGGCTCCACTCGATTGGAGCAACTGGCTCAAAAGCTTACGCTCTTCTCGGATGAATAGTTTGCGACCATCCAGGCCAACCAGGTTGCCGCGCTGGGATGCTTTCTTGAGATTGTTCTGAAGCTTGGCGAATGCTGGTACGTTCTTGTTGAACTCTTCTTTTAGAGCCTTGCCCTCTTTGGATGCTCCACCGACAATCTTACCAATTAGGCTGTCACCAGCCCCAAAGAGTAAACTATATATGAAGCGTTTGGCCTCATCTCGACTGCTCAACCCTGCACTTTTTTGGTTGTGCGTATGGATATCTCCAGACAGTATTTGATCGGCATACTCACCACCGTCATCTAGGAAATGGGCAAGCATTCTTAATTCTAAACCATCAAGATCAACACCAACTAAAGTCCAGCCTTGGGGAGCTGAGAATAGATCTCGGCACTCCTTGCCATACAAGAGACCAGCTTTGGGAACTTGGGCGAGGTTAGGTGAGCGGTGCGCTGCACGGCCTGAGATAGTGCCACCAGAGACGATAGTGTGCCTAATCCGTCCATCGTCATCACACTGCTTCAGCCATGCTTGTGGGCCCTCAGCCAGCTGTCCAATGCGCTTTTGTAATAAGAAGTATTTTGCTAATAGCTTTGCTTCTGGGTAGTCTAGTGCACCCAGGACTGTTTCATCTATTTGGGCATGGCCGGTGTTTGTAAACTTAGTGGGTTTCCAGCCATACTTAGATTTGAGACAGTGCTCGATATGGCGCCTAGAGCCAGGATTAAAGTAAACTGTTTTACTCTTAACAAAGAGCTCACCTTTGACATAACCACGGGTGGCATTGTTTGACTTAGGATAGAAATCTTCTGTGACTTCCCACGGATCAAACAGGGCATCTAAGCCACCCTCAATCTCATTACGTTCCTGGCATAGTGTAGCATATAACTTACCGGCTGCGTCACGATCAAAGGTCCACCCATTGTTACCAATGCGTAGACAGATGTGTGCCAGTGAATGCTCTAGATCGATGCTCTCTTCCGAGAACTTTAGCGTCATGAGGTGGTCGTACAGCGCTTTAGTGACCTGAGTGTCCTGGACGCAATAGGTGAGCATCTCTTCGCTGAAGTGCTCCCACCCGCCGTCATAGTCGCCTTTGTTGTCAGACAGTCGTAGGCCCCATGCTTTTAGGCCGTGGGATCCCATGAGACGTTTGGGGAACTCAGTGTTCTCAGGGTTTAGCTTCTGTTGTTTAATGTCATCTTCAAACAGCGTGGTCTTCATCAAGCGTGATAACACTAGGGTGTCGGTGACCTTACCTTGCACCGTGAAGGTTGGGTACACTTTCTCAAGCGCTGGGCCATCAAAAGCAATCCAATTGTGGCCGCATACTTCTTCAGCATGCATGAGTGTAAATAGGCCAGCTTTGATTTCATCTGGGCCATAGGTTTGGACCTCATCGGTGTCCATGTTGCGGAGCACTATGCAGTGCACCTTCGTGAGTTGATCTAAAAGACCATCAGTTTCGATGTCGGCAAACCAACGATCTCTTAAGATGATTGGGTGCGTGTTCTCAAACACATTAAGACTGTGTCCATTTACCATTGTAGCTCTCCTCAATTTTCTGTATTCTCTCGCCAATCCAACGCATAACGGGAACGGCCATTGAGTTGCCCATAGCCTTGTACCGTGGCCCATCTGGGCAATTCTCAGGTGTCTTGTTACGCCAAGGTATTTGAGTGTAATTGTCTGGAAAGCCTTGAAGCCGTTCACATTCAGTGGGCGTTAAGCGGCGTACTTGCATATCGGTTGCAACCGCTGGTTCTTTACTTGTGTCTAACGTCGGGCTTTGTTCTGATTGGTAGCCAATACTTCCAGCGCTTGAACCCTGATGCCACCTAAATCCTGATGCACCTCTCGTGGCGTTCTGTATTGCCACCGCTGGTGGATTACCGCCGCCGTGACCACCGACCTTTACGGTTGGCGTTGTCCCGTCTGTCTGACAGTCTGGCACTGACATATTTGAGCTAAAGGCTACGGGATGTAATATATGGTAATCACCCGTTAATGCCTCTTGGTTACCAAGCCACTGTTTTGTGCTGGCGCTGGCCATTAACGTGCCAATAGTAGGTTTCCAGCTCGCAACCACTGGTACAATTGCCTCGCACTCTACTCGCTCATTTCCTGTGCCACTGAATGGAGCGCCTTGTGTAACTGTAGGGGCAGCTTTTTGCCCCGTCTCTCGGCTCGGCGCAGGATTCCCTGACAAGCTTTCTGGCTCAAAAAGAACCTCTGCGGCACGTTGCCAATCTCCAAGGTATCCGACAACGAACACACGGCGGCGTCTTTGTGCCACTCCGAAGTATTGAGCGTCCAAGATTCTCCATGAAAACCCATACCCGATTTGCCCCAACGCTGAGAGGAAGGTTCCAAAATCTTTTCCGCCGTTAGATGACAAGACGCCAGGGACGTTTTCCCAGACAAGCCATCTGGGTTTAAGTTGTTCAGCCATGCTAAGATAGGTGAGCATGAGGTTTCCACGGGGGTCATCAAGTCCCTTTCGCAATCCGGCGACTGAGAACGATTGGCAGGGGGTTCCCCCAACGAGAAGGTCAATTGGTTGGTCATTAGGCCACTCCTTAAACTGGGTCATGTCTCCCAGATTGGGGACATTTGGGTAGTGATGCGCCAAGACGGCGCTGGGAAACTTTTCAATCTCACTGAAGAATTGAGGTTTCCAACCAAGCTGATCCCAAGCAACCGTTGCCGCCTCAACGCCAGAGCATACAGACCCATATCTCATGAGTTCTCTCCTATGTTTTTGTGATTGCAGACTTTTAGAAACCGAAGTTTGCACCGGCGTCTGTGAGCCGTCCTGTTGTGCGGTCATAGGACAGTGTCCCAGCGTGACCTACTTCGCCTGTGTGGCGGTTCTTTAAGCAAACCAAGTTTCTTAGGCCGCTAGTGGGATCTTCTCTGTCCACCTCTAGCCCGAGCACAAAGTCACTGAGCTGGGCTATTGCATGTGAGGATCTGAGTTGGCTTAAACTCACTCTGGCACCACCTTCATGGCCGAGGTCACTCGAGGGGCGCTTGAGGTGCGAGACTAGTAACAGGGCAATGCCCAGCGCTTGGACCTCGGTTCGCAACTGAGTTACCAGGGAATCTACTAAGCGTCTCTCATCAGCTACTTCTCCCGTCATGCCGCTGACCAATATACTGATATGATCGAGACAGATTACCTGGCACCCCAGGGCTTTAGACATGTAACGTATCCTATTGATTATTCTGTCTAAGTCAGTGGATCCAAAGTGATCAAATAGGTAGATCGGTTGGTGCTTAATAAGGTCGTCAAACGATGTTTCAATGTCGTCTCTGGTGGCAACATCAGGGTCCACGACAATGTTCTTATTCATGTGCATGCCCACCATAGCTTGCATTGACCGTTTGGTGGTTTCTTCCAGCATCATCATGCCTACGGGGAAACCCGATTGCTGGATGTGGTACATGATCTCACGGACAAACGTACTCTTTCCCGTACCACTACCGGCAGCTATTGTAGTTAAGGTTCCAAGCCTGATCCCCTTGGTTAACTCGTTTAACTGGGGGTAGGGATAGGTGATTGCAGATACTGTGTCCTCAACGCCTATGACATCCCTGAGATCGGCCGCGCTGACTATGCCGTCGGGCTGATAAGGTCGTGCCTGGAAGATAGCATTAACCACTGCTTGAGCATCACCGGCCACTAATGCCTCGTTGGCATCTTTGAAACCGCCTATGGTGGCAATCTTACACAAACCAATTGGCAGTGCTTCTGCACAAGCATTGGCAGCATCTCTGCCTGGTGTGTCGTTGTCGTAGAAAAGGATGACTTCTTTAAACCCAGTTATGTAATCATAGTTTTTTAACAAGGCTTTACGGGCTGAAGTTGAACCATTAGGCAAGCTTACTACTGGCCACTTATGGTTCTGGATCTGGCTAATTGACATTGCATCCAGCTCACCCTCAGTCACGATGAGTTTCAGACCATTGCTCCACAGGTGGCTTCCAAACAGGGTCATAGCCTTTGCGTCGCCCACAATGCTGAACTTCTTGTCGGCAGTCCGTACCTTCTGAGCGCAGGGGTTCCCTTTGGTATCTCGGTACATCGCCAGCTGCACTGGCTTCCCGCTGTGCCTAGCTACGGTATAGCCAAACTTCTTACACGTCTCCTCACTCAGTCTACGGCTTCTCAGGGCGCGGAATGACCCACGGATGAGTGGTTTGTGGTTGTGTACGCTTTCGACCCTCTGAGGGCCGTCTCCGTCTCCCTGCCAATCACCACATCCAAAGCAATATGTATGTCCATCTGTATATACAGCTGCGTTGTCGCGTGACCCACACTTTTCGCATTCTGTGTGGACCACAAACTCACTGTCCGTTTGCTCAACTGGGGTCATTATCTCATCCCCCGCAGAGCTTTCGGTTTACGAACCCGTTCGGATTTGTTCTTATTACGCACTGCTGGCCCAGTGGTGACGTATGGCTCAAGAGGTTTTGTAAATGGACCAATGTTGTGTTGAACGCGCATTGGAATCCTTCGCTTACGACCTTTAGTCATTTTGCTTCTCCCACATGAAATAAAAAAGGGGAGACCTAAGTCCCCCCTTGCTCTCCTTGTTTGGCTTCTAAAAGCCATTCTTCCGGTATCCACTTATGTGCCCACCGAAATCCGTGTTTCTCACACCACCCTGAGTAGGTAGTAGGAGACCCTTTATATAAGCGAGAATTGGCATTACTGAAAACAAATCTGAGGTCTAAACCCTTGTTTTGTTTGACACAATATATGCTTTTGGCTCTATCAAATACGCTGAAGAGTCCTTTGCTTTCAACATAGAAGAAACCGCCTGGCTTTGGGAGACGCCAATCTGGCGTGTATTTGTGGGTTCGCTCCGGTATTTTATAAAGAATAATATCTTTCTCATAAACTACGGGGAGCCCAGCTTTCTCAATTTGCTCGGCGATCTTTTCTTCTAAGCCTGATCGATAGCCTTTTGCGTAAGCACTTGATCTCCGATTAAAACTCATAATCGTCATCAGAAGAGTTGTCAGCCATATCAGCGGTATAGCCCTCTGTAGGTTCAAAGCTGCCACCACTATCTCCGTTTGAAACCGGATCAATGATTTGGATTGCTCCTAACCTAAGTGCCACACCGTCGTTTGCACCGTTTGTGTAACTCTCACACATGCCGCCAGCCTTCAGTGTAGAACCGGAATACATTAGGGGCACCGCATTGATTGGCACGGGGTTACCCTTTGCATCGTAGTACTTAGGCTGAAACTTTGACGACACCTTGAAAATGATGTCACCGGTCTCCTCGTCTGTTCTAAACGGGATCCTCACTCTTTCATGTTTAGCCTTAGGGAATTCATCCCGTAGGCCAGTGATAACCGAGACAAGATCTTTGGCATCTGTAGCCGACATCCTGAGCTCAGTCTTATATTTACCCTCGACATCAAAAGCAGTGTCAGGGCGCCCTGGTTGGAGCCACGGGTAGTTCGCAGTTCCAGCCATTGTCGTGTATTTAACTTTACTCATATCTTTCTCCTTCAATGAGTTTCCAACGATTTGATACGATCTAGTATCTAAAGAGGTCGCTTAGTCCCCAAACGTAAAAAGGCCCCCCGAAGGGAGCCTCTTAGGTCGTCATTTTGTACGCAAATAAGTACGCAAGATTAGCTGAAGCAGTACTCGCTGTGTACAACGTCAGACACCTTTAGGTCGCCCTTTGGGGGCACAGGCATCAACGGCATGTTAGCTGCGTTAAGACGGTCTCTGCACTCTTGCTCGTAGTTACTGAAGACGCAGTTGTCGTCATACATCTCGACCAACGTCATCCTGATGCAATGCCAGAACTTCCATGTGTCAGACGGTAGGGTGCCAAAGCTGTCATGGATCATGAAGTAATCAGTAATACCATTCTCCACGCCCCGTAAGATTGACAAGGTCATATGTGCAGAATCCAGAGAGTGGACAAAGTTGGCTGCAATACCCGCTTTGGCCTTTCGGCTGTCAGCTGTGTTGGTATCAACCTGGATGTTTATTCTAGTCTCCCTGCGCTCCTTAGCTGCACGGTCATACAAGAAGATCCTCACACGATCAGGTTTGTCTTTCGTGTATTTCTGGACAGCTGGGAAGCCTGAGGGGCTAGTCCAGCGTACAGACTTACCTTCGCGCGCCAAAGCGTGGGCGTAGGACTGTAGGAAGCTCATGCCCTTGCTCACTGATGACAAGGTCTCTGATATGCACTCATAGTTAATCTGTGCCAGGTACCGAGCGTGGTAGCTTTGTTGTTTGTAGTCACCAAATGGGTGTTTCTCTAGTTTGTTGTAGTTGACCTGTTTTTGCAGGGGATCCATCAAATCTTCAATAATCTGATCAGCCATGCCCCTAGGCAAACTGCTATAGCCATAGCACATGGCATTCCTTTTTACCGTCGATCGGTTCACACCATAATCAAGCCATCGTTTAGCTTCTGGGGTGTAATCCAATTCTAGGCGCTTAACGACGGCGTCAGCTATCAATTGATAGACATCTGCACATTCATCACCTGGTACCAAGTTGACCTTCTGGGCGTCGTCCTTGTCCCGTGAGGCTAGTGCTAGGTGTTGTGTCCCACTGTTTGTGCCATCAAGAGAACAAAACAACGAACACATATAGTCGTCACCCTGTTCCTTCATCTTCTTGTATTCAAAGCATGCCGCTAGGAATTGCATTGGGGCGTCTGCGGTACTCCAGGTATCAAAGGAGCCTTTCCAATCACTGGCAATGTCTAAGATCATCGTCTCGTTTTCTAAGACCCAATCGATCCTATCATTGAGAGACTTCTTGCTGATCTTGTCGAAGTCACCGGTGTTTGCCAGGTGGATCATCAGCCAACCACGACTGTCGTCGTCAAGCTTCTTAGGGTTGCCGCTCAGGAAGCAAGCCTTGATATGGTCTGCACGGTGGTAATTCCAGTGACTGACGCTGTACATGCGCCCTCGGTAGTCAAAAGACCATCCTATCCAGAATTGATCAAAGTCACTCAGATAGTCTGCCGTCTTTAGATCCTCTTGGAGAACCGAGAAGTTACTTAGACATTCACGCTTAGTAATGAACCATGCCTTACGGTCCTTACGCAGCTGACTAAGCATGTCTTCAGTTACGTCTTTAACATCCTTGCTAATCTCAGGGTATTTAGGTGGATCTAATGATGGGAATTTATGATATTCAAGCTTTTCATCCCTGACGTACTTAATGACATCCACAATGTCCTTGTTGACAGCTAAAGGGGTTGCCTGGAGAGCATTAAGAGCTGTGACAAACTGAGGTTCACCTTTTTCAAACTCACGCTCTATGGCTCTCCTTTGGTCTCCGGTGGCACGTCTGACTAAAGGTGTCAGAGCTGCTAAGACCTCATCATTGTAGACACCAGTAGTAAAACTGGTCCAAGGCTTAGGTGGAACCACTAGTGGACCAAAGAGGGGCTCTGCCCAAGAGGCATCAAAAGCAAAGTCACGGATCATGCCTTCAGCCTCTGGCGTAAGACATAAATGTCTCATGGTCTTAAGATCCTGGTTGGTTGTGACAATCTCAAAGATGTCTGTCGCGTCCAGGATTGCATTCAAGATAGGAGATCCAAGACTAATCTTTAACTTCTTAGACCACTTGTTCCTACTAAAGCCTTCCTTGTCAGCAATGATACGACCAGCTTTAGCCCTATGTGGGACTGAGTTGTGATCTTTAGACACCTGAGCAACAAGACGTTTGAATAACACTTTGTCATGACTTTTGAGATCTATAGCCCATCTCTCTCGTTCAATCATCTTACCTATGTTGGCTAAAGCTGACGTTAGAGTTTGAGAATATATTACAGAATCATAACAAATGTTCAGACCAAGATACGCTAAGGTGTCTGTGTTTTGACCTTTGAGCTCTTCATGCCACACTGAAGGTTTACCTAAGCCACTTTTAACCCTGGTCTCCTCTTCAGCTATTGTCTTAGTGATAGCTTGAGAGACCTTGGTTAGTGCATTAGATATAAGATCGTGTGGTGCTTCCTGTTGAGATGCCTGGAGTTTCTCTTGTCTTCTTTTGTACCGCTCATGACCTCTTTGGATCATTGTTGTTTCCAGGTCTTTTTGCGCCTGGTAGCTAACTTGGTTCATATCTTTGCTCCCACTAAAGTTGTTCTAGAGGGGGCGCTTAGTACTTGTCCTTGTTTTAATGGTCCTTTTTCTAAGAATACTTTCGCCGCATTTAACGTGCTAGGTGGGGCTAAAACTGGGTTTGGAAAAGAACTCGCCCTAATGCCAGCGAGAGCCCCACTTGTATTGAGGCCCACACTACCCACCAGTGCTTGGTCACCGTTGAGATCTTCAGCGAAGGTGCGCTTATGTCGTCGCTTGAATTCAGCTACAGTCATGCCACCTGGCCGACTTACGATGTGATCTTTCGTATTCATAATATCTCTCCTGTTAGATTAAATCTAATGTTGTTTCTTAAATTAAAATCTAAGGAGTGATCAGTATAATGCAGCTGGTTCCATCTTCATGTTTCCCACTGGAATTGGGAGGACACATATCGGTGCAGTGCGGACCTTAAAAACTTGGCAGTTCGTGCTCCAGTTTCCCTGCGTCCGAAAGTTCTCATAATCTGAAATTTGCGAGGTACACTTTCGCTGGCGCCGGAATTTCTCATACTCCGCAATCTGCGAGGTACACTTTCGCTGGCGACAGTCGCGTGGGGTCATTCTCATGTTTTTATTCATCTGCATGATTCTATCACCCTGCGTTAGCGCAAACAGGAACGTCAACCGGTTTCTTGTGGATAACTGAATGGGCCTCTCCTAAGCGATCAGCTATGTCAGAAATAACCTCATGTTTTTCATGGACATACCGGCGTGTAGTAGACATATCCTTGTGACCTAAAATCTTTGCCATTACGACTAAATTGACCGCCATGTCGTTAGCCATCGTGGTTGCCGCACTATGTCTAGTGGTGTGAAACTTCACCATCTTGTCTCCAGGGCCAAGCTTCCTTCTGATCTCTTCCCAGGCTGTACGGTAGTGGCCATCAGCAAAGTTACCGGCTTTTGTCCGTGGGAACTGCCAGTTGACTGCCTCAAATGCTGCAATGGCAGGGTCTGACAATGGCACCTCACGGTCGAAGCCATTCTTGGTATTAATGACGGCAATATACATCCTACCCTTACGCATGCGGATGCTGTCTCTAGTGGTCTTCCAGATCTCAGATTTACGCATGCCAGTACACATTGCAATTGTGAACAGGTGTACTAACCAGGGCGCCTTCACGCCGCTCTTAGACGTAAACGTGGATAGGTAGTGAGTAATCCACTCAATCTCCTCAGCATTGTAATACCGAGGTGTCTGAAGCTTAATCTTACTGTTTTTAAAGTTAGGCCGATCATCAACACCTATGACCTCATAATCTACGGCAGCGGTGTACAGTGCACCTATAGCCGATCGGTAGTGGTTCAAGGTATTGTCAGACGTACCACGCTCACGTTTCATGTGGCGCGTGAAGTCTATAATGTCACGACCACTGATCTCATCGAGGTGCTTACTGGCGTTATCCTTAAACTTAAGAAACAACCTAATCTTACTTATGCTTTCGTTCATGTGATCCGTAGTGGTCTCAGGCTCCGCTAGAGGGCCCCAGATGTAATGTCCGTTCTCCTCAAGAAATGTACTGATCAACATATCTATGCACCCCCAGAGAATAAGATGAACAAGGGTAGTACAAAGACACAGACAGCCGCGCAGACCTCTAAGGTCATGGATGTCTCAAGTTTTCTTAAGATGTAGGTCATAATGTCGTCTCCAGCTCTGAGTTGGGACGCGCATCCGTTGTACTGGGGCCCTATGGCAGAGAGACAGGGATTCGAACCCTGGGTACCTTTGCAGGTACAACGGATTTCGAATCCGTCCCGTTCTCCGGTTTCCCCAGTAAAAGGTCACCGTCCGTGAACCTCACTTATACTACGGATTGTCATAGATCAAGGGTTTTCGGTTCTATAGGGGTCTCTTAGTACCAAAGTCGAAAAACCACCGATCATTCCAGGGTAGGGACAATCGGTGGTGGGGTTAACCGTCAGCCAACTTTATGGCGACTAATTTAGTCTTATCGTTACGCCTGAGCCAGCCTTTTTCAAACCTAGGCTGTTTCAAACGCCGGTAGAAAGCTTCGCGCTGGGCGGCGTAGTTCTCAATGATATCTAGTGTGTCCATCTTAGACACGGCCGCTAAGGTCTGTCGGCCTATGCCCCCATCCTGGGTGACACCTACCACCTTTTGGAGAAGCTTGGCGGCTCGAGACACTCCAGAGTTAACGGCCATGTCCATCACCTGGACATCTAGGCCAGCTGGCAGCTCTGATGCTTTAACGCGATCCCAGTACTCTTTCTCATAGATTGGGGTCACATCAGCGACAGACAATGTTTTCATCTCATCTTTGCTTACGGGTCGATCGACATAATTCTCATAGACCTTTTGGGTAACTCCACGCATCGTGGCGCCCCCGTTATCTTTAGGATCATCACTGTATAATCCTTCGTGCTCAAGGATAATCTCCAGACCTTCTTTGAGGTTCTCTTTCATATCACTTTCTCCATTAGCCGGCGTTCCAAAGAACACAGCTGTTACAATTAAGAGTGTTTTCATGGGTCACTTCCCAAAGCCTTTTAGAGTCCTAATGCCGAATGAGGCAGCAATTGATGCGTACATTCCAGCTTGTACCCACGCGGGGGTTGTCTGAAGATTAGCAAATCCTTCTGCCATGATGTCTTGTGCGCCAGGTATAAAATTACCAATGAGAATAAGAACAAAGACAACGGTCCAAAGTTCGTCTTTCCAGCTATTATTAGACGCCTCAATTGCCGACTGTTCCCATGATATCTCTCCAGTGGCGATCCTCATTTTGGTTTCAGCCTCAGCTGATTTTACTTTGGCTTTGCCGTCCAGGTAGCTGGTTGCCAGACCTATAGCTGACGTAAATATGCTGATCATTTTAAGACTCCTTGTGGCCAACGGCGAAGTAAGCACCAACCAGGGCGCTCAATGCTAAATACTGTGTCATCAGGATGCTGTCGGCCTCTGCCATTCTTGCTGGGTCAACTATTGTTGCGGCCGTACAGACCAGCATCATAACCATTGCACCCCAACACATGTGGCGCCTGTTCTTCTGGTAGGCGCTCATGTCTAAATGCTGGCGTTCTTCTTTTGTCATTGTTTTAATTCCCTCAAATAAGCCTGAGCAATTCTGAAGTTGCTCGTTATTATTAAGATCTGGTGGGTGTTGCTGTAGACGATCCAACGTGACCTACGGACTTGTCGGATCTCCATTACTCAGCGTATTGGGCGACACCCCAAAGCAGGGCTATGGAGCCACCAATAGTAAAAAGAACGCCGACGCCCACGCTTATCATGTAGAACAGCTTGTCTCGAGCTTCAGCCTGGGCCTCTAGGGCTTTCTTGTGTCTGACACGGGCAGCGGCGGTCTCTGAGATTACCGAGTCCCAGAGCCCTGGAGAACCGTACAAGCGACATTGGGAGCGTAGATCTTCCATTGCATCACGATGGGCTATCTTAGCCTGGGCTATTGCAAACCCTTCTTGTTCTGAGGATGTGAGACGGCCTAAGGGGCCTTTGTGTTTGCCTTGCTCGGCGCAGTTAATGTCAGCCTCAAGCTGGGCTAGTTTGCCGAACTGAGGCATGAGTGAGTTGATGTCTTTACCAGCCTTGACTGCCGCTGATATTCCACCGGCAATCTTAGTCACAGCTCCCGCTAGAGCTAATACTTCGATCATGTTGAGATTGGGCCTTTCTTTAACGCTGGGCCATGCTCTCAACAGCTGCGCGGATGTGTTCAATGTTAGTGCTAATCTTAGCCATGCTGACAGCTTGAGATTGAACCATGCTTTCAACTCGGCTCATTCTATTCGTGATGCTGTTAATGTCTCTGGCGTTACTTTCTATGTCTGACATCATCATAGATGCTACCCAGATTATCGCGGCTGCTTGTGACGCGAGGCCCAAAACTAGGGCAGCGGGGACGCTTGCGGTTATGCGCCAACCGTCAGAATTAGGCAGCGTCTTTAACTGCTTGCGGTGTAGCGTCCACTACAGCTTGTGCCGCTGTACGTTCTGCTACATCTGTCGTAATCAGAGGGTTCTCTATAGTCTCCTCTGTAGGCTCTGCCATATGATCGTCTTCATCGTAGACCCACCGTGTGACCGTAGCCTCTACAGCTTCAACAGCAGTAACAGTAATGACATCGTGCATCACATCGACCATTGCCTCTGTGTCTTCGTCCCACACCTGTTCACCTGTGGCTTGGCTTTCGATGACCTGATTGCGACCTTCTGCGACCAAATACTGTGCTAGTCTGGCTGTGGCTGTCTTGTAGTCTGCAAGCTGTTGAGCAAACAGTTTAGCATCAGCCGCTGCTTGTAGGTCTGTAGGAATGTCCCCAGTAAAGCAGTCTGCGCCTTCTACAATGATTGCGTCTAGCACTTCCTGATAGTGGCGGTTTGCAGGGTCTAGTGGGATAGATGTATTGTCTATTTGAATACACTTACCAGAAAGTTCAGTTTCAATAAAAGTATAAGACATTATTATAACTCCGCTTCAATATCTATGTAAGGATCGACAGAAGTTGAGGCAAAATAAGCCCAAGTTGCATCTCCAGTTGCACCCGAAGCGGGATAGCCACTAAAAGTAATTCTAGCATTATCTTTAGATATTCTGTCTGCAACAGCTGACCCTGCACTGCTTCTATAACTACCACTAGATGTCAATAAGGACATAATATTAGCACCGTTAGCAACCGCATTAGTTGGTAGGGTTACAGAAGGGTCAGCCCTTTTTGGAGAATACTTTAGATTAAAAATACCAGTAGTAGAACCTGACTGTAACGCTACTTCCATAGAACCACTTGCGTATTCGTAACGCTGAAAATACCGCTGACACAACGCCAGTTCTTCGCCATAGCTGCGGTGTTCAAACGGGGTGGCAATATTTCCAACTTCCATTTGTAAGCCCGTGATTTCAAAGTATTTGTTAACTGCCGACTGTACATTTCCAGTGCCGACTGCTCTTAGGCTATTACTAGCATTAGCCCAAGACTGATTTAAACTAGCCCCTCCTGAGAAAGTGCTTCCCCCTGTTAGCCAGAATATTAAACCAAGTCCTAACGCATTGTTAGTAGGTATAGCTGTAGAAACTATATTAGGTGGGAAGTTGACTGTTTTGTATTCCCAAGTATTTGCTGAATTAATATGGACTTCTCTTGCCATCTCAATACTTCCAGCGGTCTGGATTTCTAGCGTATACATTGTAGGTTCGCTTGATTTGACCCAGAAAGAAACAGTTAGTGGCTTTGCACTTGCAGTACCCCAATTTAAATGTTGAATATCTTGACCTTCAAGCTCGTGGGATAACAAGCAATAATTTCCAGCACTTATTGATGTGTCTGCCGTAGTGGTTAAAACTTTTATGGAGTGTGGAAACTCTGGATGGTCTGAGGCGTGGCGTGAGTAGGTTACCGTACCACCTACGTTATTATTTAGTCTCCACCTATCAACTAAAAAGGCGGAAGCAGCGGCTAAGGATATAGAAGTACCTCTCTGTGCAACTCTCATGTCACCGTTGATGTTTATTCGTCTACGCCCTGCACCAATCAGGTTAAACTGTTCCTGTGGTGTCTCAGCACGAAGCATTGCCTCGCCAGCTAACCCCGTGGGCTTCTTTAGATCAGCCAGTTCCTCACGAACATTTATGGCTGGTTTTGATACTTTAACTGTCATGTTTTAATCCTCTGCTACCAAGCCATTTGAGGCACTGATTGTTGTACCAACCGCTGTTGTTGTGT
>Ga0209716_1000440_pt1 | contig 39728 bp, 35 predicted proteins | sample COGITO_mtgs_1205_FD_184811 | JGI IMG/M metagenome (GOLD analysis project Ga0209716, IMG submission 184811) | Pelagic marine microbial communities from North Sea - COGITO_mtgs_120531 (SPAdes) (version 2) | ecosystem: Environmental > Aquatic > Marine > Epipelagic ...
ACACAACAACAGCGGTTGGTACAACAATCAGTGCCTCAAATGGCTTGGTAGCAGAGGATTAAAACATGACAGTTAAAGTATCAAAACCAGCCATAAATGTTCGTGAGGAACTGGCTGATCTAAAGAAACCCACAGGCATAGCTGGTGAGGCAATGCTACGGGCTGAGACACCACAGGAACAGTTTAACCTGATTGGTGCAGCACGTAGACGAATGAACCCTAATGGTGATATGAGAGTTGCACAAAGAGGTACTTCTGTATCTCTAAGTTCCGCCGATGCCTTTTTAGTTGATAGGTGGAGACTAAATAATAACGTAGGTGGTACGGTAACCTACTCACGCCACGCCTCAGACCACCCAGAGTTTCCTCACTCTATAAAGGTTTTAACCACTACGGCTGACACATCAATAAGTGCTGGAAATTACTGCTTATTATCCCAAGACTTTGAAGGTCAAGATGTTCAACATTTGCGTTGGGGTACTGCTAGTGCAAAGCCACTAACTGTTTCTTTCTGGGTCAAATCAAGCGAACCTACAATGTATACGCTAGAAATTCAGACCGCTGGCAGTATTGAGATGGCAAGAGAAGTTCATATTAACAGTGCAAATACTTGGGAATACAAAACAGTCCACTTCCCACCTAATACCGTTTCTACGGCTATACCTAACACCAATGCATTAGGCTTTGGTCTTATATTCTGGCTAACAGCGGGAAGTACCTTTTCAGGAGGGGCAACCTTAAATCAGGCTTGGTCAAATGGTAGTAATAATCTAAGAGCAGTTGGCACTGGCAATGTGCAATCAGCTAATAATAAATACTTCGAAGTCACAGGCTTGCAAGTAGAAGCTGGAAATATAGCCACCCCCTTCGAACACCGAAGCTACGGTGAAGAACTGGCCGCTTGCCAAAGGTACTTTTACCAGCACGTTTCTGGTGCTTCTAAGTTTTGTGGTATGGGGGAATTTCACAGTGCATCACAAATTGACTTGATGGTAAATTTACCTGTTCCTATGAGGGCTACCCCTGCCTTAATACAAAGCAGTGGCACAAATTACTTCAACCATTACTCAGGGGGGACTAGTCGTTTTGTTAGTGCGGCTTGGCAGCTGTGGATAGTTAACTCTGGAAATACTGTAGTTAGTCTTTACGCAGCCTCTGCCCAAAATGGAACAGCGGGATACGCCGCAAGGATTATCACAAATAATTCTCTTGCAAAATTAGCCTTTCATGCGGAGTTATAATGATATGACATATGTAATAAATACCTTCGAAGGTAGCGCAGTGAGTATTCAAAAAGATGATAACACATCTATCCCACTAGACCCAGCAAACCGCCACTATCAGGAAGTGCTAGACGCAATCATTGTAGAAGGTGCAGACTGTTTCGATGGTGACATTCCTACAGACCTACAAGCAGCGGCTGATGCTAAACAGTTCGCTCAACAACTGTCAGACTACAAGACAGCCACAGCAAGGTTAGCACAGTATGTAGTCTCAATAGGACGTACTGAAGTAACCGAAAGCCAACCCACAGGCGAACAGGTCTGGAACGAAGACACAATGGCAATGGTCGATGTTATGCACGATGTTATAACGGTCACGGCTGTTGAGGCTGTAGAGGCTACGGTCACACGGTTGGTCTACGATGAAGACGATCATATGGCAGAGCCTACAGAGGAGACTATAGAGAACCCACTGATTACCACAGACGTAGCAGAACGCACAGCGGCACAGGCTGTAGTGGACGCTACCCCACAGCCAGTTAAAGACGCTGCCTAATTCTGACGGTTGGCGCATAACCACAAGCGTCCCCGCAGCCCTAGTTTTGGGCCTCGCGTCACAAGCAGCCGCGATAATCTGGGTAGCATCTATGATGATGAGCGACATAGAAAGTAACTCCAGAGACATTAACAGCATCACGAATAGAATGAGCCGTGTGGAAAGCATGGTCCAGTCTCAGGCTGTCAGCATGGCTAAAATTTCAACTAACATAGAGCATATAAGATCATCTGTAGAAAAGATGGCAGAACGGTAGAAAGGGCGGGAAATGATAGAAGTGCTGGCGTTAGCTGGGGCTGTGACTAAGATTGCCAGTTCGATATCAGCTGCAGTAAAAGCTGGGAAAGACATTAATAGCCTTATGCCTGGCTTTGGTAAGCTTGCAGAGCTCGAGGCTGACATTAACCTGGCAGAGTCAGGTAAACACAAGGGCCCTCTTGGGCGTCTCACATCAACAGAACAAGACGCATTTGCAATTGCCTCTGCAAAAATTGCACATCGTGATGCTATGGAAGATTTGCGCTCACAGATTCGGTTATACGGTTCTCCAGGCCTTTGGCAGCAAGTTACCGTAGAGCTGGCAAATGCCCGAACCAGAAAGAAAAAAGCCCTCGAGGCTCAGGCTGAGGCCCGTGACAAGCTTTTCTACATGATAAGCGTGGGCGTCGGCGTTCTTTTTACTATTGGTGGCTCCATAGCCCTGCTTTGGGGTGTCGCCCAATACGCTGAGTAATGAAGATCCGACAAGTCGGTAGGACACGTTGGATCGTCTACAGCAGCAATTACAAAGTTTTAATCATAACTAGCAGCAAAACAATCGCTGTGAATTACGCAAGGAAGCTTATGCAATGAACGTAACAATGGAAAGAATACTACACTGGAAACTGATGCCACGCTTGATGATGGTCGTGATGACCTGGATGTACTGTGAAGTTCTATGGTGGTTCATGTCACTACCGCCTGACGCGATGACTTCACAAGCAACAGCTTTAACAGCAACTGTAAGTGGGACTTTTACGGGTGGTTTTGCGGTGTGGTTAGGACATGAGAAATGAGCTTGATTGCAAGCCTGATTGGCCCCGTTACTGGCATCCTAGACAAAGTAATTCCTGACAGCGACATGAAAGCAAAGCTGGCCCATGAGATAGCAACTATGAGCGACAGCCATGCTCAACAGGCGCTGCTTGCCCAGTTAGAAATTAACAAAACTGAAGCCCAGGGTAACTGGTTTCAAGCATCCTGGCGCCCTCTTTGCGGCTATGTGTGTGTCTTGGGTTTAATGGTTAACTTCTTGATTTCTCCAATCTGTGCAGGCTTTGGGTTTATGATTCCACAGGCCGACATGGGTACTATGTTGCCAATTCTTGGTGGGATGCTCGGCTTGGGATCATTACGCAGCTTCGAAAAGGTAAAGAAGGTAAGTAAATAATGGAAGTCTGGCAGCTAATTTTATTAACAATGGTAAGCATTAACACCGTTGTAAATGTCTATCGATTTCATATGGAGTTTAAGCGATGAGTGATGCAATGCGTGCCCTGCAAGTCAAGATAAACGCTGGTTCTGATGGGCAGTTTGGCCCCAATACTGCCAAAGCAATCGCCAAGCACTACAAGCTATCAGCGAAGCGTGCAGCCCATCTTTTAGGACAGGCGCACCATGAGAGTGGTGGTTTTAAGCTTGTGCGTGAGAACCTTTATTACAGCACACCGGAAAGGATCCAGGCCGTGTGGCCTAGCCGCTTCCCTACAGTCGAGAGTGCTGAGAAGTACGCAAAGAACCCTAAAGCTTTAGCTGGTAAGGTTTATGTCGGACGCATGGGTAACAAGGATGAGACAGACGCTTCGAATTTCGCTGGAAAAGGTTACATGATGTTAACTGGTAGGGACAACTACAGGCTCTTTGCATCTAAAATGGGTGTACCAGAGGTTATGACTGATCCAGACTTAGTTGCCGATAAGTATGCCTTTGAGACAGCTTTGTTTTTCTTTGAAGAGAACAACCTGTTCGACATTGCCGACAAGGGCGTTAATCCAGAGACAATCCAAAGGATTACTAGAAGAGTGAACGGTGGTCTGCATGGATTAGAGGACCGAGAGAACCAAACGCACAAGGTGTTTACGTGGTTAACAGGCTAGTCAAAACAAAAAACACAGATCGACATTTTTGCAACAATCCCAACCCGTAGAAAAAATTATGCTAGTTGGGATTTTGACAGCCCTATTTATCCCTGGCGGACCATTTGACGCCAGTCGCGCTGCCTGGGGGCGGCTAGGGATCCCTAGGCCTTTGAAAGGGGGTATCCAATGAATTATGGAAATTTCCCAATAATAGATCTAACGATAGATGGATTGTAAGGTCGCCATAAACTAAAGCTGCTTATGGCGGCCAAACTTAGCACTGGTCGGACTAACAAGCGTCCTGATCAGTGTTTTTTCTGTTATATTTTAAAACTTGTTTACCTGTTAACTTGTAGGTAGTGTAAAGGCGATACTCAGGTATCAACGGAGACAGGGCTGATGAACATAACATTCATGGGCACTCCCCTGTCTCCATCCTCTTCTAACTCACATTTTCTACTATAGTTTCATGCATACCCTCGGTGCTTTGTAGTGACCCAAATAGATCGATTAACTGCTGGTAGCTGAGTATAAGCAATTGCCACTCATTGAGCTCTTCAGAAAATTGCCTAATGTATACGCTGCTATCGGCTTCCAAGTACATTTCAACGTCTTCAAATCTATTGCTTTGATCGAGCGTAACAATGCGACTGTGGTCATCCTCAAACTCTACGGTGAATGTCATAGCTCACTCGCAAGTCCGTAGGCCCGTTTGTGGGTCATAGTAGCAGGCGCCACCTTCATCAATGAAGTTATCGTTGGCTGCTTCTGGCTCTTTCTCTGCAACATCCTCAACTGTGCTTGCGTTAAGAATGCCATAGCGTTTACCAGCAGCTCTAAATGTTGTGCAGCCTGACGCTCCGCCATCATATGCGGCCATGTAAACTTCCTTAAACTGCTCCCACGTAACATCAGCTCCTACATTGCATGTTTTACTGCAGGCGCTGTCTACATATTTGGATGCCAGGTTAAGTACTGCCACGTGGTCAAATGGTGATAGGGAGTCAGCTGTTACACCTTTGACGCCATATTCTCTGACAGCATAATCCTCGATGCGCTCAACCCTGGGCCCGTCTGCCATCTGAATTGTGCGGTCATAGAAGTGGGAGAACACTGGCTCGATGCCTGAGCTTACATTATCAGCAGATAAGCTTATGGTTCCTGTTGGTGCTACGCTTAACAGATGTGAATTGCGTAGCCCACTTAGCAATATATCTAACCTGATATCATCTGGCAGTGTCTTTGCAAAATCACTATCCAGCAGCCTCGCATCAAACAGTGGGAAAGCTCCTTTTTCTTTAGAGAGCTCTATGGATGCGCGGTAGCAGCCGTCTCTTATAGTAATCATAATTTTCTCAAGGATCTCCATGAACTCAGAGCTCCCATAAGAAGGCCCCATAGACTCAATGCAGTTAGCCACTGAAGTAACACCTAGTCCCATTCGGCGCTTGTCTTGAGCTTCCTTCTTTTGTTCTGGGAGTGGGTAAACCGCCCTATCTACTACGTTATCCATAGCACGGACCACATCAGGAATATCTTCCCTGAGCTTCTTGTAGTCGAAGAAATAAGAATTGTCCTTAGTCGGTACTAAGTACTTAACTAGGTTGAACGACCCAAGTAAGCAGGCGCCATTTGGTGGTAGGGGCTGTTCACCACAAGGGTTCGTAGCCGCGATAGTTTCGCAGTATGCCAGGTTGTTCTTCTGGTTTATACGGTCAATGAAAAGAACACCTGGCTCGGCGTAGTCCCAGGTTGATCGTAAGATATCATCCCAAAGTGCGGCGGCGGATACTGTCTTGTACACTGTACCATCAAACACCAGGTCAAAATCTAAGTCTTCTTTGACAGCTTTCATAAACTTATCAGTCACACCGACACTCATGTTGAACTGTGTTAAGTTATCACTGTTATTCTTAGCGCGAATGTACTGCTCGATATCTGGGTGATCCACACGCATCACGGCCATCTGTGCTCCGCGCCGGTTTCCTGCAGAAGCTACAGTTTTACACGTTGCATCAAAAATGCCCATGAATGAAAGAGGTCCACTGCTCTTAGAGTCTAGGCTTCTAATGTGCCCACCTTCTGGGCGTAGTGTGCTAAAGTCATAGCCAATTCCACCGCCCAGCTGCATGGTGCGTGCTGCGTTGCCAGCTGCCTTCATAATACCCTGCATGGAATCTTCAATGGTGTCGCTTACGAAACAATTGTAAGGCGTCACAACTCGCGGCGCACCCATGGCACTCTGCACCCGTCCAGCAGGCAGAAACCTTTGGTGGTAAAGAATGTCTCTAAGCTTATTAAAGTGGGCTTCATCGTCTTTGAGGGCATTTGCTACACGGCTCATGGCAGCTGTAAAACTCTCTCCATCTCCTCGATATTTCATTGCGTGAATCTCTTGTGAAATCCTTATTTTTGGGCCGTATTCGCCGGTGCTGTTACTTAGTGTCATAGTTCTTTTCCCTCAAGTGAATTGATCCGCATTTCGCAATATCGAATAGCTTTTTTTAGATCTGTGATTTCTGATTGGACGGCGGTCTGACCGTCATAAGTTTTACTACCGGAGCGCGTTACATATTTAATAATGTTGCCTCTCCAAAACTCCATGTCATTGCCCATGATGAAAGCGATAGGCTCGATGGCCCAGCGCGTGTAATGCTTTGGTTTGTTGATAAGATCAGACACGAAGTATCTCCTCTAAAACAACTCGGTTTGCTGGAAATACCCTGTAAAGCTTGCGCCCGTTCTCAAGAACGCCAGTCTGTGTAATACCGCGACCAGCAGCCAGCTTTTTAAGAACATTTGCTACAGTGGTTACGTTGAAGCCTGCGCGCACTAACTCATACCGAGCAATGACTGTACCTTCTGGCAAATCATTTATGTGCCTCATAATAGATAAAGACGCTTCTGTTCTGTTTGGGAAGGCAGTGCAGTTTAACCTATCGTCTAAATAAGAACGATCTATTAATAGCTCATGGGCCATCATAGCGCGCCCGATTTCAGCCTCTTGATCTGGCGTGATGCCACGGCATTTAAAAGCACGACATACATTAGTATATACATCCATTTTAGACCCCCCTGACCCATTTGCGTGGATCCCAAAGGATTGGCTCTTGCTTTTCATCGTCCCAATCGTCAGCTCTTAGGATCCTGGCAAGGCGCGCCTGAGTAAGCGCGTATTCTTCGCTAAAATCTTGGTCGGCATAAGCTTTAACAACAGCTTCCCATGTTGGGCGGGAGCCAAGGATCTTTTCAGCAGACTTGGGGCCACACCCCTTTAGGCCGGCATAACCGTCAGTCATGTCACCCATCAAAGCCTGCTTAAGAAAGAAAGCATCTGCCTCTTCCAGGGTGATATCCATGCGCTCATTGCCCTGGGGTCTGTAGAGCTTCCCTGGGATACCCATCATATCTTTATCGTCAGACACGCAGATTGCCTTGGTCCCTGGCATACTGCAGATGATGCCCATGATATCATCAGCTTCCAGGCAATCTATTGTGATGGCTTCGTACTCTTCAGCACACCAGTCTAACAGTGCTGCATAGCCCACAGGCTTCCTGGTCTTTTTGCGCTGGGTTTTATATGTTTCTTCTACTGACCTACGAAAGTTTTTTGTACCAGTAAAAGTTAGAACAACTTTATCTACCATGAGCTGGCTTTTGAAGTTCTCAATCATATTGTTAAACACACGTTTAGCTGCGTCTATGTCAGTTGCTAGTGACCAAATATTTTCTGACCACTGCGTTTCTTCCTCAACTGATGTAGTCGCCCGATAGAGAAATAGGTCACCATCAATGATAAGTGTTGGTTCCGCAAACGGCATCTTTAAGTACGGCATTTATTGCTTCCTTTACTTCTTTTCCAAGTGGTGTGATTAGCCAGCGACGGCCGTATATATTGTCATCCACTTGCGTTGTGATCAGCCCATCAGAAGCAGCCATAGCAACGTGCATTGCGCTGGTTCTTGCGAAGTCTGATTTTACTGTAAAAGGCCTACGGGTAGCGCGGTCTATAACCACGAATACGCAAACCAGGTGTGTTAGCCACTCATCAACATCAGTGGGTAGAATGCCAATTTCGGCCCACGGAATGCTCGGCGGCGATGCTGATTTTAAGGTCGAGAGTAGTGCCTGCTTTTCCAGCCATCTCGCGTGCGATTTTTCCGCATCCATCTGCAATATCCTTTGTTTTGCAGGCGATTTGAATCTCATCGTGAATGAACCCAACAAGATATGCTTCGCCCCCAAATTTCTTTTTGATTTCATCGTAAGTTAGGACCGTCCAGGTTTTTGCAACGCAGCTTCCGCCACTTTGTAAGAGCTGGCTTAAGCATCGGTGTTTGCTGCGAATCTTTAACTTTCGTTGGTCCAGGCTTTTTATGTAGCCGCGCTCAAAAGCTTTGAGCAGTAGCCGCTTTAATGTAGCAAAAGCAGGCACGGCTTTATCGTAGTCATTCTTTAGTTTTTTACCTTTTGCGGGACTACCACCAGCAGCTGCGCCTAGGCCTTTGTCGCCCATTCCGTAGATCATTGAATACAGAATTTTTTTACTGGTTGGGCGATCAACGCCAAATGCTTTTGCATTATATGAGTGAACGTCGCCATCAAGGACTTGTTCTGCATACTCACCGTTATCGTAGGGGTGCAGATGGTGGGCCAAAAGGCGGATCTCAATCCCAGATAAATCTGCGCCACAAAGCCACCAGCCTTTGGGTACAGTGAAAAGTTCCCTGCACTCTTTGCCATACATTGAGTCAGAGGATGGCACTTGCTGTAAATTAGGATTTGTTGCTGTTGTTCTGCTACTAATGCAGCTGTTGCTGTTTAGCCGGTGACGCAGCTTCCCGTCGTCAGCAGTCAGTTTCATCCAGGCACCCTTACCTTCAGCAAGCATAGAAATGCGCTTTTGTATCAAAAAGAACTCAGCAAGGCGTTTGGCTTCTGGGTACTCCAGTGACTCCAACACTGACTCATTTATGATCGCTTGTCCGTTTGGTGTGTGTGACTGAGGCTTCCAGGCGTACTTGTCAGCTAGGCATTTGTGAATGTGCTGACGACTGTTAGGATTAAAGTACACGGTCTTTTTCTTCATAAAGACTTCGTTTGCCTTGTAGCCGAGCCCCTTATTATCTCTTTTGGGCAAGAATGGCGTCTCCACCACCCAGGGCTCAAAGAGCTCCTTTAAATCTTCTTCGATGACATGTCTTTTGGTTGCCAAGTCTGCATAGAGTGCAGTGGCTTTCTTCATGTCAAAGTTCCAACCGTTGCTGCCAATCTCTTCACATACTTCAGCAAAACGATGCTCAAGCTCCACAGCCTTTTCCGGTGGCTCATGCTTCATCAGATATTTGTAGAGAAGATCAGTAACTAAAGTGTCCTGGACACAATAACTCAACATATCTGCAGAATATTCCTCAAAGCCGCCTTCGTAGTCTCCTTTAAATTCGGCCAACCTGATACCCCAGGCCTTCAAAGAATGAGATCCCCAAAGCTTTTTTGGTAAGCCTAACTCACTCATAGTAAAATCACGCTCCCAGTCGTCATTGAAGAGGTCGCCTTTAATTAAACGACTGAGAACCAGGGTATCTGTAACCTTACCTAAGAGCTCAAACTCAGGATGCAATTTCTTAACAGCAGGGTAATCATAGCCAATACCATTGTGGGCTATCGTCTCACTTGCATTTGTGAGTATCTTACGTGCTACCTTCTGCTCCTCTTCCGTAGGTCCAAAACTCAGGACCTCGCCGGTATCCACTTCCCGTAGGACATAGCAGTGGATTTTTGTAAGCTCAGGTAAGAGGTTGTCTGCCTCTATGTCCCAGATCCACCGGCCGCTCATCTGTCATCTCCAGACCCACCGATTTTATTTCGAGCCTTCCGGTCCTCAAGCTTCCAAAGGTTCTGGATGGCTACATCGTTTAAACTATAGTCAATGTCTCGAGCCAAGGCAGCGACGTACCAGAGAACGTCCCCAAGCTCGGCTGCTATGTCCTCGCGCTGGGATTCGGTAAGCATCCTCTCGCCGTCAAACCGCACATCATCATCGCGGATCATCTTCTTGATTTTGCCCAATACCTCGCCGGCCTCATTGGCTAATCCCAAAGCTGGGTAAATTATAGGCCACTTATAGATTGCGGTACTGGCTGTGTCGGCCTGGTAATCGTTGAGCGTAAGAGTCATTACGTTTCTATCGTTTGTCATAGTTTTTCCTTAGTTTTCTGAAGTTGATCTAAAATGGAATGTCGTCAAAACTGCTGGTGCCCTCGAGCAGCCGGCCGGTTTTAATGTCGTACATAAGAGTGCCTGCGGGCCCGAGAGATCCGGTGTGACGGTTCTTGAGCACCACAAGTTGTCGTTCGTTACCGCCGCCGCCATCCTCTGGAATATTGAGAGCAACCACGGAATCCGACAACTGCGCTAGGCTGTGTGAACCGCGCATTTGAGACAATGAGGCTGGGGACCCATTTTCATGCCCTTTGTCGCCCTGTGGGCGTCTCAGGTGCGAAACAAGGATTAGTGCGAGGTCAATCTCTGAGCAGAGAACTCTGAGCCGATGCATGATGCCATCGATCATAACTCTTTCGTCGCCGCCGCCGCCGCTGTTGCCGTCTAAAAATCCACCTGAGATTAAGATGGATACGTGATCTAAAAACACCACGTCACATCCCAGGCCAAATTTCATGTACCGCATTCTGTTACAAATTGTGTCCATCCCTGTGGATCCAAAGTGGTCAAAAAGATAGATATTACCTTTGCTCATCAGATCATCAAAACCTTCTTTGATTTCATCCGGTGTTGCTGCGTTTTCATCGATGGTAATATTCTTATTGAGGTGTATGCCCACCAAGCCTTGAGCAGTGCGCTTTGTGGATTCCTCCAGCATAAGCATCCCTGGCACAAAACCGTCCTGGTGCAGCTTGTAAGCAAACTCCCTGATTAATGTACTTTTTCCGACGCCAGAACCCGCGATAACAGAGTGTATTCCAGTTCTGATGCCCTTCAGTTTATCGTTCAGCTTATCAAAGGGGTAACGCATTGGACTGTCAGCGTCTGGGACAGCGACGGTCTCTCTGAGATCGCTCATGCTTACAATGCCGTCAGGTCGATAATCAGGTGCCTCAAAGATAGCTGAGATTATTGCCCCAGGACCAAGCTCCATGAGAGTTGCGTTGGCATCCTTGCAGGGCAGGGTGGCAATCTTCACACGGCCAACCGGCAAGACCTCAGCACAACTGGTTGCAGCATCGATCCCTGCAGAGTCTTGGTCAAACATTAGGACAATGCTGTCGAAGTTAGAGAGCCAATCAAGGTGCTTTAAAAGGTGCTTTTTAGAGCTCTGTGCCCCGTGCGGTACACCTACTACACAGAATTTTAGACCTTGCGCCTGGGCTACCGAAAGGGTGTCAATTTCACCCTCGCAGACGATGCACATGGTCCCAGTGTTATATAGGTTTTGGCCCCATAGGCCCATCTTGTCTGCATCGCCAACCACAGAAAACTTCTTATCTTTGGTCCGTAGTTTCTGAGCTACTGGCCGTCCAGTCATATCCTTATACGTGGCAATCTGTACTAGCTCACCATTGTGTGTTCCCACGGTGTATCCATACTTCTTGCACGTCTTTTCATGTATACCTCGGCTCCTAAGCTCGATGTAATCGCCCTGCAATAAGTCTGCCCTGGTCTTGTGCCTGGTAGGCTTATTTCCACTGCTATCGTTACTGTAATCCAAACAAGAGAAACAAAACTCTGACTCATCTGAGTAAGTAGCCCTCGCATCACTGCTCCCACAGGAGTCGCATGGTACATGTGCAACAAAGGTTGCTTCGTTATCAACAACGTCCATCATCGCATACCTCGCAAAGCTTTTGGCTTGCGGATACGTTTTGGCCGCGCTGATGCACTCAACATCTCTGCGTTGGCAGTGCCCTTAGTCCGAAAGGTTCGGCCACTATTAAGGCGGACAGACTTTGGCAGTATTGATGGACGCCTGATTTTCTTTCCTGATGACATTGTTGCTTTCCTTGTTTTCTGGAGTGATCGACAAAGTGAAAAAAAAGGGCCCCCCGAAGGGAGCCCCGTGCTCTCATTGATTATTTGCGGCTAAACATTCATCGATCCAAGCTTGTGGAAGCTTTTTGTGGCACCACAGAAAACCGTGCTTATCGCACCAATCTTGCAGTCGCGTCTTAGATCCTTTGTAAATTTTAGCCCGAGAGTTTTGGAATAAAAACCTTATGTCGATATCAGGTTTCTGTCCTTGTATTAGTAAATGCTTGGCTCGGTCTTGAGTTGTAAACCGCCCTTTAGTTTCTAAGTACCAAAATCCATCTTTCTTTGGTAAGCGAAAGTCTGGAGTGTAAGTAGAATTGCGATGCGGCACGATATAGCTGAGTTTGTCAGTTTCAAACAATACATCGAGCCCCTGGTCTTTGATCTCAGCAGCAATGCTTTCCTCAAGACCTGACCTATATCCTGCAGCGATTGCCAGGTTGCGCGGCCACTGTCGTTTAAAAGTCATACTTCTCTTGATCAGCGCCGTCCTGGGCAACAATCTTTTCGCCAGACCCAAAGGAAGCACCAGGTGCATCGTAGCCATTTGCGTCATCGACAGAGAAGCTTCCCTCGATAGCACCAAAGTCTTCGCCAAATGATGACTTTATGTCACCCAGCTGAACTCGGTTTAACAACATGGACACACGTCTTGTGTTGCTTATGTTGCTGGCCGAAATCATTCCAGAAATCCTTATCGTGGAGCCGCCACCAATCGATGGTACTTTTTCTGGCACAACTACCTGGCCGGTAGCATCGAAAAACTCAGGTAGGAACTTAGTACTCGCCTTGAACTTGACGTTGCCTGTTTTCTCACCGGCATCATCAAGGACATCCATCCAAGGTCTAATCCATTTGTTTTTGCCGTGCTCATTGTCACCGTAGTCCTCGATTTGTTTAATCAAGGCTGCGCCATCTTTAGCTGACATAACAACTTCAGTTTTAAACTTGGCGTTGTCTTGGCCGAACGCAGTGTCTAGCCGGTTTAAATGTGGAAAATTTGCTGTACCTAGGGGTGTTGTGAACTTTTGTTTACTAGCCATTCTTTTGTTTCCTTAGTGCTTTGCTCAAAAAAAAAGGGCTCCCGAAGGAGCCCAAGGTGAAGGGAGAAGTGAAGGACAAACACGACTAGCCGCTCCGTCCTCCAAAGGTGGCCCCGAAGGGTCTAAGCAAAGGCGAACTGGCTTTCTAAAACCCCAGTAATATCCAAAGTACCTTTTTCTGGGATCTTGTGTTCGACGCCATTTTTATCAAGGAATGGGTCTGTTGGATTATCCATGTTCTGACGTACTGAAGTCTCAAACTTAAGCAGCTGGCAGTCACTATTGTACTGATCAACAAAAGACTGCCTAACAACATCAAAGAGCTCCCAGGTATCACCGCTAATGGAGAAACTGTCGTGGATCATGAAGAAATTTTCCACGGGTCCGTTTGGGTGATCTAGCATTGCACAAATTGTGTTCTGCATGTGAGCCGCGTCAAAGCTATGAACTAAGTTAGGACTGATTGCGTTCTGCATCTTCTGTGCATCTATTGTGTCCGTTTCATAAGAAACAGTGGTCTTAGTACGCACAGTGTCACCGACTGCTCGGTCATACAGCGCAAGCTTAATTGCTTTAGGCTTTCGCTTTCTGTAGTCCTGGTACGTTGGAAAACCAGCTGGAGATATCCAGGACATATACTTGTTTTCCTTGGAAAGCGTTAGTGCTGCAGCCTGCACATAAGTCATGGCCTCACTTACCTTTGGTAGTGTCTCGGTGATCACCTTATAGCTGGCACGGCCTAGGAACCGCGCTGCTTCAAACTGCTCACTCTCGCTGTTTCCAAAGGGGTGACTGTCGATCTCACCGTAGACATACTTACGCTGCAGGGGCTCCATTAGATCCTTAACAAACTGATCGCCCATGCCAATTGCTTTGGAGCCATACGGCCAGGTCATGCTCGGCCTTTTTACCAGGCGCCTGGTGATGCCGTGACGCAGTGCCACTCTGGCAAGTTGCGCTGGGCTTCGCTGAAACTGGCTCTTAGGATCTGGAAAGACTGAGCTGTAGTTGCTTGGATCATATGCCAGACCACGCAGTTCTGTGGTAAGTCTCTCTGCATTCAACTGGTAAATGTCAGACATTGTATCGCTCGGTGTCAACGATACATAGGACCCCTCTTTTTCGGCCAAAGTTAGAGCTGACAGGTGCTGCACGCCGCTGTTACTACCATCCAGAGACTTAGGCAGATAGCCCACAAAGTCCTCGCCCTCATCGATATACCTAGCATACTCTTGGCACGCTGCTACAAAGGAGAACGGAGAGTCTGCAGTGGACCAGGCATCAAATGTTTCCTTGTAACCCCTGCCAATCTCGAGCAGCCATTCCGAGTTTTGGTCCACCCACCTTACTCTGTCGTCCAAAGGTGCTTTGCTGATGCGGTCAAAGTCGCCGACGTTTGCAAGGTGTACCTTTAAAAAGTAAGCGTCGTTGCCATCTACCCTGACACCATTGCGGTATAAAAACAGCGACTTTATGTGGTCATCTTTGTGGTAAGAAAATGAGGTCAACGGGTACATCCTGGATCTCCAGTCAAAGTTCCACCCAAGGTAAAACTCATCGTGGACAGCTAGTTCATGCGCTACCTGTAGGTCCTGTTCTATGACCCGTTTGGAGCCCTTAACCTGGCTGACTAGCTTGAAGTGCTTGCGTATCTCAGCTTTGCGATTGTTGATCTCAGCAGTGGTCATTGAGGCTTTAAAGTTGTCCGGTAGCATAGGCCGGTCAGGCAAAGATCGTGTCGGAAACTTACTGATTTTCTTCTGCTCATCCCAGCACCATTGCACAAGCTCCAGCATGGGCTCATTGATGCACAGAGGCGTTGCCTGGAGCGCATTTAGAGCCCTCAGATAGTTCGGGTTACCCGATTTTAACTGGTGCTCTATGGACCTCTTCTGGGCTCTGGTGGCACCCCTGACAAGAGGGTTCCTGGACGCCAAAAATGGGTCTTTGTAGCAGCCGGTAGTAAATGAAGTCCAAGGCGTCGGTGGGCACAACATTGGCTTAAAAAGTGGCTGCATCCAGCTTAGGCTAATCTCATTCTGGTCCAGCAGTTCTTCAGCCTGCCTGGTGAATACAAAGAAGCTACGTGTGTTCTTTGCTGAGACTTTGGTGTTACCTTTGTCGAACACATCACAGTGCTTTAAGACAGCTGAGACAATGGGACTGGCTAAGTGCCCACGCCTGACTTCCATCGTCAAACGCTCTTCTTTGTTGTTATAGACGCCAAAGTTAATGGAAGAAAAACCATTCTTTTGAGCAATGATCCGCAACGACTTCAACCGTTGTGAGGCGCCCCGCTGTGTCTCTTTGACTTGCTTTATTATGCGCGCATTGCGAGCAAAGTTTTTGCCTGGGGCCACGCCATCCTCTTTGGCTTTTTGTACTTCTTGTTGTCGGGCCACTGCGTCAGCATTAAGCAGCTCTATCTTTAGCAGCTCTTGCTCTACCATGGCACCGACTTCCTGGTTTGTCTTTGTGACAGTCAGGTTGCGTAGCACACTGTTGAACATGCAGATCAGTCCCAGGTACGCCAGCACATCAGGATCTACGTCTGCCAAAGGATTGGCCCACATTGGAACTCGACCTTTGCTATTCTGTGCATCCAAAATTGCAGTTGCTATACCGGCGCTCACTGCTGGTAATGCTTGTTGTAGTTTTGAAAAGTGAGCAGGCCTTTCGCTCACATGGTCAGCCTCATCGACGCTTGAATAAAACTTTTCGCGCCCCTCTCCTACCATGGACGCTTCGTAAGCGCGGTTTAGAGTCTCTTGAGGCGATAGGGGCTGAGTTGCCCATTCGGTCATAACAGTCATAAAATTTCTCCAAAGCAAAATTAAAAATAGCTCCGCAACCACTAGGAATGCGGTTCAAAAGTTATTTAAAATTTCAAAATGAAGGGCGGTGGATAATTAATTGATAACCAGTTTAGCTGGCTGCTTTGCTCGGCGCCTATGTAACTTATCATGCCTACGTCTTTGCGCGGCTTACTTGTTGTCATCGTCGTTGCTGGTGGCGGTGCTAAAACTGGATTAGGGAAGCTGCTTGCTCTAATTCCACTTAAAGCCCCAGATGTGTTGAGGCCAACACTGCCTTTAAGTTCCTGGTCGGCGTTGAAATCTTCAGCGAAGGTGCGCTTATGTCGTTTTTTAAATTCAGCTACAGTCATGCCACCTGGCCGACTTACGATGTGATCTTTTGTATGCATAATATCTCTCCCTGAGAATAAATCTAATCTTGCGTACTTAATTGCGTACGGGTTGTTTCTTAAATTTAAATCTTGGAGTGATCAGTACAGTGGTGCTGGCATCATACGCAGATCGTTAACTGGTATTGGCAATGCACAGAGCGGTTCAGTGCGGTCCTTGAAGACTTGGCAGTTCGTGCTCCAGTTTCCCTGCGTCCGAAAGTTCTCATAATCTGAAATCTGCGAGGTACACTTTCGCTGGCGCCGGAATTTCTCATACTCTGGAATCTGCGAGGTACACTTTCGCTCTCGACAGTCCCGTGAGTTTTTCTTTATTTGCATCTGCATGAGTGATTCTTTCTAGTGTCTATGCTGGTTGTTTTCTTAGTATCTGCAAGTAATTTTTTCCCAGGGCTAAAGATTGGCTGCTTTAGCCCTGGAATTTATTGCTTAAACAAACTGGCTTGCAGCGGCCTGTAACCCGCCAGATGTAGCCTTAATGTATTTGTTTGTAGTCTTGAGATCGCGGTGGCCTAGCCACTCAGCAATCAACTTAGAATTGAGCTTCAAAGTGTTTGCAAGGTGAGTTGCACATGTATGTCGTAGGCAGTGAAATACATAGTTTTTGTCTCCGCCTAATACGTTGTTACGCATGTGCTTCCAGTTTCTATAGAATGCACTTTCGGTGTAGAACTGAGCAGGGTGATCATTTAAGTCACGCAGAGCTTGGCGCACCCTTGGGTTAATTGGAACTTTCCTGTCATCGCCATTCTTAGTGTGTGTAAGCTTTACCCACGTCCCGTCTTTGTCAGTTACAATAGAGTCAGGAGTAATGGTTACAATCTCACCGTGGCGCATCCCAGTTTCCCAGCCGATGATAACCATCTGACACATCCAGCTGTCGTACTGTTTAGCAAAGAAAGCCTCAGCTGCATCGATCTGTGCCCTGGTAAAGTATACAACGCGACTGGTATCCACCTTATCCTTCCATGTAAATTTAGGAACATGTGTAATCAGCTCGCCATCTTTAGCGTGATTGAACACCTTTGCGATCATAGCGGCGTAATGATTCGCGGTGTTGTCAGATAGATTAAGTGTGTCAGTTAGATGGTCTAGGAATGCATGGATATGCATTGGTAGATAGTCACCGATGTGCCTAGTAGAGTAATCAGAGAAGGCAGCAAACTTAGCAGCTTTTACTACAGACTTCTTATGATGATCACCCTTCCAAAGGCGCCGTGATTCTAGTGTTACAAATTGCTCAAATGTTATTACATTAGTCATTCTTCAGTCTCCCTAAGTTGCGGAAGCTGCTGAAATCCTCCGTTACTCTGGTTGACTGGTGGGCGACCCTGGAATCGAACCAGGCGTGCGTCTCCGCGAGGGAGTTACAGTCCCCTGCCACACCTTGCGGCCTGTCGGACTGCCATCAGTAACCAGAATCACACAAGATAGAGTGCTTCCGTACATGAAGGATATCCTAGTTTGAGGTCCCTCGCAAGCACAAAAGACCCTTCGGGGCCACCATAGGAACAGTAAGGGGCCAGTCGCCGGCGCGGACAACTAAAGCCCCCAAAGATTGCACCAGTCCTTCGATCCAGTTGCTGCTAACGATTAGCCTGGGCGGATCTGGTGTAGCTCAGTGTTGATCCCAGTTTGAGTGATCCACTGAGCACCAATGCCTTTGCATTACCAGGCTACAAACGCATTACCTAAGACAGTCATGCATTACTTAGTTGCTGGTAGTTATATGTGTCAGAATTAAGGGAGCATAGACATGGGTAAGCGCAGCACCTTTGATAGGCTACCTAGGGATTACTATCGTACACCATCAGCAGCCGTGCTGCCATTGGTCAAACATCTGCAACCTGGATCTAGCTTCCTCGAGCCCTGTGCTGGCGATGGCGCGCTAATAGATGCATTGGTTGACCATGGTTACAGATGCACTGCAGCTTACGACCTAGAGCCCCAAGCAATAAACATAGATAGATTGGATGCACTGGAACTTGAGCAAGATCATTTGCTGGCTGCAGACTACATAGTTACCAATCCACCCTGGCGCCGAGATCTATTGCATCCAATGATACTAAGGTTCAGTGACCTGGCTCCAACTTGGCTTCTCTTCGATGCTGATTGGTGTCACACCAAACAAGCAACCACGTATCTTCCACGGTTGAGAAAGATAGTCACGGTTGGCCGAGTGCGTTGGTTCGACAATGTTGCTGGCAAAGATAACGCGGCTTGGCATTTGTTTACCAATGATAACTATGGTGTTGCGACAGAGTTCTATGGTCACGACCTAGCTGCTTGAGGTCCCAATTCGTGTGTTAAAAAATCGAGGGTCCATCCAGATAAATTTCTCGCCTAATGTCTAATGTCCTCGGACCTGATGTTGGCACAGATATTCGACAGATATTATATGACCACGCCCGAGGGATGAAAGATCCCCCGTTTGCAATATGCATACAAATCAATGCGTTAGTAATGATCAATGTTATTTTTTTGAATCATAGGCAATTTTAGACCCCCCCGTACCAACGCTAATAATCAATTTCAAAAACGCCGCTAAAGGTTTTTGCTTTTGTTGTTGTTGTCGGCCCTTTTAGAGTGGGGCCCCCTGTAGAAAAAAAGGAACCCCCTATGGGCTTAGAATCCGGAACTTATATCAATAGCCTCAATACTTCCAACCCAGTATCAACTGACGGCATAGCGCAGGCTGACGACCACCTGAGACTCATTAAGAGCACAGTCAAAGCATCCTTCCCAGGCATAACTGGTGCAGTCACAAGTTCTCATACAGAACTCAATTTTTGCGATGGGGTCACTAGTAGTATCCAGGCACAGATAGATGCTATTCCCAAGCACGTTAAGACAATCCAAGGTAATGGTGGCAACCGTTTCCCTGCTGTTGGGGCATCAGAACTTATTGATCACAGAGTAGGCGGTGTATCTAGGTTGCCCAAGTTCGTTGTTACCTATGCCATAGCTAACGCGGCTAACAACGGATACTCGCAGCAAGACAGAGTATTCATTGGTGGCAGTGACACACAGTACAATGCTCAATCTGGCATCACCATAAGCTGGGATCTTGTTAACCTACACTACCGCCTGGGAACAAATGCGGCTGGGTTTACCATTATGTCTAGGACAAATGGCAACTCTATTAACATTGCCAATGATATAAACTGGCTCCTCACGTTCGACATATACGCCTAAAAAGGATTATCCCTATGACCAATGTACCAATTAGAGGTCTTGGCGGTACTGGTGTTATAACTGATGTTGGAACATATAACCTACCAGTAACAGCGTTTACCCGAGCCAAGAACGTAAGGTTTAACAATGGATCTACAATAGCTGGGCCCGTGTTCCGTCCAGCCATAGGTCCACCTTTAAACCAAAGCTCGTCTAAGGAGCCCAAGCATATCTTTACTAGGGCAAACTGGCTTAACACCGGACATGACCAGGTATTTGCCGTAAATAAAGCTTTTAATTTCTTTTACCCAAGCTCAACCAACAGCTCTTGGACGCAGGCCAGCAATGCCTACACAGTAGATTCTGAGTTAAACATAACAAGCTGCAAACTTGCCGACTGCATCTACATAAACCGCGCTGACCAGGTGCCGTTGGTATGGCTGGCATCAGCTTCTGGTTTTACTATTGCCGCTCTTGCTAACTGGCCGTCAAACTATCGTGCCAGTGTTTTAAGGCCATACGGAGACTTTCTGTTTGCACTTAACACAACTGAGGCCGGCACCAACTTTCCAAATCGAGTAAGGTGGTCTGACCCAGTAGTAGCTAACTCCATTCCAACAACCTGGGATGCAGCTGATGTGACAAACTCTGCAGGCTTTAATGACCTGGTTGAGATGCAAAGCCCTATAATCGATGGTGCAAACCTGGGGTCCAATTTCATTGTATTCTCTAGTGATCAAGTTTGGTCAGTACAGTTCGTTGGCGGCACCTTTATATTTCAGTTCTCTAAGATCTTCGATGATGCTGGGGTCATATCAACAGACTGCATCGTTAATGTAGAGCGCCGCCTGTATGTGTTTGATGCAGATGACATATACATGACTGATGGCAACACACGTACATCTATATGCGATGGGCGCGTGCGTGACTATATATTCAAAGGTATTAACAAAGGTAGAGCTGACGCCTGCTTTGCTTTTCACAATGAGAAGACTGAGGAAATTTACTTCTGCTACAACAGCCAGGATGACATGGTTGGCATCAAGGATCCAGAAGGACGCAGTGATTACACAAAATGCAATAGAGCTGCTGTTTACAATTATTCTGAAGACAACTGGACATTCCAGGATATGCCTAATGTTGTAAGCCACACTGATGCTAATCTTAATACGACCAGCACCTACGCAACCCTAAGTGGTACTTATGCCAACATGGGTGGCTCTTTCTTAGACCAGGAAAGCCCTTTTAAGCAGCATCCGTTTGTTATGAGTGTCAGCGGTTATTGGCTTGGGACTGAGCACCGAGAGCCCAATGGGGATATACTTCCGGATGCTGCAGGCAGGGTTAACGCAGATAGGGTCTATGGTATTGACCAGGTAGATGGTGGCTCCATTGGTACACCTTATGATACGAATGTTTCTTTGCCTATATTCCTTGAGCGCCAAGGGCTAGATTTGGATGAGATGGGCACGTCACTGAGTGACTATAAAGTTATCAATAAGTTGATGCCTCAGATATCCTCTACGAACTCGGATGCTAACTTTACATTTACTTTTGGCGCCACGGATACCCCGAATACGAGTGCTAACTACGAAGCAGCCGTCTCATTCAATAGCACTACAGACTATAAAGTTGATACCCGAATGAGCGGTAGATACCTGAGCTATAAGCTTGGCAGCACTCTTAAGGATTTTGTGTTCTCGGGCATGGACGTTGAAGTCGTTGTCACGGGGAAACGCTAATGTCCTTGTCAGATAAAACTAACGTCCTGGTACAAAAATATATACGCAAGCAAGCACCCACGTTGCCAGCAGCCGATCAGCACCAGTACCTTCAAGATGAGCTTAGTGGGATAGAAAGAAGCACTGGAACCCTTGCTGAAGCAAGCATCCAGGTTACAGATGTGGCCCCTACATCTCCTCGCAAAGGTATGGTGAGATATGCCATCAGTCCCTGGAACCCCCTGAGCAATGGGTTCAGTGGACTTGTTGTGTACTCAGGCAGCGCATGGGTCTCTATCAGTGGCACTACAAGTTTGTCTGGCAAGACATACGCAGATTTCGTTTAAAAGGATACAGAAATGGTATTACCATTAATAGGCGCCCTAGTTGGCGGTGGCCTTGCCTATGCAGGCTCAAAGAAGCAATCAGATGCCGTAAACAATGCAACAGAAGCAAACATGGCTGGCTTCAAGCAGTATCAGCCTTACGTGGATGAAAACCTTGCTAGAAGTGAAGGCGCGCTTAACAATGTCTTAGATCAGGGTGTATACACTGGCGATACCTACGCAGGCCCCAACCAGGACCAACTACAGACTGTAGACAATATGGCAGGCCGTGGCGGATATCTGCAGAACGCTGGTTTTAAAGCCATGGCAGATAATGCTGGCTTTGGTCAGAACTACAATGACCTCTATGGGCAAAGCCAGGGCCTATACGGACAGACACAGGATCTCTACGACCAATCGCGGGGCATCTACGGTCAAAATCAAGATCTCTTTGGTATGAACCAGGGTCTAGCTGGGCAGTTCCAGGGGCTCTCAGATGGTGCAAAAGCTGATAGACTTGCTACCGCAAACCAATATGCCGTCGATAACAGTGGAAGCTTAGTTGATGCTGCTATGCGGGATGACCGTCGTAATTTAATGGAAAATACACTGACCGGCATCGATATGGCTGCGAGTGGCACGGGAAACACAAACAGCTCCAGGGCTGGAGTTGCTAATGCCATTGCCAATCGTGGTTATGACGATAGGCGCGCTGATGTATCCATGGGTATCCAGGACCGTCTTGTAGATCGATCCCTGGCTAACCAGGCAAGGCAGTTCTCTGACCAGAATGCGGCTCTGCAGAACGTCGGAACAACCTACAATAACATGGGCAACAACCTGACTGGCGCATCGAGTGCCCTCCGAGGATCTGGTGGGTTTTTAGGAGACAGTGCCAACATGCTTACAAACGCTGGCAACATGAACCAGGGCATACAGTCTGCCTACAACACCGGACTCAACACTTTGGGCGAGGGTGCCAACTTTAGTATGAATGCCGGCAACACGCAGCAAGGTTTTGACCAGGCGGCACTAAATGACGCCCAGATGCGATACAACAACGAGCGTGATTTTAATATGAATCAGATACAGGGCTACCAGTCAGGTATCTTAAACCAGGCTCCAAATAGCATGAGCGTGTCTGCAAATACCGTTAATCCATACAAAGATATGATGGGCGGCGCCATGCAGGGATTTGGGTACGCATCTGATGCTGGGTATAGCCCTTATTATAATGCCCAAAACTCTATGTTTAATCCTCTCTTTGGCGGGTCATCTGGCCTCGGAATTATGGGGGCATAGAAACAATGACAAACGCAGTACAGGAATTAATTGCAAACCCAAATTTTCAAATGGAAGCCAGGAAGGTAGGTTTACCGCCTGAGCAGTATTTCCAATCTTTAGACCAGCAAGCAAAAGTTAGACTCCTGTTCCCACAGCAGTCGGCACGCAGTGGAAGTACGCCACCCCCTGGCTCACACAGGATGCCAGATGGAAGTGTGATGGCAAACAGCCAGATGCAGCCAGCTCCTACGGGCGAGGCTTCTGGCGCAGGATTATCTAGCCAGTTCCCCGTTGGCGACACGCGACGTGTGCCATCCTTTCCAGAGTTTGACCGTCGCATGAAGCCCCCAGCTTTACAGCAAGTAAGTAAAAATCTTACGGCACCACCAGCTCTGCAAAACCTAAGTTCTACAGGGCAAGGTGGGGCACTGTCCCTGGGTAGCTCCGCTTCCCGTCCAACTGCAAATCGTCGTGGATCAAAGATGCCATTTGCCAAGATTGGCATGGGCGAAACCTTAGTTCGCATGGGTGGAGCCCTCGCGGGTGCTGATGGATCCCCAGCGGGCCAGCAAGCAATGGCTGAAGCATATGCTGGTGTGAAAGACTACAACCGAGGTGTTGACGCCTCTAACTATAGCGAAGCCCAGCGCCTTGCCGAGTTGAGGGTAGCTGACGCCGCCGCGAAGACTGACAAAGACGCTTTTAAGCCTGACAGCGAAGCTATTGGAAGCTTGCGCGTGGGCATGTCCAAGTTGCGTGAAGCCTTAAAAATTGTGCGAGGTAGCGACGGTAGTCTTACAGGCAAAAACCTATCGGCTCTTTGGTCTAAAATAGATGGCAAGGTTAGGGGTAATAAGAACGAAGCAAGCCGCATGTTCCTCAAAGAAATTGGCCTCGATGTTATCATGGACCGCATTGCACAAACTAAAGGTGCTATCTCAAACAAAGAAATGGACCTATTTGCTGCGCCAGTACCAGACGTTGCTTGGACACAGGAAAGCGTGTGGGAAGCTTGGATGCTGCGCAGGCTTAAAGCCAGTGAGGCTCTTCTGTACCGACTTGAAAACGGAATAACTGTTGATCCGGAAGCACTACTCTCTGAGACGATGCCAGATCTACCACCAGAAAGCTCTGGAGATGGAACAGGCGGTGACCCTGCTTCTGAAGATGTTGATATTGAAAAACTTCTTGAGAAGTACGGTAGCTAAAAATTTACAAGAAATGGAGTAACCTATGGCTGATCTAAATCGTCTAGGCCTTGCACTCAAAAATGCTGACGCTGCTGGTGATACGCAAGCAGCTCAAATGCTTGCCAATGCTATTAGAAAACAGCGTGCATCCACCTCTGGTGACACTTCTATGGGGACTGCTTTCCAAGTAGCAGACGCTCAAGCACAATCTGCTGCCATGTCGGGCATGGCTTCATATTCAAGGAACCTCGAAGATAGCTTTTTAACTGACGCTATAAAAACCGGCCGTGAATACGTCGCAAACCCTGTCCGTGAGTTCTTTGGGTTTGATGCGATAGACACAGATGCAGTTAACAAAGCTGAAACAAAGCGTCTGGAAGCTGGAGCTAATAGCGCACAGAAAAATGCACAGAAAGTTTCGGAAGATACCGACTTTAAAAACCTGACGACGGGCGACGTAGACAGCGTTGGATCATTCGCAAATTTTGTTGGTCAGAAGACCGCTCAAGCTGTGCCTTACATGGGTGCATCTCTAGCGACTATGGGAACTATGACATACCCGTTTACCACAGGTGAGGTCAGCCAAAGTATTAATCCAATAGAGGGTCTAACACAGGAACAAAAAGACAATGTTGCCGCAACTGGTGGTTTGGTGATGACTGCATTGGAAAACTTAGGTATTGCAAAGCTTCTACCCAACGGGGCCTCTTCAAGCATCATTGGCGCCATAGCAAAAGGCTTTGTTACTGAGGGTACAACAGAAACCCTACAAGAACTTGTTTTGATAGGCTCAGAGAAGGTTGCTGGCAAAGAGTTTAGCGAAGGCGAAATTTTCAACAGGCTTAAAGAGGCTGGAGCTGCAGGCGGAGTTGTAGGTGGTTCTTTAAGAGCGCCAACTGCAATTGGTCAGAAAGTTACCGGCGCAGTAAAACCAACCCCAACGGAAGTTACAGAGGAGACAAGAGCTGCATCCACTTTTGCAAGCCGTCTTAAAAACATTGCCCAGGCAAACAAATACAATCTTAAAGATATAAAAGCTAATTCGACGACTGGTGCCAGGGAAACAGTAGATAAAGCACATATCCAGATCACAGAAGATCTAAAGGTTAAATTTAAAGATCTCAAAGATCGAGTCGCAGTAGATAAGCAGACTAAAGTTGAAGATTTAGCAGACAAGATCTTGGCCCAGGCTGCTTACAGGGAAGGCAAGAACAAGACAAAAAGCACAGTTGGAGCACAGGAACTTGCAGCCCTTGACCGCCTAGCCGGCGACACTAAAGAAGGGCAAGAGTCCCGAAACTTGCTGCTCGAGCTTAACGAGCTAACAAAGGTACATAACGACGGCTACAAAGGTGGTGTGTCTCAATACACTGATATTTTCTCACCTATCGGATTAGATGGCAACAACTACAACCCAATAGCCCAAGTATCAAACAAGCTTCTGACGCCTGCTATTGCTACTGGTGCGGCTTTTCAAACAGGCGGCGTCAGCCTTGGGTTACAAGGCGCTGCTGTTGGCACTGGTCGGGCAATCGACGCAGTTACTGGTCGTAGAAGTAATGTTGCTCGGTACGTGAAGAAAAACCAGGGTGAAGGCCAGGTGGCTCCAACGGCGCCATCTTTAAGGGCACAGTCCCAGCTCCAAGAACAGCAAGCTGAAAACGCTAAACTGGCTGATGAAGCTGGAGTTTCTGCAGCAAACCTATCTTTACTAAAAGACGATGCTCCACCATCTGGTGACATTAGCAGGCCGGACAGCCAATCGCCTCAGTTTATTTTTCAAAATGATACAGGCTTAGATAGAAATGGCATAGCTAAGGTTTTACGCATTCTAAAGCGCACAAATAAAGACCCAGTTATTCAAAAAGCTATCGTTGGATACGAGAACTCCCTAGCTACAGGTGAGAGGTTTCCAAATGCCTTTTTATTACTCCGAGCAGTTAAGAGCCACATAAAGAAAAAGCCTGGTACTGTGCCACCGTCATCCAGAACGCTTGCGCTGGAAGCTGCTCAAGAAACTGCAGCCACTCCTAATAGCGAAAATTACAACCGTGGTATTGCTGATAACCAGGCGTTAAATTCCCAGTTAAGCGATGCAGCGGCTGCAGACCCAAAGCTTGACGACGATACCCGTCGCTTAGTTTTAAAGGCCCTAGCAGACCTACGTTTAAACCTGGGCGACAACCTTGCGGCCAGGGTGAACAAAGTTTCAGAAATAGCTGAAAGTGCCAGCTCACAAATATCTGGTGAAGCGTTCACAGAGCATTTGGCTCCTTACATTACTAGGATTTTAGATCAACAGACCAGGCAGCTTGACAAACAGGAAGCCGATAGCAAACCAGATTTTTTACGCAGGCAAGCCTTGGCACCACAACCAAGAAAATTTGGGGCTACCACCGACGTTTCCTTAGATACAAGTTTAGTAAATTCTAGATTGGTTGCTCAAGAGAAAGTATACCCTAAAAACCGAGATTTGAAATTAGATCTGCAAAAGATTTCTCTGGACGCACAGGAGCGGGAAGGCATAGATCTTACTCAGTATACTGCAGAGAATGCACAGAGGTTGTCAGATTTTGCATTTGAAGATGCATTGGAAGCTTTAAAGGATAATGCAAATGCTATTGGCTGGTACGGAAGAACCACTGAAGAAGCTCTAGCAACTGTCGCAAGCTTGTATCCAGAAGTAGCTACTGATCCAGCAGCAAAATTACGTTTTGTTTGGATTCTTTCCGCTACATCTAATGGGCTTGAAGTAACAGATAATATGCGTCTGGCTCTAAAAATATACAAAGTTGTGCGAGAAACAGGCGTAATGCCGAAAGATATGGGCACTGGTAAAGCCGCAAAAACGATAAATAAAACCTTACAGAAGTACCACACAATGTTTGATAAGATGCGCGCTAAAGTTAAAACCGATGAAGAAGCCAGCGCCATGCTTACAGATTTCATGCTTTCTCAAGCACCCTTGAAACAGCTGCAGAAAGAGTATGGAGTTAAAATAGACGGTGAAAGTGCCAACACTCTGGTTAGGGGAGCCTCAATTATAGGGCCAAAGATTGGCAATGGTTTCTTTTCTAATCTTTATGGAAAATTTGATGCACTAACTATGGACCGTTGGCTGATGCGTAGTGTTGGTCGCTGGCGTGGTAATTTAGTTGTGATTAATAAACCAATGATTGAAAAGAAAACAAAAGAAATTAAAGATGTTCTTAAAACAGCAGACTTAAAATCTTTGAAGCCTCTTTTTGCAAGATCGAGTTTGAAACCACGTAAGAGCATGACCAAAGACGAAATTCAGCAGTTTAGCAACATAATAGCTAAAGAAAGCATGGATCCAAAATGGCGTGATAAGATTAATGCAATTAAGGGCGGGGACGCACTGCGAAAAAAGGGTAATAGCCTAGCTCAATACCTCGACGGCCAAGTGGAGATGCCTTTAGGTCCAACAGATAGAGAGTTTATAAGATCCGTGTTTGGGCAAACTTTAGATCGTTTAAACTCCAGTCCTGAGATAAAACAGAAGTCAAAAGAAGAGCTCACCATGAGTGATTTGCAGGCCCTATTGTGGTATACTGAAAAATTACTATATGATACTTCTAAGCAAAAAGATGGAGAAAGCCGTGGATACGAAGATAGTGAAGCCCCAGACTATGCCAATGCCGCAAGAAATATTGTTCAAGAAATACGACAACGAGGAGCAGAGAGCGGAGAACCAGGACCCACGGGAGCCCTTAGCCGCGTTGAAACAGGTAGTGCTCGAGGAGATGGCGCTCCGCCAGGGATCCCAAGACCCTCAATCCCCTTCACAGGAGCCCTCAGAGCGAGGCCTACCGCGCAATCAAACGGCTCCAACGCCGCGCCTGGCCCTGGACCTACAGAAGCTCAAGTAAAGCAGTCAATTCCTCGAGTCTCAGCTGCTTTTGAAGTTGGGAAGAGGGGCGGCAAGTATGAAAAGGGTATTAAAAACCTTTCTCAGGTAAAAGCATTAGCTAATACTTTAGGTGTTGGCATGACTCTATACCCCAGTCTCGAAAAGATGAACCAGGAAAACCCTGGGCTCGCACCAGGCACAGAAGCTGTATACTTTGATTCAAGCAATACTGTTGTTGGGCTCCAAACAGGTGCTTTAAGCAACGCCGGCGTACCAAAGACCAAATTTGGCGCCTACATAAGTATGCTGCATGAAGTTTCGCACTCTATAGTGTCTAGATCATTTGGCGAAGGGAGCCGCACGCTCAATACCCGAGCTGATAACCCTTTGACTGGTGAGCCTGATTTTTATGCAGAGAACTCTTTTGAAAATCTAATCTTAAATACTTTAAAGGATAATACTCCTAAGAATAGAAAGATTGTAAAAGAACTCATCTACATTCAGGACAATGAGCAGCTTGTAGACACGGTTACAAATCAAGGTGAGCCAGTAAGAACTTTCGCAGGCAACAAAAAAGCCTTGGATAATTACAGGCGTAGGTTCAAAAGAGATTTTGCTGGAAAATACATATCGGGGAAAAAAGACCTTGATGCACGCTTTGATACTATGTTTGAAACACAGATCACAGACCTAAAGGATAACGAGAATTACATCCGCTCTATTGCGGAGATTACCGTTGATCCAATGATACTTTATCTCAACGACCCGCAACGCATGAAGCAAGTGGCGCCTGAGACTGCAAAGCTTATGTCTGACACTTTGGCACTTGCCGGCAACAAAAGCATACAGCTTTATAACTACCCGTTAGCAATGGCTCTTGCTGTTATTATGGCAGGGATTGCTGCAGCTGCTGGTCTTGATGATGAAGAACTTCCGCCTGGTGCACTTTCGCCAAGGCCTGGTGCCTTAACAGTATAATCAACATGGGCCCCCTCGAGGGGCCCTAATTATTTAAGGAGTAGCAAACGTGAACCCTAATCCATTTGAAATGGTGTCTATATTAAGAGACATAGAGACAGTGAATGCCTCTGGTTTAAGTGAAACTGAGAAGAAAGAGATATTTACAGAGATGGAACTGGCCTTACCGCCAGAAATGCTTTGCCGCCTTTGTACAAACACTCGCAAAATTATCAGCAGAAAACTTGGAGAATACAATGGGAGCACCAAACAGCCCACGTCCAAAAGCACCGAAAGCGGAACGCAAATACCCCAAAAAAGCAAGAGTGGGGAAGGAGAATTACTTCTCAAAACTAATGCAAACCGAAGAGGGACGGGCCCTAAGAAAACAGTGGTCAAACAAAAAACGTAAAAATGCCGGCCGCCCCCAGGGGACGCCTGACGGTTACACGTTGGCTATGATCACGCCCATTCGAAAACAAGCAAAACTAGACAGCGAAAGGATTGTGAAAATCATGGCTGAAGAACACCAAATCGATGATGAATATGCAGTAGAGGCCCTAAAGGCGGCTGTAGAAATTATGAGAGAGCCTGGTCAGAACAGAGACAGACTGACAGCGGCCAGGATGGTTCTTGATTTCACTAAAACTAAACCCGCTGCCAAGTCAGAAGTCACAATCGGAAAAGCTGAAGCCTTTTTGGAGTCGCTGTTGGTAGCTGACCACGAAGAAGAGCAAACAGATGATGGATCAGAAACTTAAAGCAGTACGAAAAAAACTGTATGACGACTTTTCTTTCTACAGCAAATCAGCACTAAAAATTAGATCTAAAACTGGTGAGATATGCCAGCTTAACCTCAATCCTTCACAGCAAATTCTGCATAAGGCCATTGAAGGTCAACTTGCTTCTGAAGGTAAGATTCGGATCATAATTTTAAAGGCTAGGCAGCAAGGCTTATCCACGCATGTGGGCGGCTACCTGTACTTTAACGTAAGTCAGCGCAAGGCCAGGAAAGCAATGGTCGTGACCCACCATTCTGACTCTACACGGGCTTTGTTTGATATGACTAAAAGGTTCCATGAGAACTGCCCAGACCTATTGAAGCCCCACACAAAGTACAGCAGCCGGAGAGAACTTACATTTGATGTATTGGATTCTAGCTATGTGGTTGCAACGGCCGGCGGTGAGTCAATTGGCCGTGGTGAGACTTTAACTCATGTCCACGCCAGTGAGCTTGCGTTTTGGCAGAAAAGCTCTGCCTTGGAAAACTTTAACGGGATGACACAGGCGGTTCCTAATGCACCAGGGACTGCCATCTTCATTGAGTCTACCGCAAACGGTGTTTCTGGTCCGTTCTACGATCTTTGGAAAGGGGCTTGTGACGGTACAAACGGGTATTTACCTGTGTTTATTCCTTGGTTTACTGACCCTGATTACAGGGAAGAAGTACCGAACAACTTTAAAAGAACGCCAGAAGAGCGTGATCTTGCCATGAAATTTTCATTGGACAATGAGCAGCTGGTATTCCGTAGGAAGAAAATAAGCCAGAACGGTATAGATCTTTGGCATCAAGAGTATCCAGCCACCCCAAATCAGGCGTTTCTTACAAGTGGACGCCCTGTTTTTAACCCAGAAACTCTTCAAAAAGCTATGGAGACAACTAAGGATCCAATACAGAGACTTGCCCTAGAGGGTGGCGAATGGCTCGAAAATGCTCGCGGTGAATTAACCATCTACCGGACGATTGATCCAGGAGAACAATATGTCATAGGCTGCGACGTTGCTATGGGCGTTTCCGGTGGTGACTGGAGCTGTGCCCAAATTCTTGACTCTAAAAAACGGCAAGTAGCGACGTTCAGATCTCAGGTACATCCAGACTACTTTGCTACGGTGCTTAATTCTCTCGGTGAGATGTATAATTGGGCCTATATTATCGTTGAGAATAATTCCCACGGGATCTTGACCTGTACCAGGCTTGGTAAGGACATGAGCTACCCTAATTTCTTTACTGAAACTCAAGTGGATAAGCTCACTGAAAAGGAAACCTTAAAACTAGGTTTCACAACGACGAGCAAAACTAAGCCTTTGATAATTGATGAGTTAAGGGCTGCTGTGCGCGAAGGCGCAATTGAACTCAACGACAAAGTCACGATCAGAGAAATGCTTACTTACATCGCAACCAAAACCGGCGGCATGGAAGCAGAAGCCGGCTGCTTTGACGACACTGTCATGTCTTTAGCATTAGCAAACTACATCCACGAAGATGCGTGGGAACCCATTGAGGCAAGAGATGCCTTCTATATCGAGATGGTCTAAAAATGAAATCAATAGAACACAAAAGTCTAGATGACGAACAAATTGTCTCAATCGTTGACACAAACCTACACCGCTCTATCGGATATTCTGACTCTGAGGTGAGCCGTGAGCGCCAGCGCGTGATGAAATTTTATGCTGCAGAGCTTCCTAGACCAGCCCACGACGGTAACTCACGCTATGTCTCCCAAGATGTTTTTGAGGCCGTCGAGAGCATGAAAGCTAGTCTTTTAGAGACGTTTTCTACAGGCAACAAAACGATGAAGTTTGCGCCCCAGAACGCAGACGACGTTGAGATGGCAAATGTTTGCACCGAATACACAGACTATGTGCTCCACCGACAGAACTCGCTCTTTACCACGATGGCAAGCGTAATCCACGATGCCTTAATAGCAAGAGTTGGGATTGCTAAGGTTTACTGGAGTAACCAGGAAGAGACCACGATCCAGTATGTTGAAGGCCTAACAGAAGAGGAGCTCGATGCCCTTCTGGCTGAGGACGGTGTTGAGATCGAAGAAGTTTCCCAGGACGATTTTGGTTTATATACGGGAGACTTACGGGTTACTCGAGATACCAGCCAGGTCAAGATTGAGGCCGTCGCTCCAGAAGAGTTTCTAATTTCTCCCCAAAGTAAATCTTTAGAAAGCGCGCCATTTATTGCCCACCGCACAAAGAAGTCTATCAGCGATCTTATTGACATGGGCTTTGATGAAGACGTGGTAGCAAAAATTGCTGACAACGAAGACACTGACTTTGACCACGACCCAGAAATACTTACCAGGTTCAATGATGTTGGCTCGGACAGTGCTTTTAATTACAAGGGGTCCCAGCGCCTAACTCGAGAAGTTACGGTGGTTGAGGCCTATTTAGAATTAGATTGCCTGGGCACTGGTGAGGTTGACTTATACCGTGTCGTCAAAGCTTCAAACGTACTCTTAGAGAAAGAGATTGTACGACGTAAGCCTTTCTGTGCGTTTGTGCCTTTGCCTATCCCCCACAGCTTTTACGGCAACAACTTTGCTGCGAAGCTGCTGGACATTCAGTCTGCAAGAACCGTCCTAACCAGGTCAATTTTAGACCACGCAGTCATCAGTAATAATCCACGATACATGGTGATGAAGGGCGCCCTAACCAATCCAAAAGAGCTTATAGACTCCAGGGTTGGTGGGATTGTGAACATCTCTAGGCCAGATGCCGTAACAAACATGCCCCAGCCGCCATTGAACCCATTTGTTTTTCAAACCATCAAGATGCTGGATGAGAACCGCGAAGATACAAGCGGGATATCTCGATTGAGCATGGGCACAAATAAAGATGCCGTCTCAAAGCAGAACTCAGCTGCAATGGTTGAGAACCTAGCCACTATGTCTCAGCAACGGCAAAAGATTATTGCCAGGAATTTTGCCAACAACTTTTTGTCTCCGCTGTTCAGCATGACATACCAGTTAGTTGTCGAGAACGAGTCCGAGGAGAAGATAGTTGAATTGGCCGGTAACTACGTTTCCATTGATCCAGCAAACTGGGACGACAAACGTGATGTCATGGTTGAGTTTAACTTAGGCTATGGTGACCAGGAGAAGCTAACACAGAAGCTTCTGTCGTTGCATCAGCTCTTCTCGAGCGACCCAGCCGCCCAAGAAATGTACACTCCAGAGAACAAATACAAGATGCTCGGAAACATCCTTGAGGCAAGTGGAATTAAGAATGTTGCAGATTTCCTAACCGACCCTGCATCCATACCAGCTAAAGAGCCAGATCCTGCAGAGCAGATGCAAATGCAGATGGCCCAGAAACAACTTGAGCTATCAGAAAGACAGACTGCTGTAGCAGAACTGAAGGTTCAATTTGAAGCACAGATGGCCCAAATGAAGCATGAGCTTGACACACTTAAAGCCCAGCAGAACTTTGCCATCCAGAGTGACAACATGGATCTCAAAGAGACCCAGTTTGAGCACAAAGAACATGTAAACCTCGAGGAGCTAGAAATAGCCAAGAGTGCTGACGATGTTCGTGCAATTGCAAGTCCAAATGGCTAATCCCAGCCGCTAACCAGGAGACAAGGAGAGCATTAATGCCCACTCAAGAAGAGCAGCTAATCGAACAAGGTGACAGCGCAGAGGTCCTACTAAGCACCCCTGCTTTCTCACAAGTGATCGATGAAACAGTTCAGGCCACCTTTGCTACGTTTTGCAATAGTGATGCTGACAAAAAAGAAGAAAGAGAACTCGCGCACAACCACTATCGAGCAATTGTAGACGTGGTCAACACTCTAAAACAAAGAGTGCAAGTGCGCGACAGTATCATTGAACAACAAACTGAATCCGACAACCGGAAAGAGGAAGAGGCACCATGAATGATAACGTGCAAACACCTATCTCTGAGCCACAAGTTCTAGACTTAGACACTGTGGCAGACGTAATCTTAGACCGCTGGAAGGACGCTCCCGAGCCATCCGATTCCGAGGAAATAGATGCAACATCTGAAGACCTTGCCGAGACAGAGGTAACTGAGGATGGGGACCCGATTGAAACTGAAGAGTACGATGAAGACCCAGAAGACCCTGATGATAATGAGCCAGATGATGGTGAAGAAGTCGTAGAGGAAGATGATGATGACGAAGAGGAACTCCCTTTAGTTGCCACAGATGAATCTATGGTTGAAATCACAGTTAACGGTGAACAGAAACAGGTATCTGTTCGGGATCTCAAACGACTCTACGGCCAAGAATCGTCCCTTACAAAAAAGTCTCAAGATCTAGCAAACCAAAGAAAGAGTGCAGATGAAAATCTGATGAAAACTCAAGCTAGTTATCAAAAGCTTTTGGAGCGCGCCCAAGAAAGGTTTAAGCCTTATGAGGGCATCGATATGTTACTGGCTTCCCGACAAATGGAACCAGAGACATTTGCACAGCTCCGTTCAGATGCAAAACAGGCACAAGACGACCTAAACTTCCTTCAACAGGAGTCCGGTCAGATTGTGTCAGAGATGCAAGCACAGCGAGAACAAGCTACTCAAGCCGCCGCCGTCGAATGCGTGAAGGTACTTGAGGACAGCTTAGATGGCTGGGGTAACGATCTCTATAGTGATATCCGCACCTATGCTGTAAAATCTGGATTGCCCCAGGAACAAGTTGACTCATACACAGATCCAAACGTGATCTTGTTGATTAACAAAGCGCGCCTTTATGACCAATCGAAAAAGAACGCCGAGACCAAAAAGGTCAAGGCCAAGCTTACGAAGTCAAAAACTGGCAAGCGTGTTCTCAGCTCAAGAAAAGCACCGGCAACACCTTCAGAGACCAAAGCAAACCGGCGCCAAGAAGCGCAAAATCGGTTAGCTAACGATCCTCGAGGTGCTGCAGATTTAGATAACATTGCTGACGTTTTACTCTCTCGATGGGAAGCATGATCTTTCTTTTTAGATCATCAAAATTCCTTGAAAGGAAACTACAATGCCAGGTTATTCAACCTACGACCAAGTGGGAAAATCCGAATCGTTTGCTGATATAATTGCAAATATATCGCCCTTCGATACCCCTGCCCAATCCTTGCTTAAGACTGAAAAAGTCACAGCAAGAACCTATAGTTATTTAGAAGATACCTATCGGGCAGCAGCCGTAAACGCTATCGTTGAGGGAGCCGATGCAAGTATGAATACTCTTGCTGATGCAACTGAGCGATCAGGAACTTGCCAGATCATGCAAGTGGGCGTCCAAGTAACAGGGACGGCTGACGCAATCTCAACTTATGGCCGTGCCAAGGAATCAAGTTACCAAATCGGTAAAGCCCTGCGTGAGATAAAAATTGATTATGAGCACGCTCTGGTTGGTTTAGATCAAGCTGCTGTTGCTGGTTCTGCTTCAGCTGCGCGTAAGATGCAGTCATTGTTAAATATGACTACTACTGACGTTGATGCCGGTTCAAATTCGACCGATGCTTTAACCGAGGCCAAACTGCTGGTAGCGGGTCAAACTGCATACAACAACGGAAGCAATCCAGACGTGTTTATGATAAAACCGGCGGATAGCCTCATCGTGTCCAGTTTTGCGGCCGCAAGTGGCAGAAATAGGGAGATACAGCAGAGCACAAAGCTTGTTAATGCTGTGGATATCTATGTCAGCTCATTTGGCACTTATCGCGTGATCCTTAACAGGCACATGAAGTCAACACATGCTTTGCTTATGGATCCGTCCATGTACAAACTTGTGACTTTGCGTCCGATATCTCGCACACTACTAGCGAAAAATGGGGACTCTGATCGTCACCAAATTATCGGCGAACTCTCCGCGAAGCACTTAGCCTTCGCAGACTCTGTGAAAATCTCCGGATTGTCATAGTAAAACTACACCAGTTCTTTAGGCCCTCGGGCCTTTAGATTGGGCCCACTTCCAGACACATAGGTTTTTGCTCTCCTTGATGTGTGTCCTGGCGGTGGGCCCTTTTTTTGTCTGAAGGGGAGCCCAAGGAGCACCCTATGACTTCAGAGAAAAAGCCACAGATAGATCTGATTGGCTCTAAAACAAAGTTTCTTCCCCAGGCAGGCGAGCTTGTACGAAATCATACACAGCAGATAAGCCAGGAATTTCTTGACGATTTGAAAGAGAACCGCAACCAAAGCAACAAAGCCCCAGCCGGTGAAATGCACAGAGTTGCGAGTATTCCGGTAGCCGTAGTCGAAAAATGGCAGAGAGAAGGTTTTGATGTTTTCAAAGAAGCTCCACCGGCAATTATTAAACGTCTGAAATCCGAAAATCTCGACATGTTTATGGCAACAGAAAAAAGGATGTAACCAATGGGAAGACCTGGCCTCTACTCAAATATTGATAAAAAGAAAAAACGTATCCAAGCGGGATCTGGTGAGCGCATGAGAAGCCCAGGCTCTGCTGGAGCACCAACTGCAGCCGCCTTCAGAGCTGCAGCTAAAACAGCAAAACCAGCGAAATCTAAAGTGACGCGCAAGAGGTATACCTAATGGACAAAGGCCAACTACGGACGCATTTGATTGCGTTGTTAAACCGCTCAGACTGTACCGACGCTTTGGCCGATACCTTCATAGACCAGGGACAAGCAAGGATCACAAGGGCCCTGAGAATACCATCGATGGAAGCTTCACAGACATATGATGTGACCAGCAACTCTGGCTCTGTGTCTAGCATAAATTTACCTAATGATCTTATTGAGGCAATTGATATCTACTCCGGTGGTGTTGGCCTTACCAGGCTCCCGCTGCATGAGATGTTAGCTGCTCAACAAACTGGAGAGACTGGTGCGCCTAAGTTCTTCACCCGTGTCCAGGGCACTTACTTGCTGCATCCACAGCCAACGTCAGGGACAGTCGTATTAAATTATTATGCAGCCTTTGCTGTCTTAAGTTCCGATAGCTCAACAAACACACTGACAACACTTGCTTCTGATCTTCTGATCTACACTGCACTAACATACGCTGGTGATTATTTCTTGGATGAAAGAACACCCATGTTTACCCAGAAAGCGGGTGAGTTTCTGGCTGAGATCCAGAACCAGGCTGACAGCGCAGAACTTAGCGGCGGAACCCAGGTTGTTCGACCATCTCAAACGTATGATGATTAAAGGGAAAATCTATGAGTAATTCTAGTTTTTACAGCACGACGGGTGCGACCAGTAACCAAGAAGATGCAATTGAAGCTTCCGTAAATAATGCCGCCGCATCAGAAACAGCCGCCGCCGCCTCAAGCGCAACATCGACTGCCCAGGCGACGATTTCAACTGACAAAGCAACTGAAAGTGCCGCATCAGCCGCTGCAGCTTTAGTTAGCCAAAACTCTGCCTCAAGCTCAAGCACTTCTGCAAATACTTCGAAAAACAGTGCGAGCGTATCTGCGTCAGCTGCATCCTCAAGTGCCTCGGCTGCGTCTGGAAGTGCGTCTACGGCAACTACAAAAGCTGCTCAAGCTTTATCGTCATCCAACTCATCTTCATCTTCAGCCTCAACTAGCTCTACAGCCCGTGATGCATCGGTTGTTGCCAAGGATGCAAGTGTTACCGCGCAGGGCTTATCTGAAGCTGCCCGTGATGCATCTATTGTTGCTAAGGATGCAAGTGTTGTAGCCAAAACATCCTCAGAAACGGCGGCTACAAATGCCGCCGCGAGTTCTACAACTTCGACTACAAAAGCGAACGAAAGTGCCGCTTCAGCCGCCGCCGCATTATCATCAAAAAACAGTTCAGATACTAACGCCGCAACTGCGACAACCAAAGCTTCAGAAGCCGCATCTAGTGCTACAGCCGCCGCATCATCTGCATCATCTGCCTCTGCTTCCAAAGACGCAGCCTTGGCCGCTTTAGACAACTTTGATGACAGGTATTTAGGACAGAAGTCATCAAACCCAACAGTAGATAACGATGGTGACGCATTGGTTGCCGGAGCTTTGTACTTTAATACCACAGACAGCGTGATGAAAGTCTACGAAGGTAGCTCCTGGGTAGCCGCATACGCATCTGTCTCTGGGGCAGCAATATCGGCAAACAACTTATCAGACTTGGCCTCTGCCTCAGCTGCGCGCACAAATCTAGGTCTTGGCACAGTAGCGACAACAGCCGCCTCTGCTTACGCCACAGCCGCCCAAGGAACCAAGGCTGATGCAGCCCTGCCAAAAGCGGGTGGCGCAGTCACGGGAGCCATTACAACTAATAGCACTTTTGATGGAGTAGACATAGCCACAAGAGATGCTGTTCTAACATCCACTACGACAACAGCTAATGCGGCGTTGCCAAAAAGCGGTGGTGCCTTAACTGGTGACGTAACTTTCGGCGACAACAACAAGGCCATATTTGGCGCGGGTTCTGACCTCAAGCTTTATCACTCAGGATCTTCCTCTATACTCGATAACACAACTGGTGGGCTATTCTTCAACCAGTGGGTCGATAATGCTGACATTACTTTCCAAAACGATGATGGAACAGGTGGAACAACTGCCTATATGCTAATGCAGGGAAGCACAGGCGAAGTCCAACTAAAGCATTACGGATCTACTAAAATATCGACAAAAGCCACGGGCGTTGACATCACAGGTGACGTAGGCGGCGACACTGCTACTATCTCAGGAAAGGCTACTACCAACGAATTAGACCTTAACGCAATCGCCACAGACATATCCGACACAGCCGTGGATGTATTTGTTTACGACACCAGCAAGGACAGTGACGGTGGTGCTTGGCGTAAGCGCACACAAGGCACAAGTTGGTATAACGAGACCTTGAACACTGCCACCCGTGGTAGCCGCAAAGAGTTCCCAGCGGTTGCTGTTATTGTGGCTGAGAGTACACAGGTTACGATCTACGATGGTGATGACCCTGATCTGCCGATGTGGATGGTGTTTAATGCTTCTAGAACACCTACTGTAACAATGTTGAATTGGTTTACTGGCTCACAAGCAGTCGTGAGTTCTGTAGCGCAGTTAAACGGAAGGCTGTGCGTGGGTACAGATGGCGGTGTAACCCAGTTTGATTTTATAGAAGATGCGATGTATCTTTCTTATACGCCTTCAACAGCATACGCCCCTATCAATAATCGCTTATCATCCAGAAATGATAGCAATGCTTCAAGCTCAGGCTCATCCAATGAATACTTTTATTTTATTGTAAACGTCACCGTCAACGATGTAGACATGACCGTGCTACCCAACGCCCCGATTGATGCAGCTACTGGGCTTCCCCGTGTAACCACGGCAGTAGCTACCGATGGTGGTGTCAGTGTTATCAAGGATGATGGGACTGTTGTTGATATTACAGTTAATAATGCGTCATACACTTCCAGCCACACAGTAGATTTCTTAGATGATAATAGTCTTGGCCTATCTATAGGAACTGCCACTCAAACCAATCAAGACAGCTACTATATATTTCAAACCATCCCAGCATCCGACAACGTAATTACAGTTGATACTAAAGGAGGAACTACTCAAGATGTAGATGAGTTTTATTCTGTGCAACAAAGTTCCGCTGTAGAAATAAAAATCAATGGGTCTGATACTGCTAGTAGGACACTTGCCGCCGTAAGCAATAATGCCTTTGGTACAAGTTATGGACTAAGCGTAATAGACAGAAACAAAGCAGCACCAGCCAACGGAATGGTTGCTTACACGGCATCAGACTACAACACAGGCTGGCAAGTAGGCGACATCAAACTAGCCACCTTGTCCGACACCGATACTGCCAATGTTACTGGCGCAGAGTTGGTGACGAATGGTACGTTTGATAGTAATGTTTCTGGGTGGACAGGCTCAAGTGGCGCATCTTTATCTCTTGTGTCTAACACGATGGAAGTAACTGGCGTAGGTTACGGTTCTCAAGCAATAACCACAGTAGTTGGTAAGGTTTATGTAGTAGCCTATGATTATATAAGAGTAGGTGGCATTAACGGTAAGTTATATATAGCCACAACCAACAGTGGAGGTGATGTAGTTGCCACAGGTGCTTTGTCCTCTTCAGGGTCTTATGCGACAACATTTACTGCTGTTAGTACAACAACATACTTAAATTTTAGGACTGACTCTTCAGGTGATACTAGGTGGGATAATATCTCTTGCCGCCTAGCTGAAGAAGACCGCAGCGTGAACGGCAATGGTCTACAAGTGTTCGGCACTGTAACCAAAACGGCTGTGGCAACGGGTGCTGATCTGGTGGCGTACAGTGGGTTTACTACAAGTAACTATCTACATCAGC
>Ga0209716_1000441_pt1 | contig 39629 bp, 28 predicted proteins | sample COGITO_mtgs_1205_FD_184811 | JGI IMG/M metagenome (GOLD analysis project Ga0209716, IMG submission 184811) | Pelagic marine microbial communities from North Sea - COGITO_mtgs_120531 (SPAdes) (version 2) | ecosystem: Environmental > Aquatic > Marine > Epipelagic ...
TTCATCAACAGGGAGTGAATAGTCTTTTTTTCTAATAAGTCTAATAACACCAGAATCTACTTTAGGCGGCGGATCAAACACAGAGGGAGGAACTGTAAATAAATAGCTCACTTCAAAAAAAGCTTGGGTTAAAACCGATAAAATTCCGTAAACTTTACTGCCTTCTTTTTCTGCAATTCTTTTTGCTACTTCTTTTTGAAACATTCCTGAAAATTCAGGAACATAGGCCCTGTTTTCTATGGCTTTAAAAACAATTTGAGTAGAAATATTGTAAGGAAAATTTCCGATGATCGCTACTTGTTTTTTCTTGAAGATCGTTGATAAGTCGAACTTTAAAAAATCACCCGCTATAATATCGAACTTATCTCTAGAAGTGTTTAGTTTGATGTGTTCAATCGGGAACGTGTCTTTTAGATAGGCGACAGATTCTCGATCTATTTCCATGACAGTAACTTTTGCCTTTTTTTGTAACAGGTATTTTGTTAAGACACCCATTCCTGGTCCAATTTCTAAAACATTTTCATATCCTTTCTCGGTCAGCGCATCAGCAATGTTTTTTGCAATACGTTCATCTTTCAAAAAATGTTGACCTAAATGTTTTTTTGCTTTTACAGACACAGTCTAAATGTTTTTATGTTTTTACAAATGTAAAACTTAATTACGGCATGGTTGCTTGTAGGTTCGCTCTTAAAACAAACGAAACAAGGGTGTTGTTTATTCTTAAAAATTAATTTTTGGTGTTTGTTGGAAAAAACTTTTTTATCAATTTCAATTCTGTTCTAAAAGTTACCATTTTATCTCCAAATTTTTTAAGACTTTCTCTCTGAAGTTTATCCGCCTCATATTTGTAATAATGATCTAAATCTTCTCTAGAATTTGAAGCATATTGAACAGAGTATGTTTTGCCCCCCATTTCTTCCTCAACTAAAACTTCTGTTAGTTTTCCAGAGGTAAATTTGCCTGTATCTAATACCTTTATAATGTGAGTCTCCATCCAAGTGAGCCATTCATCATGAACACTATTTTCGATATTTATTGTTACGTTGTATATGTACATTTTTAAGAAGTATGAGTTTTTTGTATTGTCTATTCTTTTGAAGTTAAAAAGGGATTTTCTCTGATTTTTCGATATTTTTTTCTCGCAGCAATCCAATAAATACTAGCAGCGTGCTCAAAAATAATCTTTTGATAGTATTCTGTTGCTTTTTCAGAGTTTTTTATATGATTGTTGTACAATTCTGCCAATTCATAATAACTGTCATCAACTAAAATGCCTTCGGGGTTTAGGCTAATTACTTTTTTAAGGCTGGCAATTGCCGCCTCAAATTTACCCAATTTTATGAGTAGCTTTGCTTGTTTGAAAAGAGCCTCATCTTCTATAGGCTGTCCTTTATAATGGAGACTTATACTCCTTAAAGTATCAATTGCTTGTTGTGTTTTATTTTGAAAAGCTAACAATGTCGCTTTGGAATATTGAGCGAGTCCAGAGGGGATAGCGTCTACAGGCTCATTGTCTGTTATGGTTAAAAACAGTGCTACAGCATCATTTGCAATGAGCTGCGAAGTGGCGTTTTTTAAAACTTTTAATTGTGTTTTTGCCCAAGTAAAATCGCCCTTAAAATAGCTGGTTTGAGCTACTTTAAAGCGAGCTAGATGGGCAAGTTCATGGCTTTTTAATTGAGTTTGTATTTGAGAAAAATAGCGCAATGCTTTGTTGTATTTTCCTGTAAAAACAAGAATATCTCCTAATTTTAACTTGATTCTAGCTCTCTCAAATTTTGAGCTAGAAAAAAGCAGTGCATTTTCTAAAACACTTTTAGCTTTCTCAGGATTATTTTCTGAAAAGGTTAAAAAGTCAGCATATACTACTTGTAATTTTATTGTACGTGCTTTTTTGCCAAATTCGTCAAATAGTGACTGAAATAGTGTTTCTGTTTTAGAGCTATTCGTAGCAACAGCTATTTTTGCAATGTATAGATAGGCGTTAATTTTTTCCTCATTTAAACTTGATGTCTTAGTTATAAAATCAAAACATTTTTTTGATGCGGCATAATTATCATTTTCGAAAGCTATTTTTCCTAGTGTAAAAATGGGAATTAAACTTCTTGAATTTCTCAGGTACAACGCCTTTTCTTGTATCAACGCCTTTCCGTATTCTTTTTGTATGGTAAACAACCAACTTAACAAAGAGTTCCATACTTTTTTTGGGCGGCTAGAAGACTTTATCAACAGTGTTTTCTTGAAAATGATATTTGCTTCATTTTCAGAATCTTCAGTAATATATTTACTTGTATATTGTTGCACAAGATTAAAATATTCCTCTTTTTTGTCGATCAAATCAATGTACGCTCCAAACATTTTTTTGAAGGCTCCTTTTTCTCCGTAAATCTCTGCAATTTGAAAATTATAATTGGCATTTTCATTTTTTGACATGGCTTTTTCATAGGCTAAAATAGCCTTATCTAAAAGATTATATTCTTTGAAAGTACGCCCTATAATAGCTACATAAGCTCCGGTTTTTTCAATAGATTTTATGGCTAAAGCATACTTTTTTTCGGCCAAATCTTTTAATTGTTGGCGTTCATAATTATATCCCAAATAGACATATAAAAAACCGTATTTTGGATTTTTTTTCAGTTTTGTAAGTAAAAGTTTTTCAACTTCTGAAAACTGAGATGTTTCTTGATAACAACTAATCAAACGCCTTAAATAAGCGGTGTTAAAAGGGCTCTTTGAGTGTAGTTTTTTGAAAACCTGTAAGGCTTTTTCATATGCCTCTTCGTTGTAGTAGCTTTCTCCTAACAAATAATCGTTTTGAGAGAAACTGAGGCTAGTTATTGACAAGAAAGCAAGTAAAAATAATTTTTTCATTTCTATTCAAAGATAAGCAACATTAAACAACAAGCTCTCCAAACGAATGTTTCTTATACTTACATTACAGGCAAGTTGTTTATGTCGGAAATGATAAGAAAAGAAATCGTTTCATTTATTGATTACTTCTTCGGAAAGGAACAAAAGTCAAACGAACTACGATTGTGTCCGTTACAAATTAATCGATTGTACTAAATCCAGTATAAGGAATCAAAACGTCAGGAACTTGAATTCCTTGTTCTGTTTGATAATTTTCTAGAATCCCTGCCAATACGCGCGGTAAAGCTAAAGCACTACCATTTAATGTATGTGCTAATTCACTTTTTCCATCTTTATTCTTAAAACGAAGCTTCAATCTATTTGCCTGAAAAGTTTCAAAATTTGATGCAGAGCTTATCTCTAACCACCTGTCTTGAGCTGTAGAAAAAAGTTCAAAATCAAAAGTTAATGCCGCTGTAAATCCAGTATCCCCTCCGCACAAACGCAAAATTCTATAAGGTAATTTTAATTCTCTTAAAATGTCTTTGATATGAGCTACCATTCCATCTAAAGCTTTGTAGGAATTCTCAGGATGTTCAATCCTTACAATTTCTACTTTGTCAAATTGATGCAATCTGTTTAACCCTCTTACGTGAGCACCATAACTTCCGGCCTCTCTTCTAAAACAAGGCGTGTAGCCTGTGCATGTTATTGGAAAATCAGCTTCTTGTACCAAGTTCCCTCGAAACATATTTGTAATCGGCACTTCTGCGGTTGGAATCAGGTATAAATCATCTTCAGGACAATGATACATCTGCCCTTCTTTGTCAGGCAATTGCCCTGTTGCAATTCCTGAAGCCTCATTAACTAAATGAGGAACTTGTACTTCGGTGTATCCTGCTTTTGTGTTTTTGTCAAGAAAATAATTGATCAAAGCACGTTGCAATTTTGCACCTTTACCCTTGTATACTGGAAATCCAGCACCTGTAATTTTATTTCCTAATTCAAAATCGATGATGTCATATTTTTTAGCAAGCTCCCAGTGAGGTAGCGCGTTTTTTCCTAAATCAGGAATGGTGCCTTCGCTAAAAATTTGCTCATTGTCCTCTTCAGAGTTTCCTGCTTTTACAGAAGCATGGGGAATGTTAGGGATCTGAAACAATAAGTTTTGTAGGGTGTCAAGATAATTATTTAATTGTTCAGAGAGTGTTTTAGATGCATCTTTTAATTGGCCTGTTTTTTCTTTTAAGATGTTTGCTTTTTGAATTTCACCAGATTTAAAAAAAGCACCAATTTCTTTTGACATTTTATTAGATTCGGCAAGGATATTGTCTAAAGAAACTTGTGTTGCTCTTCTTTTTTCATCTGCAGTCAAAACTTGCTCAATGATGGTTTCAGCATCCGAAAAATTACGTTTTGCTAGCCCTTCTAAAACAACTTCTTTGTGTTCTCTGATAAATTGTACTTGTAACATTTTTCTGGTGATTTAATAAGGCAAATATACAGTATGCTTCACACTTTAGCAATCTCGTTTTAGAGATTCTTTTCGATAAAGTTTCTAGCAGTTTGTTCGTCTTTTTTAAGCTGGAGCATTAAATCTTCAATCGAATCAAATTTTTGTTCGTCACGAAGAAAATACAGGAGATTAATCGTTAGTTGCTGGTGGTATAAATCGGCATTAAAATCAAAAAAATGAACTTCAATCGTTTGATAATCCCCTCCTATCGTTGGCCTGTTGCCGATATTCATCATCCCATATACGTTGGTGTCTTGTATTTTCGACAAGACAACATAGACTCCTGTTTTTGGGATTAATTTATAAGTTTCTTCTATATTGATATTTGCTGTTGGGTATCCGATTTTTCCTCCTAACCGCTTTCCATTCACAACAGTTCCGCTCAACATAAAAGGGTATCCCAGATAGTTGTTCGCGGTTTGCAAATTTCCATTAGCTAAAGCGGTTCTAATTTTTGTCGAACTTACTGAAACATCATCAATATCTTGTGCGGGAATTTCTTCAACGGTAAACTCATATAGATGACTATATTCGGTTAATTGAACAATGTTTCCTTCTCTATTTTTTCCAAAATGATGGTCATATCCAATAATTAATTTTGAAATATTCAGTTGATTTACCAAAAGATCACGGACAAATGCCAAAGCAGACATTCTTGAAAACTCAACACTAAAAGGATGAATGATTAAATAATCCAAACCAATTTTTTCTAACAGTTGTGCGCGCTCTTGAATAGTGTTTATTAATTCTAAAGAGTTGTCTTTTTGCAACACCATTCTTGGATGTGGAAAAAAAGTTAATAATACAGATTTTCTGTTCGCTTTTTTAGCCTCCAAAACTAATTTTTCAATAATTTTTTGATGACCAAAATGCACCCCATCAAAAGTGCCAATCGTAACATAGGTTTTCTCTGAAGTTGAAAAATTAGAAATATTTTGGACGGTATTCAAAGTGTTTTAAATTTTAAAACAAAGATACGACAACTAACACTTTCTTTCTTGCTTATAAAGAGTCGTTTATAAACTTTTTATTTGATATAAATAACAGTTATTTTTTATTAACCCCTTAATATTTTAACCTTTTTATTTAAGAATTCAAAAAAAATTGTATTTTGCATCTAGTTAACTAATAATTAAAATTATGACAAAAAAGATTTTACTATTTGCTTTTGTAGTTTTTGGAAGTGCAGCAATGTTTGCGCAAACAACGATTACAGGTACCGTAAAAGACGCAAAATCAGGGGAAACACTTCCTGGCGCAAACATTAAAATTTCCAGAAAAGCTGTTGGTACAACAACAGATTTCGATGGAAAATTTGTGTTAAATGTTTCGGACACTCCTCCATTTACCATAGAGGTTTCTGTCTTAGGCTTTAAAACCAACAAAATACAAATTACCGAAAACAATCAAAAAGTTGCTGTAGGTCTTGTAGAAAACCAAACTTCTTTAGATGAGATTGTTCTTTCAGCATCCAGAACCCCAGAACGTATTATGGAGTCTCCGGTGTCTATTGAAAGAATGGATTCTAGAGCTATAAAAAATACTTCAGCTCCAAGTTTCTATGACGGCTTAGAGAATTTAAAAGGAGTAGATGTAAACACAAACAGTTTAACTTTTAAATCTGTAAACACTCGTGGGTTTGCAACATTTGCAAATGAAAGATTCATGCAGTTGGTTGATGGAATGGACAATTCAGCTCCTGGATTAAACTTTGCTGTTGGGAATTTATTAGGGCTGTCTGAGTTAGATGTTGAATCTGTTGAAATATTACCCGGAGCATCTTCTGCACTTTACGGTGCAAATGCTTTCAATGGGATTATGTTCATGAGAAGTAAAAGTGCATTTGATGACCAAGGAATTAGTGTTGTTGTAAAATCTGGAGTAACAAGTCAAGAGGCTGCAGGGAACAATGAATATATTGATACGGGTATCCGAATAGCACATGCTTTTTCTGATAAATTTGCTGCAAAAGCAACCTTGTCTTATTTAAAAGGGACGGAGTGGTACGCTGCAGATTATAGAGACGAACTAAATAGTGCTTCTACAAGTCATCTTGGGAACCCATCGTATAATGGACTTAACGTATACGGAGATGAAGTTGGAACCACACTTAACTGGGATGAACTTGCAGGTACACCTGCAGGAACATTGGGATCACAAAGAGTTACTAGAACTGGATATACAGACAATGATTTAATGAACAATGTTGCAAAGAGTGTTAAATTTGCAACTACTTTAAATTACCGACCACTTGGAGATGATCGTTTAGAAATTATATGGAATTCTAAATTTGGAACAGGAAACACAGTTTATCAAGGGCAGAACAGATATAATATTAAGAACTTTACATTGGCTCAACACAGGTTAGAGTTTAGGGGTAAAAACTTTTTTGTAAGAGGATACATGACTGCCGAAGACGCAGGAGATTCTTATGATACACGTTTTGCGGCAATTAACATGAATAGAGAATGGTCATCTGACACGACTTGGTTTCAAGAATATGCAGGTGCATACTTAGGGGCATTAGCAGGTTTAGGGGTTCCTGGAATGGATCATGCTGCGGCAAGAGCTTTTGCAGACAGAAATCGTTTTGTTCCTGGATCAACAGATTTTGAAGCAGCTAAAGAAAAAATTACAAATGATCCAAATTTATTAACAGGATCTAAGTTTCAAGATCAAACTAAATTATACCATGGAGATGCAAATTACAACTTTAGAGATGTAATAGACTTTGCAGAAATTCAAGTTGGAGCGTCTTTAAGACAGTACTCTTTAAATTCTAGTGGAACTATTTTTACAGATTATGACGGAGCAATTAACTATAACGAGCTTGGTGTTTATGTTCAAGGGCAAAAAAAGTTATTAGAAGATCGTTTAAAAATAACTGCTTCTGCTAGGTATGATAAAGCGCAAAACTTTGATGGGAATGTATCTCCAAGGTTGTCTCTATCGTATGCTGCTGGAGAAGACAAAAATCATAATTTTAGAGCCTCTATTCAAACAGGATTTAGAAATCCAACAACTCAAGATCAGTATATCGGTCTAGATGCAGGTTCTGGAATCTTAGTAGGTACTGCTCCAGATAATATTGATAGATATAGATCGATGCCATATCCTTTAGGAATTAATCAAGGTTTGGCAGGCTACCTTAATGCCGTTGGAGGAACTAATATTGGAAGCACTCAAGTTTTAACTGGAGACATGGCGTATAATAATTCTTGGTCAGCAAGTTCTATTGGAGCTTTTTTAGCTTCTGGAAATCCAGCTGATTTAAAGAAATCTAATATTGATTTTGTGAAGCCAGAATTTGTAACCGCTTATGAGGTAGGATATAGAGGTGTTATAGAAGGGTTTACACTTGATGTAAGTGCTTATTATAACATGTATCAAGACTTTATTGCAAGCAGAAATGCAGTTGCACCATTATATGGTAGCGTTGCTTTAAATGATGCTGTAGACATTGCACCAGCAGTTGGTTCTCCTGTGCCAATGCCTACCCCTGTCGCTTTAATTGCTTTGCAATCAGGAGATTTTAAAGGAGTTGCTTTTGATTCTAACTCTGATTCAGACATTAGTTCTTATGGTTTAGGCATCGGTGTTACAAAAAAGGTGTTTGATGGCTTTAATTTAGGAGTTAATTATACCTATGCAAAATTTGAAGAAACAGGAGGTAGTAATCCAGATTTTGAAGCAGGTTTTAATACTCCAGAACATAAAGTGAAGGTTCAGTTTGGAAAAGAAAAACTATTAAAAAACTTTGGATTTAATGTAAACTACAGATGGCAAGATTCGTTCTTATGGGAATCTTCTTTCTACGATGGAATGGTTGCTGCTAGATCCGTAGTTGATGCACAAGTAAATTATGCAATCCCAAGCTTAAAATCGATCATTAAACTTGGAGGGGCTAATTTAGGCGGTAAAGAGTATTTTAGTGCCCCAGGTGTTGGTGCAACAGGTTCTCAGTATTACCTTTCTTGGACAATTAATAATTAAGTAGTTTGTTCTTTTATTAAGAGAACATACATATCTAATAAAAAAAAGGTTGAGCTTAGCTCAACCTTTTTTTATTTATAAAACCCTTTATATTTTTATGAGAGCATTGAAACCGCTCTTTTGAGGGAAGCAATAAAAACATCAATTTCTTCTTTGGTGTTGTAAAAAGAAAAGGAAGCTCTGATGGTTCCAGGAATTTTGTAAAAATCCATAATCGGTTGCGCACAGTGATGTCCGGTTCTAACAGCAATACCGAGCTTGTCTAAAAGAACCCCAATATCATAGGGATGAATTTCTCCAACATTAAAAGAGATGACCGCTGTTTTTTCTACAGTTGTGCCGTAGATTTTTAGGCCTTCAATTTTTAATAATTCTTCTGTTCCGTATTCTAAAAGGTCGTGTTCGTAAGAGGCAATATTTTCAAAACCTACTGCATTCATATAGTCTAAAGCCGTTCCAAAAGCGATTCCTCCACAAATATTTGGTGTTCCCGCTTCAAATTTATGAGGTAAACCCGCGTAGGTTGTTTTTTCAAAGCTAACGGTATCGATCATTTCTCCGCCACCTTGATAAGGAGGTAGTTTTTCTAACCATTCTTTTTTACCATACAATAAACCAACCCCTGTAGGACCGCATAACTTGTGGGCAGAGGCTACATAAAAATCAACATTTAACGCTTGTACATCTGGTTTAATATGAGGGGTTGCTTGAGCTCCGTCAATTAGAACTGCAGCACCAAATAGATGCGCTTTTTCAATAATTTCTTCAATAGGATTTACAATTCCTAGAGCATTAGAAACGTGATTACAGAAGACAATTTTTGTTTTTTCATTGACCAAACGATGATACACGTCCATTTGCAGTGAGCCATCTAAACTCATTGGAATGACCTTTAAAATAGCACCTGTTTTCTCACACAACATTTGCCAAGGAACAATATTGGAATGATGTTCTAAAGCCGACACAATAATTTCATCGTCTTTTTGTAACAATGTTTCAAACCCTGAAGCCACCATATTGATACTATGGGTTGTTCCTGAGGTTAGTATAATTTCGTAAGCATGCGCTGCATTAAAATGCTGTTGAATTTTTATACGGGCTTCCTCATACTTATCTGTAGACTCTTGACTTAACGTGTGAACACCTCTATGAATATTTGCATTGAAATTGCTATAATAATCAACAATAGTGTCAATAACTATTTGCGGTGTTTGTGAGGTGGCGGCATTGTCAAAATACACCAAAGGCTTGCCGTTTACCGTTCTGTTTAGAATTGGGAAATCTTTTCGAATTTTATCAATATTTATCATACGAATCGAATTTATAATGCAAAGATAACGGTTGCTTTTTTAAAGTTTTCAAAAAGACAATATGATTTTCTTATTTTCGCATAACTAAAACCTTATGATGAAGATTTTTAAGAGAATACTCCTTTTATTAACGGTAATGATTACCAGTACCGTCATTTATAATTATCCGAAATTAAATATTTTGGCAGGATATTCTGCAAAAAACACAGCTTCTTCTGTTTTTTTAGCCAACAGGAGTCTGGCTTTGACAGATAGTACCGACACTAATTTTTCGTCAGTTTATTTAGCCTCAGATAAAATTGATTTAGAACACAAAACGGCAAGTTCCTCTGTGTTTGGCTTATTGTCGAGAAAGGCCATTTATAGAGAAGGACTAGGAAGTGTTTTAACCCTAACAGATATAGATGAAACATCCGTCTACTCTAAACCTAATAGATCGCTTTTGGATACCACAAATTTGTACCCTTTTTGGAATGCATCTCAAAAAGACACGGTATTTGCAAACATCAATTATAAAAAACTAGATAAAACAATAGACGCTCTTTGTGAAGCTTCTAATACAAGAGCTGTTGTAGTTGTCTATAAAGACAAAATTATTGGAGAAAAATATGCGAGAGGCTTTCATCAGGAGTCTAAAATTTTAGGGTGGTCTATGACCAAAAGTATTTTAAGTACTGTTTTTGGAGTGCTGCAGTATCAAAAAAAATTAAACGTACAAGACAAAGCACCCATAAGATCTTGGCAAAATGACCGAAGAAAAGACATTACCCTTCACAATTTATTACAAATGAATTCGGGTCTTGAGTGGGATGAAAATTACGATGAAATTTCTGATGTTACTAAAATGTTGTTTTTAGACCATGATATGAGTAGAATGCAAGAGTATAAGCCTTTAGTGGGTAATCCAAATGAATCTTGGAATTATTCTTCCGGAACCACAAATTTATTATCCAGGCTTTTAAGGAATCTATTTAAAACACATCAAGAATATTTAGATTTTTGGTATTCAGATTTAATTGATAAAATAGGGATGAGCACCATGGTTTTAGAAGCTGATTTAAGTGGAAATTATGTGGGTTCTTCATACGCCTGGGCAACTGCCAGAGATTGGGGTAAGTTTGGGCTATTGTACCTTCATAACGGGAATTGGAACGGAGAACAACTCTTTGACAAAGATTGGGTAGATTATGTAACGACACCAACCCCCGGATCAAATGGATTGTATGGCGCACATTTTTGGTTAAATAGAGAAAGCCAATTAAAAAACGTCCCAAATAACATGTATTGCGCCCATGGGTATCAAGGTCAAAGAGTCTATGTGTTACCAGATCAAGATTTGGTCGTTGTTCGCTTTGGATTATCTGAATTTGAAGAGAATGAGTTTTTGAAGGGGATCTTGGAGGCGATCGAGTAAAAATGAAAAAACCACGCAATTTGCGTGGTTTGTATTTCTATAAAAAAATAATAGGGCTTTTAAAGATCAAATCCGATATCAACACCCAATTTTTTGGCAATTAACTCAGTAATCCGTTGTTTTACTTCTGGTATTTTTACGCTTTCTAAAACCGTATTTGCAAAGGCATACATTAATAATGCCTTTCCTTCTTTCTTTGGAATACCTCTTTGTTGCATGTAAAATAAAGCCTCATTGTCTAATTGCCCAATTGTACACCCGTGAGAACATTTTACATCATCTGCAAAAATCTCAAGTTGAGGTTTTGCATTAATGGTGGCTTTATCATTTACTAAAATATTGTTGTTTTGTTGATATGCATTTGTCTTCTGAGCCTCTTTTTCAACAACAACCTTTCCGTTAAACACCCCTGTAGAGCGTTCGTCATAGATTCCTTTATAATCTTGATGACTTTCACAATTTGGTTCTATATGATGCACTAAAGTATGATGATCAACGTGTTGCTTTCCTTCAATAATCGTAATTCCTTTTAAGATAGAATCGATGTGCTGCCCTTTTTGATAAAAGTTTAAGTTATTTCTAGTAATATTTCCACCAAAAGAAAACGTATGAACAGCAACAACACTATTCGATTGTTGCTCGATAAAAGTATTGTCTACTAGAGAAGCATTGGTTTTGTCATTCTGAATTTTATAATAATCTACAAAAGCTCTTTTGTCTGCAAAAATTTCTGTTACTGCATTTGTTAAAACAGGATTCGTTGTCAAGCTCTGATGACGTTCTATAATTTGAACATGTGCGTTTTCCTCAACAACAATTAAATTTCTTGGCTGTAACATTGTTGCCGATTCAGAACCTGTTGTGAAATTAATAATCTGAATTGGTTTTTTAACTTCAACATTTTTAGGAATATAGATATAGGCACCTTCGTTGGCAAAAGCCGTATTTAGAGAAGTTAGGTTGTCCTGTTTTGCAATTTTATTAAAATAATTTTCAATAACTGCCCTATATTTTTGCTTACTTAAAGCCGCAGACATTAGGCAAACATCAAAATTATCATGTGTCGTTTCTGAGAGAAAAGAATTGTACTTACCATCAACAAAAACAAGCTTATAAGCATCAATATCGTGTATAAAATATTTTTTTACATCAGAAAGTTCAATATCGTTTTCTTTATTCGGAAAGATGCTATAATCCGGCTTTAAAACAGTGTTTAAAGAAGTATATTTCCATGCTTCTAACTTTTTTGTTGGAAAGCCTAGATCTTCAAAATTTTGAAATGCTTCTGAACGAATTTGATGTACATCAGAATTCGTATCTACACGGTTTTCAAATGCTACGTACGATGATAATATTTTATCTTTTAATTCCATCTTTTTAGCTTATCTCTTAAACTAATTCTTGTTTAATCCAATCATATCCTTTTGCTTCTAACTCTAAAGCTAGAGAGGCATCTCCAGATTTTACAATTTTTCCATTGTGTAAAACGTGCACAAAGTCTGGAACAATATAATCGAGTAGGCGTTGGTAGTGCGTAATAACAATTACGGCATTGTCTTTAGATTTTAGTTTGTTAACTCCGTTAGCAACAATACGCAGTGCATCGATATCTAACCCCGAGTCTGTTTCGTCTAAAATAGCTAATTTTGGCTCTAGCATTGCCATTTGGAAGATTTCATTACGTTTTTTTTCTCCTCCGGAAAAACCTTCGTTTAAAGAACGAGATAGAAATTTACGGTCTATTTCTAATAATTCAGACTTTTCGCGAATCATTTTCAACATGTCTTTAGCAGGCATGTCTTCTAAACCTTTTGCTTTTCGAGTTTCGTTAATGGCTGTTTTAATGAAATTGGTTACAGAAACTCCAGGGATTTCAACAGGGTATTGGAAAGACAGAAAGACGCCATTATGCGCTCTTTCTTCTGGAGCTAGCTCACTAATATCTTCTCCATTTAACTCAATGGTTCCATTAGTAACTTCATATTCTTCTTTTCCCGCAATGATATTCGCCAATGTACTTTTTCCTGCACCATTTGGACCCATAATCGCATGAACTTCGCCTGCTTTTACTTCTAAATTCAATCCTTTTAAAATTGATTTATCATTTATGCTTGCTTGTAAATTTTCTATTTTTAACATCCTTTTTTATACTAAGTGCCTTTAAGTGTTAACTGTAGGCGTTTTTGTTTTTTTGTTTAATTATCCTACGGAGCCCTCTAAACTGATTTCCAATAATTTCTGAGCTTCTACAGCAAATTCCATCGGAAGCTTGTTTAACACTTCTTTGCTAAACCCGTTTACAATTAAAGCGATTGCTTTTTCAGTATCAATTCCTCGCTGATTACAGTAAAATAATTGGTCTTCTCCAATTTTACTTGTTGTCGCTTCGTGTTCTATTTGCGCTGATTTGTTTTTAACTTCGATATATGGAAATGTGTGAGCACCACAAGCATTTCCCATCAATAAAGAATCGCATTGGGAGAAATTACGTGCATTTTCTGCCCTTGAATTTATTTGTACCAAACCTCTGTATGAATTTTGAGAATGACCTGCAGATATTCCTTTTGAAATAATCGTTGACTTGGTATTTTTACCCAAGTGAATCATCTTTGTACCAGTATCTGCTTGTTGGTGGTTATTTGTTACTGCAATTGAGTAAAATTCACCAACAGAGTTGTTTCCTTTTAAGATACATGAAGGATATTTCCAGGTAACCGCAGAACCTGTTTCTACTTGTGTCCAAGAAATTTTTGCATTATTTTCACAAAGACCTCTTTTAGTAACAAAATTATAAACGCCTCCTTTTCCTTCTGCATTTCCTGGATACCAGTTTTGAACAGTAGAATATTTTATTTCTGCATCGTCCATGGCAACGAGCTCTACCACAGCGGCATGAAGCTGGTTTTCATCCCTGCTTGGAGCAGTACATCCTTCTAGATAAGAAACATAGCTACCTTTATCAGCAACAACTAAGGTTCTTTCAAACTGTCCCGTTCCTCCTTCATTAATTCTAAAATAGGTAGATAACTCCATAGGACATCGAACTCCTTTCGGAATGTAACAAAACGACCCATCAGAGAAAACAGCAGAATTTAATGCTGCGTAAAAGTTGTCTTTTGTTGGAACAACAGTTCCTAAGTATTTTTTTACCAATTCTGGATGTTCTTGGATTGCTTCAGAAATAGGCATGAAAATAATCCCTTTTTCACCAAGTGTTTTTTTGAAAGTTGTTGCAACGGACACAGAATCCATGACAATATCTACCGCTACATTGGCTAATTTTTTTTGTTCATCCAAGGAAATTCCTAAACGTTTAAAAGTGTCTAATAATTCTGGATCAACCTCGTCTAAAGAATTTAATTTTGGTTTTTCTTTTGGAGCAGAATAGTATGCAATATCTTGAAATTTTGGTTTTTCATAATGAACATTCGCCCATTCAGGTTCTTCCATTTGTTCCCAAACTCTAAAAGCCTCTATTCGCCAATCGGTCATCCATTGGGGTTCATTTTTCTTTTTAGAGATAGCGCGAACAACGTCTTCATTTAACCCTTTGGCAAAGGTTTCACTTTCTATATCCGTATAAAAACCATATTCGTATTCTTTGGTTTTTAATTCTTCTCTTAAATCGTCTTCAGTATATTTTGACATCTTTTTCTAATTTTTAAAGCGAAAATGATTCCCCACAACCACAAGTTCGGTTTGCGTTTGGATTGTTAAATACAAATCCTTTTCCGTTTAAACCACCAGAGTACTCTAAAGTAGTTCCTACTAAGTATAAAAAACTTTTTTTATCAACAATAATTCTCACATTATTTTCTTCAAAAACCTTGTCGTTTTCCTCTTTTTTATTATCAAAGGTTAAATCGTAGGATAGCCCTGAGCATCCGCCACTTTTTACCCCAACTCTTACAAAGTCTTTTGTAGCGTCAAAGCCTTCATCGATCATCAATGCGACTACTTTTTTCTTTGCTGTATCTGAAACTTTTATCATGTTTTTAAATAGATTAATTTTAAATAGATTAAAATTAAATATGTTGCAAATATACAATATAAGTCTAATAAAAGACTCAAATTTCAATTATGAAACCTAATGGCACAATTGGATTTATCGATTACTCTTTAAAGGCAGGGTTATTGATAAAATCTGAATCTGAAAGAGTGAGTAGAAAGGCTTTTAAATCGGTTTTTTCTTCTGGGGTAAGCTGCACGCCTCCTTGCGCCACTTTCTTCATTAAAGGATCTATTGTAGAGGACGGTTTTAGGCCTTCTGAATAATGATTGATAACTTCTTCTAGTGTTGTAAATCGTCCGTCATGCATATAGGGAGCCGTGAAAGCTAAATTTCGTATTGAGGGAGATTTAAATTTGCCGTTGTCTGAGGGATCTCCTGTTATCGCTCCCAAACCTAAATCTTTAAATTCGAGATCTAAACCATTGTTGTGAAATTTATGATCTGTCCAGAGAGGATTATTATTACTTCCATGACAATGAAAACAGTCTCCTTTAGCTTCATCCATAAAAATAGTAAAGCCGTTTTGTTCTTTTGGGGTTAGGGTTTTCTCTCCACGCAAATATTGATCGAATTTAGAATTACCTGAAATCAGCGTTCTTTCAAATTGTGCAATTGCTTTTGTTACTAATTCAGAGTTAATCTTTGACGAACCAAAAGCTTGCTGAAACAAAAACGGATAGGTTGCATGGTTTTCTAGTTTTTTAACGACAATTTTCCAATCTGCATGCATTTCGATAGGGTTTGAAACCGGCTCTAGAGCCTGTTTTTCTAAACTAAATTCTTTTCCGTCCCAGGCAAAAAGCTCTTCAAAATTCCAGGCTAAATTGAATAAGGGCATTGAATTTCTTGTTCCAAAGCGACCATCAATTCCTTTGCTAAACCGATCGTTATTTGTAAAAGATACTGCTGGATTGTGGCAACTTGCACAAGACTGAGTTTCGTTGCCAGATAAAATTTTATCAAAAAATAATTTTTTTCCAAGAGCAACTCCTTCTTGGGTTAATGGATTGTTTATTGGGATAATTGGAGCGATTAATTTGTCTTGAAAAAGGATTGGAATTTCTAATACATAAGGAACAGGGATGTATGTTTCCTCCTCTTTAGACGAGCAACTCATCAGAAGAAAAAAGAAGACAAAGTAAACCCAGTAGTTTTTCATAAATGAATAGTATATATGGTTTTAAAACAGAATGAGAAAAAAGAATTGATTTCTTAATCTGAAGTTTCTAGCGTTGCTACTTTTTGGAGCATTTTATCGTCTTGATGTAAAATTCTATAAAAACCAAGATCACCAAAAAGAGAGTTTGCAATCGCTGCTTTTAGGTATTTTTTAATACGTTGTCTTGTTTTAAAGGATGATTTTTTTTCGATCTTTTGACCTATCAAATAAGTCTCTAAAATGGTTTCGTCTGCATCAAAATCTGAAATAAAAGCATTGAGAGTCCATTTACCTAGAAAGGTTCTGTTGTTGTCTACAAAATTAAAAGCAAAATCATTGATAGAATTGAAGTAGAACCCCGAGAGATAAGAAGAGGTGTCTATGGCAACAAAAACATCTGGAATTATCCCACCGCCACCATAAACAATCTTTCCTTTTGGGGTTTTAAATTGTAGAGAGTCTATTGTTTTTATACTGTCTTTATTTAGCAGTTCTCCGCTAAAAACTCTTTGTTGGTAGTCTTTGTAGTAGTTTTCATTACCATTTTTAGCATATGGTTTTTGAATAGAGCGTCCTGTGGGGGTATAATATCTTGCAGTTGTTAAACGGACAGCAGAACCATCTCCTAAATCCATTTCTATTTGCACCAATCCTTTTCCAAAAGAACGACGTCCAACAATGGTTCCTTTGTCATTATCCTGGAGGGCTCCAGCCACAATTTCTGAGGCAGATGCAGAATTTTCATCAATCAATATATACAAGCCTCCTTTTTTGAAACTGCCTTTAGCGCTTGAAAAAGATTTTTCAATTTTATTTTGATTGTTTTTTGTGAATACAATCAGCGTGTTCTCTTCTAAAAACTCATCAACAATACGATTTGCAATGTCTATAAAACCACCACCATTTCCGCGTAAATCTAAAACGAGAGCGGTCATTCCTTGGTCAATTAACGTTTGAAGAGAAGACTTAAATTCTCTGAAAGTATTTCGAGCAAAACGATCTATTTTAATATACCCAAGAGCATCCGAAAGCATGTAGGCCAAGTCTACACTTTTAATATTCACTTTTCCACGAGTAACTTGAACTGTGAAAAGAGAGTCATTACTTTTTCTATACAATTGTAGCGCAACGGTTGTCTTTGGTTTTCCTTTTAAGTACTTAGGAATATTGTTACTAGAGATATTTTTACCAAACAACGTGTCTTTGTCTGCTATTAAAATTCTGTCTCCAGATTTGATGCCTGCTAGAATGCTTGGACCTCCTTTTATGGGTCGGATAACAGTTATGGAGTCGTTGATCATTCTAAATTGCACACCGATTCCCTCAAAATTACCTTGCATTCTCTCTTGAACAGCTTGTAAGTTCTCTTTAGGAATGTATACGGAATGTGGATCTAATTCTCCCAACATTTCATTGATGGCAATATCTAATAAGTTTTCGGTGTCAACGTTGTCTACGTATTCTTTTTCAATAAAATTGATTAGTTTTTTTATCTTTATTTCTTGCGCAGCATTTTTTGAAAAAGACCATAGATTAGAGGAGTCTCCATTCATTAAAGCACCAATAAAAATCCCCAAAATAAGAGCTAAAGAAAAATATAGAGGAAGGTTGTTTTTATTATTCATAAGGCAAATGCATGATCTCAACTCCTGCTTTATCTAAAAAATCAATGCCAGAAGCATCTTTGTAAGCGTTCGCATAAACAACGCGTTTTATTCCTGCTTGATGAATTAATTTGCTACACTGTGTACAGGGAGATAATGTGATGTATAAAGTTGCTCCACTTGCAGATTGTGTAGAGGAGGCAACCTTTAAAATTGCATTGGCCTCCGCATGTAAAACTTCCCATTTTGTGGCACCTGATTCGTCTTCACAACAGTTGTCAAAGCCAGATGGAGTTCCGTTAAATCCATCAGAAATAATCATCCGATCTTTTACAATTAAAGCCCCTACTTGTTTTCGTTTGCAATGTGAGAGTTTACCCCACTCAAAGGCCATTTTTAAATAGGCGCGATCGTATTTTAATTGTTTCTTTTCTGTCATTACAACGAAAGTAAAAAGATTTGTAGAAATAAGACGTTAATAATTCAACAAAATTTGTTTACCAAAAAATTCTGTTGAACATCATTTGTAATGAAAAACCAATGACAACAGAGGAGCAAACTAAAACCCAATCTCTTTTTGTAACATTAAAAAAATAGTGAAGAATATTTCCTAGTATCAAAACTGCTAAAACAATGATAACTTGAGCAGCTTCAATACCCAATGCAAATTCTAGCAGCGGGAAAAGCTTGTCTTCTTCTTTGCCAATCATCATTTTAAAGTAATTGGAAAAGCCTAGGCCATGAATACATCCAAAAACGAGCCCCAAAATTAAATTAGTATTTTCTTTACCTGATGTTGATTTTTTAGTGCTAAAAACATTTATAATTCCAGTGATACATATGGTCAGTGGGATTAAAAATTCAATCAAGTCCATTTTTATACTGAGAATTCCATAGGCAGATAAAGCAAGTGTAACTGAGTGTCCAATGGTAAATAAAGTAACAAGCCATACTAGTTTTCTAAACTGATGAAAACGAAAGATAACCGCTAGAACAATCAAGAATAAAACATGGTCATAGGCAGCAAAGTCTAACACATGGTGGAGCCCCATTTTGAAATAAAGGATAAATTCATTCATTTTGATGTTTAATTAGATAGACTTCTCCAAAGATATTAAAAAAGGGAGTACTATTAAATTTAAATTTTTAGAATTTGTGCTGTTGTTTATCTCCATTGTATCGCTTTTTACGGTGTTGCCAATATCTTATTTTCCTCCTAGATTTCTCCATTTTTGACAAGAAATAATGTAAAAAAAAGCAGTTTATCTAAATAAAAGGATTTTTTTTTGACTTTCACAACAAAACTTATATTTGTATTACACACAGTTTATGCAAAAAGGACTCAAATAAAAACCATATCCGAATTATATCAAGCTGAAGGTTTTTTTGACCCATTTTATTGGAGCTCTACCGAGAAAGATGCTAATGAAGCGATTTTCGTGCATTTTAATCCTGATGGAGGTGATTCTGGTCATGAAAAAGAGAATCTTGAGTTATTTGTGCGTGTAATTCGTGCTCACTAGTCACCCTGCATATTTTGATAGTATTCGTTAATTTAAAAACTAAAAGGAGCATATCATTCTGGATTTAATCTTTGAGTAATAAACCTAGAAAAACACAAATAGAAATCAAAGCAGCAGCAAATGGGATCGTAATTTTAAGGTCTGCGCTAAAAACACACTATGTAAGGGTTTTTTGAGGTTAGAACCTAAACAAAACAAAATTGGGTTTCCCTATAAAGAAGTCCGATTAAGCATCCATTTATTCTGAAGTTTTGCAAGTAACACAGGAATTTTTACTGAATAAACGTTCTATTTTAAATCAATAAATCAATGAAACAAATTTTCACATTTTTAGTGGCAGTATTAATCACTGCAAGTACCTATGCCCAAGTGGGTATTGGTACGTCAAGCCCAGACGCCTCAGCAGCCTTAGATATAACTTCTACCACAAAAGGATTATTAATGCCAAGAATGACCAATGCACAGCGTTTAGCTATTGCAAGTCCAGTTGCAGGGTTACAGGTCTTTGTCACAGATTTTGATGGAGGTAGTTGTATGTTTTATGACGGGACAAAATGGGGTACACTATCTTTTACAAAAACTATTCCAGACGCTCCCACAATTTCAGGGGTTGAACCCGGTAGCACAGAAGCTATAATTTCGTTTACAGCCCCATCAAGTGATGGAGGCGCTGCAATAACATCTTATACAGCCACCTCAAATCCAGAAGCTATAACAGGTACTGTAAGTCAAGAAGGGAGTGGTGATATCACAGTAACAGGTTTAACCAATGGTACCGCTTATACTTTTACAGTTACTGCTACCAATACAATAGGTACAAGTGCGGCTAATGCTGCATCAAGTTCAGTAACACTACCATTAGTAGTAGGTGATTTTTATCAAGGCGGCGTTGTTTTTCATCTATTTGTACCTGGAGAAACAGGTTATGTTTCAGGCGAAACCCACGGTTTAATTGCGGCATTAGAAGACCAGAACCAGAGTTCTGGTATACAATGGGCCATTTGGAACAATGGTAATTATGCTACAACAGGTGCAACAGCGACAGCTGTAGGGACTGGAAGTGCCAACACAGATGCTATTATATCTGCACAAGGTACAACAGAAACATCTTATGCAGCAGGACTGGCAAGGGCCTATACAGGAGGAGAATATACCGATTGGTTTTTACCCTCAAAAGATGAGTTAAACCAAATGGATATTAATAAATCAACTTTAGAGGATGTCTCTGGGTTTAATGCACTTATTACTACTTATTACTGGAGTTCTACGGAGAACGATTCCGATCACGCGTGGATGCAGCTTTTCTCCAATGGTCATCAGACCAACCACAGTAAGGGCTACCCATTCAGCAATGTGCGTGCAGTTCGAGCTTTTTAATAATTTAATTAGTACCGCATAAGCGGTCGTGTTATAAAAATATATATCCCCAAGAATAATAATTTATTCTTGGGGATAATTATTGATTTTCAGGTTCGTTTTTTTTTTTCACTATATTTGAACATGAAAAAACGTTTACTCACCCTTTTAGGATTATTTGTTTCTCCATTTATTTTTAGTCAAATATTAACCGTTAATTCTGGTTCATCGGTGTCTATTACTTCGGGGAGCTCTGTTACTCTTGGCGGTCTGGAAGTTGCTCCTTCGGATACTTATGTGATTAGTGGTTACAATACGGTGTCTCGTTCTGCTGCTGCTGCTGCTGCAGGCACCAATAGCTCTGTGTCTCGTGTGTATAATACTTCTGCACTACTGTCTGGTTTTACAGGCACTCTTACTTTCTCTTATGTTGAGGATGAGCTGAATGATATTGTAGAAGGCGATCTTGTTTTGGAACTTCAAGCTGATGATGATTCTTGGACTACGTATGATGGAACTGTAGATGAACTTAACAATACGGTTAGCTTTACATTTAATGACCCTGTTTCATTTAAAGCCATTACAGCTAGTAGTGCAGATGCCACACTTACTGTTGAAGACATCTATCCTTTAGATTCTAGAATCTTTGTCTATCCAAATCCTACAGCAAATCGAATCTACATTCAAGGTTCGAATATTTTACAAACAGAACTCTTTGATTTAAGAGGAAGAAAGTTAAAAACCACCAATCAAAAACAAATCGATATGAGTGAAATGGGTATCGGAACATTCATTTTAAAAGTTACTACAGAATCAAACAACATAAAATCATTTAAAATTATTAAACAATGAAACAACTACTTCTAACTCTATCCCTTTCAATTTTATTTATTCCCTTTGGAATATCTCAGGGAACAACAAATAGAAACAGCGACATGATTCTTCCTCACGCAACGTCTGTAGAATCAAATACATCTATTAGAGATACCATAGGAACATTGATTGAATCAAATAGTACGAATACAGATGGTTATGATAAATTTACCGGATTTCAAAGTCAAGTTAATGGAACTTCAGGGATAAACTATGCCATTCAAGGAATTAATTTTGGGAATTTCAACTACAGGAATTATGGAATTAGAGGAGATGCTAAAAATGCAGAAAACTTAAATGTGGGTGTTGTAGGAACATCTAAAAGCGAGATTGGTAGCAATTATGCTGTTTGGGGAATTGCTTCAGAATCTCCAGGTCAAAATAGAGGGGTAATTGGTTATGCCACACAACCTACTGAAGGACAAAATTATGGTGTAACAGGTTGGGTTGGCGGATCTGAACAATTTAATATTGCTATAGGGGGTTATGCAGATGCCGCTGACTCAACAAATGGATGGAATGCCGGCCTTGATGCCAGGGCAAGTGCAACTACAGAAAATGGTATAAATTACGGAGCTCGTACCGAAGCAAGGAACGCCCCGACAAATTACGGAGTTCATGCGGTCGCCAACGGCGACAATGCCGTGTCAAATATTGGTATTTATGCCTCCGCAAGTAATGGCCAGTCCAATAAAGCTGCAGTTTTTGAGGGTGAGGTAGATCTGGTTGGAAATCCAATTAAGAATATTGCTAATCCCGTTGATGACCAAGATGCTGTTTCATTGGCTTTTCTTTTAGAAAAAATTAATACACTTCAAAATCAAATTGATGTTTTACAATCTACTTCAGGCTCTGGAACTGTGACTGACCAAGATGGTAATAGTTACACTTACCTCACCTATGGAGACCAAATCTGGACAGTGAAAAATGCTGAAATGGTTACTTACAGGGATGGAACTCCAATACCTCAGGTGACAGATGCAACAGAATGGGCTAATTTAACCACAGGTGCTTGGTGTTATTATGATAATGATCCAAGTAAAGGAAAGCTTTATAATTGGTATGCTGTTGCAGGTATCCACGATAATGATCCAAATACGCCCAATAAACATTTTGCTCCAGAGGGTTGGCACGTGCCAACAGATGCTGAATGGACAGAACTAGAAAATTATCTAATTGCCAATGGCTATAATTATGATGAGACTACCACAGGCAATAAAATAGCCAAATCTATGGCTTCAAAAAGTGGGTGGAATGATACTCCTGATACAGGTCAGATTGGTCACATTCTAAACAGAAATAATAGCAGTGGTTTTAATGCTTTTCCTGACGGGTATAGGCTAAGAAGTGGAGAATTTTTAAGCAGAAATGATATAGCATCTTTTTGGAGTAGTACCATAACTCCTGCAGATGGGGATAATGCTTATCAACGAAGTTTAGGCTTTAGTGATGAAAATTTGTTTAGAGGAAATAATTTTTTGAAAAATGGCATTTCAGTAAGACTGGCCCAAGGAAATTCAATCAATGTTGTGGTAGAGCAATCAGATTTAGTTGGTCAATGGGTTCTTTTACATGAGGCAAAAGCTTTATGGGTAGGAGAAACTATGGAAGATTATGCAGCTGGTGGTCAATGGTGGTCAAATTCACTTTCTGATATAAAAACAAGAGCATGTTTCTTTGATGATATCTATGAATTTAAAGATGACATGTCTTTTCACAATATTTTAGGAGATGCTACTTGGCAAGAAGGTGGTTGGGAATCTGTAGCAGAAGGAGGTTGTGGTGATGCTTTAGCTCCTTTTGACGGAACTGCAACAGCTACATGGTCTCACAATACTGAAGATGGTACTATTACTTTAGACGGTATGGGAGCATTCTTAGGTATTTCTAGAGTAGCAAATGGTGTTGAACTAACAGATCCAGCACAGGCGAAAGAAAGCCTTACTTATAGTGATGCAGTTATCTCTGATGATAAAAACCAATTGACTGTTAACATTCAAATGGGAGCAGGATTTTGGCAATTTAAATTTGCTAGAGTTGGTTCTGCTGGTGCGGAACTTCCAACAACAGATGTAGATGGAGATGGTGTACTTGATGTTGACGATGATTGTCCAGATGTATATGGTGAAGCGGCTAACGGATGTCCTGTAGTAGCGACACCTGATACAGCTCCAGCAGCGCCTACAAGAGATCAGTCAGAAGTATCTTCTATTTACAGTGATTCTTACACTGGTCCAGAAAATTTTGATCCGTATCCAAATTGGGGTCAATCCACTCAATTTGCAGCAATTGATATTGATGGAAATAATATACTTGGGTATTCTCAATTGAATTACCAAGGAAATGCATTTTCAGGAGTTGATCTTGCTGGTAAGACAATGATTCACATGGATATATATTCTGCAGACCTTTCAGCTTTAAAAGTTGTTCTTATTAATACACAAGCTGATGGAGGAACTTTCGAAACTGGTCTTGATGCTGCTCTAGAAAATGGTGCATGGACAAGTGTAGATATTCTTTTATCTGATTTTACTGGTTTTGTTGAAAGTGGAGGTAATCTTGATCAAATCAAATATGAAGTTGGTACAGATGCAACTGCAACAGGAGATCTATCTTTCTTTATAGATAATATCTACGTATACTAATCGTATGTATTTACCAAATATTAAATACCCGTTCACATTTGTGTACGGGTATTTTTATTGAACCTTTAAACAGTTTTCATATTCGCAATAACACAGCTAATACTGGTCATAAATACAAAAAATATATAAATTAAAGTAATTTACTTTCAACTTAACAATGCTAGTCGTATCATATTTAAAAAGAGAATAGACCCACTAAATTTTTCCGAATTTAATTTTAAATCCTAAGAAAATGTCACTAAATTTGTTCATAAAATTTTTTGACATAATAAGAAAACATCATGAAAAACACAATAATCAAATCTCTAGTTTTATTAACTTTAATCTCTTGTTCAAGCAATGAAACTGCAATAACCCCAGAACCACCAGTAGGTCCCGATGGTCTTATTTGGTCCGATGAGTTTGATGAAACGGGAAACCCATCTTCAGATAAATGGACTTATGATCTTGGTAGTGAAAATTATGGTTGGGGAAATAACGAGGAACAATATTACACCAGATCAAATGCAACTTCTGAAGACGGTATTTTAAAAATTACTGCAAAACAAGAAACCTACAGAGGTTACGAATATACCTCTTCGAGATTAAAAACAAAAGGTCGCTTTTCTTTTACCTACGGAAGAGTTGAAGTTCGAGCTAAATTACCGAAAGGCCGTGGAACTTGGCCCGCAATATGGATGTTAGGAGATAATATTGATACTGTAAGTTGGCCAGATTGTGGAGAAATTGATATCATGGAGCATAAAGGAAAAGACCAAGGGGTTACTTCAAGTGCCATACACAATAGATCAGGATATGATGACACTCCTTATGTATACTTTTTAAATAGGGTAAACGATGTATCTACAAATTTTCATACCTACGGTATGAATTGGACAAAAGATAAAATTGAGTTTTTCGTAGATGATGTTGTTCATTATACGTACAGCCCTGCAAACAAAGATGCTAATAATTGGCCTTTTGATAAACCACAATTTATACTTTTAAATGTTGCTATGGGAGGAAATTTAGGAGGTTATATTGACCCTAACTTCACTCAAAGTAGTATGGAGATAGATTATGTTCGTGTATATCAAAATTAATTTTATGAATTAAAAACAGTGTTATCAAAATATAAATAAGCCTTTTAATTCTTGTAAAAGTTTTATGAATTGTATTTAATAATAAAGAATTTTTAAATTGTTACTGCCTTAATTAGCCAGATAAAATGCTTTTTTAATTTCATTTTAATTCACAACGTTTTAATTTTTTTACTTTTTTTTGATTCATTAAAAAATAACTTTTTCAAAACCTTTTTAAAATTCACAGTTTAGTGTGAATGCTTATGATAAGATCATTTAACAATTATAATTATGATTTGTTGTAGTTATTATTATAGTTATTTCTTAAAAAGCCATTCGATTCTCTAAAACAACTATACATTAGTTACACATCTTTGAATAAACTCCACCACATTATCAATAATACCCTCTATTAGTTGGTGATTCTCGAAGATTTGATTTTTCATTTTTTGTATGTTTTTTGTAGAGGTATATTTTGTTACTTTTTACAAATTTTAAACTTATTTTTAAACTTGTATAATTATAGCACAAAGAATAATATGCTATTGCAGCTATAATTAGTAATTATACAGATTTAAAGATTAAAAATTCATGAACTTATTTTTCTTAAGGGTTTTAATATTTTCTTTCGTTTTAAATACTTTTTCACAAAAAGAGTCTGTATCTATTTTGACCAATGATCAAGGTATGCAGTTAATTGTAAATGGAAAAGATTTTATAATTAACGGAATGAATTGGGACTATTTTCCAATAGGAACTAATTATGATTATAGTTTGTGGAATCAAACAGATTCTTTTATCAAATTAGCATTAGATTCAGAAATGTCATTGTTAAAAGACATGGGTGTTAATTCGATACGTGTCTATATAGGCATTCAACCTAAATGGATTACCTATATCTATGAAAATTTTGGTATTTATACCATGCTCAACCATTCTTTTGGAAGATACGGTCTCAGCATAAATGGAGTTTGGACCCCTGCCACAGATTACGCTAATGAACATGTACAAAAGATTTTAATAGAAGAAGCTACTAAGATGGCATCTACTTATAAAAATACACCAGGGTTATTGTTATTCCTTTTGGGCAACGAAAACAACTACGGACTTTTCTGGTCCGGTGCAGAAACTGAAGATTTTCCAGATGATGCTGATCAATTGAGCCTTATAGGTGATACTAGTGGAAGAGCAATGTATGCCTTAATGAACAAAACTGCACTTAGAATAAAAAAAATTACATCTTCTTATCCTGTTGCTATTTGTAATGGTGATCTTATGTACTTGGATATCATAGCGGAAGAATGCAAAGACATTGATGTTTTGGGTGTAAATATGTACCGTGGAAAATCTTTTGGGGATGCTTTTGAAAGAGTTCAAAAAGAATTGAATTTACCAATCATGTTTACGGAGTTTGGTTCAGATGCTTATCATGCACTTGAAAAGAAGGAAGATCAGAAATCTCAAGCTATTTTTTTACTTGAAAATTGGAAAGAAATTTATGAAAATACTGCTGGTCTTGGAAGAGCCAATAACTCTATTGGGGGGTTTACTTTTCAATTTAGTGATGGATGGTGGAAATATAAGCAAACAAAAAACTTATCAATTCACGACACGAATGCCTCTTGGACCAATGCAGGTCATGAGTTTGACTTTAAAAAAGGGAGTAATAACATGAATGAAGAATGGTTTGGTATTTGTGCAAAAGGACCAACAAATAACAAAGGATCGTATACTTTGTATCCCAGAGCTGCTTATTACATTTTACAACAAGTACATCAATTGAATCTCTTTCAGACATCAGTAACTGCAGATTCTATTTCAGAATATTTCAGTGAAATTAAATTATCAAATGCAATTTTAAAAGCCAAAAAAAGCAAGGTTTTTTTGATCAATAACTAATTAATAAAATAAATGGATTGAATACTTTGAAGTATTCCAATAAAACTAATTAATAACACAAACTTCTTTTAAAATAACAGTAGAAGTTTACAGAAGACCAATTTAAATGACACACAAGAGTATTTTTCTAGGAAAAAATAAAGCAGACTTTAGTTCTCACGAAGTAAAAGGAGAAATGATAAATTTTGAGAATGAAGCTTATTATAAAATTATAAACAGTAATGAAATGAGACCCTTTTTTATGAGCATCGTTTCAGATTCAAACCATTGGATGTTTATCTCAAGTAATGGGGGGCTCACTGCTGGTAGAAAAAATAGTGAGTATTCACTTTTCCCTTATTATACTGATGATAAAATTACAGAATCAGCAGATATTACTGGAAGTAAAGCGATATTTCAGGTCTTAAAAAATGGAAATATTTATTTATGGGAACCTTTCTCTCATAGACAAGTTGGCCTATATGAAATAAAACAAAATTTGTACAAAAACACTTTTGGGAATAAGGTTGTTTTTGAAGAAATTAATGAAGATTTAGGGGTCACCTTCAGATATCAATGGAGTTCTACAGACACTTATGGGTTTGTTAAAAAATCTACATTCATCAATAATTCTTCAGATCAAATACAAATAACTCTTTTAGATGGATTACAGAATATCCTTCCTTCAGATGTTGAAACAGATTTGCAAAATTCAAGAAGTAATTTAGTAGACGCATATAAGAAAAGTGAATTACAGTTAGATTCAGGTATTGGTGTTTATGCTCTGAGTTCTATTATTGTAGATAAAGCGGAACCTAGTGAAGCATTAAAAGCGAATATCGTTTGGTCTTTAGGAGTTGAAAATCCAACTTATTTAATGTCTTCATTACAATTAGATAATTTCAGAAAAGGAAAAAATCTAACGCAAGAAGTAGATGTAAAAGCAGAGAAAGGAGCTTATTTTATAAGTGCAGATTTGACTTTAAAAGCAAACGAAACCAAGCAATGGTATTTTGTAGCAAATGTAAACCAAACAATAGGAGATATTCAAAAAATTTCTAAAGCTATTAATAATGATCAAAATTTACTTGAAATTATTCAAGAAGACATTGAATTAGGAACTAAAAAACTAATTGCATTAACAGGTGCTGCTGATGGTTTACAGGTAACAAATGATTCTTTAGTGAACACTAGACACTTTGCAAACACATTATTTAACATCATGCGAGGAGGTACTTTTGATGATGATTATAATATAGAAAAGGAGGATTTCACCAAATATATTGCAAAAGCAAATAAAAAAGTACTAAAGAAAAAAGAAGCTATTTTAAATGAGTTACCAGATCTCTTTACTTTAGAGTTTATCCTTGACCTAGCAGAAAAAGATGAAGATAAAAACTTTAAAAGGCTTTGCTTCGAATATTTACCGTTAAAATTTAGTAGAAGACACGGTGATCCAAGTAGGCCTTGGAATAAGTTTTCGATCAATACAAGAAGTGAAGTTGATGGTTCAAAAATTTTAGATTATGAAGGTAATTGGCGAGATATTTTCCAAAACTGGGAAACACTAGCCCATTCATATCCTGAGTTTATAGAAAGTATGATTCATAAGTTCTTAAATGCAACAACTTTTGACGGTTACAATCCTTACAGAGTAACAAAAGGCGGATTTGATTGGGAAATTATTGAAGAAAATGATCCGTGGTCATATATTGGTTACTGGGGAGATCATCAAATAATTTATTTACTAAAGTTTTTAGAGTTCATAGAGAACCACTATCCAAATCAATTAGATAAACGTTTTTCGGAAGATATTTTTGTGTATGCAAACGTACCTTACAAAATTAAAAGTTATGAGGATACTTTAAAAAACCCTAAAGATACCATCGATTTTGATTTCGATTTAGATGCAGTCATCACAACAAAGAGAGAAGAACTTGGAGTAGACGGTGCGTTGCTAAGAGATAAAAATTTCTTTATTTATAAAGTAAATTTAGTAGAAAAATTATTAGCTACAGTACTGGCTAAAATTTCAAACTTTATTCCAGAGGGTGGAATTTGGTTAAATACGCAGCGTCCAGAATGGAATGATGCAAACAATGCTTTAGTTGGTAACGGTGTCTCGATGGTAACGTTAAATTACCTGAATCGTTTTATCAACTTTTTTGAAAAAGTAGTGGTAAAATCTACAACCGAACAAGTCCTTATTTCTAAAGAATTAGCAGTATTTTTTAATTCGGTAGTCAATACTTTTAAACAAAACAAGCATATTCTTGCAGGAAAGGTAACGGATAAAGACAGAAAAACAGTTTTAGATGGTTTGGGTAGAGCTGGAAGTAAATATAGAATGCAAATTTATGCAAATTCCTTTTCTAGCGATAGAAAAACAATTACTAAAACAGAATTATTAGACTTTTTTACAAATACGAAAGAATATTTAGAGCACACCATCAAAGCAAATAAACGAGCAGATAACTTATATCATTCGTATAACTTAATGACTTTGGTAAATGATTCTGAAGTAGCAGTTACTTATTTACCTGAGATGCTTGAGGGGCAAGTAGCTGTTTTAAGTGCTGGATATTTATCTTCAAATGAAGCTTTAGAGGTTTTAGATGGAATGAAAAAAAGTGCGTTGTTTAGAGAAGATCAATACAGTTATATTTTATACCCTAACAAAGAGTTACCACGTTTTGATCAAAAAAATGTGATTGCTGACTCAGCTGTCAAAAAATCTGAATTATTATCCCAATTGATTCAGGATCAAAATACACAAATCATTAACAAAGATATTTCAGAAACGTATCATTTTAATGCAAATTTTAACAATGCAAACAGTCTACAAGCAGCATTTGAAAATTTACCAAAAAAATATGCAGGTTTAATTAAAAAAGAATCTGGGTTGGTATTGGAGATCTTTGAAGATGTTTTTAATCATAAAGCATTTACAGGACGTTCAGGAACATTTTTTGGTTATGAAGGTCTTGGTTCTATTTATTGGCATATGGTTTCTAAATTATTATTAGCTGTTCAAGAAAACTGTTTAGCGGCTGTAAAAAATAATGAAGACGAAGCACTAATAGGTAGGTTATTGGATCATTATTATGAAATTCAAGCAGGTATTGGAGTGCATAAATCTCCTGAATTATATGGGGCATTTCCAACAGATCCCTATTCTCACACACCAGGAGGGAAAGGAGCACAACAGCCTGGTATGACCGGTCAAGTAAAAGAAGATGTATTAAGTAGGATAGGAGAATTAGGTGTTTTTGTGAAGGATGGAAAAATTAATTTCAATCCAAGATTATTAAGAGCAAGTGAATTTGTGCAGACAGCTAAAAAGTTCCATTATACAGCGATTAGTAAAGAACACACCTCTATTGATGTAGAGAAGGGCTCACTTTGTTTTACGTATTGTCAAATACCAATTATCTATAAAAATACGAAGAAACAAAGTATCAAAATATTTTTTACAGATAATCATGTTGAAGAATTAAATGATTTGACTCTTGGAGAAAATACTTCAAAATTAATTTTTGAAAGAACAGGAAAAGTGAATAAAATAGAAGTTTCAGTTATAAAATAAGGATTATTAATGGCCATTCGTTTTCAGAAATATAAATTTCTTTTGCTATTGTTGTTTGTCGTTTGTGGATGTAATCAATCCTCAGAGACTTTCAGTAATAAAGAGATTAATATTGAGAAAAAAATTGACTCTGTCTTAGGATTGATGACTTTAGAAGAAAAAATAGGACAAATGTCACAAGTAAGACACTTTTCTGATATTTCTGAGAACGATGTTGCCACAAAGTTTATAGGTTCAATTATTCATACACAAGGACAAGTACCTGGAGATACAGCCAAAGAATGGCAACAAAAATTTATAAGATTACAAAAAAAGGCGCTTTCTACACGTTTAGCAATTCCTTTATTATTTGGTGTAGATGCAATTCATGGTCAAAATACATTTAATGGAGCCACTATTTTTCCTCATAATATAGGTTTAGGAGCTACTGGAAATCCAACATTAGTGGAGGAAGTCGCAGCAATTACTGCTCTAGAAACTCAGGCTACAGGATTCAACTGGGTGTTTTCGCCCTGTATAGCAATTCCTTTTAATGAAAAATGGGGGAGAGTGTATGAAGCTTTCTCTGAAAGTACAACATTGACATCTCTATTAACTAAGGCTTCTGTTAGAGGTTACCAAGGAGAACTTTCCGATTCGAAAACTGTTATGGCTACTGCCAAGCATTTTGTCGGAGATGGTGCCACAGATTATGGAATAGAAGGAGGAAAAACGTCTCTTTCTGATCAAGAAATAAATGAACGTTTATTACCTCCATATCGAGTTGCTGTTTCTGAAAATATAGGGGCAGTTATGGCTTCATTCAATTCAATGAAAGAGATTTCTATGCATGCGAATAGATCTTATATTTTGGATACTTTAAAACACAAAATGAACTTTGATGGAATCGTTATTTCTGATTGGAAGGGATACTCGAAGTTTGGTGACAATGCGATTATTAATGCTGGGATAGATATGGTCATGGCAGTTGACGGTGATCTAGATTTTTTTCAGAAGGGACTAAAAAAAGCCGTCGAAACCAATATTGTTTCAACCACTAGAATTGATGATGCAGTAAAAAGAATCCTTCGGCAGAAGTTTCGTTTGGGATTGTTTAAAAATCCTTTTCCAGATTCAACGTTTGTATCGAAAATTGGTATAAAAGAGCATAGAGATAAAGCAAAACAAGCTGTCAGAGAATCTTTAGTTCTATTAAAAAATGAGGACAATCTTTTACCAATTGATAAACATGTCTCAAAAATAGTAGTGGTAGGTGAACATGCGGATAATTCAGGATTACAATCAGGCGGTTGGACAGTGAATTGGCAGGGATCACTAAAAAGTTATAAGGGAGCAACGACTATTTTAAAGGGTATACAAATGAAATCTAAAGGGAAAGTGGTCTATGATAAAGATGCTTCTGCGGCTCATTCTGATGCAGATCTTGCCATTGTAGTTGTAGGTGAAACCCCTTATGCAGAGTTTTTTGGAGATATTGGTCACGAATCTAATAAAAGACAATTAATTTTAACCAAAAAACATCAACAATATATAGATACCTATTCAAAACAAGGAGTAAAAACGATTGTAGTCTTAATTTCAGGAAGACCTTTAGTGGTGACAAATCAAATAAAACAGTCAAACGCTTTTATTGCGGCCTGGCTCCCAGGTTCTGAAGGGCAAGGAATTGCAGAAGTATTGTTTGGAGATTTCAATTTTTCAGGGAAATTACCCCATTCTTGGCCAACATCTGTTCGTGATTTTGATCAAAAATACGGACCTAATTTTTGGGATACAACTACAAAACCATTATATCCTTTTGGATATGGTTTAACATATAATAAAAAATAATATTTAAATGAGTTGAACATGAAATTATATTTAAAAATGATGGCACTAATTATTGGATCGTCTGTTGTTTTGGCATGTAATACTCATCATAATAAAAAATCAAGAATGAAGAATCAAGCGAGTGAGCAAATGACAGCTGCTGAAATTTTAGGGAATCCAGATTATGTAGCCATTTCTTATGGAGGTTATCGAGAAAAATCAAGATCTATGCAGCCTACAATTCCACAATTAAAGGAAGACTTAAAAATTTTATATGCGATGGGAATTCGCATTCTAAGAACGTATAATGTGCAACTAGAATTACCTCATGCATCCAATTTACTAGAGGCTATTAGCCAGCTTAAAAATGAAGACCCCAGTTTTGAAATGTATGTGATGTTAGGGGCTTGGATGGATTGTTTACATGCTTGGACAGACAAAGAGCCAAATCATGATGTCGAAAGTGCTCAAAATGAAGAAGAAATTAAAAGAGCTGTTGCATTAGCAAACAAATATCCTTCGATTGTAAAAGTGATAGCCGTTGGTAACGAAGCAATGGTTCGATGGGCAACAACTTATTACGTTCAACCAAATGTGATTCTTAAATATGTCAATTACCTCCAAGAATTAAAGAAAAAAGGCGAATTATCCAAAGATGTATGGATTACAAGTTCTGATGATTTTTCTTCCTGGGGAGGAGGTGATTTAAGTTATCGAGTTCAGGATCTAGAAGATTTAATTAAAGCGGTAGATTATGTCTCCATGCACACCTATGCATATCACAATTCTCACTATAATCCGGGTTTTTGGAAGGTTCCAGATAATGAGCTTCACTTGTCAGATAAACAAAAAATAGATCGCTCCATTGAACGTGCATTAGAATTTTCAAAAAAGCAATACAAAGATGTATCTGAATATGTAAAAAGTATTGATAGTAGTAAAACAATTCATATTGGAGAAACGGGTTGGGCAACCGTATCTAACGGTTTTTATGGAGCAAATGGTTCTCGTGCCACAGACCAATATAAACAAGGACTTTATTATAATAAATTAAGAGATTGGACGAACCAAGAAGGGATTTCTTGTTTTTATTTCGAGGCTTTTGATGAACAATGGAAAGATGCTCAAAATTCTCACGGTTCAGAAAATCATTTTGGATTATTTACCATAAAAGGTGCCGCAAAATTTCCAATTTGGAATTTAGTAGACCAGGGAGTTTTCAATGGGCTGTCACGAAATGGACATCCAATAACAAAAACATATGATGGAGAGTATGAGTCTTTAATGGAAGAAATTTTAGTTCCCAATACAGAGTATACAAGATAATATTAAACCTATGAATACAAATCTTTTATTTTTAACTTTTCTTTTATTCATGATCGTAAGTTGTAATTCTACAGATAATAAATTGGTTGCGGATGTATATGAAACATCAGCAGGTGGAAATAAATTAACGAAAGTATCTGGATTTACTCCAGAAAAAAATAGTTCAATTATTAAGTTAGCTCCACAACAAAAATTTCAAACAATTACTGGTTTTGGAGGGTCATTTACCGAAGCATCAGCTTCTTTGTTAAATCGATTAAGTAAAGGTAAAAGAGATACCATTATACAAGCTTATTTTTCGGATAAGGGTGCGAATTATTCTCTTACAAGAACGCACATGAATTCGTGTGATTTTTCATTGGGTCAATATTCGTATTCGCCAGTAGAAGATGATATTCATCTTGAGCATTTTACAATAAAAGAGGATCAAGAAGATCTTATTCCAATGATTAAAGACGCTTTGAAAGTCTCTAAAGATGGTTTCAAAATAATTGCATCCCCTTGGACTGCTGCTCCCTGGATGAAAGATAATAATGCGTGGGTCGGAGGGAAACTACTGCCAAAATATTATGATACTTGGGCCTTGTTTTTTTCAAAATATATAAACGCTTATAAGAAAGAGGGGATCGATATTTGGGGTTTTACAGTTGAAAATGAACCCTTAGGAAACAATAGTAATTGGGAAAGTATGCATTTTTCTCCTGATGAAATGACAAATTTTGTACAACATCATTTGGGACCGAGATTAGAAAAAGACACGCATCAAGTGAAAATTTTAGGCTATGATCAAAACCGAGAGGATTTAAAAGAATGGGTAGATTCGATGTATCAAACTGAAGCCTCTTCTAACTATTTTGACGGCACAGCAATACACTGGTATGCAAGTACTTATGAGGTGTATGCTAAAGAATTACAATATGCTCATTATAAGGCACCATCGAAGTATCTCATTCAAACAGAAGCATGTATAGATTCTCAAATTCCAGTTTGGAAAGACGATGCTTGGTATTGGAGAAAAGAAGCTACAGATTGGGGTTTTGATTGGGCTCAAGAAAAAGATAAACACCTTCATCCTAAATATGCACCCGTAAATAGATACGCAAGAGATATGATCGGTTGTCTAAATAATTGGGTAGATGGATGGGTAGATTGGAATATGGTTTTAGACACACAAGGAGGGCCAAACTGGTTTAAAAACTGGTGTATCGCTCCTGTAATTGTAGATCCTAAAAAAGACGAAGTATACTTTACGCCATTGTATTATACCATGGCTCATTTTAGTAAATATATAAGACCAGATGCCACCATTATTGGTCTGGAAAATTCTGATATAGAACTAAAAGTGACAGCCGCAGAGAATACAGATGGTTCAATAGCTGTAGTGGTTTTCAATGAAGGAACAACTCAGAAAAGTTTTAAATTATCACTGGGAGAAAAAGAATCAACCATTACAATAAGCGCGCAAGCGATACAAACAATATTAATTAATACTATTTAATAATTATGTCAAGAACAAGTAAAGTCCCTATGGGACAAAAAATAGCTTTTGGTTTTGGAATGTTAGCCAATCAAATGTTTCCAGCTATCTTAGGAATTTTTATGGTAGTTTTAGTTGAAGATCTTGAGTTCTCTGGCTGGATGTGGTCTTTAGTATTTCTTTTCCCTAGAATTTTTGATGCTATAACCGATCCAATTATGGGATTCATTTCAGACAATACAAAATCCAAATGGGGAAGACGTCGACAATATGTTCTAATAGGAGGTATTCTTATGGGTATTGCCTATATTTTTATGTGGCAGCTTTATAAAGTTGATGGAGTTCAATATAACTTTTGGTATTTCTTTTTATGGTCCCTAGTATTTTATTTAGGCTTAACTATTTTTAGCGTTCCTTATGTTGCCATGGGGTACGAAATGAGTGATGATTTTCATGAGCGTACTAATATTATGGCAATAGCACAATTTATTGGTCAATGGGCATGGATAATTGCACCTTTGTTTTGGATTATTATGTATGATGAAAATTGGTTTCCCTCTGCAGATATTGCCGTGAGAGAATTAGCAATTTGGGTTGCGATACCCTGTGCTATTTGCGCTATGGTACCTGCAATTTTTATAAAAAGTAACTCAACCCTTGAAGAAGACTATGAGCCACTAAACTCAGCTAGTATTGGAAATAGTTTAGTTAAAATATACGAAAGTTTTGTAGCTGCCTTTAAGATTAAAGAATTCAGAAAATTATGTGGGGCAACTTTTTTAATTTTTAATGCTTTCAATACAGTAGCTGCACTTACTTTTTTTGTAATTGTATATAAATTATTTAATGGAGATGCTGGAGCTAGCGGAATATGGGTTTCGATGTTTGGATGTTTAGGAGCAATAGGAACTACTTTTATTGTTATCCCTGCAGTAGCTTGGATGTCAAAAAAGCTAGGGAAGAAAAAAGCATTTATGGTATCTCAATCAATTTCTTTAGTAGGATATATTATGCTTTATTTTCTGTTTATTCCCGGCAAACCTTGGATGTATATTATTGCATTGCCTTTCTTTTCTTTTGGGATTGGAAGCTTATTTACCATTATGATGTCTATGACCGCAGATGTTATTGATGTTGATGAACTTAATACAGGAAAGCGAAGAGAAGGTATTTTTGGAGCGATCTATTGGTGGATGGTAAAAGTAGGTTATGGAATTGCTGGAGCATTAAGTGGTGTAATCATTACTGTAGTTGGTTTTAACTCAGACCTTGCAACAATAGACCAGCAAGCTGCAGTTGACGCACTGCATGCTTTCTTTTGTTTTTTTCCAATGATAGGAACTATTTTAGCAATGCTTATTATGCGTAATTATACTATTACTGAAGAACGCGCACTGAAAATAAGATCGCAATTAGCTGAACGAAAAGAAATTAAAAACTAAGTGGAACAAAAAGAATTTTTATGAAGATTATTTGTACTTTTGCAAAAAATTTAGAAATACAATATATTTTAAATAATTAGTTTACAAAATAGCATTATGTCTTTTAGAAAAGAACACCATCAAAATTTAAAGGTTACGACCGAATTCAACACTTCTGGTTCCAATTTAAGTGAGTATTCAATTGATCAATTAAAAAACATGTGGAGAGATACTTTGAACAAAGGTATACATGGAATTTGTTTTAGTATGTATGAAGATGGGCAAGAGCCAGGTGATACTATTACTGAAGAACAAGTAGAGAAGAGAATTAAAATTTTAAAACCTTACACAAAATGGATTCGTTCGTTTTCATGTATAGAGGGAAATGAGCATATCCCAAAACTCGCCAAAAAACATGGAATAAAAACAATGGTTGGTGCTTGGTTAGGGACTGATTTAGAAAAAAATGAAAAAGAGATAGAAGCCATAATTGAACTAGGAAATCAAGGCCTTGTCGATATTGCTGCAGTTGGTAATGAAGTATTGTATAGAGATGAATTATCAATCGAACAATTAATCGGGTATCTAAATAGAGTTAAAAGTGCTTTGCCGCAAGTTCAAGTTGGCTATGTAGACGCTTATTATAAGTTCTCAAAATATCCGGAATTAGTGGAAGCTTGTGATGTAATTTTGTCAAATTGCTATCCTTTTTGGGAAGGATGCCCTATAGACTATTCTATACATCACATGAAAAAAATGTACAATCAAGCAAAAAGTGTTAGTCAAGGTAAAAAAGTCATTGTTACTGAGACTGGCTGGCCAAACCAAGGAGGAAGCGAAGGTGGTGCAAATGCATCCGAAGCAAATGCAATGAAGTATTTTATCAATACGCAGGTATGGTCTGCGAACGACAATATTGATGTATTCTATTTTTCATCCTTTGACGAATCTTGGAAAGTTGGAGCAGAAGGAGATGTTGGTGCCTATTGGGGATTGTGGGATAAAGATGAGAAGCTGAAGTATCAATAAGATAAAAGCTTGTCGTCTTTTTATTTTGAGCGAATACACAACTATTTTATAATTTGTTTGGTTTTTGTATAGGTCAATTTTACACACTTTATGGTTAAAATTGTTGATATTTGGGATTCACTAATCTTAAATATTTAACAATATGAAAAAAAATTACATTTTAACTTTTTTATTAATCATACTCATTTCTGGGTTTTCGTTTGGGCAGGAAATGCTTGTTAATGGAGGTTTAGAAAATTGGGATTCAGACACAGCACCCACCGACTGGACAAAAGTAGAGAATATTGAAAAAGAATCTACAGAAATTCATGGAGGGTCTTTTTCAGCAAAACACACAGGTGGGACAAAAGATTTAGGACAGACTATTGAAGGGATTACTCCTGGAGACTCTTATACTATAACAATATGGTATAAAGTTGTAGAGAACGATGGTACTGATGCTAGAATTTGGTCTTATTGGAAAGACGATTCAAACTCCAGTGTAACTGATGCTGATACAGATGGTGCATTAAGAGGACCAGACAATAGCTATCTCCCTAATAATGGAGGTGAGTGGTCTAAATACGAGGCTACTGTTACTGCACCTGCTGGAGCAGCAAAGTTTTATTTTGAATTAAGAACGTATTCAGGTGCAATAACTTACTGGGATGATTTATCTGTTGTAAAAAACAGTAGTACATCAACAGATCCTATGGATGATTTCGAAGGAAATGGAAACATTACTTGGAAAGCAGACGCAAATGTAATGAATGCTTCTTTCGATAATCCTGCATCAGGAGGCATTAATACCTCTGCTAAAGTTTTAGAATATTCTGATGAAGGAGGTACGTATTCGAATATTCAATTTGATTTGAGTACAGATACTTCAGTGAAGTATGATTTAAGTACAAAGAATGTATTTACATTAAAAGTATATGTTCCAACTCCTTCGGTAGCTGTTACTCAATCTAAGATTTTATGGTTGAAGCTTCAAGATGGAAGTAAGGGAGGTAATTCTTGGCAAGGTCAAGTAGTTTCTGAACAAGCTTATGATTATGATGTTTGGCAAGAACTTACGTTTGATTTTTCTGCTATTGCTAGTAATACAGACATGAGTAGATTAGTTTTACAATTTAACGGTGAAAATAACAACGAACATGTAAAAGCATATATTGATGATCTTTCTTATGGTGAAGCTGCAGTAGCAGTTATAGATCCTATGGATGATTTTGAAGGAAATGGAAACATTACTTGGGCTGCTGACGGAGATACAGGAATGGACATTGCTTTTGCAAACCCATCTGTTTCGGGAATCAATACCTCTGCTACTGTTTTAGAATACAGTGATACTGGTCAACAGTATGCGAACATCAATTTTGATTTGAGTACAGATACTTCAGTGAAGTATGATTTAAGTACAAAGAATGTATTTACCTTAAAGGTTTATGTACCTACACCTGATGTTGCTGTAGTAAGTGAAAAGACATTGGCATTAAAATTACAAGATCATTCATCTAATACTCCATGGGAAGGACAACAGGCAGTTTCTGTTGCCTATGAATATGATGTTTGGCAAGAACTTACGTTTGATTTTTCAGCACAAAGTGCGGCTACAAATTTTTCAAGAATAGTTGTACAATTTAATGGTGAAAATAATTTTGAAGCTGTTAAAGCTTATATAGATGATCTTTCTTATGGTGAAGCTGCAGTAGCAGTTATAGATCCTATGGATGATTTTGAAGGAAATGGAAACATTACTTGGGCTGCTGACGGAGATACAGGAATGGACATTGCTTTTGCAAACCCAT
>Ga0209716_1000443_pt1 | contig 39563 bp, 65 predicted proteins | sample COGITO_mtgs_1205_FD_184811 | JGI IMG/M metagenome (GOLD analysis project Ga0209716, IMG submission 184811) | Pelagic marine microbial communities from North Sea - COGITO_mtgs_120531 (SPAdes) (version 2) | ecosystem: Environmental > Aquatic > Marine > Epipelagic ...
CGACTAACTTATCAGCATTTACACTTCCGTCTGGGGATATTGTAGAATTTGATTCAACTAAAGTATACAATATATTTGCCCATTGAGTTAAGGACTCGCTGTAAGGTATTAAATTCGTACTCTGCGGTTCTAATAACCAACTTCCGCAACCACTATTAGGTACTACTTCTTGACCTAAATACTCTTTTACAGATACGTTGTCCCATAAACCATAAGAACCATCGTCATAAACATATAACCTTAATTGTGTTGATGTAGATGTAGCAGTAATAGTAAAATCAAAACTACCATCTGCATATAAATTTCTAAATTGACCATCTGCATCATTATATAAAGCCAATCTACTTGATGTTCCGATAAAGGCATCAGCAGTAACTTTATATGTTTTCCCTATTTCTGTTGTAACAAATTGACTTGGATAACCACTTCCTCCATTAATAGTAATTTTTAACTTATTATTATCTATCGTTAAAGTTGCATTTGGGTTAGGTGTCCAATTATTTGTTCCATTAGAAAAATCTCCATTTACAACTTCCTCACTCCCTAAAGAATCTTGGTAACTAAACCCTTCGTAGTTGATTCGTGGTAGGTTAGTATCGTCTGTTATTTCTAAAATTGTTATGTTTGTTATAGAGCAAGGATACCCTTTACCTCTAACCCTTAATGTTGAGTTAGTTGCACTATAATTAAAGGTTTGAATTCCGTTGCTTGTGGCTGTATAGGCACTTGGCGTAACGATATCTCCAATAGTAATATTTCCACCTACTTGCAAATCACTAATTTCAAAAGATACTCTATATTTTTTACCACTTACCAAAGCTGTTTGGTCTAAATTAGCGTTTACTGTATTGTCTATTGTTGCCTCACTATCTCCAATACTCCAACCACTTCCCAATGTCCAATCTTGCCCAACTTCTTTAACCGAGATGTTGTCTACATAAACTACGCCATTATCCGAAGATGAATATAATCTAAAATCAGAACCATTAGAAACAATATATTTAGAAAACCTTGTACCTTCATAAGTTACAACGTCATAAACATTATTACTACCTAATCTTACTATAAAAGTTCCATTATTATCTGCCTCGTTTAAAACATCAAACTCTACTAAATAAGTTTTATTAGATGTTAAAATATTCTGTTGTATAAAAGTTGTATTTGTAACCCTATTTATTCTTGCCGCACCATCTACAATAGTAACACTATCTCCTTGATAAATCCAATTAGTTAATCCATTACTAAAATCTCCATTAGTTACTAACTCGCTACCCTCTTGTGAAAAGTCTCCATTTGATAGTAAATTACTTGAAAGTATTTGTACATTCTCAACTAAACCTTGTGCATTAACCCTTGTAGCTGCTGAATTACGTGAGAAAGTGAAATCACCATCTCCGTTTTCAGGTTTAATAGCATTCATGCTGCCATTATCATATCCGGTGGGTGTAAGAAGTATTGATGCGTCTTTAAGTAGGTTGCTCATTATGATTTAATGTTTTCTAGTTTCTTTAAAATTGCAGTAGTGCAAATTTTGTTTTCGAAGTATGTCGATCTTGCTTCTAATTTAGCTAAAAGAGGAGATACTAATCCTTTTTTATTTAAAATAGTAAAAGACGTGTTAAGTAGACTCAGCATACCCTACTAGTTTATAGCTAAAATATCACTCGCTGTTGTTGCAACCAATACAGCTTTCACTACAATAGGTAAAAAAGAACCATCTGCTACGTTTTTAATAACTATAGTAGCATCACTATTGTCACCAGCCATTCTAACTGATAAATCTCCACCAGTACCTACGTATAAAGCAGCTTCTCCTCTAGGTACAAATGCTTCTGTAAAATTTGTGTCACTTTTAGTTATTGCCTTAGCGTCTCTTGAGATCGCCTTTGTTTCTTGTTCTAAGTTATAATACCTTCCCATTTCTTTTATTTATTATTTTGTTAAATTGTTTTTCTTTTCGTATGATCTAAAACCTGCTAATCCTAACATTCCGAATAGCACTTGCAGTGTAATAGTTGTATCTATAATAGGGAAAGTTGACTCCCACCCGTTTACTGTAAATATGAACCTAAGTAAAGGTTCTAATAATACTGCGTATAATAATCCAAATCCACAAACCCACCCTACAAAAGGTCTCCAGCCTGCAACAAATACAGATCTGTGAGTAGCTTCTGCTACATTAATTTTAGTTTGTACTTCAGCTAACTTAGCCGCAATGTCAAGCTGCTTATTAGGATCTAGTTCTTTACCTTTAAGAGCCTCTCTAATATCTTTAGCTAGATCACCTAAACCTTTTGTACCACTACCTAATAATTTACTTAACCAACTCATATATTAAAATTTACCTTGAACTCCTTTGGGGTTAGACTTTGTAGAACCGCCGCTTCCGCCCCATAATTTCTTACAAGACCAATATCTAGCAGTTAACTTACTTTTTGCAGTACTACATTTGTGGCGAGCTTTAAATGACTTACGAGCCGCAGCGCTGTAGTTATGTCCATATCCAGAAGCTCCAAAATGAATTAGTTTTTCTTTACCACCTTCGCAGCCTTTAACCATTTTCTTTTTACCAGCTCGATCTGATTTCACCGGCTTATTACAAGCCATTTTTGCTTTATCCGCCATGGTTATTAATGTTTACAACCGCAAGGCTTTTTTTTTATTACTTTCTTTTTAATCACTTTAGCTTTCTTTTTCGCTGGTGGTCTTCCTCTTTTTGAACCGTATGTTCCTTTTCCTGCTGGCATAATATTTATTTTTTACGTGTTTTCTTTTTAGGTACACAATTAGGTACCTTTCTACCTGACTTCATTTTTAATCCTACCATTTTGTGAGAATCCCAACAGGGTGTTTTCTTTTTCTTTTTCATATTACCACATATTAGTTATATTTTCGTATTCTTTGGTAGCATCAAAACTAGGGCATGCTTTCGAAGAAAAATCTCTATGACCAAATATTTCTACCTTTGGATATTTAGTTTTATAATGTTCTAGTATATTACACAAAGCTTCTTTTTGACATTCCGTACGCGTATCTTTAGGGTTCATATCTTTATCAACTCCTCCGACATAAGCGATACCTATAGAGTTTTTGTTCTGACCTTTACAATGAGCACCACTCCTTTCTATTGGTCTTCCTTCGTGAACAGTTCCATCTAAGTAAATCATTATATGATAACCAATATCACTCCATCCTCTAGCTTTGTGCCATTGACGTACGTCTTCTACGGTAACAACTCTGTTTTCAGGAGTAGCAGTGCAATGTACTATTACTTTGTTTATCTCCCTCATGTTGTTATAATGAATTTAAGTCTGTCATAATTCTTTCTTTAACTTCTTGTTTAAATCCAGACGTAGAACCTTGCCTTTCATTGTTGCTGCCAAATACAGCCGCTGCTTGATCTTGAGCTGCTGGAGGGAAAACAGGTGACGAAGCTGCTGCATTATATGAATCAGACATAGGAATAACAGGCGCTGATGTAGCTCCTCCTCCTTCTAAGCCCACTGGTCCTCCGGCTACTGCTGTTGCAGGGTTCGTATAACTGTCCAATATTCCCGCTTGACGGTCAGCTGAATACCTAGCCTTGTCCACCATTCCAGCCATTCCTTTACGTGTACCTTCGTACCCTTCTAAATTTAAAGGGCCGTCATTTCCACCACCGCCTCCCCCGAAAGCTCCTCCTATTGCTGCTCCAAACATAATTTTATTTTTTTTTTAAGTTAATCTATTTTTTCTTTTTTCCAAACATACTGCTAAGACTAGCTCCACCTATTCCGACTGGCGCAACCGCCCCCGTTAGCTTATTCATACTTTTTGCTAAATCAGAAAAAGAAGATTTATCAACAAAATCAAACATTCTAGTCGAACTTATAAATCCTCCTTTAGAACCATCTTTACGTGTTGTAATACTTCCTCTAGGATTTTTCTTGTAAAACTCGCTAGCTTTAGTTAAGTCATTTTGTGTTATGTCAGACCAAGTACCTTTTTTATTTGATATAAACTTGTCGGTTAACATTTGCTGTCTTAGCTCTTGCGCGAATGAAGACGGCTCCGGGTCTAACGCTGCGCGACGCATTGAGCGTCCACCCGAATAAAGTTTCTCTGACTTTTGATATGGTGTTACTTTATTAAAATAACCTTTGCTTGCTTTTTGAGTTGCAGTTAATGATTCATCTGGAATCTGCTTAAGAGCTCTTAACTCTATATCTATAGGGCTTCCTTTTCCAGTTGCGTTATACTTGTTCCCTTTAATCATATGACCTATCTCATGCTTAATAGGCGCTTTGCCTGATATGTTTGCCCCTATATGAGAAGACATCTCCTGAGCTTGTCCACTATTTATTAAACTCCCCCCAGCTTTGTTCAGCTTTACGCTGCTGCCACGAGCTGTTTGTTCTGTACCATATATAGCTTGCATAGCTTTACTCCTATTCAACGAGCCATCTTTCCTTATAGCTTTACTTGCATCAATATTAGCACTACCCGAGTTTTTTATGGTTGAAATAGTTTGTTTAACATCTTCTTTAATAGATTTTGCATCCATTTTTTTACCCGTAAGTTTAGCATATGCAATAGCTTCATCCTTTAGTCTTTGTTGGCCTTGAGGGCTACTCATATTAGTTACAGTTTCACTTATAACTTCCTTATAGTTTTTTCCTTCTTTAGCTAGCTCTCTAACTAACGGTTCTATTTCTGCAACAGCTTTCTTGTTTTTTCCTGTTATATTACTTAAAAACCCCATCTTGTCAGCGTTCTTAGGATTTGGCGTAGAAAGCCTTGCTCCTATATCACTAACACCTTCTAGATTTTGCCCAGGACTAAAAAAGTTTTTAATAGAGCTAGATACATCATCGCCAAGTTTAGGCGCGTTTTTTAATACTTTAGGTACATTTTTTGCACCTTTCATAATCTTACTTGCTGCACCTATTCCAAATAAATTTGAAGGGTCTCCTAGTAGATCCATAGCTGTATTCAAAGATCCACCTACATCCCACCCTGGTTTATCCTCTAAACCCATTGTTTGAGAAGGCGTTCTTTGTTTGCCGGGTGTTACTGCATTTGTAAAAGAAGAAGGGTTGCCTCTCATTTTTTCAATTCCCTCAACTGCTAATGACTGAGGTGCTTGAATTAAGCTTCCAACACCTTCTGCAATACCGCCTAAAAACGAGGCGGTTGTCATTTGTGAAGGTTTCTCTCCTCTAGCTTTTTGCCTTAAAGCTCTACCAATAACTCCTTTTCCTTTAGAAAGTTTTCTTTCTGATTTAGTTAAGCTATTAAAGTTAGGCTGTTTATTATAATCATTACCAGCAACAATAACTACTTCGTCTAAAACATTTGGAATATTAGCAAAAGTACCCTCTTCCGCAGCTTTATAGTATTCAGGAGTGTCTCCTGTAACTTGCAATAAATTAGAAGGTATATCTCTACCCGTTTTGTTCAATTCACCACGCCCTGGATCTTGCTCGTATCCTAATTTATTCTTTTTCTTTTTCTTAGGCGCCATGATTATCTATTTTTATCTTTGTTAACGTTATGTATTGCTGTTTGTAAAACCTTATCTGTATACGTTTTACCACGCATAATACTGTTTCTTTTTTCGCTAGAAGGTATATCTTCTTCTCCTAACATTATTCGATACATTTTGCTTATTAGCTGTTTACACTTAAAGGATACTTTATATATGTTATATTTTTGAGTGGTTCTATTACGTGTTCTCCACACTACAATCCACCCTTCTTTCAGTAACCTATTCCATCGTCTATTATCCCAGCTATAAGCGTATGTACCTATTTTAAAATCGTGTTTAGTAAAAAACTCCATGCAATCGAAATAAATAAGTAGTTCAAGATCTGCATCGTTTAAACCGTTATTCCTACATGCCCATTTACGTATAACACGATAGTGCTTTAGCAAGTTCATATCTTTAATATCCCTTGCTTCTAATCGTTTCATAATACGACTACTACATCTTGATTCTTTATAACGTGTAGTTTCTCGTTGTCTATTTCTATTCCGTGTCCAGCGTTTCTGTCAAAATAGATTGTATCGTCTTTCGTTACACCTTCAACATCTGTTCCAACGGATACAATAGTAGCTTTACGATATCTTATATCTTCTCTACTTTTTTCATTAAGTATTAAACCACCTTTTGTTTTAGTAGTTGCTTCTTTAATGATCTTTATTATCAAGTTTCTACCTATTGCTTTCATCTTCTACTCTTAAGTTGTTGATTACACAATCTGTTGACAATATAGTTGTAGCTACTGATGCTGCGTTCTTTAATGCGCTTTTAGTAACTAATAAAGGATCAATAATACCAGACTTAATCATATTAACGTCTTTACCGGTAACTACATTAATTCCTTTGCCTTTTCCTTTCGGATATACTTCTTCTAAACCAGCGTTTTTTAGTATAGTTAAATAAGGCGCTTTAATAGCTTCTAGTAAAACTTTTTCATTATCGTTGCTTGGTTTAACATAAGTAGAAGCATTTAATAAAGCAATACCACCACCTGGTACAATACCTTCTTTAATAGCAGCTTTTGTAGCACACATCGCATCTTCAACTCTATCTTGCTTTTCTTTAAGCTCAACCTCTGAGCTTGCACCTACTTTTATAACAGCTACTTTACAAGATAATAAACCTAATCTTTTTTCTAATCTATTAAGCTTACCTGGTAAAGTTTCTTTTTTAATGTCATCTTGTATCGAATCGATAACTTCTTGAACTTTAATAGATGTATCTCCTACTTGTATAATGGTCTCCTGGTCGTTTGTAATGGACTTTAAACACTTTCCTAGCATTTCTACCTCTATCATATCTAAGTCATCACCAAGGTCTTCATTCACGACCGTAGCACCTGTTAAGAGAGCTATATCCTGAAGCTTTTCTTTTCTGTATATTCCAAAGTCAGGAGTGTCAATAATATTGACTTTGATATTACCTTTCTTTTTATTCATAGCTAAAGCGGATACTACTTGCTCATCTGCTTCGCCAATAATTAATAAAGGCTCATTGTTTTTTATAACATACTCTAAAACACTTTGTATCTTACGTATGTTTTCTATTTTGTTTTCTACTAGTAATACTAATGGATTTTCAAGTACAGCTTCTTTTTTACTTTCGTCTGTGATAAAGTGGAAGTTCTTTAAAGGTTTATCTATTGCAGCTCCATTTATTACTTCGTAACTTGTTTCGCTATCATTTGAAACCTCCATAGTAACAACTCCATTCTTACCCACTTGTTTAAAAGCCTCAGCAATAACATTACCAAGCTCTTTATCGTTGTTAGAAGAAATTGTTGCAACATGGTTTACCATATCTCCTTCAACAGGTACCGCTAGCTTTTCTAGATACTCAATTACTTTTTTAGTAGCCGATTCGACACCTTCCTTCATTTCCCTTGATCCACTGTTTTTAGCAGCGTATGCTTCTAATAATATTGAGTGAGCTAAGACTGTAGCTGTTGTGGTTCCATCTCCAGCTTCTTTAACAGTTTGCCTAGCTGCTTCCTTTAGAAGCGTTGCACCCATATTTTCAATAGGATCTCTAAGTGTTATTGAATTTGCAACCGTTACACCATCTTTGGTAATAACAGGTTTACCTAATTCGTTTTCTAGTAATACGCATTTTCCACTGGCTCCTAAGGTAGAACTAACAGCTTTTGTAAGCTTTTCGATACCTTTAAATACATTGGTCTTTGCCTTCTCACCGAAGGTGAGATTTTTTACAATTTGGTTTGACATGTTTAATTAATTTGATTAAATTTTATTATTTATTATATTTTAACTTCCTTAAGTTTATTATTACGTGATTTAAGTAAACTTTACTTCTTATAAAGCTGCTGTAAATAGTGCGCTGTGTTTTATTTTACGTTTACTTTTAAAAAATAAGCCCTCAACAGGGCCCTCACGTGGAGGACCCAACAGAACCCTCACGTGGAGGACTCAAAGGAAGGCTCTATATTTTTTATCTTGGTATAAAAGTTACTCTTCTATTCCCTCCATCTAACGTGCCTAGCATAGTTAACTCTTGTAGCACTGGAGAAGTTTTAGTAACACCATTTGTTGTTTGTGATATTCTAAAAGCTACATATTGCTTTGATTCAGAAATAGGAAATGTTGATCTAGTACCAGCTACTTTTGGAAAAACAGTGTCATTAAATACAACGGTTCCTGCGCATGGATAGTATAAATCTAATTTAAAGTCAAATAATTGCCCACTAGTAGCTGTTATAGGTATTTCTATAACTCTACCGTTATAAGGAGCCCCAGAGTCAAACGGTTTTTGTCTTTTGTATCCTGCATCTCTATATTCTAGAATTCCTCCAGCAACTTTTCTTGAGGAAGGTCTTTTAAATCTTTCTATTATTAGCTTATATGTTGACCCTACGTTTAACTGAAGGTTTTCAAAATTAACTTTTAATAAAGGGTATCTTAAATTAGTAAATAAAGCGCTAATAACAAATTGCCCCGCTATTGAGTTAGACCATTCAGACCTCATCTTTACATTATTAAGCATTAATGAGTTACTATCAGTACCTGAACCAAAAGTGGCTACATCAGCAATTGAAAAGTTTCTTGTCTGATTCAATGATGTAGAAGTACCTACCAACAAGTCCGATACTGTAGGTGTGGCTTTTGGATAACTTGATATATTTGCCATATCGATGTTTTAATTATTGTTTTTACTTTTTATATCGCTGCTGTAGATAGTGTTCCATCATTTGCAACCGTAATTCTATAACGCGTGTTATTAGGCGAATGTAATATTAACCCTTTGTTTTCATCCTCAACCTCAATATCTCCCCCGTTAACCGTAAGTTGTGAAGCAGGAGATTCTGTTCCGATACCTACATTTCCACCATTAAAAAAAGAAAAACCACTAGAACTTATTCTTGCAGCTACAACGTTTGAGTTATTTTTTAATGCTAGCACTGCGTGGTTATCACCAAAACGAATGGACGAAGTGACACCAAAGGCATTGGTTGCATTAAAAGCAGCACCGCTTGAACCTGCAACTACCGCTCTTACAGCACCTTGTACATGCAGTTTATCCGCAGGGTTTGTTCCTGAAGTTCCAATACCAACATTAGTCCCATCGTCAAATATAATACTATTTTGTAGTGTATCGGTAGCTGACCATTTAGGAACAAAGTTTACTGCACCGGTTCCTTTTACCGTACCTGTAGGAAGAGCTCCCCAAGCTACATTGCCACTTGCATTAGAAACCAAAACTTGCTGGTCACCCCCTAAATTACTCCCACTATCTTTTACAGGTCCTTGTATATTTAAAGTAGATTCCATGGTAACTTCTTGTGAATCATCTTCTCCGAAAGTAGCGTTACCTAATGCCTTTACGTCACCCTGCACAGCTAATCCGTTGGCAGGTGGAAGAGTAGTTGCTAATGCGCTACCAATAGTTGTTCCCTCTCTTAGAGATATCTTTTTAACTATGTTTGCATTTGTTGCAGATTCCTGCACGTAAAAAGAGAGTCCTTGCTGAGAGGCATCGTCATCTAAATAAATTCCCCCTACTCTTTCATCTCCGTATTTAAAATACATAGCAAGATCACCTGTGGTATTAGCTAACTTCCCAATAACAAGTTCGTTAGTAACCTGTATTCCGTCAAAAGTTCCGTCTGCAATTCCAGAGATAGTCATATCTCTACCGTAATAAGTGTTGAACCCAAAGTTTATTTTCGGAACGGCTAGTTCATTTTCAATAGTAACCCCCTCGGAGCCGGGTACTGTGTATATGGGAGAGTCTACTAATCCGGCACTGGAAAACATTGGAAGGGTATTAGCTGTACCTGTTGTTACACCTAATAAATCTCCAATATCAGATATCAATGCTGCTCTAGTAGGATTACCCTCTATAGGAGCTGCGGCATTAACATCGTATGATTGAGTGATTATTATTTTGTCTATTAACTTTGGTACTGCCGTGGGGTATGAATAAATTATAGCCATGTTTTATTTTTTTACGTTGTTCTTGTTTTTTGACGATCCCCGCTTCCGAACGTGTCTCTGTTCTTTTTTATAGATACTCTTCTAGTGTTACCGACTTTACCATCAATATGATGTATGTCCGATGTACTATTCTGCCCTATCCTTTGGTTCTCCGCTTTCTTTTCTGTTCTTCTGTGCTGAGATGTGGGTTTACCGTTCCAGGCTATTCCTTTTGCATAAGCAATATCTCTAGCTTTTTTCGTAGCTGCTCCCTTAGCCGTTAGTTTTTGTTTTCCCATACCTTATATACTTACATATATACGACAGTACTTACGGGTCCATCAAATGCGACGTTAGCCTCTTACTATAATATATAACTACCTATTGTCGCACTGGGGATCAAAAGAGATTTTTTTTTGAAAAAAATTTTTTATTAGATACTTAGAGCTTGGGGGTTATATACTAATTTCTACTGACCCGGTTCGATAAGGAAACGCATTTGCTTTGACCCAGTCCCCGTTTATTTTTGGTGTTTAATCATATGCTTTGACCTTTTGATACGTTTTCCTGTGTATTGTTGAGGTATCCTGTGGTATGTAGCTACGTGCTGGTGCCTGGTCCTGGTCTGTTGGCGCTATGACTCTGGTCCTGGTCTGCGGTGTTGCCGTACGATCTATGCTGTAGCTAATGGAAGCTGTACCGATAACCTCTCTTGTTCATGTATGATCGCGGAGCGTAGCGAAGCGTATAGCATTTACAAGACTACTACGACCGGCTACTGATAATATAAGTGAATCTAAATAATAATGACCATGAAAAAATCTCTAATGATTGCCCACCCTGAATTGCGCCTTGAATCTATAATCGACTCTCTTGAGATATTGATCCGAGACGGCGGGTTCGAACATCTGACACCTCAGTACGATGCTTTGATCGCAGAGTACAACGATCTGATGGATTTTACGCCAATTCCATAACCTCTCCTCCTCAACCCCTGCATTTTAAAAAATAGTTGCAAAACCATCACGACTGCAACCTGATAATATAAGTGAATAACAAATAATAATAATAATAAATAAAAACAGTAAATTATGAACAGTCAAGAATTAATTACCAATGCAATCGCAAAAATGTCTAATGAAGAAAAAGCATTAATCTTCCCACCGATCGAACGAAAGAACTTTGTAGTCAGAAAATCATGGCTCGGACGCAACCAGATCATTACCTTTACGAACAATAAAGACCAAGTCGTAACATACAATCACGATACGATACTTGAAGCGATGTTGCCGAAACTAAGCATAATGCCTTGCTGGATCAAGCGCGGATACTGGTCACAGTCAACTAATCTGCCAACTAATGTTAGACATCTAGCAGACATTGCAGATGCAACGGAGGGGTCTAAATAACCTCTCCTCCTTAACAGGATCTTTTCGATCCCCTACAAAACCATTACGAATAACAACTGATAATATATACGAATCTAAATAACTATAACATGAAAACTATCAACAATTTCTTTCTAACCATCTTTGATGAACTTAAATTAATCGCTAAAGCTATCCACCAAATAAAACAATAATATGTACACAAGCAAAACAATTACCAGACCAGATGGATCCAAATACGTGCAATGCACATACATCGAGGAATATCCTTCAGGATGGTCAGACGAACAAGAGATGACTGCACGATGCATCCAAGAGTTCGGATCATCATCCTAGCAGTGCGACGATAGCCTACTACTATTATATATAACAGGCTAATGTCACACTCTTAATTACCCAGCCGTTACCTAATAAGTAGCGGTTTAATGGCCTGATCTTGCAATAGAATCGGAAGAGTAGACTCCGCCCTACGCGGCAGCGTATAGCATTTTAGGTATTTAGCTAAATCTTAGTATTTTCTATTGAAAATTACCGTTTTTTCCGCGTATAGCATTTACAAAACCTACACGACGAGGTATTGATAATATATATGAATAACAAATTAAGTATAACAGATCAAAACAAAGAATATGAAGAAGCCAATTTACTGGAATGACCAAACAATAGCGCATTTTAAGTTCGAATCAAACTATTTAACCCTAAAACAAACAATTGCAGCGATAACAGAGTTCGTAGAGATCGATTGTATACTCGAAGACGACGAAACTGAAGAAATGTTCGTAATTGACCTAATAAATCGAGTGTTTTAAGCACTTAAGAGGTGAGTTACAACTACTCTACTATTTATACTACAAAATAAATATACACCTTCGATCTTTACAAAACCGTTACGAACACCGTTCGATAATATATATGAATACTAACAAAATACGAATTTAATTATTAACTTATAAAACCAAATTATCATGTCTACTGAACAAACTATTAAAACTCAAGAACAACTACTAAAAGAGTTAACACCGGAACAACTAAAAGCGGTATTTCCACCAATAACACGTAAAAACTTCGTAGTTCGGAAGTCGTGGTACGGTCGAAATCAAGAAATCACTTTCACCAATAACAAGGGTCAAACCATAAAATACAATCACGATGAGGTATTAAAGGTCATGTTACCTAAACTAAATATCCTACCTAATTGGTTGAAACGCGGTTACTGGAGTCAAAGTACTAATCTACCTTCGAATGTGAGACATTTAGGTGAAATACTATCTACCGATGTGGAGTAATTGTTGCGGTGCGGAACCAAGTTTACTGAACTCCGATCGATGCGGTGATTGCCTAGAGTGGGCGGAATTTGACGAAGATGAAGAATAAATAATTAATAACTAAAAACCAATATTATGAGATATTCAGTAGAATTAAGAACACACAGTGAAGATGGTGATGACTATAGCGAAGATCACTACGACTTCGATACTCGCGAAGATGCTATACAATTTGCAAGTAAATACCGAGGCGAAGTGCATTCAGTATTAGACTACGAAGATAGAGACTATAATCCAACCGATATAACATGGGAAATATAAACACAACCAAATTAACCTGGGAAGAAATTAAAGAGATCGCTAATCGCTTAGATAAGATAGTAGGTAACTACTTTCATGATGCAATGTACGATACTATACACGATCGACCAGGCGATGAAGAAGTTTTAGTAAGCGACGAAGATATAATGTTAATTAAGGAACAACTAAAAAGAATACTATGATGACTATGAAAGAAGCGTGCGAATACGTTGAAAACCAGAAGAAGGCGAATGCTATACACCGCAACAATGTTGTTAAACAAGGTGGAGAATGTGGTCAAATGACCGACAAACAATATAAATCTTGGAAGATGGAGTCGAAGGGTGCAAGCGGTAAAGGCAAAAACCATTCACACACTAATCTATGGAATCACTACAACGAACCGATCAAATAATAATTACAAATCTAATACGATGCGGTATCGATAATATATATGAATCTAAAATACTAATCATGAACAAAGTAAAATTTCTAAAATCAAAACTAATAAGTCTAAACGGTAAAGTATTCAAACCATACTTGATCGGCGATCTACCACAAAGATTCGCTTTTATCTGGAATGAATACGACGAACAAGACGGAATTACAGAGTGGTTTAACTATAAAGGCTTAACTTACGTACCTAAAAATTAATAATAACTAAATACTATACCTATGAAACTATTTAAAATTACTAAAAACGGATCACTACATTTTGAATTAAACGACGGAAGAATCGGAATAACCTACACTAACGGTTATGTTAGAGTGAGCACTAAAAATCCTAATCGCTATAGCAACAAAACCCAGGTGTACCAAATCAATAAGTTATTACTTAAAGAAAGTAGTAATCACGGATATTACTACAAGCGAGAATTAATACCGAACCACGTTGATCGCATCCAACACTTAATGAACTTTAACAACAAAAACTGTCAGAACTAATGAATTACGATATAGACAAAGTAGAACACGTATGGTGTGAAGATGACGATCGGTGGATATACTTAGAGTATAACAAGCAACGTAAAATAATAGGTATGAACTTTATGCAAGGTGATTTCTATGAGGGCTTTAAGAAAGACTGGTGCAAAAGCGATCCGGGCCTAACGGAATTCTATAACTCTATGCTATACACTTTTTCTATAGAGAAAGCATCGGTAAGTACTCTATCATTTATTAACAAGTGCATGTGGACATTTCACACCGCAATCGCTCAGCGAGAAGAATTCCCTCAATAATGAAGTATATATATTTAAAACGTAAATGGAAGACAACATGGAAATAACAGATAGAACAGTAGCTTTAGACGAGATCGCAATGGGTATTGCCAGTGTAACGCTGGAACTAATGGAAGATAGTGTTGATTGGCAATTGGAAGATTTTCCTCAAGACGGCGAAGAATACAGTGCTATACACTCTGAAGTTATGATCGGCGCGGTGACAATAATGCTTGCGGAACTAACACGAAGCGGTATCGATAATATAATTGAATAATAACAAAGCTCAACAAGGTATGAACTATAAAATCCAGGTGCAAGTATAACTAGGAACTCAGGGGGGAGATACGGTGTGGTGCATTATTGGTGGTGAGTTATGGCATGAGAGCAATTGGCGAAAGATACGATTAATGATCACGTAATGAGCCGGAAACTAGGTATGGTTTGGTATCTTAAAATAATTGTGGCTTTGACTCCACAAACCAAATACTACTGACGAGTATGAGGTTCGATTCCTCACTAGTTACTAACAAATTAAATCAAGTAAAATGAGTAAAATTAAAAAAGTAGATGAAATTACGGATCTTAGTGTGTTCACTAAATTCACTAAAGATGAGGGTATGTTTCAAATAGAAGCAAGAGTATACAGTATGGTATCAGAAGTTCCTGGAATAGGTAAAAAGTATGGTCACGACATTAGCGAAATAGAATTAGGTTTCTTTATAAACGACAAAAAAGTTCAATACATTGGATTCAAAACCTTGTACGAACAACTATATGGCGAAAACACCTTTGGTGATTTTTACTATAAAAAGTCTCAAGAATTTGAAGCAGCATACTTAAAAACAACACCTTATAAAACTAAATAATATGAGAAATATAGAATTAACAGAAAGCGATTGCATATTTATACACTATGCACTGAAACAATACGCTAGCTTGAACATCAACAACCTAGATAAAGACGATCGACAAGAAATATACGAAGTCGCGGCAAAATTCAAATAATATGAAATACTATTGGAATGAAGATACTATAGAGTACTTCAAAAAACAAAACAAACCGGGATGTGAAGGTCAGTACATCAGAGAAATATGGGATTTCGTGAAAAACGAGTGTTCATTAGAAGACGGTGAAACTTACGAAATGTTAGGTAATGACTTAGTAAACCAAACAAAAATTACAAAATAAACACGAACTATATTCGATAATATAATTGTAATAAACTAAATATAATATAATGAAAACACTTTATGACCGCTTGCAGCCTAAACTATTAGTTAATCTTAATAGTAACGCCCCAGAATATGCCGACTCAGTAGCTCGAGTTACAAAACTTTTAATCGATAACAAGTTCTATAGCGATCTTACTATAGGCGAAGTCGAGTCTATTATGACTTTCTGCGACGTTGATAACTGTTATGTTTCAGTGTTTATGTATCGATTCGGCGAACAATTATTCGTTAAAGACTAATGAGTGCTATACACAACCGAGCTAGCGACAAAGCTTTCGCTAAGATCTCAATGCTAAACTTTCAGATCCGTCGAGATGTGGTTGACCTCGAGTGTGGCTTCTACGGTGGTGACATATCACGTGAGCAATTTGTATTAGTTGCTGAAGGTAATAAAACAGAATTAAAAGTATGGCAGTATATTGCCGAATTAATAGAAAAATCAAATAAAACCCAATAATATGACAAAAGCAGAATTACAAGACAAAGTAAACGAGTTAGAAATTACACTAAACTCGCTAGAACTAAACGCTAAAGTAGTTAAAGACGATCTTAAAATCGTTGAAGGCCAATTAGAAGCCGTTAACAAAGTAAAAATTACCAGAGATATTGTTAATGACATTAGAGATGTAATAGAACAATCAATAAACGCAAGCAGTCTTAGTAACGTAGATAGCTATGAGGTTGATTTCGAAATTGACTACAACAATTCACTAGCTTTAGGTAGCATAGAATTTAATGATACCGATCAATTATCTGAAGAAATATCTGATGGTATAGAAAATTTGTTTAACATAATAAGCGACGAAGATGAAAACTAACGAGCAAAAAGTGCCTAAATGGTTTCAAGGTATGATCTATGATAAAGGTGAAAAAGTTACTAACAGTTTTAGCGGCGAATGCTATACACTTAACGCTCTCGAGCTCTCTATCTACGATTATATAATGGGTAGCAACTATATATTCGAAGTAGCGCCAAAAACTGTAACAAAAAAGCAGGTTAATGAGTTTCAAAAAGCATTAACGTGGTTTCGTAAAAACAACACTGAAGCCTATATGGTTTTATTAGATTAATTATGAGCTATAGATTCGAAGGACAAGCCGTAGATTTATTACATCACGGCTATGACCTATGCATAATACAGTATGAAGACGGTAAACAAGCCTCTGTATCTCCTGATAAACTAATAGATACTCAAACTAATACCGCTATTATACGTAGAACAAGACCATCTAGCTGGTAGTTACAAAACTAACACGATCACTTATCGATAATATATTTGTATGATAACGACTACAAACCTAGTACTATTAACCATATTTTCTGCATCTTTTATAGGTCCAATATACCTTGACTGGAGAATGCGAAAAAAAGATAACGAAGAATAATTATGAATCTACTAACCCAAAATTCCAAACTTAAAAAAACATCTAAAGCATTAGGGCTTCGGGTTTTTAACTTCGGTATTCCTGCCTACAAATCTGCTAGCGGGAAGCTGACGTGCCCCATGGCTGACAGTTGTGTTAAATTCTGTTACGCTAAGAAAGGAGCCTACATCTGGAGTAATGTAAAACCAGCGTTTGAAAATCGTTACCAGTTATCAAAGACTGATGACTTTATCGAAGCTATGAATGCTGAAATACGTAAGAAGAAACCTGACTACGTAAGAGTGCATGACAGCGGCGATTACTATTCTAACGCTTATTTAAACAAGTGGATCGCGATTGCTATACACAATCCGAACGTGCGGTTTTACAGTTACACCAATATGATTGATATGATGTTAAAAACATCTTTGCCAAGTAATTATGATATAATATTTTCTGATTCAGGAAAGCAAAAACATTTAATAGATGAGAGACAACATAGACACACCAAAATATTTTCTAGTCATAGCGATCTTGTTTCTGCTGGTTATACCGATGCTTCATCTACTGATCTAATGGCTACTAGATGGTTTAATAAAACAAATAAAGTAGGATTAATATTTCACTAAAATAATAAATTATGCACAAAGAACCGTTAAAAATAACATTAAATTACTATAATAAAGAAATATCTACTCAAGTAGATCGTTCAGACTTAACACTTGAAGAACTTCATGAGCTATGGTTAGAAATAGTTAAAGCTATGGGCTATCACCATAAAACAATAGACGAATTCTATGAGTAATAATTTACAAACTAAACACGAACAAGTAACGATAATATAATAAACAATAAACTTATGAACAATAATACCAAAGGCTATTTTGAATTTGACTCAAGCGCTGTACAATGCGCAGAATACAACTACGAATCTAAAAACTTATCACTTGATTTACCATCAGCTGTTTATACTTACGAGGGAGTTCCTTACCATGTCTTTAATGGTTTAATCGAAGCAAGATCTAAGGGTAGATTCTTTAACAAGTATATTAAGAACGACTTTAAATTTACAAGATAACTATGAATATATTCTATCTATCTCACTGTCCTAAAAAAGCAGCACAAGTACAATATAATAAGCATGTAGTAAAGATGATCCTTGAAACAGCTCAATTACTATGCACTGCACATATTATATTAGATGAAGAAGAAGCAGATGTACCTTACAAAGCGACACACAAAAACCATCCGTCCGCAGTGTGGGTACGAGCTTCTGCTGAAAATTACTTCTGGGCTTACGAACATATGTTAGCACTAGGCGAAGAGTATACTAAACGTTACGGCAAACAGCATTTAACAATAAGTAAATGTCGTGATGTGCTATACACTTTTCCTAAGCGTATTAGTAACCAAGCGTTTACGCAACCTCCACAGTGTATGCCTGACGAATATAAAACTGAATGTAGTGTAGATGCGTACTGGAATTATTACGAAAACGAAAAACACACAGTAAGAAATGCTAACGAAAGCATAATATTAAGAGCAAAGTAATACGGAACCGCTACGAGCGGCAATAGATAATATAATAAATATAAAAAATGACTGATAAACAAATTGAAAAGTTAGCAGAAGTAGTTTCAACAAAAGTAATGGAGAAGTTAGTTGAAAAGCAACAACAGTGGGATGCTGACTTCGAAATACAAATGGATAAGTATTCTGGTAAAAAGCCTAAAGCATATTTAACTTTAGAAGAGGAGTTAAATGTACTTAGAGCTAAACGATTGGAGTACATAGCAACAGAGCAGTATGAATTAGTACCTCAAATTAATGATCAGATAGAGGTGCTGCAAAAACGATTGAATGACCGGTAATTATTTATTTTCAATAAATATTATGATTCCGCCAAAACAAACAACTGAAGCATCGAAACGAAAGTGTGACGATAGCTTGTTAATTATTTAATAGTAAGAGGCTAATGTCGCATTATACAAGAGATACATCATATTTAGATCGTCATAGGATATTCTATAGATGTGATCCAGTAGATGACAAACCAACAGAAGTATTTGATTGGGGTAATTACTACGAAGCGGGTACACGTCAATGCTATACACTATTTAATTCTAAAGCTAAAATCAATACATATAGGAGTCTTAAATGGCATTTGTATGTATTATGGTACTTGAATCCTCAGATGGATCAAGAAGGCTTTGAAGCGATGTCTAAGTATATATGTAATAAGAAAGCAGGATTTGTTACGTTTAAAGTTTCAGAGCAACTACTACAAAGCATGATATACGATGTGTCTTTAATGGATCTCGAAACACCTCCTCCTAATAAGTTACGTAAAGTAATCTTTAAGGATTATAGCGGTCTTGATATGCGACAAAAGCTCTCTATAGTAGGTAAGCTAGTAGGTAGATCTAAAATATCCAGCAGTGAAATATACGATGCTATGATTTTTATTAACCACGAAAACGAAATTATAACTATGGTTAAGTTAGCTGAAACTTTAAAGTGTTCTAGCAGAACTATATATAGAAACATGAGTAATGAACTTAAAAAAGAAAAAGAATTACTAAACCAACAACTATGGTAGATGGCGATGTTGTTATGGCAATGACTAAGGAGGCTTTTATAAAGGTAGTTAAAGAATTAATTTTACCCGTTGTTAGCAATACCGAAGGGAAGTTACAAGCGGTTGAAGATTTAAAGGATTTCGCTTATAATAACTGCCAATTACACAACACTGACCAATTAGATGAAATAATAGAACGCTTGTAATTACTTACAACTTGAAAGTGTATGATTAGTAGCGTTGAATAATAATTAAAATTAACAAAAATGGAACTACAAAAAATAATAAATATATTTGAAGAACACGGATTTAATGAGAATAACTGTTCTTTTTTTAGACAAGAAGACATAACTGACATTGCAAAAGAGCTATTAGAAGCTATTAATTATACGCATAGTTGTGAAAGCGATAGCGAGCAGTTGCATACCGAAGTATTTAAGTTGGCAAATAAGTTAGCAATTAATGGTTATGGAAATGAAGCAGTAAAAATGCACCAAATATACAACGGTATGTAATTGTTTACAACGTGTTGTATATGGTTTGTGTGCCATTAAACTACACTTTGAATTAAAACGAATATTAACTAGGCATATAAACTATATACGGTGTTATATGCTTTTAAGCAATTTTGAAATGAAATTATTTAAAAAGAACGGACTTTGGGGTGTTAAGGATGAGCAAAATGAATTTGTACCACCTAACTATAAAGACCCTAAAGATGCGATTTATGAATGGAAGTGGTTTGAAATTGACAACCTTAATAACGAACCACATAGAAAGTACTTACCATTGAACAGAACCCTTGACGAAATAAACCAAATAGAAACGGATTTGCTTAATTGCATATAACGCTTAGTATATGAATAGTGCGGATTAAATAAAACGATATGTCAGATATAAGAGAAATAAAGAAAGCGGAAATGAGTGAAATAATTGACTTCTATTACAAGATAGAGGAATACGGTCATATATTTCATTTAGACCCAAAATTATTAGATGAACCATTTAAGAAAATTATTAAAGGAATGGAAGCGGTTGAAAAGATGATGGATGATAGTTACGGAATGTAGCATTATTTATATACTTTGTTGTAAAATCGTTTTAATGTTTTACAACGTATAGTATAAAAAATCGTTTTAATGTTTTTTATCGGACGAGGCTAAGGTTAGTAGCCTTTAATATTAACCATCAAATTATAACAAGACCTTGCGAGGCTATTAACTTTAGCCATTGTTAGGCAACGTAATTATGAAATTAGTAGACAAACAAATAACATTTAGTCCAATTTTTAACGTAGGCTTTGGATATGTTAAAAGTAATGTAGGTGTAAAAGGAGAGTGCAAATTTAAAAGTAAGATTTACTTAATACCGTTTATTGCAATAACATACACAGAAGTATATGTTGCCTAACGTAATACAGATAAAACAAGTAACGATATGAAAGATAAATTTGAACAAATAGTAGGTAAAGTTGAAAGTGGACATTTAGAACCTAAAGAAGCAGTAGATGAGTTATTGGTTTTATTTGATGTTAGCCAACAACGTGAACTGTTAATTACAGAATTAAAAGAAGTTGACCTTAAATACATAGAAGACCACGAAGACCAAGAATGGCTTGCAGATAGATTAATAGAATTAATTAATTGTGGCTAACACCAAGATAAGAAAGCGTGTAATGCTTCTTATCAACTGTTGACCAACGTTTTAATGTTGGTGATGAAATAAAGTAAAAAAAGCTTGTGTATTAAATAAATAGATAGTAGATCTGTGCAACGGTTTGGGTAAGATTAGTTTTTTAACGGATTAAAATAAATAGAATTATGGATATAGGACAAATATTTGAAAATAACTTTGATTGTTATGCCGACACTTGGCAAGACAATAATGATACAATACCACCAACTATGACACAGGAATTTAACGAGTGGATGGCAAAGATCGGCAATATATACTATGCTGATGACAATAGAATGGCGAAAGCCTTTAAAATAATAGACGAGTATGAAGAAGTATAATATACAAAACTATATAAGATACAAAGAAGACGTAAAAAAATCTATATATAATTTAGAAGGTAAGTTTTGGGATGAGTATACTAGAGATGAACTTATAGTTAAGTTTTTACCTTTAGTAGAAAATATAGCAAGAAAGTTTTCAACTTCTGATCAAGCATCCGGAGTGCTAAGTATTAATGACTTAATACAAGAAGGATCTATAGGTTTAATTAAAGCGGTTGATAAGCTAGATATTAACAGAGTGATTGAATCTGACGACCCTGAGAAGACAATTAAATCATTCTTAGCTAAACGTATTAAAGGAACAATTAGACGCGCTATAAACATTAATAGAGGCGATATGAGAATCCCTGAATACAAGCTAAACGAGATCCAAAAAGATTTTGGCAAGGACAAAGCGTTAGTAGCTATCTTCTTTAATTCCGTATTCAAAAGTATAGATATAGATTCTGATACTGCTGAGAAATGGTCTGAGAATATACCTGACACGTCAGAGCCTTACAATATAGCGTTGATGAATACTTACTTGACTGGCTTATGTAAAAAATATCTAACAGATATTCAGTATGAGGTATTGCGTTTAAGCTACGGTTTAGACTGCGATAAAATGCCAGGTAAAGCTATAGCTGAAGAGTTAAACTTTAAAGGACCAAGCGGATATGTGAGAGTTTCAGAGCTTAAAAAGCAGGCTATAGAAAAACTAATTGACTCTGTAGACCCAACGCAAGTGCTTGATTATCTTTAAATTAGGTGAAAAATAGATGTAAATAAACAGCAAGTGTATGTAATTATATATAAGCTACTAAACTAAGAACGAATGAAATTAAACGAAAAATTAGCAACAATCCAAACCGAGTTCAAATCGAAAAAAAGTAGATTTAACTCTTTCGGCAAGTACAACTTCAGGTCCGCCGAAGACATCCTTGAAGCAACAAAACCTTTTTTATTAAGACTAGGCGTATCGGTAACGATCAGCGAAGAATTAATATCTAACACTGATTTTCCTATACTAGAATCTAAAGCTACTATTACTGACGGCGTAGATGCTATACATGCAACAGCTGTTGTTGGAGTAGATCTACTTCAGAAGGGTATGCAAATGCCGCAGAAATTCGGTAGTGCTTCTAGTTATGGTAAAAAATATGCGTTAGGGAATCTATTCTTAATTGATGACACTCAAGACGCAGATCACGGTAAGAAAGAATCTGTGAAGCCTAAATTAGAAGGTCAAGCATTAACAAAAGCTAAAGCTTTCCTAAAAGCAGGGGGAAGTCTAGAAGCTATTAAAGGGAAGTATGAAATACCTGCTGAAATACTAAAAACTTTATGACAGAAACAGAAAAGCTAGAAATTTTAAAAAGATTAGAGAATGACGACGATTATTATGGAGATTTTGGAAAACAGTACTTAAGCAATTCAGATATAAGGTCTTTAATGCGAGATCCACTTAGTTTCAAAAAACCTATTGAAGGTAATCCAAATTTAGTAAAAGGTGGTTATTTTCATACATTAGTACTTGAACCAGACAAACTGGAACAATACAAAATAATAGATGCATCTACTAGAAACTCTAAAATATATAAAGAGTTATCAGAAGGTAAAATGTGTTTATTACAGAAAGAAGCGGATGCATTATCCGTCTTAAGGGATAAGCTAATGGCTAACAAAGTATGTCAAGAATTAATACAAGATATTGATGTTGAATACGAAGTGCCAGGAGTATTAGAACTAGGTGGTGAATGGTGGAAACTGAAAGGCGATATTAAGAATAACACACAACAATTAGTGGTTGATCTTAAAACAACATCTAATTTAGATAAATTCGCTTATAGTGCAAAAGAGTATAACTATGACAGCCAGGCCTACATTTATTCAACGTACTTTGATATGGATATGATATTCATAACAGCGGATAAATTAACTGGTAATATAGGTATATTCGATTGTTCTCCTCAGTTTTTAGAAAGAGGTAAAGATAAAGTGGAGCAAGCGATAGATCAGTATAGATTATTCTATAAAGATAAAGACTTTGACCCAGCTCAATACCTAGTTCAGCAGACATTATAATGTTTACAAAACTAACACGAATAACAATAGATAATATAATAAATTAAAACAATAAAATTATGGCAAGTATTATTAAAGCAAGTATCAACTTGAATGAAATTCCGAAAGATAAGATTATCATCGGCAAGAAGGGTAAGTATTTACCTATTACAATTACTATCAATGATGAAGTAGATCAATTTGGAAATCAAGGTCCAGTCATTGTTGATCAAACAAAAGAAGAGCGAGAAGGTAAAGCTCCTAAAACATACCTTGGTAATGTTAAAGTTGTGTGGACAAACGATGTAAATGTAGCAGCAGCACCTAGAACTGATCAACCTCAGCAGCCAGCAGCACAAGTCGGACCACCAGATGATTTACCATTTTAGTGGATCAATGTGAAATGTGCAAAGAAGTTATGACTAAGTGTGACTTTGATTATTGCGACATATGTCCAGAGTGCTTAGATGAAGAGTAATAACAATTCAATTTAATTAAATGAATACAGAGATCAATGGATTTGCAATTGAAGATTTCAATGTGCATAAGCTTGAAGAAGGCAATAAGCAGGGTATATGCCCTCTTTGTTCTGCTGATAGAAAACCTAAAAATCAGAAAGCAAAGTGTGCTTCTTATGATTGGGAACGGGGTCTCGGTACTTGTCACAATTGTGATAAATCATTTCAATTACATACTTATCAGCGTAAGGGTAAAGCTGAAAAAGTATACATCAAACCTGAGCAAGTTGCTATACACAACGAACCTGGAATGAAAGTTGAAGAGTGGTTTAAAACAAGAGGTATTTCACATCAGACTCTCATCGACTTAAAAGTTACTGAGGGTCCTGAGTGGATGCCACAAACACAAAAGACCGAGAATGTAATAAAGTTCAATTATTTTATGGGCGGTGAATTAACTAATGTTAAATACCGTGATGGAAGAAAGAATTTTAAATTATACAAAGGTGCTGAAAAAGTATTTTATAATATTGACAGCATTGTAGGTTTTGAGTATTGTGTTATTGTTGAAGGCGAAATGGATGTGCTTGCACTACACGAAGCTGGTATAACAAACGCAGTATCAGTTCCAAACGGAGCAACACTTAATACTAACAATTTAGATTATTTAGACAGCTGTATTGATTACTTTGAAGACAAAGATAAGATTATACTAGCATGTGATTCAGATGAAGCAGGGCAAGCATTACAAGCAGAGTTAATCCGTAGATTAGGATCTGAAGTTTGTTACATAACTACATTTGAAGATTGTAAAGACGCTAATGAATATTTACTAAAGTATGGAAAAGAAAGGTTATCAGAGCGTATTTCAAAATCAAAGCCAGTCCCACTCGAAAATGTTACAACGTTCAGAGATATCGAAGATGAGGTTACAGACTTTGTGCGTAATGGCTTTAAACCTGGATTTCAAATCGGGTTGCAAAATTTCGATGATATCTTTTCAACATATACTGGTCAATTCATTACTGTTACTGGTATTCCTAGTTCCGGTAAGAGTGATTTCGTCGATCAAATGGTTGTCGGATATAATAATAACTACGGATGGAAAACAGCGTTTGCGTCGCCGGAAAATCAACCAACTTATCTACATGCTCATAAACTAATGCGTAAGACTTGGCAAGGTATGCCGACTAAAGAAGATATTGGAGGCGAGCGTTGGAATCAAGTAGCAGATCATTGCAACAGCAATTACTATCACATTGATATGGAGCGCTACACATTAGATTCTGTATTAAAGAAAGCAGCTGAGTTAGTTAAGCGTAAAGGTATTAAATGTTTGGTTATTGATCCATTTAATAAAGTTAGAGACGTCGGAGGGTCCGATGATGTTAACAGGTACACCATGGAATATCTTGCTAAGATTGAAATCTTTGCTAAAAAGTATGATGTATTAGTTTTCATAGTAGCTCATCCAACTAAAATGTATAAAGATAAAGATGGTAAAATTGAAGAACCGACTATGTACAATATTAAAGGTGGCGGTGAGTGGTATGATGCTAGTTATCACGGTATATTGGTACACAGGGATTATGAAGCGAAAACTGTTAAAGCGAAAGTTCTCAAAGTTAAATTCCAAAACTTAGGAGAGAATGGAGCTGAAGCTCATTTCAAATGGGAACCTAAATCAGGTTGCTTTATACCTCATCAGCCAATTGCTTTAGACGGAACACCAATGCCATGGGAGTAGCAAAGAAAAAATGCGATATGGGTAAAAGCCCATTCAAAGAAATCCTTTGGGAAGCTCAACGCTGGTGTATCAGAAACGATATAGCAATTGCACCATCAGCTAAAAACGATACAGCTTGGTACGTTGTTATTAAAAACAAGGGTAAAACAAATACTAGTCCTGATACTTATGGTAAGACAGAGATATGGGCAAAAATATTTGAATATTACAAATACTATTATGACAAACATAGAAAATGAATACAAAGGACTTATTTCAGAAATACTCAACAGAGGATTATCTAAATCGGATAGAACAGGGACAGGGACAAAGTCTGTCTTCGGAAGAACTATACGCCATGATATGTCGGATGGATTTCCAATCCTCACAGGAAAGCGAATTAGCTTCAATGCAGCACGCACTGAATTGCTTTGGATATTAAATGGTAGAACTGATTTAAAATATCTTGAAGATAACGGTGTTAAATACTGGCGACCAGATTATGAACGCTCAGGCAGAACTGATGAAACATTAGGCCCTGTATACGGAAAACAATGGCGCGATTTTAACGGCGTAGATCAGCTTAAAAATCTTGTGTATAGCATTAACCACAATCCTGATTCAAGGCGTATGATAGTTAGCGCATGGGCTCCACACGAGCTAAGCGATATGGCGTTGCCTCCTTGCCATTATGCTTTTCAAGTTTATATTAATAATGGAGTTATGGATTTGATGTGGCAACAACGATCTGCTGATGTTTTCTTAGGTTTACCTTACGATATTACAATGTACGGTCTACTATTAGAAATGTTAGCTCAAGGAGCTGGCTTAAAAGCAGGGCAATTGATTGGGCAACTTGGAGATTGTCACTTGTATAATAATCATTTAGATCAAGCTAAAGAGTATAGAGATCGACCTAGAAGAGCAATGCCTAGATTAGAATTAAAAGCAGGCATAAGTATGATTGATTTTTATAATAAATCAGAAATATCTATACCAAACAAAAGCACCATTAAATTAAATAACTACAATCCTTATGCTGCAATTAAAGCAGAGCTAAGTGTTGGTAAATAAATAAAAATATGACTAAAGAAGAATTTGACAAAATGATGACAGAAACCTTTGGAGACAGGGTTATCAATATACCATCTGAAGCTATTTTAACAAAACCAGAATAATATGTATACAATCTATCACATTCCCGGTAAAAAAATCGGAGTCACACGTAATCTTAACAGTAGGGTTACAAAACAGCAAGGTTATAAACCTGGAGAATATGAGGTTCTATTTTCAACTGATGATATTAGCAAAATATCACAGAAGGAGATAGAACTTCAAAAGTCTTATGGCTATAAAGTAGACAGACAATCTTATAAGAATTTAATCACTAAAAACAAGAAAATGAACATTAACGCAACAGAGCAAACAAGTACATTTCCAGTTCCACTTAACAAATTAAAAGGTCAACTAATGGACAATTTAGACTTAAGCTGGGAAACATCTCACGGAAAATTTACAATCACAAACGAGAATATACCTTGGATAATGGCTAACGCTAGAACCTCTATGTTTAATGATAACAGATGCTATGTATATAACAAAGCCTTATTAGAGAGTATTAACGTTACTACTGAAAACTGCGTTACAAAATCTAAAGACTGCGAGAGATTTGATCTTATAAGACAGTGGGCTCTAGAAAGAGGTATATACGACACAGGCAATTCACATACGCAGTACGTTAAGCTTATGGAAGAGGCTGGCGAATTAGCTGCTGCTTTATTAACTAAAGATGCTTACGAAATTAAAGATGCTATTGGCGATATTGTTGTTGTATTAACTAATCTAGCTGTGTTAGAGGGCATGCAAATTGAAAACTGTATTGATGCAGCTTATGATGAAATAGCTAATCGTACAGGTACAATGCTAAATGGAACATTTGTAAAAACCGGTTTAAAACAAACACTATAATGAGTAAACAAGAAATAGAGTTTAGAGATCCAGTTGTTGAACGTGTTGTAAACAAATTTGTATCAAGATCAGATATAGGCTTTGCAAAGTATGGCGTAACATTAAGAGACGATCAGTCCGATATGTTTGCTTGGCTTAATCATTTGCAAGAAGAACTTATGGATGCTGTCTTATACTTACAAAAAGCTAAAGAAGTATATACCGAGGATCTTCAAGATAACTTAAATGCTAAATATGAGGAAACCATTTAAAAGAAAAAGCGGAAAGCGTGGGCCAGTAAGAGCAAAGAAGGTATCATATGATGGTATCGACTTTGCCTCCGGGCTTGAGAAGCATATGTACGTAGCTATGAAAGAAGCTGGTATAAAAAGCAAGTACGAAGGAGAAACATTTGTATTAAATGCAGGTTTTCATTTTGAAAATGAAGTGTATGAAAGGCAATCTAATGGTAAAGGAGAATATAAAAATAGGGGTTGTAAAAGAATACTACCTATTAAGTATACTCCAGATTTTATCGGTGAAGACTTTATAATTGAAACAAAAGGTAGAGCTAACGAATCTTTCCCAATGCGATGGAAGTTATTTAAGATGTTAGTTACTAGTCAGTTTCCTGGTTATACAATTTACAAACCGCAAAATCAAGTTGAATGCAAAGAAACAGTAAGAATAATTCTAGAAAAACAAAATAGATGAGTAGAATAAAAAATTGGGAATTAAGTTTAGGCACTTATAAAGGAATATTATTTGGTATCAGAAGCTATGAAGAAGAAACCTATGCAAATCACGTTCTTTACATTCCTCTTGTGGATTTATGTTTAACAGTCTACTATGACTAATGAGGGTAAAATAGAGATGATGGATATGTTTGCAAAAAACGTTTTAGCTGAGATGAAACTAATAACAAAGTTGACCACTAAAAAAGACATGTATGCATATATTCAAGCATGGGAAAATGAATTACAAACAGTAACATATATAACAGACTATAAATAATGGGATTATTTGACGAAAGAATAGCGTATAAGCCTTTTGAATACCCTCTTTACTACACTGAAGGATGGCTAAAACAAGCTCAAGCCTTTTGGTTGCACACGGAAATATCAATGCAAGGTGACATTAAAGATTGGAATGAAAAGTTAGATGAAAAAGAAAAGCACTTAGTTGGGAATATACTTCTCGGCTTTGCTCAAACAGAATGTGCAGTATCAGATTACTGGACACAAAAAGTTGTTGGTTGGTTTCCTAAGCACGAAATACAGCAAATGGCTATGATGTTTGGATCACAAGAAACAATTCACGCTGTTGCTTACAGCTATTTAAACGAAACTTTAAAGTTAGAAGACTATGAAGCATTTTTGCATGAGCCTGCTACGGCGGAGCGTTTTAATAATTTGGTGGCTTACAATGGTAATAACCGCACTGGGATTGCTAAGTCCCTTGCTGTTTTTTCAGCTTTCGCCGAAGGTGTTAGCCTCTATTCTGCTTTTGCAGTTTTGTATTCTTTTCAGCTACGTAATTTACTTAAGGGTATTGGACAACAAATGAAGTGGTCAGTAAGAGATGAATCTCTACACAGTAAAATGGGTTGCCAATTATTTAGACATATGTGTGAAGAAGATAATCAATTGCTAGATTTGTGCCGCGAGGATATCATTAAGTCGGCTGAGGCGATGGTTTCATTAGAAACTAATTACATTACTAAGATGTTTGAAAAGGGTGACATAGAGGGCATCAAATCAAACGATTTAAAACACTTTATAAAGAAAAGGACAAATGAAAAACTTGTGGAACTCGGGTATGTTGATCTGGGAAACTATTTTGCGTATGACACGACGGCAGCAGCTAATCTTGATTGGTTTTATCATCTTACCGGGGGCGTCACTCATACTGACTTTTTCGCTATTCGTCCAACAGATTATTCGAAAGCGGGTGAAGATGAGGATTATGAAGACATCTGGTAATGATATACGTTGAAGATAACTTTTTACCGGATAATGTTTTTCAATCTTTAGTAGGTTATAGCAACAACTTTGAAGAAGTTAAAACGCCGGGTAAATCTTTTTGGGTAAAGGAAATACCTGGTGACTTAACAAAGTACATAATAGATAAGCTAGAAGCTATAGAAGGTAAAAAAATTAAGAATATATTATCATTCTTAAGAGAAGCTAAAGGAGAGCAAGACGCTGATTGGCGTATACATAATGATTCTATAATAGAAGGTCAACAACCGGATAGAGCAATTGTGCTATACATAAAAAGTAATGAAGCCGAACTTAATGGAACAGCTTTTTGGAAGCATGAAGATTATAAATACACTTACAAAAAAAGTAACGAAGTAGAATTTAATCGTATGCTAAAAGAAGATTCCAATGATGTAACAAAGTGGGAGCTAAATTCAGTTATAGGGCACAAAGATAATAGGCTATTGTCATACCCTTCTGAATACTTTCATAGTAAATATCCAAACAAATTTAAAAATCAAAGAGTAGTATTAGTAATGTTTTATAAATATGAGCGACAAGAAACAAAGTAGATTAGATAATTTAGAAAAGCGTATGGCTGCAGTAACTAATGTTATTCAGCAATTAATAAATGAAACATCTTACATAAAAGATTTATCAATAGGTACGTTAGAAACAATAAAAAATATGAGTGATTATGAAGAAGCTATCAACAAGCTTAAAGAAAAAATGGCTGCAGAGTCTAGTAAGGCAGAAGAAGCTAACACCAGTACAAAGACTTTCGAGTAGGATAGGCTATATGGGCAGTGGTTTTTTAATCGCTGCTCAATGGACTATAACTCCTGAGCTATATGTAGTTGGCTTTATGCTAGTAGTAGTACAGACAGCTTCTAGAAAGCAATGGAATTTAGTAGTTTTAAATATTAATGGGCTTATTGCCTGGATAAATCACTTATTATAAATGTGGAACAATGATTGGAAAAAAGGAGAAGATTACCCTAGCTAGTGATCACTGTGAAGGTTTATTAAGATCAGAAAAAGGTAGATGGGTATTAAATATAGACGAGAGTAAGTATAAGACTTTGAAAACAAGTGAAGAAGTGTTAAATGAAATACAAAAAATAAATAATGAGTTGGAATAATGAATGGAAAAAAGGAGAAATTATAAGAAGAATTAGACAATCAATAAGAAACGGTTTCTTAGTTAATGGTTCCTGGAAGGAGAAGTTTTTATATTATCTAAATTTTAAAAGTTTCTGTACTGATAATTGCAACTTTAATAACAAATGTATTAGAGTTAAAGACAATCAAAGCACATGTGAATGGTGTGGTGCTTGCCAAGGCCTTGAAGGCAAGGTTCGGTTTGGAGACTACAAAATTGGTAAGAAAATATACTTAGTGGATAACGGAGGTGGAGGACACGGGTGCCCTGCTTTTGAAATAATAGGTGTTTTTAGTGAAAAAACAGAAGCACTAGAGCTTTTATGTAAGAAAAAAAGGTGGGGTATTGAAGAATGGGATTTAAACAAATTGCTCTATAAGTATATTGAAACAAACAATTGGTAATAATTATGACAAGAATACACGAGAAGATAGAATATGTAACTGATGAAGCTAGAAGAGCTACAGTTAGAAAAGCAAGAGAAGCATTGTTTAATAAAGAGTTTCCTGTACCTATGGAAATTGTTTATATAATTAAAAATGAGACCGGTGAGATTATCTATGTTGGAGAAACAGTTAATGGTCCAAGAAGATTATCAGAACATTTTGGTTATGACAAATCGAAAGCTTTTCACAAAGGTCAATTTAAAAAACAATACTGTAAAGAGTTTTGGACTTATGAAGTTATTGAAACATTTACTAAAAAACAAAGATTAATCAAGGAAATAGAATTAGAATTTGAACACAAGCCTAAGTATAACAAAAGATGGCAAAAAAACTAAATAAAATATGTGGAATAATGAATGGAAAAAAGGGGTTGACTTTCCTGCGTGGGGTGATAACGACGTATACAAGAAGACAATATCCGGGGGATATCTATTTGACGGAGAAACGCCTAGAGAAGCATACATGCGCGTCAGTAAAACGGTTGCTCGTAGATTATATAAGCCGGAAATGGCCGAAACGTTTTTTAATTATATTTGGAACGGTTGGTTATGTCTCGCTAGTCCGGTTCTTAGTAACACAGGGACTGATCGCGGCTTACCTATTAGCTGTTTCGGTATTGACGTTGCTGATAGCATACAGGATATCGGACAAAAAAATCTAGAAATGATGCTACTCGCTAAGCACGGCGGTGGAGTAGGACTCGGTATTAATCAAATTAGACCCGCTGGCAGTAAAATAACAGGTAATGGAACATCAGACGGAGTCGTCCCTTTTTGCAAAATTTATGATTCAACAATCCTTGCAACAAATCAAGGATCAGTCAGAAGAGGTGCTGCTTCAGTTAATATCAACATTGAACATGGAGACTTCGAGGAGTGGCTTGAAATCAGAGAGCCTAAAGGAGATGTTAATAGACAATCGCTTAATTTACATCAGTGCGCAATTGTTGGTGATAAATTCATGCGTAAACTTGAACAAGGAGATCCTGAAGCTAGAAATAGATGGAGTAAACTTCTTAGAAAGCGAAAAGCAACTGGAGAACCGTATATTATGTTTAAAGGGAATGTTAATAAAGCAAATCCAGAAGCATATAAACAAAACGGATTAAAAGTTCACATGACTAACATATGTAGTGAAATAGCATTACATACCGATGAAAACCACAGTTTTGTTTGTTGCTTATCATCATTAAATTTAGCAAAATATGAAGAATGGAAAGACACTAACCTTATATATGACGCCACTTGGTTTCTTGATGGAGTTATGGAAGAATTTATTCAAAAAGCAAAAGGATTACGAGGATTCGAAAACTCTGTTCGCTCTGCGCAGAAAGGGCGCGCATTGGGCTTGGGAGTCCTTGGATGGCACACATACTTACAAGACAAGGGGATTCCTTTCGAAGGTTTATTATCTCAGTTTGAAACTAGGAAAATATTTTCGCAAATTAAAATCGAAAGTGAAAGAGCCTCCAGGAATCTTGCTGAAGTGTATGGCGAACCTTTATGGTGTGTCGGCACTGGTATGCGTAATACTCACTTGCGTGCTGTTGCTCCCACTGTTAGTAATAGTAAGCTTAGCGGAAATGTTTCGCCAGGAATAGAACCTTGGGCTGCTAATGTATTTACAGAGCAAGGAGCAACTGGAACTTTCATTAGAAAGAATCCTACATTAGTTAAACTATTAAGAAAACTTAAAATAAACAATGAGAAAACGTGGAGTAAAATACTGGCTGACGGAGGTAGTGTCCAAGATATCGTGGAGCTTGATAATATTACTATGGGCCACGACATACCTGCTAAGGAAGTATTTAAAACGTTTAAGGAAATTAATCAACTGGAATTAGTTAATCAAGCTGGACTGAGACAACAATATATAGATCAGTCAGTTAGTTTAAACTTAGCTTTCCCTTCTACCGCTACACCAAAGTGGTTGAATAAAGTTCATTTCGATGCTTGGAAAAAAGGTGTTAAAACTTTATATTATACTAGGACTGAGAGTGTTTTACGTGGTGATATTGCTCAGCAAGCAATGGATGATAGTTGTTTAAGTTGCGATGGCTAAAGGCTAAAAGTTATAACTTTATGCTATACATATAAATAAAAAAACGCCTCTAAAATTAATTAGAGGCGTTTCTATTTAAGGAATTTTGAGTATGGTGCTCATTTTTTCTATTCCTCTAATTGTTCTGCTAATCTGTCTAAAGCTTTTTTCCTTGCATTTTTCCCTAAGCTAAGGATATAATCTTTTTGCTCTTGAGTTAAAGACTTATAAACTTTTTCTCTATTTAATAATTTCCTATCAGTAGCTATTCTTCTATTAAGTTTCGTCTCTTCTTTCTTTTCACTTTTCTTTTTATCTGAAAGCTGCGCTTTAATTAAATCATCCTCTTCATTCTTTGCGTTAACATCCCAAGACCTAAACCCTAAAGACAATGCTAATCTTTGATATATAGTATTACGTTCGTCCAGCATCTCTGATACACTCTGAATCTCTGCATACATACGATCTAAGGGTATGTTTGCTGCACCAGCGGCTAAACTACCTAAAACAGCATAAGTAGGGCTTAAATTCAATCTTCCATTAGCGGTTAAATCAAACCCTCTTTCTTCCATTAGCTTCCTGCCGTATTTTTCACCAGTTAAAGCACTATATATTTTCTTAAGCTTAGATCCAATTGGAGGAGATAGGTTAGCTACTTGCAATACAGTATAAGCTTGATCGCCTTTAAAGCCTTTATCTTTTTGCTTAAAGTATTCCATTATAGTATTTTTAATTTGAGCTATAACAGCACCCCTAACGCCCATACCTTTTAATAAAGAGTCTACACTACCATTAGTTATTCTTCTTAACTTGTCAGCTTTACTTAAATCTAGCAATTCGTCATCCTCTTCTTCTCCAAACCCAGGTATTAGCGCAAACAACGCTGCAGATAAACTGTTAAATATAACGTTTTGTATTGCTCCGTAATACACTATCTTACTAAAGTTAGAAAAATCACTTTGTAGCATAGATGTAGTACCAGGTACTTGACGCCTTTTTATAATATCTAAAGCGCTTCTTTTCATTATCCTAGAGTACTGCTGAGTTGTATTTTGGAAAGCTAAAACTAACCTACCTAATATACTAGCTTGCTCCATAGAAACCAATGACGGATCACTTGATTGCTGTGATTGATCTGACGTTTCAATAAAATCTAAAAACGCTTTATCTTCTGCTTGCTTCTCTGTGTATATACTATTACCTTCAGCATCTTTAGCTTTTAAGTATGTATTAATTCTATTTCTATAAAACGTTGCACCACCGGAAGAAATTGCAAAGCTATCCGCTATTTGCGTAGGAGTAAACCCTTTCTTTAGTAACCAGCTTAATGCTGCTACAGCTTTGTTTTTAGAATTTGCCGCTGCGTTTGCAATCTCAGCTTCGTTAACATCTGCTCTTAATCCACCCCTACGTTGCTTTAATTTAGCGGAATTAAATAATGTGGAAAAATCTGCCCAGTATTGCTTTTGATTTGCAAATGCTGCAGCAGCTTTAATTGGATTATTATCAGACCAGTTTAAAAAGTTACTAGTTGACAATGTTTGTAACAATGCTGATCTACGATTAAAAAACATGATAGCTCCAATAGAGTTGTTTAACCAGTTATTCCATCTATTAACTTGACCATTTGAACCAGAAGGTCTATTGGTACCGTTTTTCATTCTATACAAAGAATCCTCTAAGGCTTCTCTATGTCTTTTGCCATACAAAGCTTCTATCTTGTTTAGGTTTGTGTCGCTAAATATTTCATCTACATTTTCAATCCACTGAGCTAAGTATGCTTTTCTACCACCTTTTTCAGTTAAATTGTTTATATCTGATAATATAGTACCTACATCCCAATGCTCGCTTGGTTTTAACCATTCATTACTTTTAGATATTGTTACTAAAGCATTTGCATATATAGCTAACTCAGGGTTACCTGCTACATAAGCAACTAAAGTGTCAACTTCTTGTTTATTTAAACCAGGAACTGCATAACCCGCTTTGTCCCATAAGTAAACTCTAACCGCTTGATCATTAGTATAATCTTTGGTAGGTATTAATTTACCCATGTTTTTAGCAATATCAGGCATAGCTTTATTCAAAGCTTTAAAATCATTCTTAGTTGTTTGCTTTGCTACGTCAATAGCGGCAATACCTTCAGTATAAGGTCTTATTAAGTTTTTCTCGAACCAAGCCATATCTTGAGTTCCATCTTTTCCTTTACCTGCAAACGTGTAGCTAGTAAGTAATCTAAAATCCTCAGCAGATGAAGGTAAGTAAAACTTGTATTTACCAATATTAGCACCCATTCTTTTGGCTACTATTTTAGAGAAGTTAACATCAGCAGCAACACCTTTGTTTCGTTCAATCATATTGTTAAAGTCTTTAGTTAAACTTAAACTCTGGAAACTTGAAGAATCATCTTTAGCTTTTTGATTAGCCTTGTTTGCTTCGGCTAACTCTTCAGCTTTTATTATTTGATTAACAATATTATTTACTTCGTTCTTACCTTGCTTAGATATTAGTTCTCCGTTTAATGCAAAAATATTATCACTAATTTTTTGTTTTACAGCAGCTACTCTAGACTTACCAAGAGTACTGGTTTTACCAAATATTTTATCCTGCTTTTCAGAAATAAACCTAGAATTTAAAACAATACCAAATCCGTTTGCTATTTTATTTAATCTAAGGTTAAAAATATTGTCAGCCACTTTCTTAGAGGTACCTTTTTCAAGTGCTATTACGTTTTCAGCTACAGCTTCAGCTAATTCTATTCCGGTTTGACCCATAGACTGCTGGTGTTCACCCATGATTTGTAGTGAACTTGCTGTATTTTGATCTTTTTTAAACTGCGAAAGATTTTCCAGTTCTTTTCTTTTTGCTGGTTTCTTTGTTTTATTTGTTTCTTTTATAAAAGTTCTAGCTTCATTAAAGTTAGTATGATTTTTATTTATTTTAAGTTGACCTGCTTCTGGCTCACCTTTAACAACTACCATTTTTGACTTTATAGAGTAATACCCTCTGCCTTCGGAATCAATATACGGTGCTTGGTTAGGCAAAATTTCAAGTCCAATTACGTGAGCTAAACCTTTTAAACCAGCATCGTTATTATTATTAGTTTCCAACCATCTTAAGTAACCTGCGAAAGATTTATTTGCAGCTTCTTTATTAGGCTGACTTGCAACAACTTCTTTAGCTAAGATATTTAAGTAATTAAAAAGTAAAATATTAGCTTCTTTTGCTAATCTTGTTTTGTCACCTATTTCGCTGTTGTTAAATTCATTTAATAAAAAGGATGCATCAGCACTAGATGCGGTCATAAACTCTCTAACGGCATTCATAGCAGAAGAGCTTCCGGAATATACCGTAACATTATCTAAAACTGGCATCAATAAATCAAGAGCTTTTTGAGCTTCAGGTGACACTTTTGATTTCCTTTTTATGTTAGCTAATACCTTAGCCTTTGGGTTAGGTGTTCTAAAAGTAGCTCCTAAGAAATTTAATCCTTTTACTTTAGAAATAGCCGGGTCTACTAATTTTGAGATACCTTCCCAAAAACCCGCTAATTGCTTTTCCGCTATAGCAGCTAACGGTGCGCTATCATTATTTAAAAACCCTTTACCGTATGCTTCTATTCCCTCTTTGAAGTAAGGGAATTTATTGATCATTTCCTTTGCGTTTTTAGTATATTGAGTTCTAACAGCTCCGTCTGTTTTAATAAACAATCTTTCAAAGTTTTCCTCCCATATTTTAGCAGCGTCTTCGTGCTCAGGATTTTCTTTCCACTCATTAAATGCAGGAGAGAATTGATCGTATTTATTATTGTCTAAAATATCAACTGCGTTTAAAAGCTGTTTTTTCGTTAAACTATATTTAACGTCGCCTCTTTCCATTTGTTGATCAAGAATGTCTTCAAATTGTTCTGTAATAAGAACACCTAATGCTTCTTGATTTGCTTTCAATGCTTGTGTAATAGGACCGTTTGTTTGAAGATCCTGGCTAATCATATCAAACCCAATCTCTTCTCCCATAGCTTTAGCTATAGAGTTCTTTCTACCAGGAATTGGCTTTCCATCAGGTCCAATAATTTTACTTATAAAGAATTCATCAGAAATCTCTTGAGCAATATTTGGTACTCTACGCTGAATGTCAGCACCAGATGTTTTACCTTTTGATCCTGTAGATGTTTTTTCTCTATCAATGTTATCTGAAGATTTCCACACATCACTATTGACAAATTTAGGAATAAAAACATTGTCTCCAAAAGAGGTTTCAACCTTTTCTCCTTTTGCATTAAGCATGTATTTACCTCCTACGGACTTTTGAACACCCTCAGGCATAAAAGTAAGTAAATAAGTAGTAGTCATGTTCTCCAGGATAGCCTTTTTATTGGCTTTAAGGTAGTCTTGTATCTCGTTGTTCTTAATACCACCCATCTCTTTTTTAAACGTAATGTCGGCTTGTTTTCCAATTTCTTTTCTAATCTCTGCAATGATAGGTGTGACAGAAGCATTCTTGCTTATAACTGCATCAATCCTTGTTTTTAAAACTCTAACTGTAGATATTACTTTTTCTTTTACTGCTTTTAATCCATCTACACTTAATACCTTTTGCTGAATAAGATTTTTGTACTTACTTTCAGCAACAACAACATTTTCACTATCATAAGAAGTATCAGCTACAACTCCTTTAGCTTCTGATACGTCCTCATCAAACTGAGAATCTGTTACTTTACCCGTATTCAAAGCACCTTTCATTCTATTGTTTAACTGAGCCATTAAATAACCAAACAAAGAATCGTTCTGCTTTGGATCAAATTTAGCAATATAAGGTAACATATTAGCTATGGTTTCACTAACCATATTATCTACGTTAAATCCAGGTAATGAATTAAGATTAACAATATTACCTTTTTTAGTTTTAAATACTAATGACTTAGACTTTATAAAACCTCTTAATATAGTATATATTTTAGGATTATCTTTGTTAAACCCGTCTGGGTTATTACCTATATCGTCAAGTTCTTTTTTAGATTTAGCTGTAACTTCTTTTAGTTCTTGGTTACTTTTTTTAGTAGGCTTTGGTTTTGACTTAGCTACTGGTTTTGCTTTTTGATTTACCGCAGACTTATCAAATAATACAATGTTCTCAGTATCTTTACCGGATCTTAAATCAGAGTCTGTGAACCTAGTTGCTTTAATACCTTTTTCAGCAAGAGCTTCGTTTAGTTTACTTAAATCTTCCTTAGAAAAAGCATTGTCAAATCTAGCGTCTATTAATTCATATAAACGAGAATCGTCTACTGTCCAACCTTCTACTGTTGGTTGTATGTTAAGCTCCCTTATTACCTCAAACACTTCAGCTTCAGTAGCTATTTCAGATTCGTTTATTTTAAAGCTTTGTACTTTTCCATTGTTGCCTTTAGCATACTCCTCTGCTTGCTCCTTGCTTTCTGAAAAGTAAACGATACCATCTATATCATTAACGGTTTTAACTGCCCCTCCGTGAAATACTTCAATCTCCTTTTTAGGATCTTTAGATATAACCGTTGCTTCTTTTTGAGCTCTTGCAAGTTTACCCTCTAAGTTGGCTTTTTGCTGTTCGTAAACATCAAAATCAATTTCACCATCATCGTATTCATTTTCAAGTTGTTCTAACTGTTGGCTAAACTTAGTGATACTTAAGCTATCTTTTGTTGATTTATCATCTTCGTTATTAACAGCAGTTTTAACTATAGGATCTTGTACTGTTTTTCCTCCGAAGTGACTAGCTTTATTGTAGTCTTTTACAAAGCGGTACGCGCTATCTCCAGTCTGTAACTGAGCTTTAGCTGGTAAAAACTTATTAGCAAAAAACTTAATTCTATCTACTGTGCTTTCTGTTACTTTTTGACCGTCAGCCAATACATCAGACATAGCGTTCATAGCCTCCTCGTAGTAGTCTTTTTCCTTTACAAGCTCTCCTTCAATGTTTTTGCTAGTATAGCTTTCGTCAATTCTAAACTTAACTTTAGCATATAGATCAGGTTGATTTTTTTGTAAGTATGATAACAAGCTTTCACCTGCTGCATTTATATTATCTTGATTATTCTTAAAGTTTTCTTTAGCGTACTTATGTAAAACTTCATGTGCAAAAACTCCTGTTCTCCTATTTTTAATAGAAGATTCCATGTTAATTATAATTTGATTACTTCCTTTTATTGCTCCCCCCTCAAAATCTCCATCTTTTATAAGATTCCTAAGCGTTTTTTTATCGCCGGCTTGTGCAGGCTTGTCTAATTTTCCAGGGTTATTCTTTTCATAAAAATCAATAAGATCTTGCTTAGTTTCTGCAACAATAAATTCAACATCTAAACCTATATCGTCTGCAAACTTTTGAGCGTTTGTTTGCCCTTTTTGTATTCTTGCTTTATAAGTTTTATCAATGTAATTACTTAAAGCCCTATCGTTTATT
>Ga0209716_1000454_pt1 | contig 39041 bp, 36 predicted proteins | sample COGITO_mtgs_1205_FD_184811 | JGI IMG/M metagenome (GOLD analysis project Ga0209716, IMG submission 184811) | Pelagic marine microbial communities from North Sea - COGITO_mtgs_120531 (SPAdes) (version 2) | ecosystem: Environmental > Aquatic > Marine > Epipelagic ...
GCAAAAAATCTAATTTTTTCTCTTCATCCAAATCAAAAAAATATGGTTATTTAGCAAAGATTTTAGGTGATGATATACGTTTATTTTGACTTCAATACAAACTCAGATAATAAAACATACCCCCCCCCCTTGCTTTCTTAACTAAGTCAACTTTTTCTTACTTTAATGGTTTAAAACTTATGACATGACTATGAACAAAACCTTATTATTCACCTTCTTTCGATTTTCTGAAAAGGATTTTTTGAATTCTACAGAATTCAAAAAAGAGAATGACATTTTATTTAAATACGAAAAAGATCGATACTTCGAATTTTTAAAAAATGATATTCTACAATTAAAAGACGCCAAAGTCATTAAAAGAAACCCAACTTCTTCGGAACGATTTTTTTTAACCGAGAAGGATGCGATTGAGTTAAAGAATTTAACTATTTCCTTAGTTATATTTCCTAACCAAGCTAACGGTACGTTCATTTTTGAATATGATTGGAATACTAAGGGAAGTGATCCATTAAAAGCACTGTGTGAATGTACTGAACTAAGATACTTAGGTACTCAAAGTAAATTTTGTCAAAACAAAAAAAACTTACTCAAAACAAGTAATAGTGAAAATATCCAAAGATCATGGCTGGATTTAATTAAAAGTGAATTTTCAGAGCTAGGTTTAATGCACGAGCAAATCGAATATTATTCAAATAAGTTGGGTAGAATTCACTTGATTGGTTCTGATGCTAAGTATCAAAACACGAGTGAATTTTTGATTGCTTCCTACAATAGCGTGCGAATTGTAAATAAGATTTTGGGAACAGTTAATTCAGATTCTTTGAACATGGATGTTTATCAGGACCCAAGAATAAAGGTTTTCGCAATGAATGAAGGAATGGTAATTCAAGAAGAGGGGAAATCTCCCCAACAATTGATGTCTAAATTTGCTCCAATTCTTTATCAAGGCTTATTTTTAAAGCTCGGATTTACTGATGTGTCTTACAAGCTTCTTTCTGAGCAGAGTGATATCCGAATCACTCCAAGAAATAGCATTTATGATAAAGAAAAGATTAAAAGACTTCGTGAATTAAGGAAGTTGTTTCTTTTATTAAAGTTTTCTTCGAAAATCCCGATTTCTAATTATAATGAAATCGAAAAGCTTCGCTCATATATGATAAAGCGATTCAGTAGCGAGATTGATTTTGAAGAATTCAGTGATTCACTTGAAGACTTATTTGAATTTTTACAGGATGAGAGGGATCGAGAGCATTCAGAGAGAGATGAAAAAATTAATTGGATTTTAGGTGTTATGGGTGTGACTGGCTTTATTTCATTTATATTTGATTATATCTTTATTAATGGTGAGATTAGACTGATAGACTACTTAAGTGGTCCTACAACATGGTTTCCCTTAATATCATTTATCGGCGTTCTAGCTCTGCTTATTAAATTAAATAAATAAATATGATAACATACAAACACGAGGGTGGATCAGTATTTATGAGATTGAGTTGTGAAAATCCATTATGGAACAATAGACGCCAATCACCAATAAACGATGAAGCCTTTTACGAACTGGAAATTAATCAAGATCATGCCAGAGCTCTTTTAGATAAAAGCAATTGGAACAATGATGTAGACTACGAGGAATTGGTATTCCAACATGGCTTTATCAAGTTTCACATGCCTAAGGAAGAATGTATTTGGGGTTATAACGGGGATAAGCGATTGGTGATGACTTATAAAGAATGGAGTTGGCATCTAACCATCGAAGAAATTGAGGAGTTAGAAGATGAGTTGAAAAAACTAATTTGATATTTAGATGTATACATTTGAAGAGTTAAACAGTTCATTTAATTCACTTATTAATGCCAAGAATTGTAAAGGGAAAGACTTGCCTGTAGGAGTAGACGGTATGACAGGTTTAAGCTTTAAAAAAAATCAATGTCAGTATATTCGAGAAATAAAGCGTGTCCTTGAAAGATTCTCCACCCCTTCGAATAAGTTTGATTTCGGTGTGCTATATCAATTAAGACGCGTAAAGAAATCGGGTGGGTATCGCCACCTCTATGTTCCGCGTATTCGTGATCAAATCGTTTTTAAATGTATGTTGGAGGAGTTAAAAACAGAATTGAGTGAAAGAGGTTTGATTTTGAAGAGTTCACCTAGGAACTTTGTTGAGAGATTTCATGATTATTCTATAAAAAATCAGTGTAATTGGGTGCTTAGAACAGATATTTCCAGTTTTTATAATTCAATAGACCGGTCAATACTTCTTGAAGAGTTACAAAGATTAAATCTACGTTCATCATTACTGATGCTTATAAGGCATTGGCTAAGCAATATAAGATACCGTGATCCTCAGACATTAAAAACTTGCTCACTTCAAAATGGTTTACCTCAAGGAATAAGCCTTTCTTCTTTATTGGCTGAATACTATTTAACTTCTATAGATAATCAGTACGGCCCAAGGTATTTTAGATACATTGACGATATAGTTATATTCTGTAATAATAAAGATGATGGGCGAATAGAACGTTATAGACTAATGAAATTACTGAAGGTGAAGAATTTAGAGCTATCGAGATTGAAGACTCAAATAGTTCCATTAGAGAGAGGCGTTGAATGGTTAGGACTACGCCATTATCCTGACAGAGTAATTCATGCGGATAAAGAAAAGTATGGTGAATGGAGACAAGGGGTTATTGGGGTACTAAGAAAAATAAGACATAGACACCCTAAAGTTTCACAAAAAAATCTTAATCTTATACAAATTAAAAAAGAGATTTTTTCTGAAGTAGATGCATATTTGAAAGGAGATTACAATCGAAGGACTAAATGGTACAAGCTTATACTGAATCAAGGGCAGTGGAAAGAATTTGATTCTTTCATACACGGCCAAATAAAATTTGCTTTAAAGTATTATGGGCTGAAAATTGAAGCTTCGGACATTTTACCATCTATTCAAATCAATCTATCAAGAGCTGAAAAAGGGATGAAGCCGCCAATCACCGATTAAGGGTTATGCGCCATATATTTTGGATTGCCGTCTAAGGGTAAACAGCAAATTGCGGCTTCATTCTTGCTCTTCGTAGAATAAAGCACGATCATTCAAATAGCCTTCCGGGTCATAGCTGATGTATTGGGGTTGACTAATTCCTTTAGCTCTTGTGTCCCTCAACATTCCTGTAACCTCAAAGAGCTTAGAAGCAATCGTTCTTTCTAAATCTTCAAATTTATCAACTGAGCTTTTCACTTTGACGAGAACTTTCAATCCTCTTCCGCTTGGAGTAATAAAGTAGCAATAAATCCAATCTAAATGTCTAAGCTTTATTCGGATTTTGGATATGTGCTCTACATTATCGAAATCAAAGCAAATTAAATGACTGAAAATTAGTAAGTTGTTTTTTTTTCTTTTTGCAAAGATTCCCGATGGTGTGAAGCATGGTAATTCAATTTTTTTTAATTGATCAATTCGTGTGGCTAAAACTTCATTTTTCCACCGACCTACTTTTATATCTTCGAATATTGAAGAAATGAGCGTCGATTCTATCGGATTAGTCTCTTTAATGGAATTATAAAAGCTAACTTTATGGTCGTTCATCAAATTTCTTAATATGTTAAAGATATCGTGGTCAAAATTAGAATTATTCCTGGAGTGTCCAAGATGTTTTTACTTCGATATCAAGTTAAAGATAATAAGACCATCACAAAATTCATTTGGCTTTTACAATACGGTTGATATGCTGATGAAATCCGAAATGGACTACTTCAGAAAGATTAAAGGTTCTCCTGAAATACTTTCTGATATAGATTGTGCTTATCGTTTAAGTAATCATCCCAGAATTGCAGAATGGAGATCTAAATCACAAGGTTTAAGACTACAATGGTCAGACGATATTATTCTATTGGGCTTGATTGATGACTTATGGGAGGAAAAAAATGGAAAGTTGACTGTCATTGATTTCAAATCGACTGTTAGTCAAAAGAAAGTTGAGAAGTTGCCTCATTGGAAAGATAAAATGCAGCGTCAACTATCATTTTATTCTTACTTACTGATGAAAAATGGATTTGATGTTCATGATAAAGGCGTTATTTTCTATGTAATTGGTCGTTCGAATAAGAAAGGGTTGTTTGAAAAGATGGAATTCAATTATAATCTATTCGAATTACCTATTGATACAGGATGGATAGAAAAAACAGTAAATGAAGCTGTTGCAATATTACAAGTTCAGGGCATTCCCAAACCTTCTACTAAGTGTCCTTATTGCTCATTTGAAAACAAAAGAAATATCTTGTAATTAAGTGAAGATCTTACCAATTAACGATTACGCTAAAAAGCGTTTCTTGCTTCAGCAAGATATGATTTTTTTAGCGATTGTCATAACCATCCTTCTTACTTTTCACACACACACACACACACACACACACACACACACAATTTGGTTTTTTTGTTTTATTTTTGTATTCTAAATATGTTAAATATGAAAAGACACACACTCGTGCTATTTTCGCTTTTAGCTACGGGTACTGTCTCAGCACAGGAAGTCGTAACCACCCAAGGAGATTCATACTCCAATGCAAGTGGAAGCATAGACTTTACCCTAGGCGAAGTGGTTATAGACACCGGAACCGATGGAAACAACGACCTTACGCAAGGTTTCCATCAAACGAACTGGAACTTTTTAGGCGTGGAGGATTTTGCTCCCAACTACGAAGCCATTATTTACCCCAACCCAACAGAAGATGTATTAAACATTCGAACAAGCACGTTCGAGAATGTGACGTATACACTGTATGACGCACAGGGGAAATTGGTAATGCAGAACATTCTTTCTGCAGAACAAACACCCATTCAGGTAAGACAATTGGCTCCAGGAGCTTATTCATTGACGTTGAATAAGCCGATGCGTGAGCATCAAGACCTTCTTTTAAAAACATTTAAACTTATTAAACAACAATAAACCATGAAAAGAATATTATTATCACTAGTTGCGATAGCAACACTTTCACTAAGCTCCTTCGGTCAAGCACCGGAAGGGTTTAAATACCAAGCGGTCGTAAGAGATGCAGGTAACCTTATATTGAACAACCAAGCTGTTGGGATGCAATTGACCATCCAACAAGGAAGTGTTGGAGGTACAGCTGCTTATTCGGAAACTTTTTCTGTTACATCGAATGCTTATGGTTTGGTGAATCTAGAAATAGGAACAGGTACTACATCGTATGATTTTACAACCATTGACTGGGGAAATGGACCTTACTTTATAGAAACTGCTGCAGATGTTACAGGCGGAACAAGTTACACAGTTATGGGCACAAGTCAACTAATGAGTGTTCCTTACGCACTGTATGCAAAAACTTCTGGAAATGGAGTAGGACCGCAAGGACCAGCAGGTAACGACGGTATTGATGGTGTCGACGGAGCAATTGGTGCAACGGGTGCACAAGGTATTCCAGGAAATGATGGCGCAGTTGGAGCAACGGGTGCAGCCGGCCCACAAGGCCCACAAGGTCCACAAGGTGTACCAGGAAATGACGGAAACGATGGTGCAACAGGGGCTCAGGGGCCTGCAGGTAATGATGGAGTTGGAATTGCTCAAACTTTGTCTCAAACAGGAAGCGATGTTACATTGAGTGATGGAGGAGGAACTGTAAGTGTTAACGATGCCGATGCGGATTCTACCAATGAACTGCAAAACTTATCAGTTTCTGCAGCAGGAGATACCTTGTATCTGCAAAACGGAGGTTTTGTAATTATACCTGGAATTAGTGCTGCGAATGCCCCTGTTCAGTTGGCAACTTTAACTACTTCTGCTGTGAGCAGCTTAACAAATATAAGTGCAACTTCAGGAGGAAACATAACCGATGATGGCGGAGCGAATATAACAACTAGAGGAGTATGCTATAGCATCAATACCAACCCAACGACTGCTGACAATATTACCAATGATGGAAACGGTACGGGGAGTTTTACTAGTAACCTCTCAGGGTTAACAGCAAGTACCACTTACTATGTACGCGCTTATGCAACCAATAGTGCAGGAACTGCCTATGGTAATGAGCTTAGTTTTATAACTCTTGCAATAGGCGATACTTATCAAGGTGGAATTATCTTTTATTTAGATGGATTAGGCGGAGGCTTAATTGCAGCGCCAACAGACCAATCTTCCGGGGCTGAATGGGGCTGTGTGGGAACTATAATTTCAGGAGCAGATGGAATAGCAATAGGCACTGGAGCTCAAAACACAATTGATATTGAAGCAGGATGCTCTACCGCTGGAACAGCAGCTGATCTTTGCGCAAATCTAGTACTATCGGGTTATACAGACTGGTTTTTACCTTCAAAAGATGAATTGAATTTAATGTATCAAAACATTGGTCCAGGAAACGCTTTAGGATTAGGAAATGTTGGCGGTTTTGCTAATAACTCCTATTGGAGTTCTACGGAGTTCGAAGTCAACGGCACTGCGTGGGATCAGAATTTCGACGGCGTTGGTGGCCAGAACGACTACAATAAGAACTTCACCGGCACCGCCGTTCGTTCGGTCCGGGCTTTTTAACTATTTATCCATTTAACTATTTAACTATTTTTTATAGTGGGTGGTTTACCGCGTAGCGGTCAAATTTGAAAAATGGAGGGCAACGCCCTCCATTTGCATTTAAATTATGTGTTATGGCACTCTATTATGATTTACCTGTGTTTAAAGATGTGTACAAGCTCACTTTATTAATTTATAGCTTAACTAAAGACTTTTCCAAAGAATACAAATACACCTTGGGGCAAGATTTAAAGAAAGATGTTATGGTGCTAATGAGAAGTATTTATAGAGCTAATAAAGCACAAAACAAGAAAGAATACTTGGAAACATTTTTGGATGATTTTGAGCTCTTAAAATTAGAAGTACGTTTGTGTGTTGATATAAAGATAATAAGCATCAAAAAGCAAGCAGAAATTAGCTTGTTAATGGATGGTATTGGAAAACAAATTACAGGCTGGCGCAATAGCCAGCCTTAATAATGCCAGAATCGCTGTTGTTACGGTGGCAGCGAGTGAGCAAGTTTTAGTTTAAAAGCGATAAAGGGACTGTTTACAAAAGCAGTTAAAACGAGCAATGTTCTTTTCTTTTCAGAAATGAACCGAGCTATAATAAATGCAAGATGCCTTGTATTTAGATAAACACCTTTATTAAATGTGGTTGGCGGTTTTGCTAATAACAACTATTGGAGTTCTACGGAGAACGATAACAACAATGCGTGGAAACAGAATTTCAACATTGGTAACCAGAACAACAACAATAAGAACAACAACAACAACGTTCGTTCGGTCAGGGGTTTTAAACAAAACAACGAGCGCCTGAAGTTTACTTCGGGCGCTTTTATTTAAACGCAATGCAACTATCATTATTTTCTACTTCCGAAACAACAGACTTAAAAGAGGGCTTTTCGCTAGAAGCAATTTTTGAAGCTTACTTTTATTGTCGCAGTAACAAGCGCAATACTATTAATGCCCTCGCTTTTGAATTGGATTATGAAAGCAATCTCATACAACTTTGGAAAGAACTCAATGATGGAAGCTATCAGCCGGGCAAGTCCATTGCTTTTATTGATACTGGAGCATCAGATCTTGTAATTGACAGGAATTTTGAAAGAGAGCTTTTGATAATTGGTGCAATTGATAAAAATAGTTATTTAGGAAAAAGTAAATATGTTTTGGCAAATAATGAAGAAATTAGTGCAGATATAATTAAAGTAAATAATCTTAAAATTGGTGATTTTATTTTAAATAACGTCGTCATAGCTGTAGTAGAAGAAGGTGGAATGTTATGTGGAAAGAGCTTACTCGATAAATTTAGAAATTGGGAGTTTAATAAATTAAATAATAGTTTGATTTTATTTAAATAATACTCAATTTATTTTTAAATTAAAGAATCAATAATTCAACAATTTAGAAATTATCTTTTTTTCTTGTTGTCTAATAATATACTAACCTCCCCTTGCTTTTTAACTAAGCCAACTTTTTATTTCTTCTGTTTTTGTACTGTATTTGTGCTGTATTTAAAAACCCCAATCCATAGGTTCATTAGTAGTATGAGACACACTATTGACTTTAGGTAATACATACGGTATTAACTTAATTACCAACTCTATTCTTTCTTTAGGTTCTAACATATCAAGCTTTTCTTTTATTTCACCTAATTCTTCAAACAGTACATCTTTCAATACTGACCTCAACTCTTTAGTCATTCTATTAGGTGTTCCTTTTTGTCTTCCTCCGTACTTTTTGCCTGTTGTATTTGCCATACTATATTAATCTATTATAGTTTAATTATTTTAAATAACCCTTTACATATAAACGTTTGAGAACGTTAACTGTTATGTGTTTTTAAGTATTATTTTAATATGTAGCAAACGCTAAAAATTTGCTAAGCAAAACTTCTAAACTGGTACATTCTATTATTTTAATTTTAAATAAATATTAGTTTATTATTTCTTCTTCATTCAAGTCTTAGTTAATAGTTTAATACTCTTAGTGTAATAATGAATTACTATTAGTTCTCTCTGTTCTATGATAGTCTATCACATAATTGTCTAATCCCTAATCTTCAAGAGTGTTTTTTAAGTTATAGAGTTGATAGAGGTCTTTGTAAAAGAGTTCGAGAACTGAGTCGTCGTGTGTACATTAATAGCCTCCTTAACAGATAAGGGGGCTTTTTTGTTTAGCCAATTCTATTGAAAAACCATTTTTCACGATACCCTTATAATTAATATGATATTACTGAACTTTAAAAAAACTTAATTATTTTTTTTTAACTTTTCCAAAAACAATATTTTAACCCTTAGGCGTGAAATAAATTTTAGATAATTGTCCCATAATTGCATTGTAAATAATTAAACTATGAAAAAAATACTACTAATATTAGCGATTGCTTTAGGGCTAACTCAAATAACACAAGCACAAGTAATAACAGCAGTTCCTTGTGATATGTTGGGTATGTCAGTCAATGTAGGTTCTTCACAAACCTCAATCAGTATTTACCATTCTGGTCAATATATGACCCATCCTCGTGAAAATAATATCTTTTATTGGGAGTTTTCAGACCAACAAGGAAATATATTACATCAAGATACGATAGTTAATGATGCATTCTGCAATTTTAGTCATAATTGGTCACTTACAGATACTATAAATGTTAAAGTGCATTTAATAAATGATTCTGCCAATTTGGATGCTTGGTATATTAATCAAGGTTTGCCACTTAATGGTAATTCCATAAATTGTTTATTTGAAGATCAATTATATTGGAATACAGGTAACAGTACTCCTTGGGGAAGTTGGACGTTTATTCATAGTAATCCTGGAATAGATGTAACTAATATAAATGAATCACAAATAGTTGAATCCAACTTAAATGTCTATCCATCTCCAACTTCTAACCATCTAAATTTAGAAGGGCCTAAAGAATATTATTCTTTACAAATTTTGAATATCCAAGGGCAATTATTTCATGAAATGAAAAATATAAGGGGAAACCAAAAAATAAATGTTTCTTTTTTACCCTCAGGTTTATATTTTATTAACGTTAATAATAAAATAAATCAAACTATAAGATTTATAAAACAATAATTTCATTTCCTTCTAATAAAATGGCTAACAATAGCTAGAACACAAAACCCTAACCTACCAAAACGTTTCTTCGTATTTTAACCTCAACGAGAAGATAAAATTATGAATAAAATTCAAGCTGTTATATTAGCCACATTGTCAATAATGATATTTTCATGTAACAAAACAACGTGTGAATCGACCCCTATAATTGGTAATTGTTGCGTTGATTCTTCACTTATAAGTGATTCTGCTTTTTGTTTTTCAGTGTACGATCCTGTTTGTGGGTGTGATGGTGTAACTTATGGTAATTCTTGTGTGGCAAACTTTTCTGGTGGTGTGACGTCTTATGTTGCAGGTGAATGCCCAGATTAATTTTTAGATAATTTAATAACTGTAAGAATCAAGGAAACTTTTTTATACTTTGTTTCTTTTATATCGAAGTATTCATACATTCTTCTTAACGACGATCCTACACCATCTATACTCAAGAAAACTTTATCAGCTATTTCTTGATTTAAAGCCAGAGGATTTTCTAATAATACATTCAGTACACTCCAATCTGTTTTATTTATTTCTCTATTTAAAAAACGATGTATTTTATCTTTTGATAATTTAAATTCGTTGGGTTGAAGCATTGATTCAACTCTCTTTTCTTTCAATAATTTAATTTCATTTAATAACTCTTCTCTCCTTTTTTTATTGCTTTTATTTTTAAAAATGTTATATAAAATAATTATTAAAATAGTTAATACTGAAAGAATAATAATGAAAATTATATTTCTAAGTTGATTTACTTCTTTCCTAGCTATTTCTTTTTCACTTATCGCCTTGTTTTCTTTTAATTTATTTTCATATTCACTTTTAATTGTTTCTTTAATAATTAGAATTTTATTTTTTTCTAGTTGAAAACTGTCTTTAAAAACAGTTTGCTTTTCTAGCATAGATAATGCTTCGTCTAATTGGTTATTACTCTTATAACACCGGTATAATAACCCATACAAATCTGCCTTAATTTCATTGCTAGTCTCTAACTTAATTAGCTTTAAAGTCTCTTCGGCCAGATTTTTTGCTACTCTAGGTTTTGATTCTAACAGTAAATAAGATTTTAAAATTTGCGTCTCAACAATTTTTGAATTATTCCCTAACTCATAGTTAATAGACAAAGCGGTATTTGTATACTCTAGAGCCAGTTCTTTTTTTAGTAATTTGTTGTGTAATTTGGCTTGCAGCATGTAACATCTAGATAAAGCAGATTTATTAGTTGTGTTTTTAAATTCGCTGATCGCATTCTTTGAATATTCAAAGGCCTGATTGTATTGTTTTTTTTTATAATATATTTCTGCCTTTTTAAAAAATATCTGTCCAATTTGATTATCTCTAACAATTTTTTTTGCTACACAAATAGTGAGAGATTCATCATAATACTCTGCGGCTAAATCGAGTTCGTCTAAACTACTGTATATAGATCCAATTTGCATGAGTATCCTAGCCTCAGAAGTTTTTAATTTTAGATCTCTTACTATTTTTAAAGACGCATTAAAAGAATTAAATGCTTTTAAGTATTTTTTTTGTTCAATATATATACTTCCAATATTTGATTGTATGACTGCAAGATTCTTTGGCTCGTTACTTCTTTCCCATAAATTAATTGACTGCTCAAGTACTTCGATAGAGGTAGTTAAATTTCCTTTTATGTAATATGCATAAGATCTTTCATTCAATGCACTAGCCATCTCTCTTACTGACCCTTTTTCTTGACCAAGTTGGTAGTGATACTCTGTCAAAAGAATAACTTCCTCTGGTTTGCTATAAGTGTTTTTTAAGTAATACTCTTTTAAAGCTTTAAATCTTAAAGAATCTGACTTTTTTTGATTGACCCAGATGTTTTTTAAAGAGTCTTTTTTTATTTGTGATGCTACAGACAAGCTACAGGTTAGCGAGCTAATAAGTATTAGTAAAATTTTAGATTTTTTAAGAAATGTTTTTTTTAATTTCATGTATTTAATAACCAGATTTAGCTTTGATGAAAATTGGGTTAATCAACAGATCCAAACCTAAAGTTTGCTAAAAAATAAGTATTTTACTCGCAATCAGAACTTAACCTCCAAAGTTTATTGCCATTTGAAAAAAGTAATTTACCACCATCACACTCAAAAGTAACTCCCAATGAGGTTTCTTCCCATATCAAAGTGTCTCCATCAAATGTGTAAGTTTCGCTTCCTGGAATTCTATCTGTACTATCTAATGCATTAAAATCTACATTATTGGTTGCATAACTAGTGAACACTGTTCCATCTACAAACTCATACATTGTATTTGCGTCTGCTCTATTATCACTATAAGACCATAACCATTTGCCTTCTACATCATAAATTGGTGCTGGTAGTGGAGTTTCTTCTTTTTCACAACTTATAAATGTTGCTACTGCTAGTAGTATAAATATTATATTTTTCATTTTTTCTATTTTTATTTACAAAACTCCAATAAATATACTGAATGAAATCACGTTTAGAGGTGAAAAAAGAAATTTACCTAATTCTATTATCTAAAAATAATTGTAATTAAAACACAATGTAAATTCAATATTTAAAATAATTATCTTTAAAAAATGATCTTTTTTCTTAAAACTACCTAATGAAAATGAAAGGTAATTTTTTAGCTGCAATAATTTTCTTATTTTTTATTTCCTGCGAAAAGGTGATTCCAATTGATGCCAATTTCTTAAAATCGAAATTAGTAATCAATTCTATTTTTTTTAAAGATTCCTCTTGCACAGTACATATAAGCTCTAGTACCAGTATTCTGGACAAGATAACTTTTGAAAATATTGAAGATGCTGATCTTTCTGTAAAAGATACCAACGGAAATTTAATTGAAAATCTACAATATTTAAGTAATGGTTTTTATAAGGGCAGTGAAAAATTACAAGCAGATAATCAGTATTATTTAAATGCAGTTCATAAAAACTTTAATAATGTATTAGCAACCACTAGCATCCCAAAAAATATAAGTATTCATCATATTGACACCTTGTCTTACCTTAAAAACGGTAAAGAAAGAATTAAAATATCTGTATCATTTGTTGATGATGGGAATATTAATAACTATTATAAGTTGGGAGTTAAAATGGGGAAATATGTTGTGGATACCCTTTCCCAAAACGGAAACACAATTATAGACAGTGCCATAATATATAAATGGGTTAAAATTTATAGAGATCATGAGGTTCTGGAAAGAACAATAACAAATAAAGAAGTGATTTTTAACGATAATACTTTCAACGGAACCACTTTTTCAGTTAACTTCTCTATTAAAAACTTTATAAGAGATTCTAGTATAAATCTTTCTTTTTTAAAGCTGTATTTTTACAACATAGATAATTCACTTTATAATTACGAGAAATCAATAAAACAATACTTCGATAATTATGATATCCCTTTTACGCAACCCGTTCAAGTATTCTCTAATATCGAAAACGGTTTTGGTGTATTAGGTAGTGCAAACGTTAACACTATTAAATTATATTAACTAATAAATTATTAAATATTTATTTATTCAAACGTGAATTCTAAGTGTAATTTATAATTTCTTAGATGCTTTGCGTGCTGTTCTTTTCCTATTGTTAGAAGCATCAACATGGGGTTCTGCGTCAATAGCTTTTCTTTTTTTTGTTTCTTTTTTCTCTACTGTAGTATAACTTGATTTCTTTAAAGATTTCTTTTGCTTTTTCTTCTTCTTTTGCTTTTTATTCAATAACCCTTTTTCAGTGTAAGAGGTTTTTTCGTGAGGTTCGGCTTTTGTAGTTTTTATTTTTTTATTTTGCCCATAGTAAGATAGACTTATTAATGAAAGAAAAAGAATGAAAATATAGTGTTTCATATTATAGTTTTATAATCTTAAGATTAATAAAAATAATGAAAATTATTTAATTCTATTTTCAATAATCTTTAGATGTTTGTTTTTTAAGGAAGTTCTATTTTTAATTGAAAAATCCGTGAAATATGTGTGTTTTTTAAGAAAATCTATTTGAATTTTGTCCCACTGCGATTTATTTTGTACGTACTTATATCCTTTTAATTCTTTATAAAAGTCATCTGAAATTTTTAAAAAATCTTCTCTACCCAAATAATCTAAATCTGCATCGCAGATTACCTTTTCTAAGATGTTTTTAGGTTTTTGAGGTACTTTCGTAGATAATATTAATTTCGATATTATCTTTATTTGTAAATCGGTGTAGCCGTATTTAGGCAATATGTTTTTGGCATAATTTACACCTATAGACTCGTTGTCTTCATACTGATCTATATATCCCATATCATGAAATAAAACAGCTGTTTTTAATATGAAAAATTCCTCAGGCGTTACCTTTTCATGATAACAAATTTCTACAGCAGCCGCTAAAACATACTCTGTGTGGTTTCGTCCGTGATAATGAAGATTAGATGATAACTTTTCATCTAAAAAATTGGTAACAAAACTCTTTAATACAAAATAATTTAAAGACGATTTAGAATAAAAATCTAAGATTTCCATTAACCAATTATTTGCAAACTTATCATCTGAATTTTTGTACATATATTTTAAAGAATTAACAAAAAACATGTTAATCTTTCCTGTGTTTTTGGTTGCTACTTTTCCTCTGTCCGAACAGTTAAAAAATATTTTTACTTGTTGATAAGTAGCTTCGGAAATATTGACCTTCCAAGGCTCACAATTAGCTTGCATTCTTTCAGCAATATTTACAGTACTACCAAAAATATCGTATGCTATTCTCTTAACTCCTAAAAGACCTGTAATTACTTCTCCAGTATGAATTCCAATTCTTACCGACCAATACTCATTATCTTTAGCAATGGCTTGTTGTTTGTAATTTTCCATTAAAGTTTGTATCTCTAAAGCTGCTAAAACACATTTAATCGCATTAGTTTTAGTATCTAACCCTAAGCCTCCAGTTGCCAGATAAGCGTCTCCTATTGTCTTAATTTTTTCTAAGTGATATTTTTCAATAATTTCATCAAAATCAGTGAATAAATTATTAAGCTTATTAACTAAATATTCTGGTTTGTAGTTTTCAGCTATGTGGCTAAATCCAACAATGTCAATAAACATAACCGAAGAGTTGACAAATTTTTTAATACTAACCTTTCCTTCTTGTTTTAGTTCTTTTACAACATGGTCAGGTAAAACATTTAGAAGCAGCTGATCAGATTTATCTTTCTCTAATTTAATACGCTTATTTTGATTTTCAATTTCTTCTTTTTGGGTGGAGATTAGTTTAGTTCTTTTTTCCACTAAAAAGGAAAGCTTTCTTTTACTAGATTTAATTTGTCTAATTCTGAATATATAATTAAGAATTAAAAAAAATAAGGTTCCTATTATTAAAAAAAGATAAGACTCTTTAAAGAAATTAATATTAAAAAAATGTAAGTAAGGTAAACTATAAAACCCCGATGCTAAAATCAGCATATTTAGTCAATTTCTACACCAAAAATAACGATGTCATCTACTTGTTCATAGGATCCCATCCACTCTTTAAGTCGATCTTCAAGTTTTCTCTTTTGCTCTTCCATAGATTCTTTAATGGATTCTACTAAAAGCTCCTTGAATTTTTTGTACATGAATTTCTTTCCCCTAGCACCACCAAATTGATCAGGATAACCATCAGAAAAAGCATAAATTTTATCTCCTTTTTTAAGATCTAATTCAAAGGTTTCATAATTCTGTTCTCCATCTGCAAAAGATCCAATTGCAAATTTATTAGTCTTAAAAACTTCCAATTCTCCGTCCCTTATTAAGTAAAGAGGGTTATTTGCCCCTGCAAACTTAAGTTTCATTTTTTTCAGATTTAATGAACACAACGTTATATCCATCCCGTCTCTTATGGAGTCATCATTACTTTTGTTTAAGGAATTATTAGAATGTTTATTTAATTCATCTAACATCAACCCGGGAGTTGGTAATTTATGAGCATTAAAGGCACTATCTAGACCATTTGCACCTACTAAACTCATGAAAGCTCCAGGAACTCCATGCCCTGTACAATCTACTGCTGCAAACATCATCTCATCTTTTTGCTTGCCTATCCAATAAAAGTCTCCAGAAACTATATCTTTTGGTTTAAAAAAGACAAAAGAAGATGGGAAATATTTTTTTATTACTTTTTCTGGTGGAAGTATAGAATCTTGCAGACGTTTTGCATATCTAATACTTGCTTGTACATCAGTAAAAAGCTCCTCAATTTCTCCTTTTTGTTGAACCACTTCCTCCGTTCTGGCTTTTACTTTTTGCTCCAGAATTCTTTCTGTTTCAGCTAGTTCGTCCTTCATCTTTAATAGTGCGTGCCCTAAAACATCGTCGTCACTTAAAGGTTGGTACTGATATTCAAAATTACTTTGACCTATTTCATGTGCAAAATCTGTGGTCTCTTTAAGACCGGTAACCAAATTATTCATAGCATCAGACATTTCACCAATTTCATCGTTAGTGGGTTGTAACTGAGATTTAGGAAAAACACCTCTGCCTAATCCTAGTAAAATGGCTTTTAGTCTTTGAACAGGTTTTGTAATACTAATTGTAGTAAATATCGCAATAGATATCGTTCCAATAACAATGATAATAGAGATGAGTAATATGTTATTTATTAAACTGGAAAATCGATTATTGGTTTCTATTTGTTGCTTATCTGCAATTTGTGTTCTTTTATGAGCCAATTCATTTATAGAGCTCAAAATATTTTCATAATTTAAATTGATTTCTTCAAAATTAGTTTGGGCTTCCATCACAAAAAATGCGTCTTGATAGCTATTAATATCTACTAGTACATTTCTAACCTGATTATTGTAGCTATCAATTAAAGAAGATACATCAGAAGATATTATTTTGTATTCTTCAATCCCCCCTGCTTTCTGCATCCAATTGGAAGATAATTTTTCAATCGTGTCTAAATCATTTTTAATGGTATTATCGAGCAAAACTTGGGCATCCAGTTTAAATTGCTCGTCAGGTCTAGACTCATCGATAACCCATTGTTGCATGTAAGTATGGGTTTTAGACAAATCATCTTTAAGCTGGTTGATTACAAATAAAGAAGGCTGATCAATATTTAAAAACTTATCATTAGACTTAATGGCCTCATTAACAACTGAAAACGTATAAAAGAAAACAATTAATAAGAGTATTACTACTACACTAAATCCTCCTCCTATTTTTTTGCCTACCGTAAATCTCAAAATAAATTTTTAATCTTCTTCTGGGCTTTTAGTTTCCAGATCCTTAAGAATATTCATGAATTCAACATGTTTTTCCATGTCATTTAAACTGTAGTATACTGCAGCTATTCCCTGAACTATTGATGTTTCTTCAGGTTTCATCTTATATACTTTCTCTAAGAATGGTAAAGATTTTGAAAAATAATTAACCGCTTTTTCTTGCATTAGAATAACCATTTCTAGGTCCGCGTCTATGTCTAATTCTTCAAGTATTATGTCAACTCCTAAATTATGATATAGAATTCCAAGATCATAATTTGGTGTGTATTGATTGGTATTAAGCGTGAGAGAATTATTAAAATATTTTATACAAGAATCCAATAAATTTTTTGAATTCTCTTTGTCATTTTCATAACGCATCTTGTACATTCTTCCCATTCCATTGAAAAAATCCACAGAAATATTAGTGAAATCATAATTGGGTTCAGCTATGCTTTTTAACTTTTTAAAAGAATTATAGAAAGACACCGCTTTTTCTTGATTTTTAAATTCCATTTTCTGTAGAATCATTAAAGCATCATTTATGTAAGATATCGAAAACGAGTTAATTGCTTGAAGATTTTTTTCTGTAAATTGTTGTTTATTATCATAGTTAATGGACTTTATAAAATAATCGCAGGCTAACCCCCTAGAATTTGAAGTAGATGCGCGACCATCAATTTCTTTGTAAATAGCATAATTAATAAAGCCACACAAATGTAAAAAATAAGCATCTTTAGATTTATCAGGGCACTGAGTTAAAACTGTGTCAATATAGCTGGAAGCGTTAGTATAGTTTTTGCTCTTGTACTTTTGAATTAACAACATTTGTTCAGGGCAATAAGACGACTGAGCAAAAATTGAAGTATAAAATACTACAAAGGCAAATAACGATATGATTTTATGTAAAGATTTCATATTGTTTGATATGCTAATTTAGTTAAAGTTTGCCCAATAGTGAAATCTTTTTTTTCAGCTTTCGATTTATTTATCTGAAATTTCAGTCTATTTTGAACATATACAAAGTTGATCATGGATCCAGTTTCAGCTAAACTCTTACCTTCTGTAACTAACAATGTTTTATCTTTCAGTTCTTTTTGAACCTTGGGAATAAACCCTTCTTCTTCCTTTGATATAAATAGTAAATGACAATCTGAAATTTCTGAAGCAGATTTATAAAAGTTAAATTTTATTTTTTGTTGGCCTAAAGATTTATCCTTGAAGGAAGTATTTAGAAAGTTGAATAAATCTTCACTTCCATAAATACCAATGGTAAAATCTCCAGTTGTATGTGCTGATGGCCAATAAACATTTTTAGCAAATTGGTAGATATACATGCTTTTCATCTTTGTTTTCAGAGCTTTGGCTGCAGAACCTGGGTCTTGTTGTGCTATTTGACTCAGGGGAATGATCAAAAATAGAGAGAAAAGAAATACTACAATATGTTTTTTGTTTTGCACCATATAAAGATACTACAAAAATAATAAGAAAACTTTACATCTTAAAATTAGAATCTAATTCTTCTGACGCTTAGAATATTCCTTCCTACTTTTTAATGCTTTTTTCTTAACTAAAGATTTGTTGTACTTATTTCTATCTGCAAGATTTCTTTGTTTTTTAGTAAAACTATCTTCCTCAATTCCTGTGGGTTTAAACTTTCTCTTACCTATTATTTTAAATGGATCATCATCGATGCCAATAATACCATTTCGATTTTTGGTATTAGTAAATGCATCATTTTTCTTCTTTATTAATCGATGGGTGTGCAATAAGCCACGATGATTTTTTTTCTTTATAAAAAGTTTCTTCCTTTTTTCGGAAAACGGATCTCTATACTGTGAAAAACAACTGTTTTTAAAAAAAATAAATATTATAAGTGCAAATATTATATAGTAAACACGCCTATACATATCTAATTTTACATCTCGTTCCCTTGAGGATTCTCTTTGCTTAAATCTCTATCGAAAAGGTAAAGTCCTGCTTTATCGTTTCCAATCATGTTTAGTCGATCAATAATTGACCTGGCTAAAGCTTCTTCCTCCAGCTGTTCGGCAACATACCATTGCATGAAATTATGAGTAGTAAAATCTTTTTCCGACAAGCATAGTCCAACAATATTATTAATGCTTTCAGTTACATTTAACTCGTGTTCCAACAACGACTCAAATACATGTGTAAGTGATTTAAATGTTTTTGGTGGTTGAATTAACGCGGGAATTAAGGCGTTGCCTCCTCTTTCATTAATGAATTTCACCAGTTTTAACATGTGCAACCTCTCTTCATCACTATGCTGGTACAAAAATGTTGACGAACCACTAAGGCCTTTAGTTTCTGTCCAAGAGGCCATAGATAAATAAAACTGAGAAGATGAAGCTTCCAGTTCTATTTGTTTATTCAATGCTTTTTCAATAATATCCTTTAACATAAAAAAATTTTTACAAATATACTTTTTTTGATTCATTTACAGTAAACTACGATCTTTCAGAATTGTAATTTATATTAAATATAAATACCTAAAATTTAGAATATGTTTTGTAAATTCTTAAAATATAAGTCCCAATAAGGAAAGAAATTTATAAATTCGAAAAATATGGTAGAAAAAAAACCAATATTTAAGTACACTTTTTGGACATTTTTTCTATTAATTACTATTTCTAACAGTTTTTCTCAGACAACTATTAAGGGTAAAATATTCGACTCACAAACTAATGAAGATTTAATTGGTGCTACCATAAAAATAGTCAACTCTGGCTTTGGCTGTGTCACAGACTTTAATGGAGAGTTTATTTTAAAAACTAATTTGAAATTACCACTTAGTCTGGAGGTGTCATATATTGGTTATGAAGCGAAATCAGTCAATTTAAATGAAAATGAATACTTGAAAGTTTATCTTAAAAGTAAAGATTTACAGTTAAAGGCTGTAGAAGTGCTAGGAGGAATTAGCAAAAAACTAAAAGAATCTCCACTAAGCATAGAATCAATGGATATCAACGATATAAAACAAACTTCTGCTACCAATTTTTATGAAGGTTTGAGTCACATGAAAGGAGTTGATATGACTTCTGCAAGTCTTGGTTTCAGAGTCATTAATACTAGAGGTTTTAATAGTACATCACCAGTCAGGTCGCTTCAAATAATAGACGGGGTGGACAACGCATCACCAGGATTAAATTTTGCACTTGGAAATTTCCTTGGTGCCTCTGAGCTAGACTTAATGAAAGTTGAAATAGTTTCTGGAGCGAGCTCCGCTTTTTATGGCCCTAATGCTTTTAACGGAGTTATAAGTATGGAAACAAAAAATCCTTTTTTATTTCCTGGATTTTCAGCAAGTGTTAAAATGGGGGAACGGTTTTTAAATGAATACGCTGTTAGATATGCCAAAGTGATTAAAGAGAGATTTGCTTACAAACTAAATATAGCTTACATGAATGCCGATGACTGGGTAGCTGATAACACATCATCTGTTGCTGATCTTGAGACTGACGAAACCAATCCAGGTGGATATGATGCTGTAAATCGATATGGTGACGAAAATTTAAATTCACATTTGAACCAAATGCTAAATAGTCCTATAACAGGTGAATTTGATTCAACTACTGGAATAGCTTATCCTGGTTTGGCAAGATGGCACAGAAAAGGATATTGGGAACAAGACTTGGTAGATTATAAAACAGAGAATCTTAAAACAAGTTTAGGTCTGTATTATAAGTTTGAAAATGATATAATGCTATCTAGTTCTAGTAATTTTTCAACTGGAACTACTGTATACCAAGGAGATAATAGATTTAGCTTGAAAGATATTAAATTTTTCCAAAATAAAATAGAGCTTAAAAAAGACAATGACTTTTTTATTCGAGTTTACGCTACTCACGAAGATGCAGGTAATAGTTATGACGCTGTACTTACAGCCTATCAAATGCAAATGGCCACCAATCCCTATGGAGAAAGAGTTAATGTAGCAATTCCCGGTACTGGATACCATGATGTTTACAAAGAATATTGGAGAGATAATATTACAGACAGAGTAATCAGTTTGTCCCCGGATGCTTGGATTTTTGGCGTTGGTAATCCAATATCATTAAGTAATGTTTGGGACGCAATTGGTAATATTCCAGGAGATTCTTTGATGGCATGGCACCAAGAAACAGCAAACCACGCAAACGGAGCTCACCCAAACATTGGAATGGAAGCATTTTATGAGCCAGGAACAGAACGTTTTGATTCCTTATTTAACAAAACTATTTCAGCTGCCTCTGTTCTTGATGGGGGTTCAAAAATCGTAGATAAGTCGGCCTTGTATCATGGTCATGGTGAAAAAATATTTGATGGCGAATTCGCAAAATTTACAATTGGAAGTAATTTTAGAATATACACTCCAAGTTCTAACGGTTCATTATTTAGTGATACAGCTACTAACCACAGCGGAATATTAAACAATGGCGAAGATACATTAGATATGATTAAAATTATTAATAAAGAAGTTGGGGGTTATGTGGGGCTTGAAAAAAGTTTTTTAAGCGATCAACTTATTATTAAAGCCTCTGTTAGGCTCGATAAAAACCAAAACTTTGACCTTATTCCTACTCAAGCTATTTCAGCCATTTATAACATTAATGAAAAACATACTGTAAGATCTACTTTCACTTCTGCTATCAGAAATCCAACCCTCTTGAACCAATACCAATATTACAATGTTGGAAGAGCTATTTTAGCTGGTAATATTAATGGGTATAAAGATCTTTGCACCCCCGAATCCGTAGGGGATAAATTATCTTTTACTGGAGAATTGGTCTTCTTTGATCTTGACCCTATTAAACCTGAAGAAGTTAAATGTTTAGAATTTGGATATCGAGGTGTTTTTAATAACAAGTTATATTTTGACGCCAATTATTATTATAATTGGTACACTAATTTTATAGGATTTATTAATGGAGTAGATGTATATGTAGTGCCGCCACCTGTATTGTTAGGTACCCCACCTTTGTATATTAATGATGTTTTTAGAATTGCTACAAACTCCAGTCAAATAATTACTACACAAGGATTTTCAATTGGACTAAACTATTACTTGAATAACCAATATTCGTTAAATGGGAATTACTCTTGGAATAAATTAAATAAAGAAAATGACGATCCTATTATACCTGCTTACAACACCCCAGAGCATAAATTTAATTTAGGGTTTTCTGGTAAAGAAATTGACTTTAAAATATTGGACAATACTATTCTAAAAAAACTTTCTTTTAATCTAAATTACAAATGGATTCAAGGATTTAATTATGAAGGATCTCCTCAATTCACTGGCTATGTTCCTAGCTATGGTTTATTAGATTTTCAATTAACTAAAAATTTACAAAAACAAAACCTTTCTATAAAATTAGGGGCTTCTAATATCCTTAATAATAAGGCACTTCAAGTATACGGTGGTCCCTTTGTCGGAAGGATGATGTATTTGTCTTTACTATTTGATTTAAAAGATTAAGAATCTTTTTAGATATGTAAAAATTTACCTGTTATTTAATTTTTATGTAAATTGTCCTAAATTATATACAAAATTAACCCTATGAAAAAAATTACTTTTAGTTTTCTATTTATTTTGACTTTTATTTGTTCTTCTGTTTCTTTTGGACAAACAAGATATTTAGACCCTGTGTTTTCCTCTGTAGACACTACCAATAGAATAGTATACGCTGTTAATCAATCTGTTTTACTAGGAGAAGCTTTACCAGTAGCTACTGGGGCTACTGTTCCAATTGGAATAGATTCTATAACAGATCCAAATAATCCTACTCCAATTTTCTTTACAATGCCATCTTTGGAGTTAGATGTTTTTCAACCTTCTGGTGATACTGAAGCAGAAAGACCGTTAATTATCTATCTACATACAGGTACATTTGCCCCAATAATTCGAAATGGAGCAGCGACTGGAAATAGATCTATTGACTATGCTACTCAAGTATTTTGTAATCAATATGCTGCTAGAGGATATGTGGTTGCTAACACTGACTACCGTTTAGGATGGAACCCTGCATTACCTACGGAAGCGGAAAGAGCATCTAGTTTGATGAAAGCTGCTTACAGAGGAATTCAAGATGTTAAGGCTGCTATTAGATTCTTTCGAATGGATTATGAAAATGGTAATACCTACGGAATTGACACTTCAAGAATAATTATTTGTGGACAAGGTACAGGTGGCTGGATTGCTACTTGTTTAAACTCTGTTGATAAATTATCTGAAATTCAATTACCTAAATTTCTAGATCCAGTTACTGCTCTTCCACTTATCGACACAGCTGTTATGGGTGACTGGTTTGGTTATGGTGGAAATCCAGCATATAATACTCCAAGTAATGTTGGATATTCTAGTGAACACGACATGATTTTAAATATGGGTGGAGCAATAGGAGATCTTTCTTGGTTAGAAGCTGGTGATAAACCAATTGCAGCAGTACACGGAAACCTAGATGCCGTAGCAAGATTTACAACTGGAAACCTTTCTGTGTCTGGAATAAACATAGTATCATCTATAAGTGGATCTCATGACGTAGTTTCTAAAGCTGATATGTTAGGCAACAACAGTGCTATTCCAAATCTTTTTGATCCCTATACTTTGGCTGCTAAGGCTGCTTCTAACAGTATTGTTGGGTCTTTAGATTTTAGTGGAGAGACTGTTGGTCCATCTGTAGATAACCTGTTTCCATTTGTAACTGGAAATCCTGGAGAAGGTTCTCCATGGGATTATTTTGATTCTGCCATGTGCATTGGGTTAGCTCAACTTCAAGGACTTCCTGCTAGCGCTGGTACAGATGCTTACATGAGCAGCCTTGCAACAAATCCTAATGTGAGTATGGCAAAAGCTAATGCTTATATAGATTCAACTCTTGGATTCTTTTGTCCAAGAATTGTCAATACATTAATGTTGCCTGGTAATTCAGTTGGTGTTGAAAAGAAAAATGTTTCGGTAAATGTTTACCCAAATCCAACAACTGATTATGTTTCTTTTAATTCTTCTTCAAATATTCAGTCTATTACAATATTTGATAATAATGGGAAATTAATAAATTCATTCAACCCAAATAGATTTACTTTCACCGTCAATGTAAGTAATTTTGCAAAAGGTATTTACCATGCAGAAATTTCTAATGGTAACGTTATTAGAAATGAAAAATTTATCGTTGAGTAAATAATAAATATTCTATTTTTAAAAGCCCCTTTATGGGGCTTTTTTTTTAACCTATATTATGAATTGTAATTAATTATGTAGCTATAATTAATATATATTTGTCCCCTTAAATTATATACTTCTTACATGGAATTAGTTATTCAAATTACCCAATTTATAATGAGTTTATCATTTCTTATTATTCTTCACGAACTGGGGCATTTTATACCTGCAAAAATATTTAAAACTAAAGTAGAGAAGTTCTACTTATTTTTTGATTGGCCTTTTTCATTAATTAAGAAGAAAATTGGAGAGACTGAATATGGAATTGGTCTATTACCACTGGGGGGATATGTTAAAATTTCAGGGATGATTGATGAGAGTATGGATAAAGACCAACTTAAAGAAGAGCCAAAAGAATGGGAATTTAGATCTAAGCCTACTTGGCAAAGGCTAATTATTATGATAGGTGGAGTTACAGTCAATTTAATTTTAGGATTTCTCATCTATATTATGCTGCTATTTGTTTGGGGAGATGCATACATATCAAACGATAAAATTCAAAACGGTGCACATCTCAGTAGTCCAGTTTATGAAAAATATGGATTTCAAGAGGGAGATTTGATTGTAGAAGTCGGTTCAACTAAAATCGTAGAATTTGGGAGTGCAGAAAAATTAATTTTGATTGATGGTGAAAGAAATATTAAAATTAAAAGAGAAAATAAAACAATACCACTCACCCTTTCAGATGATATAATCAATGAGTTACTAAAAAACAAAGGCCAGGGTATATTTTCAAACTACAGGTCCTACAATGTAATAGACTCTATTTTACCGGGATCTAATGCAGATCTATCTGGTCTTTTAAAAGGGGATAGTATCGTGGAAATAAATAAAATTAGCACTCCATTTTATCAAGACTTTCGAAAAGAAATTCAAAAATCAGATTCCAATGACATGGAGATTTCTTTTTTTAGGGAAGGTGAACTAAATACAATAACCGTTAAAACCAATGAAAAAGGAGAGTTGGGTTACTTAAGAATTATCAACGAATTAGTACCCATACAATATACATTTATAGAGGCTATTCCTGCTGGAATTGACAAAGGATTAAATACATTAACAAGCTATGTTAAATCTCTTTCATTAATTTTCAATAAAGAAGGTGCTAAACAAATAGGAGGTTTTGCTTCAATAGGCGGTTTATTTTCAACTTCATGGAATTGGTATATCTTCTGGTCCATGACTGCTCTTTTATCTATAATATTGGCTTTTATGAATATTTTACCTATTCCTGCTTTAGATGGAGGTCATGTTATATTTTTAATATATGAAATGATTTCAGGAAAACCACCAAGTGATCGTTTTCTAACAACCGCTCAAGTAGTGGGAATGACAATACTATTTTCTTTGTTAATCTATGCAAACGGAATGGATATCTTTAGATGGATAACAGGTTAATAATCACTTGTAAACATTTTCTTGGGAATAATATTTGACTTATATAAGTAGAGATCTATTTGATAGAACCTACTTTTGCTAACAGTTATGATAAATAAAATTTACTGTTTAATAATATTCCTACTTATTAATATGGTTTGTTCATCCCAAGATATTCCCTCTTATGATGAATTTGAGGTTTATACTCAAAATAAAGACAATAAAATTTTAATAATTCCATTTGAAAACAAAATGTATGCCTCAGCTATTGATAATGAAATAGCAGAATTTAATAGCTTAAAGTATACTGAGATTAAAGAAATCATTAAAAAAGGAATATCCTCTCAAATTCTTTTAACTATTAGCAATAAAACTCCAGCAATATCGATGATTCATCATAAAGATTCAGTATCTGATGTACTCAACTACATATACAATAGTATTGGACTCAAATATGAAAAAGTAAGAACAAAAGATACTACTACTATTGAAAAATCTAAAAGTGAATTAATAAAGGATAAACTAAACAAGTTTGTAAATCAAACAAAGAATCATCACGAGAAAGCAAAATATGAAAGATCTAAGATAAAAAATGGAGAAATTTACAGCTCTAATTATACAGCCGAAAGATTTATGAACGTGATAATTCAAAACCCTTACTTATTAGATGAATTAAAAAATAAGTATAAAACCAATTATTATATATTTATTAACGAATTTCACATTGGCAGAGCCTATTCTAGTCAAGAAAATATTTACATTAAAAATAGGGAATTAAGCACGCACTATACAGTTTTCAACCAAAGAGGGAGAGAGGTTGATGCCGGTGTTATTAAAGTAGAAATGCCCGGCGATTTATTAGAATTGAAAAAGATTGAAAAAGAATATTTATCTACCATTGCTTTGGAACTGTGCTCGTTTATGCCCAATTCAAAAATTGAAAAGTCTACTTTAGAAAAAGAAAAAGAAGATGATAAAAATTCCAAAAAACAAAGAAAAATTATTCATGGAGTACTAGAAGAATAATTTATCTACCAGAAATGGTCACCTTTTTCACTATTTTTTCATTATCAATTTCTAAAACTAAATTATAAACCCCTTTTGAAAGGTTTGGAAGAATCACGAACACTCTTTCTGCTGTTGCAGAAAAAACTTGTTCGTAAACTTGTTGCCCTAGAATATTAAAAACTTTATAAGAACCTTGTGAGTCTTTTGGAACCAGAAGATTAAATACTCCTTGATTAGGGTTGGGATATATAATTATTTCCGAAAGGTCGTCAATTTCGCAATCGTCTGTTATAATTTTAACTTCTGATCTTTCACTTTCACAAGGAGCATCACAAACACTCCAATTGAAGAAGTAATAATATTGTTGAATAGTGGAATTAATAGCAGAAATAACAGACTTATTAATAGATATCATATTAGGAATTAAATAAGGGAAATTAGCTCCAGAATTCGCTCTAAATAAATCAACCGTTGAATTTGGTGACATCCCTATTTTGTAATTACTTCCTGGAAATAAAATTGCATTTAATTCTAAAGTTTGTACCCCAGTATTAATATTTGAAAATGTTTTTTCAAATACAATATTGTTAATGCTGTCTAAAATAATTATCGTCCTTTCATCATTACCGTTTGCCTTAATATCTACCGACTGAAGTTGTATTTTTTGAAATACATCGAAAAGTAAGTAGGAATAATTAGACGAAAATACTCCGTTACTAGGGAAATATGTAAGACCGGTTTGGTAACACGAAGTATCGAAAGGTTCTGAGACGAAAAAAGAAGTATCCCTAAAAATATTACCTGTTGTTAAGCTGGGACCATAATTTATTTTTTGGAGATCACTTTCTTCTCTGTACCAGTTTAAATCCGAACCATTGGAGCTATGGATAACTACTGAATCACCGACACAACTATAAATACTATCTAAAATAGGCGCTTCGCTAAGAGTTACAGAAAAAGCATTTTGTACAGTTTTAGTATTTACTCCATATTCATTTCCAACAGTTAAAGTAGTATTGTAACTTCCAGATTGATTAAAATAATAATTGGCAGAGCTAGTAGTATCGTCTATTACACCGTCACCGTTAAAATCCCATGCCCACGAATTTGGGAATCCTAAAGTAGCATCAGAAAATTGAACTTCTCCAGAGCAACTGTCTTGATACCTAACTAAAAAATTAGCTGTTGGAGGGGATAAGCACAAGAGCGCTCTGTAAGCGTTTATTCTCCCTGCGCCTAGTAATCCAGCGTAAGATGGATTGATTGCATCAATATCGTCACAGCCATTTTTCATACAACTAATTAATTGCGAATTGGTTGCATTTGGAGAAAAAGATTTCATTAAACCTAAAAGACCTGCAACCATTGGTGCAGACATTGAAGTACCTGTTTTGGTATCGTATCCACTGTAGGGAATCGTACTTAAAATCGAACTTCCCGGAGCCGCTACATCAATTCTAGTCCCGTAATTTGAAGACCCTGCTTTTGCGTCAGTAGTCGTTGTATTTGCAACACAAATTACTCCGTTATAACAAGCAGGATATTTTGGATTATTTGCTAAATTCGACCCATTATTCCCTGATGCAGCAACAATTATAGACCCGCTATTAATCCCAAGTTCTATAATGTTATAATTGGTTTGAGAATAAGAACCACTTGACCATGAACAACTTATAACATCTGCTCCTGAGACAATCGAATAGTATACTCCAGCCCATGTCTGATTTACTAACCCGTTATTATCTCCTGTTTTAACGGCCATTAAAGAAACGCCAAATCCAACAGAAGAAATTCCTTTGTTATTATCTGTATGAGCACCAGCTATACCAGCGCAATGTGTTCCATGAGCCCATGCGGCTGAATTACCAAGTGGACTGGGGTCGTTATCGTTTGAGTAAGTATCCCAACCATTTATATCATCTATGTATCCATTGTTATCATCATCAATACCGTTATTTGGAATTTCATTAGGATTTACCCAAATTATATCTTTTAAATCAGGATGATTTATAGTGATCGCATCGTCGACTATGGATACTACCACGTCACTACTACCTGTTCCTAAATCCCAAGCTAAGTTTGCTTGAATTTTATTTAAATGCCAGCAGTTGCTATAACTAGGATCGTTGGGAATATAGTCCTCAAAGTCTTTATATACGGGCTCAGTATATTCAAGTTCAGAAAAATCAGCCATAGATTTAATTAATTTCTTTAAATCGTGATTTTGATTGGTAAACGTTACTAAAAATGTTAGATATAGATTTAGGGCCTCTTTCTTTTTACCAAAAGGTTGTCTAATGTTGACAACCCCAACAGAATCTAAAAAACTACTAAAGGGAAAAATAGCTACTGCAATGTTTTCAGGATGCTCTTCGATGGCTTTCCAAGAATTTGATGAAACACTACTAAGAGAATTTAATTTAAAATATAACTGGTTATCAAAAACAGAATCTCTGGTCTGGGAAATAGCAGTAGAAACCGTTATTACAAGTAAAGAAGCAATAAAGAGTTTAATATTTTTCATAGCGTATTTCTTGAAATATTTCACCAATGGGATTCCCAGTGCAAGCATTGGGAAAAGCAGTTTTTAAAAATATTGATAAAGTTGGCGCAATATCTATTATTTTAATCTTGCTGTAAATTTGTTTAGGCTTAATATTAAAACCGTAAAAAATTAAGGGAACGTGAGAATCGTAATTAAAATGAGTCCCATGAGTAGTCCCTGTTTTAGAAGACCATTCTATAAACCCCGGCTTAAGGGTAATGAATATGTCTCCAGATCTTCTCGGGTATATTCCATTTATTAGTCGCTGCACTTTCTGTGATGATAAACCATTAGCAATACTGGTTTTAGAATATACTTCATCTACAGAATTTAAATTACTCAGCCACTTTTTTGCTTCAAGAAAAACATCTGTTTCAGAAATTTTCAAAGAATCAATTTTTTTGAAATCTATATAAAATTGCATATTGGAATATCTTGCTAAGATGCTTGGTATACCAAAAACTAATTCCAGTTTCTTATTTAATTCTGGGAAAATTTCCCTTGAAATAAAATTTCCACCTTTTAATCCTCTTCTTTCTATTTCAATTGGAGAGGTACCAGCACCATGGTCAGATGTTAATGAAATTAAGTAATTGTTTTTACCACAATGTTCTTCTAAAAACTTCAATAATTTCGATAGATTGTTATCTAGATTTAAGTACATACTTTTGAGTTCCTCTGCATCTGGTCCAAACTTATGACCTACATAATCTGTTGATGAGAAACTAATAATTAAAAAATCTGAATGCGTATCTGTTCCTAAATTTTCATTAATTATAAGCTCTTTTGAAAAGTCTAAAGTATAATTATTTCCTTCTGGAGTAGCTTTTAAAGATGACGGTCCCATTTCTTCAAAATCCTCTTTTAAATCGTAATTGAAGGAAGCTCCCTTCCAAAAGTGATTCATGTAAGATTTAACAGTATATTTTTCATGAAATTTTTCAATCCATTTAGGAATATTCTCTCTGTAATGAGAACTAGTAATCCATTTAGAATTACTATTTAGCCAATAAGCTCCATCAGCTAAAAATCCAGCTGATAGAATTGCACCTCTGTCTTTTATAGATACTCCAAATACTTTAGAAAGTGAGTCTTTAAGTTTTAGTTGATCTCCAATAGTGTTACACAACAATAAATTAGGAGACATTTTTCCATTTCCTGGATTGGATTTCTCGTGCGGCTTTTTGCAAAGGCATATCGTTCTATATTTGCCGTCTCCAGAGCAATAAACAGCAGAAAAATCATCTTTGTCATACCAGTTATTGCCAATTATGCCATGAACTGATGGGGTGGTACCGGTAAATATACTAGCATGACCAGGGCCTGTATAGGTAGGAATGTAATTGTAATGAGTATTCCTGCAAAAAACTCCTTGTTTGACTAATTTTTTTAACCCATTTTCAGAGTATTCATCCCAAAACCTATCCACATACTCATAACGCATTTGGTCCACAACAATAGAAACTACTAATTTTGGTGTAGTTTGTGAATTACTTAAAAACGGTAATAAGATGAAAAAATATTTAAAAATTTCTTTCATTTAAGAGTAAAGTTAGTAATTAACTTTTCAATAATTCAATTATCAATTTTGAATTCTAAAATGAGAGAAATTATCGAGCTTGAAGACAAAATAAAAAGAAAAATTATTTATTTGCTCTTTTTCTTTCGTTCTCTTTTAATAGAATTTTTCTAAGCCTGATTTTTGTTGGAGTAACCTCCACATATTCATCGGCTTGTATGTACTCAAGTGCCTCTTCTAGAGAAAACTGTATGGCTGGTGCAATTTTAACCTTGTCGTCTGCACCAGAAGAACGCATATTAGTTAATTTTTTAGTCTTTGTGATATTCACTACTAAATCATTTGCCCTAGAGTTTTCACCTATAACTTGACCTTCATAAATATCTTCGTTTGGATCAACAAAAAACTTGCCTCTTTCTTGTAAATTATTTAAACTAAATGGAATTGATTTTCCCTTTTCCATAGATATTAATGAACCGTTATTTCTTTGTGGAATATCTCCCTTGTAAGCCATGAAATCTATAAACCTATGTGACATAATTGCCTCACCAGCCGTAGCGGTTAACAAGTAGTTTCTTAGCCCTATTATTCCTCTTGAAGGGATGTTAAACTGTAACAACATTCTATTTCCCTTTGGCTCCATACTCAGCATCTCTCCTTTTCTGATAGCAACTACTTCAATAGCTTTCCCAGAATGTATTTCAGGAATATCAATTGTTAATTCTTCTATTGGTTCACATTTTACACCGTCAATATCTTTAATTATTACCTGTGGCTGTCCAACTTGTAATTCATAACCTTCTCGTCGCATCGTCTCAATTAGAACTGACAAGTGCAGTACTCCTCGACCAAAAACACTAAACGAATCTGCAGAATTTGTTTCTTCTACTTTAAGGGCAAGATTTCTTTCCAACTCCTTTTCCAAACGATCTTTGATATGTCTAGAAGTGACAAATTTACCCTCCTGACCAAAAAATGGAGAATCATTAATGGTGAACAACATAGACATGGTAGGCTCGTCAATTTTAATAGTTGGTAATGGTTCTGGTGCATCAATATCTGCAACAGTATCTCCAATTTCAAAACCTTCTAGTCCAACAATAGCACACAAATCACCTGCCTTCACTTCTTCTACCTTTGATTTGCCTAACCCTTCAAATAAGTAAAGTTCTTTAATTCTACATTTCTTAATATCACCGCCACTCTTAACTAAAGAAATTTGCTGATTTTGTTTAAGCCCTCCTCTTTGAAGTCTTCCAATAGCTATTCTTCCAATAAAAGTTGAATAGTCAAGAGAGGTAATGAGTAATTGTGTATTTCCAGCCTCAATTTTGGGTGAAGGTATATGTTCAATAACAGCATCTAATAAAGGAAAAATATTGTCGTTTATTATCTTGTAATCGTCGTTCATCCAACCCTGCTTTGCAGAACCATAAATGGTTGGAAAGTCTAATTGATCTTCCGACGCATCTAAATTGAACATCAAGTCAAAAACTTTTTCTTGAACTTCATCTGGTCGACAATTTTCTTTATCTACTTTATTTATAACAACCATTGGTTTTAGACCTAGTTCAATTGCTTTTTGTAAAACAAACCGAGTTTGTGGCATCGGACCTTCAAAAGCATCTACTAGCAGCAATACTCCGTCTGCCATATTTAAAACCCTTTCCACTTCCCCACCAAAGTCTGCGTGACCAGGAGTATCTATAATATTAATTTTATATTCTTTATATTGAACAGAAACATTCTTAGAAAGGATAGTAATTCCTCGCTCCTTTTCAAGATCATTATTATCGAGAATTAATTCTTTTTTTTCTTTTCTATTATCTATAGCATTACAAGCGTAGATCATTTTGTCTACTAGTGTTGTCTTTCCATGATCAACATGGGCAATTATGGCGATGTTTCTAATCTTCATGACTTCAAATAAGTTGCAAATGTATCATTCTTATTGAATCAATAATTATATTTATTTTTCTTATAAATGATTAGTAGTGATAAAATCAAAAAAATATATTTTATATTTAGCCAATTAATTTATAAAAATATCCATGAAAATTTTAAAACTCACCACTTTACTAATTATTATTATTTCAGTTTTTTCTTGTAGCAAATATGAAGAGGGACCTAAATTTACTTTAGTTGGAAAAACAACTAGGCTCTGCCAAAAATGGAGACCCATTCAATATGTAGATGGTAACTCAGGTGAAATTTTTGATATTGATAGTGATGGAAGTTTTATAGAATTCTTAAAGGACGGCTCATTACAATTTAAAGATGTAGAAAATTTTTCACAAGCTGGAATCGATGTTGCTGGTGGTCAATGGGATTTTTCGGAAGATAAAACTCAAGTTACTTTTAATTATGTAGTATCAAGTGTAAGTTTAGATGTAACCCAAAGCTGTACAATAACAAAATTAAAAATTAACAGTCTTGCGCTTGTTTTAAATAGTAATTGGGTAGGCTACAACAGCGGAGATAAAATATATTACGAGTACTATTAATCTAAAGATTCAAACTCTTTAATGAGAACAGAATAAGTATTCTTCTTGGTGTATTTGGCTTTAAGCCATGCAAAAAACATAATTAATCTAGGGTCTCTAAATACTTTTTCTTTTTTAAAGTCAAATACTTTTTCTACTTCCTTTAACTGACTTACGTCCGTATTCTCTGGTTCGTTAATGTACTTTTCGAGCGCCGCAATGTAAGGACTAACTAACATGTATTGTTTTGAAGAAAATAAGTCGTTATTTTTTTGCTTGATAGCGTTTAGTATTTTCTCAGCTAAATCTATATGTTTTAATTCGATTAAAATTAATGCTCGTATCATCTCTTTTCTAAGTACCCATTCTCTTCCCATATTATTTTTATAAAAAGCATCTGACTTATTCAGTTGGTTAATTACTTTAACTGCATGTTTTGGCTCTTGTGAAATAAGTAATATCGCAGATAGATTTAAAGTTAAATTTAATATCTCTCTTACTTTTAATTTTTCAGCATATTGTGAAATGGTATTTTGTATTACTTCTGTAGCGTCTTTAATTTTATAATCGAATACTTTAATAAAACTATCAATAGCTGTATATCTTCCTAAGTAAGTATAAAATATTTTATCTTCTTTAGACATCAAAAGATGAAGATTATTTAAATGTGTTTTTGACTTCTTAAAGTTTCTAATGTCTAAATAAGTATAAGACATTACATACTCTATATTTGCATAAAAAGGTTGATAATTAAAATTATCTAAATCAAACTTGAGTTCAGAATAATAATTTTCTAAGATTATTGCAAGATCACTGAAGTTTTTTTCAATTGCGTACTCCACTCTTATTATCTCTATATTTTTAAGATGAATTTGAGGATCGTTTATTTCATTTTTTAAATTATCAAACTCAGACAAAGATTTTTGATATTCAGACAAAGAAAAGTTGACATTACCGTTTTTAATCTTATTTATAAAAAGGTTTTTCATTTGAATAAAATACAACTGAAACTCATCTACTTGAGACTGTTTTTTTTGAAGTATAAAAATCTTTTTTTTAATGGCATTAAAATCTCCATCAGATGAATAGGGTAGGATTTCTAACTTTAATCTTTGTATTTTAAGGTTTATTAAATAGTCATTGCTTTTATCTGCAATTTTTTCCTCTTTATTGAGAATTTCTAAGGAATGACTGTATTTTTTAAAATCTATAAAATATTTGGCTAAAGTGAGCATTCCTTCTCTATTATTATGATGAAGAAGCTCTGAATTCTCAACATTTAAAAAATTAATTAGCTCTTTAGATATTCTTTTTCTTATGGCATGGTAATTTGGGTCCCCTTTAAATGAAAGTTTTGAAAGTTTATTATTACTATAATAATTGGAAAGTTCTTCAAAAACTTTAACATCTTTTCTTGAACTATCTGGTCTTTTTCTTGTGAAGAATTTAATGAAATTTCTATGGCTTTTTTTTGAAAATGTATTAGAAATCTCTTTAATTAAGTCCATAGATTTTTAGTTATTAATATACTTATGTAAGTTTAAAATTAAGCTGAAAAAAACAATAGGCAATTACCTACTGAAAATTTAAAAAATTACTTAATCATAATATAAAAAAATTAATTATGTTATTTACATTTGAACAAAGTTTTTGACTTAATGAAATATACTCTTATTACTGGTGCCAGTCAAGGCATGGGACTACAAATGGCAAAAGAATGCGCAGCTCTGAAAAGAAACGTCCTACTGATTTCATTACCCAATGAAAATCTAAAAGCTTTGTCAGATGAAATCAGTAATGAATACCATGTTTCGACCGATTTCTTCGAAACTGATTTAACCATTTTAGAAAGTGCAAAAAATATTTTTAAATGGGTTCAGAAAAATAATTACTCAGTAGATTTTTTAATTAATAATGCTGGATTTGGAGGGGTGGGACCTTTTGAGGATTATTCAATAGAATATATAGAAAGTATGATTGATTTAAATATTAAAGCAACTACTAGAATAACACACTATTTTATTCCTGAACTTAAAAAAAACTCACCTTCATTTATACTTAATAATGCCAGCATGATAGCAAACTTTCCTTGTCCGTATAAATCTATCTATGCGGCATCTAAAGTATATGTTAAATATTTTACAGAGGCTTTAAGAGTAGAATTAGAGGGCTACAACATAAGCGTTAGTTTATTACAACCAGGAGCAACTCCAACAAATGAAGTGGTTAAAAACCAAATTGATAATGGAGGATTCCTTGCAAAAATTTCAGTACGAGGAGCTGAACAGGTTGCAAAAAAAGCCGTAAAAAGCACCTTAAATGGCACAGCGGTTATCATTCCAGGATGGAAAAATAGAATGTCTTTAAGATTCCTAAAAATTGTACCGCAAAGCTTATTTAAGCTTTTAATTCTAAGAAGTGCAAGATCTATTTTAAAAAAATAATATACTTTATTAATAATTTAAGTCACTTATAGTCAGGTCTTTAATTAATAAAAACTTGTTAATATAAGTCTTTTTGTTGTCTTTTTATAGTTGTTGTTTATAGTTACTAAATTTAAATTCGAGTAAAATTTATATTATGAAAACATTTATTAAACCCATCTATACAATATTGCTGATATTCTTATGTCAAAATTTATTTGCACAACTTAAGTCAGCAGCAGTAGTAAGCGTCTATACTCAAGGAGCTAAAGTAAGTCCAGAAATGGCTGAAAGTATTTTCAGAATTGTTACTACTAAAACCGAACAATTTAATGTATTAGATAAATTAGATTTTAATGAAATAATTGAAGATAGCAAAATAGATATTTCTAATTGTTATGGTAAGAAATGCCTATTAAGTGTAGGTAAAGCTGCTAGTGTTGACAAAGTGATAACAGGATCTATTGAAAGTTTAGGGAAAAAAATAGTTGTCACTGTAAAAATTCTAAATATTGAGACGGGCGATTACGATAAAGTTTCTGTAGAAGAATTTATCAACCTGGATAATGAAATCCAATCAATGGTGTCAATTGTTGTAAATAAGGCCTTAGGCATTGAAAACACACCAGAAATTTTAAATTCTTTAATTTATTTCAACCAACCTCCCGAAGCTCCTATTGCATATTTAAAAAATAACGGTCCAAGAATGGGTCTTTCTTATGTTATTGGAAATACAGCTAAAATTCTTGCAGCACCAGAAATACAAGGTGGATGGGGGTTCAATAGTCCAGTAGTACTTTCTCAAATAGGTTACCAATTTGAAGGTTCCTATTTAAGTGCTGGAAATTTTCAAGCGTTAATAGAAGGCTTGATTTTTATTAACGGTATAGAAAAAGAAATGTTTAGTCCCTCTTTTGCTTTACTTAATGGATTTAGAAGTTCTAAAAACGGATGGGAATTTGGGTTTGGTCCAACGTTTAGACTGACGACTCAATCTCAGGGTTACTATTTAGGCGATACTATTGGAGGTGTCGGTGGAGAATATGACGTAATAAATGATTGGGTTAAAAGCTCCAAATCAAATACTCCAGACGGATATACAAATACATTAAGAACGGACAAAAGAGGAGATATACGATTTAAAACAGGATGGGTTTGGGCAATTGGAAGAACTTTTAAATCTGGCTATCTTAATATTCCAGTTAATTTATTTTATTCAAGTGGTAGAGAAGGTGGATATATAGGTTTATCCATGGGATTCAACATCGCTAAAAAAAACTAAGACTTTGAAAAAAATATTAATTCTAATTTTAATTTCATTAAGTATTGTTGGGAAATCACAGAAATTTGGAGATTCTATAGTGTTTACCACTTACAGTGGTAAACACTATAATGGCACCATTGAAGAAGTTGATCAAGATGGTTATTTTTTTAAAACCCAACATTCTAGATCTATTTACTTAAGCAAAGGAGAGATAAAAGAATATCAAACCATAAAAAACAATAGAAACGAACCGGTACAACAAAAAATAAAGGAATTTCAGGATTTAAATAATAAAAAAGAAATCCCAAAACAGATTATAGAAAACCCAACTACTGAAACAAGAGTTATAGCATATTCCAAAAGTCAATTATCTTTATTAACAGGGATTGATAATTTGAATATTATTTTGCATGATGGTAGGAGAATTGTAGGTACTATCGAAAAAATTAAATATAAAGGGATAGAAGGATTGGGAGATGCAATGATTTCTATTTCGGGTGAAAATCAGAATTATAACATTAAAAAAACTGAAATTGTTAGTTTATATAAAAATGTAGCGGTAATAATTCCAAAAAAAAAAAATTAAATGAAAACAGAACCTATTTTAATGAAAACTATTTTGAAAGTAACGAAAATACTGAAAAATCAGTATCATTAATTATACATGGCTGGTCTGGGATTGGGAGAACTGGAGGAAGTAATAATCTTATTTTAGGTAGCCTTGCTGAAATAAAAATTAATGGTGAATCTCTAAGCGTAGGGCTAGGGATAGATTACTCATATATTGAAAGTGCATCATCAAGAGACTGGAATGAAGGTATATATGAATGGCAAAGAATTCATTTTAGAACCAATTTTTATATTTTTTCAGATAATGCAATAAATATATATTTAGGAATTGGGGTCGGCAAAGGAAAGGGAATAGGGAGATATTCTTTATGGAATGGGGGGGCGGGTGTTACTACTTACAACAATCTCTGGACTAATTTCTCTTTTAGGAGTTGTTTAGGAGGAAAATACCATATCTCAGACAATTTTGGTTTGATGGGAGAAATTGGTGTTGGCGCCGGGTATTTAAGAGCAGGATTATTTATAAAAATTTAATTTCCCTCTTATTTAGGAAATAATTGAATTACCCCGTTTCCTTCTACTTGGGCAAAACCTAAATAACCTTTATACTTAGCTCCAGGACATTTATATGTTGTGAAATTAACAGCCCCATTTTTAGTAGAGGAATGTTTCATTACTTTATTATACTCGCAGGTATTTTTTATTTCTGAAACCACTTGATCGTAATAACAATTTTTTCCTTTAGCTGACTTTCTTGCATAATCTAAATTACTTTGTTCAAAATAGAACTCATTACTTAAAGCGGTATATTCTGCCCAATCTGTTGCTTCTGTTTTGTCTTTAGATAAACCCAAACCATAATATGATTTTTCACCCGTAGAATTACCTTCTGAATATCCTTTTTCAATAACTGTTTTTAAAAATGCATCCTGATTTTTAATCTTTAAAATGTCACTGAAAGAAAGTTGATCTTGTCCTAAAATAAAGCATGGTAATACTGTAAGTAATATTAAAATATTTTTCATTTTTTTTAAATTTTATTAAATCTACAAAACTAATAAAGAAGAAAATAATTTTTAACTAAAGAAAATTATTGAAGTACAATAAATAAGAAAATCTAAAATGAGGATAACCAAAAAAAAGAAGAAGTTAAATTCAAAAACTACATTAACTAGGTCTAAAAATTAAGAGCATCACGCTCACCAAACCCGCTAATAATAGTGGCAAAACTATGTAGTACCATAGAGTAGCTGAAAATTCCCAATTATATGTAGACCAAGACAAGGCAATGGTATCCAAACATGAAGCAAGCAAAACAACGTCATATAATTTTTTTTCTTTTCTAGGGTTTGAGGAGGCCAATAAAGCCCCAACTCCGTTGACCGCAATTAAAGCAGCACCTAAATTCCTCAACCAAGCAATATTTTCATTGTTAGCACCTTCTAAGGCCACATAAAAATAAGGATTTAAAAAAAATATTCCCCCCATTAAGAGACTTGACCAACCGCAAATCTGAAGAGTTATTTTGGTTTTATTCAATGTTTTAGAAAGTTCCCGTGTGTGATTTCTGTCCCATCATTATAAAAATGTCTTCCTGAAACAACATATCCTTTCTCCATTTGTTGTTCAGACCATTTGTGACCACTTTTATACCATTCTGTTCTGAGACCGTGCATTTCCCCTTTAAGATAATGAACCTCTAATTTAATATTTCCGTTATGGTACCATTCTTTAATGAAACCCTCCAAAGAGTCGTTTAAATACTGACCCTTCTTAAGCAGCTGACCC
>Ga0209716_1000455_pt1 | contig 39032 bp, 30 predicted proteins | sample COGITO_mtgs_1205_FD_184811 | JGI IMG/M metagenome (GOLD analysis project Ga0209716, IMG submission 184811) | Pelagic marine microbial communities from North Sea - COGITO_mtgs_120531 (SPAdes) (version 2) | ecosystem: Environmental > Aquatic > Marine > Epipelagic ...
AATCATCACCGAAGGGTTCAATTCCGGGATTTTCGAACCAGAACTCTTCGACATCGTCGGACAGCGAAGTAACCATCGGCATTATTGCGCTGGACCAGTTGGAATTATTGAGGTCCGTAAAAACCGAATCGGGTAAGTCTTCATCCCACTCTTCGAGAACATACCAGTACTCCAACCAATGGTCGCCACCGGTATATACCCAGTCATAACCGTCTCCTGACTGGTTGGTTGCAATCACCAGTAACAAACCGTCGCGATAATCTTGATCTCCTATTTTCCATTCGTCAAATAAGCCTTCACTGAATTCACCCAGTGACATGTTTGAGTCGTTTCCAGAAGTGTAGTCGGCTGTTGAATTGATAATTATGGCCACGAGTACCGTCCCAGTATCGTATTCAAGGTCGTCACAAACTTGGTTTATGTCGCGTTTTTCATCCAAGGTAAGTGCGTCAACATCATCGACAATGAAGATGTTCGAATCTTCAGGATATGTAACCTCAGAACGGGCCTCAGGCGCAAGTACACTTGCACTTAGGAGTGCGACAATCAGTAAAGGTAAGGAATATCTCCACACGCTCAGCATATGTTCACCAAACCGTCCTATGTCGCTTAATGGTTTAATGTTGGGTCGTTTTTTCCGATGAAATCTTCTTTTTCATATATCAAAAAGTCGTTCACATCGTTTTGAATGGTGCAGAGGGCAGGATTCGAACCTGCGAACTCATAGAGACTGGGACCTCATCCCAGCGCCGTTGACCAAGCTTGGCAACCCCTGCTTGAACCGACCGTTAGAACGCGCGTATATCAATTCCGCGACTTAACCCAAAGCAAGCGAGGTGTGATTACAGTGTTTGATTCCGAGAGCCACCCGTACAAGCCATACCCCCAACGAGAAATCATAACGGCGTACAAACCGATTTGGATAACAGCTACTGGGGCATTCGCCCACGCATCCGCAACCATGTTTCGCTGCCAAACATGAGTGCGTACAATGAGGCGAGCCACAGCGTAGGGCGCCCCCATTGGTCCGCAGTGTCGGCAGGAATTGTCCCCTGCCCCAAGATCAGCAACATGCACAACCAAAGCATAGTAATGCCGTGAAGACCCCATCGAACCCCGGACATTATTTGCGACGAATTGGCCTTCATTTCAGTAATTTCTACTTCGGTTAGAACAGCAGTCATTCCCTTGAGTTTGTCTAATGCCGACCCTCCGTTCCATCGTATGCGCCCGAGTCTGAATCGGTGTGCGACCTCGATAAGAGTGAACGTAGTAACCCATACGACGACAATTTCGAGTAAAGGCCCTGCACCTCGTAAATCGAGCGATCCGAACGAACTCCACACCAGTAAGCCCCACAACCATCCAATCAGTACGATTTGAAACGTACGTGCAAACCGAGTGAGACGATGCAAAAGTTCGGCATCATGTGACAAGAGCGTTTCCAAAGTAATGACCAGCCCGGTTACCCCGGAAAGCCCCATGCTGAGCAACAACCACCACCAATCAATACTCCCGTCTCTCCAAGCAAACATCAGGGCGACCATAGTCCACGCTAGGACGACCACTGAAGCCATATTCGCTGCCGCTTGCATCGTATACAATGGGTCTCGACCGTCTTTCAATACTGCAAATCCACCCATGAGGCGGATTTCAAATGCAGAGTCATCGATGAGGCCGTGCGCAGCGGCCGTCATACCGCCAACGGCTTTGATTCGAGCATTTTCAACGATACTCTCCGCTTTCCCAACCGCCCATTCATCATCGAGACCTTGGGTGTTCCATGATGAGCCTCGGCTGGCTGCATGTGCCGCTCCAGCACCCCTGTTTTTCGTATTCCCGGACGACCTTGTTTTTGCCCAAGCGCGTATTTCATCTGAAATGATATCTTCCACTTGATCCTCATTCAACGGCGCTCCGTGGTCGGTGTAGAGCCATCTGCACTGTATTGGGACCGGTGCAGGGTCAACATCCGGCGCTACCATTTGGAATTGCCCTGGGCCAAGTGTAGGAAGTTGTGCGACCAAATCTTGGTCGCCACCGCTTTCTTTGAGCAGGTGACGAACCTTCTCTACATCTTGCGGTTGCGTAAACCTACCAATGAATGTGGTGTTTGCTTGCGCGAGGATTTTGTAATCCACATCGCTGACGTTTTGTGTTGCTAAAACACACGCTACACCGTATTTTCGAGCCTGTTTGAAAATCAATTTAATCAAATCTTTAGCCGGAGGGTTGCGTGGATGAGGTGGCAGATAAGGAGCAACTTCATCCATGAAAAACAACAGTTTGATTTCTCCATCCGCAGGTTGTTGCGTTAACATCCAGTCGTACAACTCTCGAGACAGTTCTTGTACGAAATACTGCTTTTGCGCCTCATCCTGAATGGTATTGAGATAGACGATGTTGAGCGGAATCTTCCCAGGAATTGCCGGCTCTACGAAAGCATCGATATCGATTGGTACGCCGTTGGAAAAAAGCAACTGATTGACTCCAGAGGAATAAGCAGACAATCTTCTTGCAAGGTCATTGCGAGTCGTCTTTGGTAACCGCTCTTCAAAATCAGTAAGACGGTGTTCCATCATCACTTCGTCCCAAGTCGGAACATCGGGCTTTTCTTCACCCTCTTCAACTTCATAGAAACATTCGGGGTACAGTTGACGAGTAAACTCTTGATTTGGTTCGCGAACAACCCGCGCCAAAGCCTGAAAGTCACCAACATTGAGCCCATGCTTCGTCCCCTCAACGAGTATTTCGTACAGGAAAGGCTTGACGACTTTCCCTTGAGCTTTCTCAACATCATAGCCGGCGAGGCTCGTGAATCCCGCAGCAACCATATCCCATGCAGTAATCGCTTCTTCTGCATCAAGGTCGGCAGGGGGAGCTCGAAACGGGTCGATACAGAGCGGCAGCCCCTTGCTCCTCAACGGCGTCCAAATTCTCACCTCACACATATCGAGTAATTTTTTTGCACGAGCCACATCCCCGTCTTGCGCTTCCAATTCACTGGGCTCAATGCCAAGAGCGAGTCGTGCCAAATCCCCCTGAGGGTCAATAATGAGCGACGGAATTTTTGCCAAAGCAGCTTCTTCAATGAGCGCCTTGGCCATCACCGTTTTCCCTGAACCCGTTGAACCAAGCATGGCAGCGTGCCGTGCAAGCACCATTGGTTTGATGTCTATGGGCTCTCCAGTATCTCTTCGGTTACCCAAGTACATTCCCCGGGGCTTGAATCTTTTTTTGCGGGGTTGAATCGATTCAGAGACCTCGGCATTCTCAACAACGTCTGGAGAAAGAATATCTCCAACCAACTCAGCCAAACTGCGTTCTTCTGAAGACTCGGGGCCTTCATCGAACCCGTTGTTCTCAGACACCATGAGAGGGGCAAACCAGTTGCAGGTCTTGAAGGGCGCGCTCCTTGTGGCGTTTGAGAAGCAGACTCAAGGGGGTCGGCGGATTGGCCGAAGCATGGAGCGCATTCCGATGGCCCGCCCAACTTGGGACAGTGACATGCGTTCTGCAGCGTTAGCGACGCTTGATTCGAAGCAATGGGTCAAAGGAGCCCAAGGTTCAGCATTTGGGACGGAGTTTGCAGAACATTGTGGAGCATTAACGGCAATGCCGTGTCAAAACGGTTCATCTGCGTTGTGGGCAGCGTTACGGATCGCTGAAATTGGCCCAGGTGACGAAGTAATAGTCCCTTCTTTCACGTTTATTTCATCAACCACATGCGTTCTACTGGTTGGTGCAACGCCCGTTTTCGTTGATATCGAGCCGGACTACTATTGCCTTGATGTTGAGCAAGTCCGGCAAGCAATAACGCCGAAGACAAAAGCGGTCATCGGCGTTCATTTATTTGGCCAAGTTTATGGTTCAGAATTGGTTGAATTATGCAGAAAAGAAAATCTAATATTGATTGAGGATGCTGCGCAGGCGCACGGTGCTGCCCAAACATATGCAGATGGAAGCACACATACGGCGGGAGCGATGGGCGATATTGGCTGCTTCTCTTTTTTCCCTTCAAAAAACATGGCCGTAGGGGGAGAAGGGGGAATGCTCACCACAACACAAACTCAATTCCAAGACCGAATAATTGGCATTACCAATCACGGTAGAAGCCCAGACCTCGAGGCGATTCAACTTGGAAGCAATCTTCGGATGTCGGAAGTATCTGCTGCAATTGGGAGGGCCCAACTGCGTCATCTTGACCGCTGGGTTGCCCGTCGTAGACAACATGCCGAACGGTATTCAGAGGCATTGGTAAATCAACCTCTCATCAACGCCCCCAGAGTCCGCCCGGGTTCTCAACACGCCTGGCACCAGTATTGTGTTCAAACAGAAAACCCTACCCAACTGATTGCTCATTTGGATGAACGAGGCATCGACGCCCGACGCTATTACACAGTACCCTGTCATCGACAACAAGTGTACAACACCCATCATCAATTCAACACTGAACTCCACATCACCGAGCGCGCCGCCGCCTCACTGGTAGCCATACCTGTCATGCATGAATTGACTGCAGATGAGCAACAACAGATCATTGAAGCATTATTGGATTACCGGTGAATCACGGCCAGCCATTACGAGCAAGACTCGAGTTCGACCATTGATGATGGCCCGTTATTTCTTCACCAATCCATGAAGGGATGGCCACTGGGAACTCTTCGCTTGGCAATTCTACTTCTGCTATAATGAGGTTGAGCAACTCGCCCTCAAATACGTCAATCTCCCACACGAGGCCGTCACTCCCCGTCCACAGATATCTGGTTTTGATCACGGCCGGACACTCCATTTGCTCGAGGAGGTGTTCAGCAACAGCAACATCGATTGCCCATTCGAGTTCAACGGCAGATGAATGCGTCCTCTTGCCTTTCAAAGTGAGCGTTGCATGCTCATCCCGAAACCGAATCCGCGAGGTCCAATCATTGGCTGCTTCGAAGATGATTTTTTGTTCAGGAGTGATGTTGCTTAGCAGTTTGTGACTTTTATAGAAGAGGGAGAATTCTTCCAAACTGATATCCGGACTGTGGAGATAGTATTGGCGTATTTTGGATGCGGTAGCATCCATTTTCCACGGCTTTGTGGCACCCTCGTCCAAGAAGAATCGTCGTTCAATCTCTAAATGGCTCGGCACATAAACCCCTCTCGACCGTCGTATACGCTAATGTCCGACCGGTCTTAGTCTCACCGAACGTCAAATGAACGCCTTTTTTGTCAAATCAATGAACCAAGTTCTTGAAAAGCCCGCGGTGGATGCAAGCGTATGAACGGGAGTTGGGTTGTACGTTTCTTCCTCATTGCCGCCATCGCTTCGTTGATGTTCGGAATTTCAATGGACGAACCATCTGCTCTTTCCGATGGCTTAACCGGAGATGCGGAACCGTATCCAGAAGCAAGTTTCGAAGAAGCGGCAGATTCCACCTCTGAGGATGACTTTGAACAAAGGTACAGCGAAAGACAGGACGAACGGGGGAGTGAGTCAAGCCTTTTCATTGGTTTAGGGAGTGGGATTCTCGCTGTTTTGTTCCTAGGGACGGGCATCATTGAGGTCGTAAAAGTCGCCGTATTGATGGCTTTATTTACACCACTCATTAGTAAAAAAACAAGGAATGATGAACTCAATAAGGGAAGAATTCTCGGTTTTGTTGAAGGTAACGCAGGCATTCATTTTTCAGCGTTGCGTGATGGGTTACAGCTGGCGAATGGAGTAACTGCACATCATTTGCAAATGTTGGAAGCACAAAACAAAATTATTTCATGGCGCGACGGTAAACTCCGACGATACGCTGCAGCACATCTTTCGAACGAGCAAAGAGCAGCGGTGGCCCACCCAGTCATTGGCACCCGCCTCGCTATATTGGAAACGCTTTCTCAAGCAGGACAACTCGGACTTTCCAATGCTCAAATAGCTGTGCAACTTCAATTATCCCGTCAACTCCTGTCGTACCATATCAAATCTCTAAGTGAAGAATCGTTCATCGAGAAGGTTCTGCCGAAAAGACGATCGCCTTGGGTATTAACAACGAATGGGCAAGAGATTCTCGTTCAACGAAACATCGCTTAATGTAAAACCAGTTTACCAATTCCTTCATAGGCAAGCGTTCCATAGTATCTCCATGAAAGGACATAAAGCACTTGCTCTCTCTTTAGTTTCCCTGTTTCTTTTTTCAGGATGCTTGGGTATGGTCAATCCCGAGGCAGAGGTCGAAGTACCTGATGTGACGCTGCCCGATGATTGGTCGACAGTTGTTCAAAGAACTGCTGCAAGCCCAACTCTTTCACACTATGACAGCTGCGAGGATTTGGAAGACTCAATTAAATCATCAATAGCAGAAGAGTATAGAGTTCAACTTCTTCAAGCGGTTAAAGATGAATACTACTATGGCGGCGGCATGTGGATGGATGATGACATGGTCATGGCCGAATCGGCTGACGGAGGTGGAAACTCGGCACCTACAACGCGTCGCACAGAAGGTACCGATTATTCCGGTACAAACAATCAGGAGCAAGGTGTAGATGAAGCAGACTTTGTAAAAACAGACGGTTATTACATCTATTTCTTGAACGGTAAAAATCTCGAAATCTTTGGTGTGCCGGAATTTGGTGAATTGACTCACCTTTCGACTACTCCGATTGAAGGGCAACCTCAGGCAATGATGCTTGACGCTGATAGGCTGGTTGTCATTTCCACAGTGTCAACATGGAATCTGCCGGATACAGACCCTCTTTCCCAAGCCATGGGATGGGATGACGGATACGGGTCTTGGAGAACAACCTCTCTCACCAAATTTACAGTATTCGATATCACGAACCGTTCATCTCCGGATGAAGGCAAGGAATTGTATCTTGAAGGATACTACATGACGGCCCGAGAAGTGAACGCAACCGTCCGAACGGTAACACATACCTGGCTTGATATTCCAGGGGTGAGCAACTGGTTGGATTTGCCGTCCGGATATTGGAATCTCGATTACTATGACCCAATTCGCCGTGAAGTGCGCGAGAAAGTGGCGTATCAAACCATGTTGGATAACGTCGAAGCACTCGAATCAATGGCACTCGAAGACCTCCTGCCAAAGGTGTATGAGCGCGTCAATGGCGCACTGCTCACCCATACCATGAGCGATGACGAATGTACGGATTTTGCAGCGCCAGAAGACGGTTTTAATCGAGGATTTAACAGTATATTCACCTTTGACTTGTCAACTGAAAACCTTGACTTTCAAGCAGACCACATTGTTGGCAACTACCCGATGGTTTACGCTTCACAAGATGTTCTCATCCTCACAGAAAATGCGTGGGATTGGTGGTGGTTTTGGGGCAACGATGGAATGACAGAAGCAACCAATATTCACAGTTTTGATATTTCCAACCCTGGAGATACCTTGTACACAGGATCGGGCCGCGTGAACGGCACAGTTCTCAATCAATTTTCTGTTTCAGAATACGAAGGAATTGTTCGGATCGCAACCACCTCAGGTCAATGGGCCCGATGGTGGATGGAAAACCCTGAACCGATGAGTTCCAGCGTCGTTACATTTACTCGAAACGTCGATACAAATACCGACCAGCAGACTCTTGTCGAAGTTGGCAGAGTTGACAACATCGCTCCAGAAGAACGAATTTGGAGCGCACGTTTTGATGGCGACCGCTGTTATTTGGTTACTTTCCGGCAAATTGACCCGCTCTGGGTCATCGACATGTCGGACCACACCAACCCGACAATCCTTGGCGAGCTCGAGATACCCGGCGTCTCAACCTACATTCACCCACTATCCCGAGATCACTTACTCACCATTGGAATGGGTCCTGGAGAGGATGGAATCGGTCTAGATTGGTCCAGTACCCGGCTTTCTCTGTTCAATATCAGCGACCCTTCCGCACCTGCAGTTGATGACACGCTCACGCTCATACCCGTTACTGACCCGTCAGACAATGCTTGGGTTTGGTCGTATTCTGAAGCATCGTATGAACACAAAGCCTTCCAATATTGGGCTCCAAAGGATTTACTCGCCATCCCTCTTTCAACATACAGATACAACAGTTGGACCGACGTGAACGGCGGCTATCATTGGAGTTATCAGTATGTTTCAAAATTGATTTTGGTGAATGTATCTGAAGAGACAGGAAATCTATCGGTCCATGGAACAGTCGACCATTCTAGCCTTTACGACCGTGGCGATAATACGATCTGGTGGAACGAGTATAATATTCGTCGCTCAATCTTCATGGGCGACTACGTGTACGCTGTATCGTCCTCTGGAATCACTTCTACGAACCTCACGACAATGGAACAATCCGCCAGCATCGAACTGGCTTACACAAATCCTTACCAATCGTACTACGCATATGATGAATCCACTTCGACCGACTCCGAGGAAGGCGAATCCACCTCCTCCAGTGATGGCGGCGAAGGCCAATCAACAGAACCCACCGAATCTTCTGGCAGCAGTCCCAATCAAGCGTGATGCAATCCACCTCAACGGTTGATTGATATTCAAGGACAAGTTGTTCACAACATGAGCCGATTGCAGTTCAACACCTCACATGCATCGGGCCATCTTGTCTGCGTTCCAAACCGCACTTTGAAGCTAACTTTCTATCGCTGAGGATTTGTCATGACCTACACCGTCGGCGTTGTTGGTTGCGGCCGATGGGGCCTTGCTCACATCCGAACGCTGTTGAAACTCAAGGCATCAGGCTTTGTGAAAGAGATTTACGCGTGCGATGTGGATGAAAAACGACTCGATGAACTGCCTGATAGCATTGACGGCTGTTTTACTGCATGGATGGAAATGTGTGACACGGTTCATTTCGACCTCATTGCGCTGGTTACACCGAACAGAACACATGTTTCTCTGGGCAAAGCCATGTTGTCGCGAGGTCTCAACGTTCTCATTGAGAAACCCATAGCAACCTCACCTCAAGGTGTCAAGGAACTCATCCACCAAGCCAATGCTGGCAACGGAACGCTTCACTCCGGGTATCTGTTGCGCTATCATCCAAGTATTCTTGCTGCGAAAGAGATTATTGAACAAGGGCAGATCGGTTTGCTGAAATCAATACGGTACGTCAAGTATTCTTCTCGTAACAAAAACCCAACTGCCAATGCCATCGACGGACTTGCATCCCACGCCCTTGACACAATACCGTTCTTAGCAGGGGTTCGCCCGAAGCCTTTTTTCAACAACATCGCCGTATTTAATCAGCAGAAACCAACCTATCTTGCCGATGCTTCTGAATGCCACCTCAATATGCGGTATCCTCACAATGACAATACGGGCGGTGTAACCGCTGAAATTCGTGTTGGATGGGAGCAAACAGACCGTTCGTTGATTACCGTTGAAGGCTCAAGGAATTGCCTCCGCCTTGATTTTAGACGCTCGAATGCACTTGAAATTGGTTCGCTGGAAGGGGGATTCAAACCCGTTTCATTGGCTGAAGCTAAAACTCCTCTCGAATCCCAATATGAGCAGATACTCACTCGTTCGGAACAGTCGATTTTGCATTCTCAAACTCACTTACAAACAGCAGAGGTTCTCCATTATACAATGTCCCGTGCTGAAAAGTGGAGCGGCAAATACGCAGAAAATTGAACCTTGTTCTTGCGAGTCTTCAAGAATCATTGACGCTTCGCTAAAATCATGGGCCTTTCTTTCGCCGCCGTTCAACGCATGTTCCTCGGTAGTTTTGTTGTCGCTGCTCTGACTTGGTTCTTGCAAGACAGCGCCATGGATGCCGCAATGACATTCATTGGCCTTTCATCTTTAGTGGCTGTCGTTTGGGGCCTCTCAGAAAAAGACCTTACATTCAGTACCCTGAGTTTGAATGCTGAAGGGGTCTTGGTCATGTTCAGCTTCATTGCATCAATCGCTATTTTTGCTGAGATTTGTATTCGAGTTTTCGACTTCCCGACCGTTGGCTCTTACGCTCTTTCACTGTGTTTCATCGGTTCATTTTGGTGGACCGGCGCACTCATTCAACCAAAGAACAACTGAATGAAGTGCAATTTTGAGGCGAAGGGTGAAAGGCCCCCCTCCTCGACCCTGTCTGATTGCAATGGCGAAGTTTGGAGACCACCCCGCGTTACCTCAAGCACTGGAAGACCTGCTCATGGACCAGGTTCACACGGTGTTTCTCAAGGCCGATTGCCCCCCGAGGGTTAAACAAGGCTCCATTGGAGAACTCAGGCTCGTCGAAGTTGAATCGGAACAAAATTGGGATACGCTACGACTTGAGGCCTTCCAAGAAGAATTGGTTGAACTTGTCGAAGATAACCGCAGTCGCAGCGATTGCTTTTTGGAAATTGATCGAAAAGGTTGCCAAGTAATTCAGTTGGGTGACTTGCGTATTTCCTGTGCTTGGCCTCCTTTTGCCGATGCTCGGGAAATCACGATTGTTCGTCCCGTTGCAAAACTTTCTTTGGAGGACTATGAACTCGATTCTCGGCTAATTGACCGGCTTTCGGACCACCACAGAGGCGTGTTTATTTGTGGCCGCCCGGGTTCCGGAAAGACCACTTTAGCACAAGCGATAGCAGAGTACCTCGACACGGACATCGGGGCCATGGTTAAGACAATGGAAGCGCCTCGAGATTTGCAATTAGCAGACCGAATTACCCAGTATGCGCCGCTGGAAGGCGACCTTGAAAAAACTGCAGAAATCATTTTCCTTGTGCGTCCAGATTTCGTTATTTTCGATGAAGTTCGGCGAGCAAGAGACTTTGAAATTTTTGCCGATGTTCGACTTGCTGGCGTCGGTTTACTTGGCGTCACACACGCAAATTCTGCTCTTGAAGCGATTCAAAGATTGATCGGGAAAGTTGAACTCGGATTGGTAAGCCAGGTTCTTGACACCATCATTCATGTCGAATCGGGGCAGATTCAACAGGTTCTCGAACTGCGCATGACGGTCAAACCTCCAACTGGGATGCAGGAAGAGCTTGCACGCCCCGTGATCGAGGTGGTCGAATTTCCAAGTGGTAAAACCACCCACGAAATGTTTGCTTTTGGTTCAGAAATCGCTGTCGTCCCGGTTGAAGGGCGCAAAGCAGGCGCAATTTCTCCTGTAAAGATGCTCGCCAGAGACCAATTGACTCACATCATTCAACAATGGGTTGGTGTTCAGTGCCAAGTCCAATTCAAAGGAGAATCCAGTGCGACAATTTACGCACCCCAAAATATGATTTCAACCTTAATCGGCAAAGGTGGCGAAAACGTTCGTCAACTTCAAGACGAACTTGGAGGGATGCAACTCAATATCGAATCCTTTGACGAAATGCCAGAATCTCTATCCATGCCTAAAAACAAACACTGGCAAGACGTTTCCGAGCAACGCAGCCGTGATAGCCGAGCTTGGGAATACAGCAATCGGGGCAACAAAGGCCGCAAGAACAAATCGAAGAAAAACCGCAAGTAGAAATTGGTTCTGTAAAGGACCGTTACCCGTTGTCTACTGGGTCTTTTTTTTAAGTAGAAGTGGTTTAGGATTACTATGACCGATGGCAATAAGTCGACATCAAGCGACCAAAGGGCGCTGATTAAGTTCCTTTTAGAAAACCGTGCTATGGTGAACTGGATTTCAATACTCATGATTGTTTATGCAGTCTGGGCAACAATCGAAGTTCTAACCAATGCTTCAGGTGCAACATGGTGGCCTCCTGAAACCGGAATCCCAGCATCTGAATTGTTCAACAGCGATAACAGTACACAAAACATCAACAACGGCTGGGTCATTGGTCTAGGCGCTATTTTCGGCACGGTCGGTACTATGATTCAGTACTTCTACAGGGCGGCACCATATGTCGACGCATCCATGCAAGCAACAGCTGCATTGATTATTTCAGCGGTTAAGGAAGATGAAATCCAAGAATCTGCAGAAAAACTCGCCATCGAAATGGTTGCTGAGGCGGAAGAAGAAGCAGCGGCAGAAGAAGCAGCAGAAGCAGCAGAAGCAGCGGCAGAAACCGAAACACAAGAAGGCACAGAAGAAACTACAATCGAGGCCGTCGACACTCCATCGTCGACAGAAGAAGACGAACAACGAAAGAAATTCTAAGGTGAAAAATATGTGGGAACATCGATCAGTATCAAATAAAGCGTACGTAGAAACCAAGCAAATGCGACCAAGCGAAACATATGTTCGCTTGATGGACATTGTCGAAGAAGCAGTCTCAAAGGCTCAAGTCGACGAATTTGACCATGAAGCATTCCTCAAGTATGTTCCTCGAAGAGGGCCTTGGGAAGAACTTCCACATTCCGACACTACAAAATCAGACCCACGAGTCCGTTACATTGGCCCTGCAAGAGCACGTTTGCTCAATACAAACCTCATTCTTGGCTCAACATGGATTGAAGCTGAACGCTTCAAGTTCGAACGACGGATTTCAAACGTTTCAGAGTTTCTCAAACAGAAGACAATCATCAACGCGAACATGTGGACTCCTAAACAATTGTCGACAACTCAGACGCTCATCTTCTGTTCCACTGGAGATGAAGAACGCATGGGGGGCTCTTTCCTAACTGGAGACGGGCCTGGTGTTGACCACCCATTTCTCGGGGCAAAAGAGGGCGAAGTAGCTGAATGGGAACCAATTCTTTGGGGCTTAGGTCACCGAGGTGTAGTGCCTGACTCCGACCCGTTGGACCAATGTTACTATCCTTCACTGATGCACAGAGGCGTATCGTTCAACAACAGACTTGGATGGACACGTTACTCTCCTGCCGGTTTCGGCAAGGACGCCAGCGGTTACATCATGACTCGACCTGGAACTTGGATTTGGCCAGCTGTCAACGGCAACCGGGAATCTCCAACAGCATTCAATTTGCTTGTCAATCTTCCAGACCGCCGACTCTCCTTCGGGGAAGAAGGAATTACCGATGTCTTCATGACGACAGGAAAGACCTCTCTTTACAGTTTGATGGGCATGATGAGCTCTTCAACCGTTCGCCAAATGTTTGGTGCAGGATCTGAGATGGTCCCACTTGAATTCCATTGCATCGAACCTGGATTGGACGAATGGATTGCAAGTGCTAGCGACGAAGACAAATATGCTCGTTTGTTTGAAGTCTGTGCCTCCTTTGGATACATGTTGACCGACCCATGGGTTGGTGGACTTGGTGGCGGAGCAAAGCGACGACGTCTTCTTGTTTATCCTCGCGACCAAGGGAACCTGTTGACCTGCGTTAACGCAAGCCAAGTTGCAGACCACGCCCTCAAATCGAACTATGAATCGACCGTGTTCACGAAACTGGATCAGGCTGACTTCATGAACAGAGTCACTCGCCGGTTCAAGGCGTATGCAGACCTCGTTGCTGCAAGCGATGTCGCTCAAGGTTCTCGCTGGATCAGTCAAGCCGACTTCCATGACGGTGAGAAGAAGCAAGTTGGACCAAACGTTCACTCGATTCTTTCAGTCCGCGGTTATGATGTTATGAGTATGGATGAGTACATACAGACCTTCAACGATATTTCCGCAGCACCTGACCGCTTGATGCGTCGCTGCGTTCAATCGATTGCGACCAATGCTCTCAAGACAATTTACCCACTCTCTGAACTCGGAGAAACGGCGGACGCTGCACCATATTCGCACATCTTTGCATCAAAGGACGACAACCCAATGGTCTACTACACAGACATCCGTTTCATCGTACCTACATCGATTGACAAGCTACGAAACATTACCGGCGCACGAGGAGCAGACCGGGGACGTATGCGTGAGGCATTCAGTGCATTGACCAACGCCGACCCAATGACCAGCCTATCGATTCAGGATGTCTGTCTACCGTTCCTTGCTGATATGGGTGAAGACTCATGGCAAACCGGTACAGGCCTCAACGAAAACGAAATCATCGTTGAAGTGACAATGGCCGTGAACCCAGCCCTCGTCTGGCGCTCTCTGCTTGAACCCGCAACGAAGGAAGTATTCGACTTACCGAAAGGTAATCAAGGAACTGCAGCAAACCTTTGGGGAGATATTTTCATCGAAAACGAAACACTCCATTCACGCATGGAAAAAGATGGACTTGGACACTACTTGCGATTGTTGAAACTCGCATTCCATTGGGCAAATGATGAATCCCGTAAGATTCACGGATTGAAGAAGTAACCTCGTTGATTGTAGAGTTGATGACACGTGTCGGCCGCCCTCAATCTTACAGAGATACTTTCATCGCTGCAAGATGAAATCACTGTTGATGGCGCTATTTCAACCGAGCACCGTTCATTCTATACGTCGTTCCGAGCGCAATTGGATGCCCATCCAGGGGCGTTTATGGCCCCTGATATCCAGCGCTTGATGGAGGTTGCTCGCACAGAGATGGCCGGAGAGATTACGGATGAAGAATTTGAATTGTTTTCAAAGGCGGTCTTGTCGAAGATAAGCACGAAAGAACTTCTCGAAATCGAGACCAAAGAGCAAGAAGAGAAGCGATCTGCGGAAAAAGTTGCTGAAATGGTTCGTGTTGCTGAGGAAGAAGCTCGTGCGAAAGTCGAAGAGGAATATCGTCTCAAAGCAGAAGCAGAAGCGCGTGAAAAAGCAGCAGCAGTTGTCGTAGAAGAACCAACCCCGGTTGACATCGACTCGCTGTTGGAAGAAAAAGCACAATTAGCTGCTGAAGAAGCCAAAGCGACCGTCGAGCAAGCAGCCAAAGAGGCTGAAGCCGCAGCGCATAAAGCCGAAGAAGAGACTCGTGCACAACTCCGCAAAGACGAACATGACAAGGCGCTGGCTGAGATTGAAGCGGCAAAAGTCGCGGCACAGGAAGAAACCGCACGTATCAAAGCAGAGACAGCTGCACAAATTCAAGAAGCTAAAGAAGCCACTGAACGAGCCACTGCAGAAGCAGCGGCACGAACGGCGGAAGAAGCAGCCCGTAGGCAAGCAGAGCAAGAGCTTGAAGACGCCAAGCGACAGGCAGAGCAAGAGCTTGAAGACGCCAAGCGACAGGCTGAGCAGGAAATTGAAGACGCCAAGCGACAGGCTGAACAAGAACTCGTTGCCGCTCAAGAAGCAGCCCAACAAGCACAAGCGGAGATTGAGAGGGAAGAAGCCTCTCGAAAGCAAGCTCAAGCCGAACTTGATGAAGCGAGGCGCCTTGCAGAGGCTGAACTTGAAGATGCCAAACGTCAGGCTGAAGCGGAACTTGAACAGGCAAAACGAGAAGCTGAAATTGAACGCTTGAAACTCGAGGCCCTCACCACTCCTGAGCCTGAGCCTGAGCCTGAGCCTGAGATTGATGATTCGGGCGGAAAACTGGTGCCTGACCTTCCACCGCTTCAAGATGCATCATCACTCCCTCCTCCTGTTGTGGAAGAATCGAATAACATGGCTCGAATCCTTATCGCTGTTGGACTGGTTGTTGTTGTCGGGCTCGCTGCCGTATTCTTGTTGTGAGTTTGGTTGAAAATCTCCTTCCATTCCCACTCAGTTTGGTGAAGAAAGGGTTCATCTATACGCTTCACGCCGGTTAAAACAATGGCTCAACCGAACGACGGTTCTGGACGCGCACCCGTTGCTATTGTCCGCCCAACCACTTCCATCACCAGCGGTCCAGCAGTCACGCAAAAATTAGTCAGCGCTTCGGTTGCATTTGGAGATCTACTCAAGGGAACTTTCGGCCCAAACGGTCTTGACAAGATGATGTACAAGACCAGTGGCGAAACAGCAGTCACAAACGATGGTGCAAAAATTGTTGCAGAACTCCTGGTTAAACACCCAGCGGCAAAAGCATTTGTCCAACTCGCAGAATCTCAAGAAAACGCATGTGGAGATGGCGTTACTGGCTGCCTCATTCTTGCCAGTGAGCTTATGCGTGAGGCTGGGCGGTTGCTTGAGAAAGGCCTTCACCCACTTCTTTTGGTTGAAGGTTATCAAGCGGCTTTGCAAACAACCCTCGGTGTTTTGGATGCACGCGTTCAACGCCTCAACCCAACCGATGTCGACCAATTAATTCTCGTCGCTCAAACCGCAATGACTGGGACTTCTGCTGAATCAGGCGGTCAACAGTTGGCTCGTTGTATTGTCGACGCTGCTCAAACTGTGGCTGGCGAGATGAACGGCGTGCTGCACGTACGCACTCAAGATGTTCGCATGACCAAGCGAGGCGTAGGTAGTATTGCAGATACCGAAATGGTTCGCGGCCTCATTCTTGAGCGGCGATTCGACTTGGATCGAATGCCGCGGCACCTCCCCTCTGGCAGCGTCGCAGTGCTTTCTTGCCCCATCGCTGTAGAGCAGAGCAGCAGGGACTCCGAGATTGAAATCTCATCTCCCGACCAATGGGTCGCCTTCATGGATGCTGAAGAAGCACTTTTACATAAAAAAGCAGAAATGGTTCTCTCAACAGGTGCATCCATCGTTATTTGCGCTGAAGAAATTGACCCCAGAATCTTGCACAAGTTCGTTGATTCGGGCTTGTTTGCCTTAGGTGGCTTGGAACGGTCCGGTGCCGAAGATGTGGCCAAAGCCTCTGGAGCCCAACTTATTGACCATCTTGAGGACCTTGATGCTCAATCGCTTGGAACGTTCGAATCCATGCGTGTTGAAACCTTTGAGGGTGATGAAACTCGGAGAGAACGCCTCCATCTTGACTTCGGCCTCAACGCAGGCCTTGCCACTGTGGATGTTGGCGGTGGCGATGGTGTGGCCAGTGAAGAGATTATTCGCGGTCTTTACGATGCCTTGTGTTCCGTGACCAGTGCTATGGAAACAGGCGAGGTACTGCTTGGCGGCGGTAGCCTGCACATCGCAGCAAGTTTAGCCGTCAAGGATGCAGCAGAGGAACGCGGTGGAAGAGAGCGACTCGCAATGGAAGCGTTCGCTCGCGCTTTGGAATCTATTCCTTCGACACTGATTTCTAATTCCGGTAACGATCAATTGGACCGGCTCTTGGAACTCCGTTCACAGCATCGCCAAGGCAACAGTGACTACGGCGTGACACACTCAGGTCTATGTGGGTCTGTGACTGAGGCTTGGGCGAGTGCAGAAACACTTGCGCATGCGTTTGAAGCGGCCTGTGAAACCGCTTGTGGGCTGCTTCGTGTGGACCAGGTGATTTCGTCTCGTGGCGATTGAAGCCTTCGAAGTTCCAACATTCTTCGTCGCTATGTTCAATATCATCGGACCGATGCATTCGATAACGGGAATCTCGATGAGCAGCACCTCAAATCCAACACCCCGAGCCCTCCTCAGCGTTTTTGATAAAACAGGAATCGTTGACTTCGCAACATCACTTTCCCAACTTGGGTTTCAAATTGTTTCTACTGGAGGAACCGCTCGTACATTACGTGACGCTGGACTTGAAGTGATTGGAGTTTCAGAAGTTACCGGCCATCCGGAAATTTTTGACGGCAGAGTGAAATCACTCCATCCAGCGATTCACGGCCCACTTCTCGCTCGACTTGAGTCCGAAGAAGATCAAAAAGGATTGGAAGAACTCGGCTATCCTCCGATTCAAATCGTCGCATGTAACCTCTACCCTTTCTCAGCCGCCGCAGCCCAACAACCCCCACTGGAAGATTCAGACCTTTTGGAAATGATTGACATTGGCGGACCGACGATGGTTCGCGCTTCAGCCAAAAATCACCGCAACGTCATTATTGCATGCAACCCGCAAAGGTACAATGAGATTGTATCCGCACTGCAAACTTCCGGTTCAGCAGATGGAGTTTCCATCGACATGCGCCGCAGCCTTGCACTTGATGCATACGAACACACCGCTGCATATGATTCAGCCATTGCAGATGAACTTCATGCCCGATGGATTGGGAGGCCTGAGCTCAGCGATGATACCGATGTCCAGACCTTGCGCCTTCCAACAACTCTCCTTGCTTCAGCGGTCAAAACGCATGCGCTCCGTTACGGTGAAAACAGCCATCAAGCAGCTGCAATGTATACTGACCCGCGTGAATTTGGCAGCCACACCACCCTCGTTACAGCGCACGTTGAGGGTGAAAAGGACATGTCGTACAACAATTATTCTGATGCGGATGCCACCCTCCGATTATGCCGTGCACTGTCGACCGATGAGTGGCCCAAGACCCCCCACGCCTGCGTTATCGTCAAGCACAACAACCCCTGCGGTGCAGCCCTTGGAGCAACCCAAAAAGAAGCGTATGAGGCAGCATTAGCCAGCGACCCCGAATCTGCTTTTGGCTCAATAATTTGTTTTAACGAACCTCTTGAAGCCGATACGGCGGAAGCCATGTCTGGGCTATTCATTGAAGTTCTTATGGCCCCTGCCTACGACCAAGAAGCAAAACAAATCGTGATGCGGAAGAAGAATCGTCGTATATTGACCATCGATTCTCCAAACAACCGTCTTGCTTCCTTGGAGCGAGTATTGGTTCGTAAGCCCATTGAGGGCGGATGGTTGGTTCAGACTGAGGAAGCACCGGTCATCGATTGGGAAAAAGCGAGGGTCGTCACTCAAAAGGCTCCGAGTGAATCTGAAATTGCAAGTATGAAATTCGCAGTCCGAATCTGTGAACAAGTTAAATCGAATGCTATTGTAATGGTTCAAGGCACAGCAACTGTAGGCATTGGCCCGGGCCAAACCAGTCGAGTTGAGGCTGTTCGAATTGCTGCACGTAGAGCCGGAGATAGGGCCCAAGGATGCGTGCTTGCGTCAGACGCCTTCTTCCCCTTCAAAGACGGATTAGAACAAGCAGCGAATGCAGGAGCATCTTCGATTGTACAACCAGGAGGCTCAATTCGAGACCAAGAAGTCATTGATGCTGCAGATGAGAAAGGCATTTCTATGCTGTTTACAGGGCACCGCCTTTTCCGGCATTGAACCCCATTCAGTTAAGGAGGGGGTACGAGCCCCTTAGAGCATGGGCCATCTTAAGGACTTGAATATTTCTTATTTTCAGCATCTCCTCCAAGCTTGGAAGATGGCTTTTTGGTTCGGATTGGGGGCTTTTCGTCTTATCCTTCACGGAATCATACCTGATTTTGACATTCAAGCCGGCCATTCAACTGTGCAGAAATATACGGGCACGCCCAAGGAAGATTAAGCGGTGGTTGGAACTTTCCAACCGACCCACCAAATTCCAATAATGGCGACGACGGCAATCAAAGCCTGACCAAACCCCGGGTCGCCTGCTTTTGTGATGATGTAAATTGAACCGGTTGAGGCGATACAAATGATGCCGCCAATGACGACCTTTGAATGAAATGGCAAAGACCTTCCAGTTCTGTAATATTCCAGTAAACCCGCACCAAACAGTCGGTTTGTAAGCAACCATTTGAACATTTTTTTACTCGACCGAGCGTAGCAGTAGGCTGAGAGCACGAGCCAAGAGGTCGTTGGCCACCCTGGCACGAAGATTCCAATAACGGCGAAGAGAACACCTATGCTTCCGACCGTAATCCATAGACCTCGCACAAATGGGTTACGAGATGGCTTGTGTTCATCCAAGACCGCTCTAATTATTGCTTCTTCAGATAAACCCTCGAAGGGATTTACTTTGAGGGCCTCTAAATCGTCAGTAGATTGGGAATGAGGAACCTCCACCATGTGCCATTCCCCCTCAACTGCGCCTGCGGGCCAACCCACAAAAAAGCATGGGCAATATATCCGAAGACCTCAAGTTGTTCTCGCTCCACCGCAAGGCATGGGCAGTAGCCAGTGGGCGTTACGACAAGGCTCAGCACAGGAGCCGATACGGTGTGCGATTTTCATCTCGGGCTCAGGTTCTGGTATGGAGGCCATGATTCGTCATCAGCAAGTAAATTCTGCTTGCGGCCATGAAACGGTCCTGGTCATTTCCGATCGCCCAGGCGTCAAGGGACTTGAACGTGCAGAAGCATTGGGCGTTAAATCAACCTGCATCCCCCTCCCTCAAGACAAAACTGACGCAAATCAAAGGCGGTTGACCCATGAAGAAAACATTCAACAACTTCTCGATGATTCTAGTATTGAACTGATTCTCTTGAGCGGCTATATGCGATTAGTATCGCCTCGTTTTGTGGAGAAATGGTCCCCTTATCTGATTAATATCCATCCATCACTTCTTCCAGCATTCCCCGGGGCACATGCGCATCGCGATGTCATCAATTCGGGAGTTCATGTTTCAGGCTGTACGGTCCATCATGTCGATGCAGGAATGGACACCGGCGAGATACTCGGCCAGTGCAGAGTGCCGGTATTTTCTGATGATGACGAGCACTCGCTTGCAGAACGGGTGAAGTATGAAGAACACCGACTCTATCCAAAAATCATCGACCAACTTGTGAAGTAACAATTCAATCGTTTGGACTGTTGAAGTTTTTCATTTGACGGGCTAAAGGGCCCAAGTCAAGGCTTGGTAGATGGGCAAATAAAGAGGAGACAGAACCGTCGTTCTCTGCAGCAGACCAATCTGCTGGGCAATTGGCCAACAACGGCTGCCGCAGCCCACATTCATCCACAGGAACGCAGCCTTTACTTGCAAGCAAGAGATCAAGGCCATCTTTTTCGAGATTAAAAGCATCGCAACATATGAGCTGAACAGCCCCTTCAATTGAAGAGAGCGCCCATTCCAATACCTCGCTCAATACGTTACAAGACACGGGGTCTGTCCAAACTTCACCTTCAAACATATGTTCACGCTCTTTACCTCCACACAACGTGATAACCCGTTTAGCATTGCATTGAACCGCCAATTGACGTAATCTTGCAATTCCTCCACGCATGTGAGCTTTGTCTGCGCCCATGCGCTGACTTTTCCCACCAGCGAGCAGTAACACCGTCACCATCTGACAACCTCAAGTGAGTGTTTCAAGCCCATCGAGGGCCGACTCTAATTCTGCTAAGAGGCTTCGAACCCTGTCCAGCAATGCCTTTCTTTCACGGCTTGAGCGCGCCTCTGGTAACCATTCAAGCAATCTGCGAACATCTTGAGCATCTCGAGCTACTGTCCATTGCAGAACCGCTTCAAGGACCGGGTCTTCGGTAGGGAGAAACCGTTCACTCATGCAACAATCCTAAACGAGGAAGGGCTTCAATTCTCCTGTGAAAGCAAACGGTTACGAATCCTTTCGAACAGTTCACCTCCGCCCGGAGCGGTCGTTACCACTCCTCGGACAGAACCGAGTTTTTCTGCTCGTAATGAAAGGAACAAGACCGCCACTTGGTGCCATAGCTTGCTTTGACCGGCCATAGCCATAATCCATTCATCGTCGGGTATTTCATGGCCTCCTCGCAGCATTTCCTCTCCGATTTCAAGCAAGGCACCGAGGGGTTCACTTTCTCCGAGCATATGGATGAGGGCAATCCATGGTGAATCGCCTAATTCTTCTTCAGACATATTTGCCAACAGAAGTCCCACCATGACCAAATCCTCCTGACCGTGTCGTTTCCACAGCGCCGGGATGAGTTTGGCTACGCGACGATGTTGCCCCTCGCCACTTGTAAGGACCCAAGAGGCGATATCTCGTAATTCTGGATTTGGGCAGCCATAGTGGAAAGCGTAACCACCAGTATTAGCGAGCAAGTCCGTCGAGGGTTTGGCCATCATTCCCGGTACGCCTGCAGCGTACGCCCCTCTCAAAAATTTGAGTAATTTCCGTTTTGAGCGAAGAAGTTTTGGTTGCGGCTCACCGAGGTACAGCGCTACCTTTTCATTCACTTCGACCACCATCAGTGGTCTTTTTCCTTACCGTATCAAAGATATCGCCAACCAAGCCTACCGAATCGCGGAGTGTGTGGAGCATTTTGTCAACAACGCCGGGGTCCTCGAATTTTTCTTTGACGATTTCCCGGAGAGTGGTTTCGATTGTCTCGTGTTCCTCATCATCGATCTCAAAGGCTGAACGTAGATGGGCCAAGACTCGAAACTCGTCTCTTGAAAGGGATGCGTTGACGATAGCGACTTCGAAGACTTTGGTATAGACTTCTCGTGCTTCTTCAATGGTCACAAGTTCGCCAGGCTCGGACTCTTCGCCGTTTTGAATCGCTTTGTAGATTTCAGCAGGCTGATGTTCGGTGAGTCCTAACGCACTTGCTAATTTGATGGTTAGCCTTTTTTCTTCTCGTGTGAGACGTCCGTCTCCGAGCATCACTTCCACGGTGCTGCGGAACACATCTAAATTCCGAGAATTCGAGGTCGTCACGCGTCAATGGAGAACCCTCCTCTTCTTGAATCTCTTGTATGGTAAAAATTTAATTTTTTGACGAAATATGTAAGAGCATTGAAAAGGAGTCGGCCCGTGGAGCAACCATCCACCTCCCTTTCACGCATTGTGACTTCGTCGCATATGCAGCAAATATGTGATGGGCTTCGGCCCATCTTTTTTGGAACGGGGTGTCGATAGAAGGAGAAATACATATGGCTCGAAAACACAACTCAGGAGGCCGCTCAGGCGGTCAAAAGCAAGGCAAGGCAATGAAATATCAAATCCGCGCCGATATCAAAGTAAACGGAACAGTCCAGCGCAAGGACATTATTGGCGCCATCATGGGTCAAACAGAAGGCCTTCTTGGCGACGAACTTGAATTGCGTAAACTGCAACGAACTGCACGAATAGGACACGTCGATGTCGAAACAGAATCCAAAGGTGGAAAAGTCCACGGACTCATCTTGATTCCGAGCAGCCTCGACAATGTTGAAACAGCAATCATTGCTTCAGCACTTGAAACAATTGACCGAATTGGCCCATGCAACGCTATTATCAAAGTTGTCGAAATACAAGATATTCGAGCAACCAAGAGAACCGCTGTCGTTGACAGGGCAAAGGAACTGTTGCTCAACCTCGTGAATTCAGGCGAAGCAGCCTCCAAGACAATTATTGAAGAAGTTCGTTCAGTAATGACGACTGGAACGGCGACCAATTTCCACGGACTAACCTGTGGGCCAAACATTGAATCTTCATCTTCACTGATTATTGTCGAAGGTCGAAACGATGTTCGCAACCTCCTCAACTGCGGCGTTAAGAACGCCATTAGTGCAGACGGTGCAGGCACCATGAAGCAAGAACTGATCGATTTGGCAAACGGTAAGGAAACCGTCATACTCGCCATCGACGGTGACCGTGGTGGCGAGATGTTATTCAGCCAACTCATGGACACTATGAAAGTTGACTTTGTCGCTCAAGCCCCAGTTGGGCAAGAATGGGAATTACTTCCTCAAAAGACCGTTACAAAGTGCCTCTCTATGAAAGTGGAAGCCAAGAAATTCGCTCATTCACTCAGCAAGAAACAAGCTGAAGATGATGAGAAAGCGGGTGTACCGGACAAGAACTGGGCCGAAGACATGGGCGAAGTCTACGAAGTAGCTGAAGCCCCTGCTGAAGTTCAAGAAATGTTCGATCACCTCGATGCTCTTGACAAGAACAAAGCCGTTTTCGTTATGGTTGACGGTACCGTTTCAGAACCGGTCGGCCCATCGACTCTATCGAAGGCTGCTGGCAGTGCAGACGGCGCTGTTGCCATCGTGTTCAACGGGCCAGTGAGCGAACGCACTCTGGAGATTGCTTCCGAATCAGCTATTGAAACTGTTATCGGTACGAAAGCGGGTAAAGGATACGCTGAGCGTGAAGACGTTAAGTCTTGGTTGGCAGAAATTCATCGCTGAGAACTGCTACCTTCATCTAATGCGTTAACTCTCGTCCATGCATGGGCGAGGACGCGGCAACCGAGTGGCCTGATGATGCAGACCCGTTTGATGCCAAGACATCGAACGAGGAAGCGACCGAACAATCGAGTGCTGCGGTTGGGGAGCCCCTTGCTTCGATTGAGCCTGAAGACTCCGACGATGAATTAACACCTGTTCCCTTGGAAGGAGCGCCTTCGCCAGAAGGCGTGCAATGGACACTCCCCGTTCGCGCTGCACCCTTACTCGAACAGTTTCATAACGAGTCAGTCACCGAATACCCACTCCTGCAAACTTCAGATGGAATGAAATCTACCTCATTGGTTCTCGATGAGGATCTTCTGCGGATTATCGAAACGCGTTTAGATGCCGATGGACAACGTCGAATGAACGTTTCACTTTCAATGAAGAGAGAGTTGACAGGTTTCAAACACCATCATAATGAATTGATGCACAAGCACCAGTACCTGTGGTTGGGATCGGCTTTCCTTGGAGCCGTGCTCTTACTGTCAAACATCCTCGTTTTCACTCTATTGGGCCTTGTTTTTGTCAGTGCCGGCTTATGGAATTGGACGAAGATGCACCTTGAGACACATCGGTTGGAATTCGCCAATTCCGGCGGTGTTCTCACCCATACACTTCGTGGCTACGGTACAGACCGCCCCTTTTTCCGGGCAAGCATGGCTTACCTTGGTTCAGAGATGGCGGGTCTTTTGAGAACAGGGATTCTTGAAACTTCAGCGGTTGAGGAACTCCATGCAAGCCTTGCAGCCCCCCCTCCACCGCCTCCTGCGCCAGTCGCCTTGCCCGCACCCCATCCTGCAGCACCTTTGGCAATCCCCGAACCAGCAGCACAGCAGCAACTCGGTCAGCCGCTGGCCCCGTCACCTCTTGTAGCCACAGTTCCCGAGCCTTTACCCGTGCCCGCAACTCCACAAATAATTCCGGGCCCACCTATAGCGCCACCCCTTCCAAGCGCCCCTATACCGCCGCCGCAGAACATTCCACCGCCGCCAATCGCAGGCCCTCCAGTGGCTGCAACACTCCCAACTGCGCCCCTCCCGCCGCCAGCGCCGCTTCCTCAGATAGCAGGGGGTATGCCAATGCCACCGCCACTCGGCATACCTGGCGCGCCAATTCCACTCGATGCACCTATGCCAAACGCTCCAGAAGTAGCCGTAACGGCATCTCCAGTTGAGGGCACACTGAGTGAAGAAGAACAAAACAGTCTTCTCAATGAACTCTCTTGATTATGCTTTGATTCCGCCCGCCGTAGGGAGATTCAAGTGATCAATAAGTTGCTTTACTTCGGATTCTAAGGCTTTGATGTCGTTTGCATTAGGGAGGTCGTAATCATCTGCACTCAATGGAACAGGGTAGCCTGGCCCAGGTATGCGCTTGAGAGCAACCCCAAGTTGACGGGCATCCTCGAGAAAATGGTCACCGGAGCCGGAGTGCCGATGTTCCAGTCGAGACCGCATCCACCGTTGCATTGTTTTCAAATTTCCAGCCATCAGGGCCAAAAGTTCGGATTTCTTTTCGTCGAATTCGTTGTTCTGCGGTAGTAGGCGAAGGGCGAGTCTGAGCATCCGGTCAACCCGTGTGTCGCGCGGAGTGACACCAACATGTTTTGCCAACCCTCGGCGAACATTCGGTAGAGAATCCCCGCCATTCAATTCCATATCGTCTGCATAATCATCTAAATTTATGGCATGTAAGAACTGAACGATGTTCTTGTAAACGCCGAGCGGCACGGGGGAGTCGGAGGATTTGGGTTCAACCTTTACCGCCAATTCAGCGGACGGATTCTCAATACGAGACTCATGTTTAACGATAGGTCGTTCCGCGATTTTTTCTGTTGTCGCTTGAACATCTGTTGCGCTTAGTTCTGCAACGGGAGTTACGACTTCCGCTTCTTGTTCGATGGACTCTGAATCTTCCGATGCATCGCTGTTATGTTCTTCATCGGAAGCGGGTTGAACTGGAGCCGAATCACTCATCGCCTCTTCTTCCCCCTGTTCACCTTCCTCTGAAGTCTTGTCTTCCATTGCCTCAAGTATCGCTTCGTAAGCATCACCTAAAGCGTCCTTTGGAACCATTGTTTGGAGGGCTGTGTGTTCAGGAACTGGAACAAGAGTTTGTCGAATGGGTTGAGGCGTCCAAGCATCAAAGACGAACTTTCCATCTTCACTTTTACGAGATGCGAGGTGTTGTGCGAATGAAGCAATACTGCCGAAGATCGAGTTCAATTGAGTGGGATCTCGTAGTTGCTGTTGTACTTCCAATGCAAGTGCCACATCTCGATGCCATGGAAGATGCTTGAGTCGTCGAGATTGGCGAGAGTACGTTTCGATGTAGGTTCTGAAAGCATTCAATTTTTGAGCGACATCAACCGGGTTGTCCTCAACATCGATCAGCAATTGATGAACGTTCCACCCAGCAGATTGCAACACAGCAAGCTCTTGCTGCGTTCTCCGAATAAGACGCTGGTGGACTTCACCTGCCACAATTGACCCACCCGTTCTTGAAGCCGAACTCGAAGTGCCAAACCGTCGGACATGACCTATTTCACTTTCAAATTCTGCAAGCGAGAGACTCGAAGTAGCCAATGAATCCTGTGCTTTTCCTTCTGTAACAAGTTGTCTCCAATCTTGCTCCAGCATTCTTCGATGCCGAGCACCTCTTCGAGCCATTCTTTCAATCAACTCTTTGGTATGTTCAAGAATTTCAAGGTCGACATCCATTTCTTTCAGCAATTCAATACGTGCTTCAATCTCCATTTTCCCTTCGAATGAAGTGTCAATACTTGCTAATTTCTCAATGCACTCAAATCGGATGTCGAACCGATGTTGGTTCTTTTTCAGTTGTTGGACAGCGCCCCGAGGGTCTCGTTGAATCTCATCGCTCCAATCGCCCATCGCCAGTCCCATTTGCTCGTATTTTTCAACAAACATGAGTGCTTCAAGCTCATACTGTTTCCATTTTTGGTCAAGATGGTCGACATGATCGATAAATTGCTCAGTTTGCTCCAAAACCCCGGCATATTTTGCTCCGGAACTGCTTTCATCTTGCCAAGCATGCGTGATAGTTTCCCATCGGCTTAACGCTTGGAGGTGGAGTTCCAAAGTTGCTTCAATCTCTGGCAGGTTTGTTTCCCATTCAAGTAATTCTGGGGGCCGGACACTGTCGCCGTGAGGGAATACAATTCCGCGTTCACGCCATTCATTGAGTAAGTCATTCAGCCGAGCCAACCGTTGGTGTAAATTATCAGCAATTGAATCCATTTGTAATCTGAAGTTCCGCAATTCAGGATGGGAGTTTTCACGAAGCAATTCCCTTCTACGCGCTTCGTGATGCTGGGCCAGCCCCGGGTCAAACACTCCAATTTGTTCAAGAATTAACAGCCGCAACTCTTCATGCACATCATGAAACTCATGCAACTGTGTAATCCAATCCAATCCTTCGATGATGGACATCTTCTCAACATGGCCGACGTTGAAACCGGCATCAGCAAGCATCTCTGCCGCGTTGGAAATCGCCGTTCTCTGTCGCCGTTCATCTTCTTCCAACCCGCTTAAAACGCGGTGAATTTCTTCAGTCTCCTCGGGCTCAGACAACAGCGGGGCTAGAATCCGAGCCGAAGGGAGAGATGAAGCATCTAAAGCGTCAAACCGTGCTAGATAAGAAGCGTAATCTTCCTCCATTTCAGCATCTCGCCAGGCGATAAGCCCGCGATTAAGTTCCAATTCCCATGGACGCCATTCTTTTGCCCACGCACTGTATTCTTCAAGAACGCGTTCAGCGTTCATAGGGTCTCGTAGTTCTTGTTCCCACACATCGCTTTGTTCCATTGAACGGAGATTCACCGATTCCCCAAGGTACCCTGTTCTTTCAAGCAGTTCTTGGGCCAAGTCCACTGCAAAATCGACGTATACGATACGTTCGCTTGCAAGTTCGATATCTTCTTCGAGATACGCTTCGATGGAATCAACAACCCATCCTTCAAGACTCAAATCTTGAATTCGTTGGGCATACCAAGGGCCTTCGAATTCGTCATCAACATTGTCCACGACTTCGACCCCAACACTCCAAGAACTACGAGAGCCTTTGAATGTGAGCAAAGAAACAACCGAATTCGCTACCTTTTGAATCAGTTTCATTGCCGGCCAAGTTCGACAATCACTCTTTCTGGATAATTTTTAGGGGTGCGCAAATCATCGTTTGAACCCCCAATTCCTCCGCAGACCATAAAGGGGCAAAGTGCGGGTGAAGGCCAATGGACCCCATAACTGCAGTATTTGGCCTCGCTTGTCTTGGTGCCGGCGGTGGAGCAGGATTTTGGCTGAAGAAGGCAGACGCACGCCTTGATTCACTCACCGATTCCTCTCTTGTTCTTCAACAGGCACAAGCAGCTCACTTCTCTCACCTCAACTCCGAAGTGAACGCTTTGAGGAGCCAGTTATCGCAGATGACCGACTTAGTCCAGGCATTACGCGCTACCCATCCTGAAATTGATGGGGCTCTTCTCGTCCATTCTGTTTTGCATCAATATGAATCCCAATCCGAGTTTGATTTGGAAACCACTCATGAAGAAGCACTTGCGGCATTAGAGGCGTTAATTTCTGCTATTTCTCCAGAGACCGCCGTTGGCGGGGAAGGCCTGCTCGCATCAACGACCGAAAGCCTCCTCTCCCGATTACTCGATGTTTTTGCTGTTCGGAATGTTTCTGCGGAGATGCTTGGACTTAGCCCTGTAGCCGCTCATCGCTTTGGCCACGCTTGCCTTCATCTACGACGGTACGATTGGGCAGAGTCATGCTTTGGAATTGCATACAGGTCGTCTCCGGGAAACAAGAACATTCTCGAAGCACTCGAACACATCGCTCTATTACGGGGCGATGAAGAATTGCGTAGGCACTGGCTTGAAGCTCGCATGACGGTATCTCCCGACCAACCAGATCTGCTTCGCGCACACGCTCACTTACTCGCCAAACTTGGGGATGCAGGTGCTGAGCGAGACGTACGACGGCTTGAAGCATTGGGCGTTGAAACCGCTGCTGACCGCTCCCTCCTTTCGGGCCTACGGGCGCGGGCTGGTTCCCGCTCCGAAGCGCTTGAAGCCATTGAATTGGCTTTAGCTGAAAACCCAAGCCGCTCTGATGATTGGTGCAGTTATGCCCAACTTTTGTTTGCTGACGACGAACTTGGCAAAGCTCAGCAGGCTGTTGAACGGTGTTTGGAACTCGACCGACAGAACGGTGAGGCTTGGGGATTGCTTGCTCAACTTCTTGCTCCTATGTCGAACAAACTCGATGAAGCCCTCAAGGCAGCTGTGCACGCAGTGGCCCTATCTGCTGGCGGAACAAAACTCATTTTCCTTAAGTCCGACCTGTTGATGGCCAGCGGCAAGATTACTGAGTCAGAAGAGGCCCTGAACCGTGCTTTACTTGAGTCTCCAGATAACGCAGAACTTCGCGCACGAATGGCGAGCCGGAAACTCATCAACGGACATATCGACGAAGCGCAGAAACTGCTTGATGAAACTCCCTTGGGTATTGACCATTCACTCCTTCATGTCATCGAAGGTCGCCTTCATTTGGCTCGCGCAGACCGTCAAAGAGACGGCACTGGAGAAACAGATCAAACCCTTCTCTCCGAAGCCATCACCGCTTTCAATGACGCATTGCGACTTGACCGAGAATCCGGTGTTGCTTGGTTGGGCCTTGCTCGAACAAAGCGCTTGGTTTCAGATTACGAAGGCGCCCAAGAAGACATTGCTCGCGCTCTTCGGTTGTTGCCAAGTGAAGACCCATCCGCCGCTTCCGAAGCAGCACTCCTTGCTTTAGATTTGCAAGACCCGTCCGCAGCGAGTAAGCACATCGAGGCCGCCGCAGTCCACGGGCATACTGCAACTGTTCACTATGTACGTGGCAATATTGCTGCACAAACCGGTTCACTGGATAAGGCACTCATGCATTATGACGAGGCGCTTACATCAGACCCTTCTCACATCCGCGCCCGAATAAACCGCAGCGGCATATTACTGGCCCTCAATGAAGGTCGAAAAGTTCTCGATGATTGTGAAATTCTCCTTGACCTCGCTCCATCTCTTGTTCTGGCACGCTTCCGTAGGGCGGAAGGATACATGCATTTGTCGGAATGGGAGAATGCACGTGACGACCTCAAAATGGTTCTTGAATCAGCGCCACATCACTATCAAGCTTTGACAAAGCTCGGCTCATGTTATCTTTCATTGAAACGACCTGAGCGCGCAGAAGGCCCATTGAATGAAGCAATCCGTCTCAATCCAAACCACGCACCTGCATGGCACCAACGCGGACTTTTGTATCTTGACCTCAAGGAGTCAGATGCTGCCTTTGACGACTTCCAGGCTGCCGTAAAGTGTGATGGCAACCATCTTGATTCACGCCTTCACATCGCGGCTACACTTCATCAACAAGAACGCCATGTCGAGGCTGCTGCCGCATGGAGAGCAGTTCTTGCTATTGATCCGGATCACCGGGTGGCTCGAACGCGCCTCGGGCATTGCGAAGTGAATCTTGTATGACGGCGTAACATCATTATATCGGTGAAAAGGAGTGTCGAATATGCAGGGCCAGGAACCGAACAACCAATCCCCCCCGCCTCAACAAGTCATTGCTAGCGTTTGGGATTCGCAACAGCCTCAACAGCAACAGCAACAGTACCAGCAGCCGTTTCAACAACAGTACCAGCAGCCGTTTCCTCAACAAGGGATTCCAATGGGTGGATTCTACCCAAAAACAAGTGCATCCACAGCACTCGGGTTGTCAATCGCAGGGCTGGCTTTAGGGCTCCTTTGTTTTCCTCTGTGCGGTGTTCTGGCAATACCCGGGGTGTTCATGGCCCGCTCATCCGGTGCAATTGCCCGTTCAATGCCCGGCCATCCAGACGCGAACACAGCCAAATCTGCCGAAGTAGTTGGTTGGATAACACTCGGACTAATGCTGCTGGCACTCATGGCTTTCGTGGCACTCGTGATGCTAGATGAGAGTGTAGTACTTTAACGAAGAGGGAAAAAATATGCAACCTGGACAGCAACCACGACAGATGCAGCCTTCGGGCGTAGCATCAAAATACGGAGACGGACAACAAGCTTGGGCTCAAGTTCCAAATCAAATCCCCATACAACAAGGCATGTCAATGGGGGGATATTACCCACCTACCCAAGCCGTTTTGGCTTTGGTGCTGTCCATTTTAGGGGTTGTAGCCTGTTCAATTTGTACTGCGATCCCAGGCCTAATCTTAGCGAATAGCGCACTGAAAGTTACCGATTCAATGCCCGGTCACCCAGATGCAGGTATGGCAAAGGCAGCTCAAGTCGTGGGATGGATTGTCATCGGCCTAACGCTACTTGGAATCATTGGCTACGCACTGTTATTCGGCGTCCTCATTGCTTCAGAAAGCGGAAGCATGTGAATCTAGCCGAGCAGATAGTTTGAATCCGCACCGGCAATACGCTTCTCTTCAAACAGAGCTACGACCGTAACAGTACATTCGCCTTCACAGATACTGATTCCATTCTCTTGCAGAGAAATTACTTCTTCTGCACCCCAAATACCATCGCCGTTTTCTACAATGGAACAAGGCGTAACCTGGACCATCGATTCATCGGTGAGCGCTGGTATGCTGAAGTTTCCGAGTGGAGCAGCGAGTAGTGTGTAATGACGGGGTTGGCCATCTGAGTTGTAGTAATTCAAGAATTGAACTTTGAACATGACCCCGCGATCTTCTACAATGTAAACTTCGGAATCAGGTATGATATGATGGTTGGTTAAATCATAGGTGTACCAATCCAGTTTTTCCTCATTCGACTCGTCCATGACATAACTGGAATTGTATTTGATTTCATCGAAATCGCTCTCTAAAGCAACTCCGGTTATATTTTCCCCGAGTAGAACGGTTGTTGTAAGGATACTAAATGTCGATGATGTTTTGTTTGAAGCCGACATAGTGTGCAAATTGACATACTGTGTATCTTCACTGTTGGTGTCGATGTTGATTGTGAATGTTTTACCGTCCGCATTCAACTTTGAAAGCACGGTTCCGTTGTCTTGCGCCACCGAACTCATTCCTCCAACCATGCAAGGATATGTGTTTTCTTCAACGTTTAATTCCAACTGAATGGAATTCCAGCTGAGGTTCTCTCCGCCTTTCGCAAAACTCAAATCGAGCAACACATCTTCGGTTGATTCAGTCGAGACTCCATTCTTGACCGCAAGAGTGTTTTTCGTTCCTAATGTGTTTTCATAGTTCACAATATTCAGGTAATAGCCGGTGGAAACGATGGACACCATGAAGAGAGCCATTAGCGCGATGCGTCGGTCAATGCGAGGCATGGTGAGCGGTTCAGCCGGGACTACTTGAATACAGGCAATATGAACCAACCCTCCGAGGGGAGGGTTCATAGACACCACTTCTGTCAAAATTTTATGGGCGTCCGCAAGCATCTCGTTCCAATCGTATGTTGCCTTTTTTTCCTCCTCATCGCTAGAGAGATCTATCCCTATGTGGAGCCGTTTAACAGCGAGGTCGCTGACGGATTCTCCATAGAAAAGATTGATTCTGGATACGGCGGGCCGACTTGTTTAGAATGGGCCGACAACACCTCCTTGCTCATGTGCGATCGTGATTCAGGACGAATACTGTTGCTTGACGCTGAGGAGGATTTCTCACCGACAACCCTGCTCACGGATTTAGACCATCCCCACGACATTCATTTGACGACAGAGCACCTCTTCGTTTCTGAAGAAGGGAAACTTACGCGTTACAACCGTTCTAATTTTTCATTTTCTGGACCAGTTGTGTTGGTCGATAACATCCCTTCAGGTAATCACCAAACCAACGCCATCAATGCTTTTCCAAACGGGACATTGATTTGGCACAGTGGTTCAACATGCAATGTTTGTCAAGAGAGTGATGAACGTAATGCTGCGTTGCTTTGGGTTCATCCAGTTACCGGAGAACACGGTGTATTAGCGTCCGGAGTTCGCAATTCCTTTGATGGTGTTTGGGTTCCCGGCATGGGGTATCTTTTTTCCGATAACGGCAGGGATTGGGACGGTGACCATCCCGATGAAGAGGTCAATTTGCTGGTGGAGGGTGAAGCCTACGGTTGGCCTGACGATGACCCAGACAACCCGATTCCATCAGGAACCCTTGGTCCAATCGCCCAATGGACGCCGCATACATCGCTGAACGGACTTGCACTACGACCGAACAATTCGTCAGTACCTGGCCTCTTGCCCAGTGAGGGTTTTACTGTCTATGCAAGCGTATACGGTTCTTGGAATACCATACTCCCTCAAGGCCATGAAATTGTTCGGATTGATTTCACCCCGGGACAATCCAACGCCTCTACGCCCAGTGAACAATGGAACAGTACAGTTACACGGTTTGCAACCGATATTGGTACGCCTTTACCTTTGGTTTTTGGACCTGAAGGCAATCTCTACTACGCGACCTTTGGGGGCGGTGGGACGCTGTATCGTATCACAGCGAATTAAGCCATTCACGCAGTCGTCGAACACCTTCATGGATGTCTTCTGTAGAGGTAGCGTATGAAATCCGAACAAACCCTTCTCCCCCTTCGATGAGTGATCCAGGAATGAGCTGAACACTCGCTTCATCAAGCGCACGTGTAGCAAATTCGAGGTCATCCATTCCAGTGCCTGTGATATCACAGAAGGCATAAAACGCCCCTTCCGGTTTAGGCACCACGATGCCAGGGAGTTCAGAAAGAAGAGAATGCATTAACCCTCGGCGTTCTTTGAATGAAGCAGCCATCCTGGCAGTTTCTTCTTCAAGCCCCAAAGCAACTGTTGCAGCAGGCATCAAGAATGTAGCAACGTGGGTTGCGGCGCTAACGTTGATTTTTTTGACGCCGTCCATGACTTGTTTTGGACCAGTAATCCATCCAAGACGCCACCCCGTCATTGCCCAACCTTTCGACCAACCGCCGATGGTGATGGTTCGCTCAGCACCGCCTTCAAGCGATGCTGGCGAGGTGTAAGGGTAATCTGTCCATACCAATGTGGCGTAAATCATGTCGTCAAGAATCCATAAATCATGCTTGATTGCAAAATCGAGAATTCGTTGAATTTCTTCAGGTTCGTAAACTGCGCCTGTGGGGTTGTTCGGAGAGTTCAGCAATATCGCTTTGGTTTTCGAAGTGATTGCTGCTTCCAATGCCTCGAAGTTCGGGTGGTAATTTTCTCGCTTGACTGGAACATGAACTGGAACACAATCGAGCAATTTGAGCATTCCGTCATAGGACGGCCAAGCGGGAGATAAAAGAAGAACTTCGTCGCCAGCGTTGAGAGTCGCCATAAGGCCATACAAGATGGCCTGTTTACAACCTGGAGTCACTAAGACATCATCAGGCACAGCAACAATGTCGTGTTTTGACAGATGTTGGGCCACAGCTTCGCACAATTCAACCGAACCTTGGGTCCGCGTATAGGCAGTTTCTCCACGGTCCAATGCCGCTTTGACTTCATCGACAACCGGTTTAGGGGTGTCAAAGTCCGGTTGACCAACGGTGAATCGGATGACCTCAGGCCCTGGTGGAGCTAAGAATGCAGCAAATCCAATTCCAACATGCTCTAATGAACGATTTATCTCTGGCATAGGCCCATCCCCATCCAATAGACAGTGTCTATGTGATAAAAGAAACGAAACGCTTCTTGAATATCAAGACTGCGCGTAAAAAACCCTTGAGGCCACGATTAGAAGAGCACAGGCTGGGATTTGAACCCAGGTAAGAGGATTTGCAATCCCCGACGTAGCCGCTCCGACACCCGTGCAGTGTTTCCCCGATTGAGCAGTTCTATTTCAACGCGACCGAGCATAAATCCATAATTTCCTAAGCGTTATACGACGGTGTTTGAATTTGGTTGAATAAACCGGGCGACCCATTAAACGCTAAGCCGGGCTACACTGGCTATGGGCCTTGAATCACCCTTGACGCCAAAGGGCTCGGATTCTACCCAGCGACCAGCCTCAATCGTTTTGAACGAACCAACAGCGCCGATTGGTTTTTTGCAGGGTGAAACGAGTTCCCCTTCCTCACAACCCTATCTTGCCCCTTCATTTGTGAAACAACCGGACTCTACGGGGAAATCCATTTTCATGTTTCTGCTCGGAGTTTTCCTACCCATTGCCCTTCTTATTTTAATTCAAATCATCGGCTTTAGCATGGAGGATTCCCAGCGCGATAGGGAAGAGCGTGAACATGAAGAATACGTGGAATACGGGCAACAATTCCCAGACCCATACGAAATGACATTTGTTCGCAACGAGACCGGAGAATATTCGACAACGATTGATTTACCTGACACACATGAACTTTCACAATGCTACATTGATTTGAATGGAGAGCCAGGAAACAGGTATTCTCTTGAACCCATCTTCAATGAATACTCTCCTGAATCGATTATATGCGGTACAACGGAACCATCCCTTTATGCTGAATTTTATGTTGAACCGAGCGGAGAATTACTCGTTTGGCAACTCATACAAGACACACCTACAGGCGGCGAGCAAACCACTCTGGTCGGTGCTGAGTACAGTTTTCAGGAGAGGAACCTTACCTTGTCGTTCGACAATAGTTTTTCTGAAAACCTTTCTCTCGATGCTTTTTTCTTGAACGATGAAGGCCAGTACTCGAAACTTTCCACCCTCGGAGAAACAGTGGATGGCCTAAACTACACATTCGACATCCAGACGAATTCGACCGAAGAATTCTATATGGAGATGAGTCTAAAAGATTCAAGTTATTTTTTCTCTGCTGAAGCATGCGACTCTTGTCCTGATGAGGAGTTTGCGTTTCTTGACTGGGCTCAGTTCTACCGAACTGAAAAATGGGTTGAAATTGGGGCATATGATGCCGAGTTGAATCGACTTTCGTTTGAACCCTTACCGATGGCTGATGGCTCTGCTTTTCCAAATCAATTGGAATTTGATATCGGTATTGACTGGGCTCCGGTTTCTATTGACAACAGCACAACTTGGGAAGAATCGTATGTGTACGGGTACAACTCAGCCATTGAGGTCACGTCTTCAGCCAATGGAACATATGCGTCTCAGATTTTGATTTCAAGCGATGCTAACCCTTGGAGTGTATTGGGCTGTGAAGTAGATTCGTATCAATGGCCAGCATACTACGACCAAAGTCAACGCTTCCCAATTTATTGCATGGATGACACCCTCAGCGAAGGTTATGATGCCGTAATTTATCAAGATTCGACCTTTGAAATCGATGAACATATCTCTCTTGAATATCAATCATGGGACCCAGAGACGCGTGAATTCCATGTCGAATTTAATCGAACACTCCATGTTCGTAACGACGATTTTTCTGCCTATGAACTCTATTCGTCACCGATCACTGAACGCCCGGATAGCGTAGGCGAGCGTACGAATTTCACTGTAACCTTTGAAGAGTCAGATGGTGGTGGAGAATGGGGATATTTCCAAATGGAATTTGAAATCGTCAACAGCACGCCTCTTCGAGCTGGCGGCCATAGTTTTTCTTGGTTGGTTTGTGATGATTGCGACAGTAATCTCAGTGAACCGATTTATGACGGCATCTCAACTCAAACAGAAGCCATAGGTGGTTATAATTCATCGAATCAGACCATGTGGTTTTTGCCCTTGGGCCCCATCCCGCCCACTGTTGAAATGTCGCTCAATCTGATGCCAGAATCATCTCCGCAAAACACCGGCTACTTCGATTATAACGCATATCTTTACGGTGAAGAGTACATAGAATACCAAAAAGAATACTACTATGATGACTACGACGATTACTCAAATCCAGTCGACAACTTCTACACCTTTGCATTCATCGCGTATCCGATTTCCTACATTGGGGCGATTATTTACTCCTTCGTGCGTGGTAACAAAGCCTTCGGCAAGGGCCTAATCGCATCTGCAATTTTGGGTTTGGCACTGGTGGGTGTACTCGTCGTGTCCGTGGCTTTGTACTTCCTTTAATGCTGAATTCCCACATCTTCCTTGAGATATTTCTTAAGACACGCCCCCAACCGATTCCCATGGAGCATCACGCCCAAATTTCGCTCCCCCCCTCGACCCCTGCGTCAGCCTATTACGATTGTCGATTTTCAGTCCTACGTGCACCTCTTGGCTTCCAGAAAGGTGCTGAATTACTGGAAGACGATGATCGGGCAATTCACGCTTGGGTGGCTGATGGTGAGCAGATTGTCGCTGTAGGGAGGGCTCATCTGATTGACCCAGAAAGTGACGGCTCTGCCGCAGACCATGCTGGGCCTGGCGCGACGCAATGTCCAAGCTTTGGCCCTTTATCCAGTCCAGATAATCGTCCAGCGATACAAATTCGGCAAATGGGTACGCGTCAAGAAGCACGCCGAAAAGGACTCGCAGCTAAGGTTTTACACTCATTGGAACACGCCGCAGTAGCCCATTTCGGGGCGAAAGTAGGGCTTCTTCAAGCCCGGGAAGCAGCCATTCCTTTTTATCAGTCACAGGGATGGATACTTGTCGATGAACCGTACACAATTTCCGGAATTGGGCCGCATAGGTCGATGATGAAACAGTTCTAAACATGAATCGTTCATATACGGTCAGAAAACTGTCATCTCAAGAAATGTGAACGGAGGGGCCCAAACCCTTCAAAAATAAAACAAACCCACTGCGTTGTTTTTCCGGCATAAATATTGATTTTATAGAAAAACGGCGCTAAAACCGAGGAGATACGATGAAACTTCAGCAAATCAACAAGAAACAACCTTATTATGGAACCGGGCACAACGAAATTACGATGCCGCCGGAGCAGACCCTGCAGAAAGCGAAGAATGAAAAATTTTTGAAGGCGTTGCAAACCCTTGCCGAGAGGGATCCGGAAGGTTTCTCCAACGTCGCTCCTGAATTGATTAAACGGAGCGTTTGGAACTGGAGAGGCGCAGACCCTTTCTTTGCAGAACGCCTTTCCAATTGGATTGATACCGCTCATAAATGGAGCGAATTCAAAGAAATATTGCCCAAAGAGGCTCATTTACCTCGCAGGAAGGCAGTTGAACAGATTTCTTACGATACTTTACCAAAAGAATACAGCGGCTTTCTTCACCATTTGACGGAACGATTTGAAGGCGATTATACCCGTTGGGATGCTTCCAAAAGAGACCAGTTTACCATATTGGGTATGCTTGCCCTCGAAGGCAAAGAAGGCGTTCGACAAGGGCGCCTCATCCACCACCTTGGCTTGGACAGTTCCGTAAGTGTCGGCCTCCCAGGATCAAACGCCATCCGAGCAGCTAAAATCGCACTTAGTCGATCCGCTAAACCCCTTCACCTTTGGGCGCCTGCCTCTGGGAACGGTAGTGAAAGACTTCACGCCTTTGCCGATTCCAATCTTGCAGATCTTGTCGCTCGATTTGTTCTTAATCAGCAGGCAGCAATTCTCTTGCCTCCAGCTTATACCCTTGAAGGATAGTTGGCGCATTGCGTCGCGCCTTTGATATAGGGTCGGTATGTTCCAGTATGTAGAGGGAACGTTGGGTTCCCTAGAACCAACCCGTGAAAAACGATGCATTTGGAGGAACAATACAAGGACAGTTACAAGAGTGAAAAACGCATGACTCAGAAGCAGTCATCGCTCAACAACATCAACAGAGTTGTTGCTAAAAACACGCTTGTAAAAACCTTGAAATCAACCACATTCCAGTGCGCAGCATCGTTTGAATCCCAAAAAGCCACTCCCACCATGTGGGCTGGGCTTTTGGAAAGAGAGAACAGCGGGTTCTCTGTGTAACAACAACCAAAAAAAAATATAGGAAGTGAAAAAACATGAATAAGAAAATAATGAGCGTTTTGATTGCATTATTCCTCGCTCTCTCTGCAGTTTCTGCAGTGAGCGGTGACGGATCTGACCCACTCGACCCATCCGATGGTGGCGCCGATTGGGACGGTGATGGTCTCACCAACTCCGAGGAACAAAATCAAGGCACAAATATGAACAATGCAGACAGCGATGGCGACGGTCTCCCAGATGGCTGGGAAGTCTCGAACGGCCTCAACCCTACCAACGGTGGCGACGGAAATGCAGACCCTGACGGCGATGGTTTAACCAACGCCCAAGAGTACGCATCGGGTACCAACCCGAACAACGCAGACACTGACGGTGACGGTAAGGCTGACAACGTAGACTCGTTCCCTAACGACCCAAACGACGGTGAATACTCCGACTCCGATGGTGACGGCATTCCTGATGCTTACGACCCTGACTTTACCGAGTCAGGCGCAGGCGGCGGCAATGGTGAAACTGAAGGCGGTGGCGAATCTGAAGCCGGAACCCCGACCCCTCAACCTGGTCAAGGACAAGGTCAAGGACAAGGTCAAGGACAAGGTCAAGGACAAGGTCAAGGACAAGGTCAAGGACA
>Ga0209716_1000456_pt1 | contig 38977 bp, 37 predicted proteins | sample COGITO_mtgs_1205_FD_184811 | JGI IMG/M metagenome (GOLD analysis project Ga0209716, IMG submission 184811) | Pelagic marine microbial communities from North Sea - COGITO_mtgs_120531 (SPAdes) (version 2) | ecosystem: Environmental > Aquatic > Marine > Epipelagic ...
GGGGGTAATACGTGGTTATACATTTTTAAGCTTTTTAAACTTGTCAACTTTACAAGGATGCTGCTCAAGCTGCGCTCACCTTTAAAAGCTTTAAAAGTAATCTTTAATAAATGTATTAGAAAAGATACCTATCAAAGACTTGTTAATTCAGTATAATGTTAGAATGGAGATCTGTCAAGCCTTTTCTTGAAATAAATAAAAAATAAAAAGCTTGACAACAGTAGAATCCAACAGTATACTTAAGAACATGAATCAACATATATCCAAGTATCTACCTAATTCACCAAAAGAGCGTGAATACACAGAGAAGCAGCTAAGCTTTCTCGATAACCTTTTAAAAACCGGAGGTGATCCAAAAAAAGCAGCAGAACTGGCAGGTTACTCTGAAGGAACCTATTCTCAAGTCATAAAAACACTTAAACAAGAGATGATAGAGTTAGCCTCTGAAGTCCTCGCTCAGTCTGCACCCCAAGCTGCATTTAAGCTTATTGAAGTAATGAACTCTGATGTAGCAATACCTCAGTCTAATGTTAAGATACAGGCTGCTCAAACCATCCTAGATCGTATAGGATTAGGTAAAGCAGATAGAATTGATGTAAATCATACTGTAGATGCTAGTCAAGGCACTTTGTTCATTCTACCAGCCAAAAGCTCAGTAGAAATAGAGGATGCTGATTACAATGAAGTTTCCTAGGACTAGACCTAAAGCTAGAGGTAAGATTCCTTTTGGTTATGTGTTAAATGAAGAGCTAGGACTCCTTGAGGCTGTACCGGGGCATCTAGAAGCTTTGGAAGAGACAATAGAAATGATTGCCTCTGAAGAAATACCTTCTCTTAGAGAGGGTGTTACTTACATTAAAAGTAAATTAGAGGGTCAAGATGTATCTATTACATATCAAACCCTAAAGAACTACATGGAGAAAGCTGGTCTAGCTAACCCCAAGAAACAGTACAACTACCACTCTGAAGTTAAAGCTCAGATGGAAGCAAGAAGATCTCTTAAAGAGCGTAAGAAGACTGTTGACACTCTCAATAAGAAGTTAAAGCAGGCAAAGAATAAGCTTAAGACTAAAGAACAAGTCTATAAGAAGCTAGATGAGCCAAGTGACTTTAAGTCCAAAACAGGTAAGATATTGATTGCCGAAGACGTAGAGCAGATTGCTCCGTCTGTAAAGGCTCAAGCAAAGAATGTTATCTTTAAGGCCAATGAAGGCCCACAGGAAGACTTCCTAGCAGCAGGCGAGACAGACGTCCTGTACGGTGGAGCGGCTGGAGGTGGTAAAAGCTATGCAATGTTGGTAGATCCACTTCGCTATGCGCATAGATCTGCTCATAGGGCCTTGATCATTAGAAGGTCTATGCCTGAATTAAGAGAGTTAATAGATAAGAGTAGAGAGTTATATCCTAAAGCTTTTCCCGGTTGTAAGTACCGTGAAGTCGAGAAGCTTTGGAACTTCCCAAGTGGTGCTAAAATAGAGTTTGGGTTCCTTGAAAGGGATGCAGACGTTTACCGTTATCAAGGACAAGCATACTCTTGGATAGGTTTTGATGAAATTACTCATCTACCTACAGAATTCTCTTGGAACTACCTAGCTTCACGGTTAAGAACAACAGATCCAGAGATTATACCTTACATGCGGTGTACGGCTAACCCCGGCGGTGTAGGCGCACACTGGGTTAAGAAGCGTTATATTGATGCTGACATCCCTAATACCAGCTTTATGGGTAAAGATGGGTTAAGTCGTAAGTTTATACCTGCTCGTTTAGAAGATAATCCTTATCTAGCTTCTGACGGTAGATATGAAATGATGCTTAAAGCTCTGCCTCCTACACAACGTAGGCAGCTTTTAGAAGGTAACTGGGACGTTAACGAAGGTGCAGCTTTTACAGAGTTTAGTTTAGATCATCATATTATATCTCCTTTTGAAATCCCCATACACTGGGAAAGATTAAAAGGGATTGACTATGGTTATGCAAGTGAGTCAGCCTGTATCTGGGCTGCAATAGATCCTAGTGACGGTACACTAATTGTTTATAGAGAATTATATAAAAAAGGCTTGACAGGCGAAGATCTAGGTCACTTAGTAACAGCAATGGAACTAGAAGACCCTTTTAATGTCTCAGGTGTACTGGATACAGCAGCTTGGTCACAGACAGGAACAACAGGCCCAACAGTAGGTGAAACCTTAGTAAGACAAGGACACAAGCTTAGAAGGGCAGATAAGAACAGAATACAAGGGAAGATTCAAATCCACGAATACTTGAAGATACAGCAAAGCGGAAGGCCACGTTTACAAATATTTAATACATGCCCTAGCCTGATACGCGAACTTCAAAGTATTCCTCTGGATAAATCAAGGCCAGAAGATGTAGATACACATGCTCCTGATCACGCTTATGACGCTTTGAGATACTTAATAATGTCTCGACCTCGTATTAATGATGTGTTTGGTAGAATGCGTGATATTAAAAGAGAAAGATTCTACGAACCTTCTGACACTACTTTTGGATATTAATTATGGAAGAAAACACACTAACAGCTAACGAACTCTACTTTCAAAAGGTAGAAGATGAACAAGGTCTTATACTGACCTTGGAAGAAAGCCTGCGTAACAATCTTGTAGGTCTTCTTAAGAATCGTTTTGAGTTAGCTGAGACTGCTCGTAAGGCCGACGAAGATCGTTGGATCACTGCGTATCATAACTATCGTGGCTTATACGGTCAGAATGTTAAGTTCAGAGAGTCTGAGAAGTCTCGCGTATTTGTTAAAGTAACTAAGACTAAGGTACTGGCTGCTTTTGGTCAGCTAGTAGATGTTATCTTTGGAGGCAACAAGTTCCCGATAGGTATTAGTGAAACTAAGATGCCTGAAGGAAGCTCTGAGTATGCTCACCTAGACGCACAAAATCCTCTTCCGGGTATTGAAACGTCTGTACCTGAGCAAACAACACCAACAGTACAAGAAAATCCTTTTGATGTTGGATTTAAAGGCGACGGAAAAGATCTAACGCCGGGTTCAACTTACAATAATGGCAAGCAAGAAGCCATATACTCAGCACAAGCAGCGGTAGATAAAGGCATTACAACTGACGGTGTTAAGTCAGGCCCCGGAATTATTACAATTAAACCAGCCCAAGCTGCTGCACGAAGAATGGAGAAGTTAATACATGATCAAATTGAGGAATCTAATGGCTCAAGTGAAATTAGAAACTCTCTCTTTGAAGCTTCGCTCTTTGGAACAGGAATTATCAAAGGCCCTTTCAACTTTTCAAAGACTCTTAATAGATGGGAAGAAGATACAGACGGAAGTCGTACTTATAATCCTCTTGTCGTTCGTGTTCCACGTATTGAATTCGTAAGCATCTGGGATTTCTTTCCAGACCCCAACGCTACTAATATTGCAGAATGCGAGTATATCTTTCATCGCCATAAGATGAACAGGACTCAACTGCGTTCTTTAGCTAAGCTGCCTTATTTTGATAAGGATGCTATTAGAGAAGCTTTAGAGATTGGCCCTGACTATATTGAAAAAGACTACGAGACTGCTCTTAAAGATGACCAGCGTTCAGAAGCTAATGGCTCAGAACAGTTTGAAGTTCTAGAGTACTGGGGTGTTATGGATGCTGAGTATGCTCGTCAAGTAGGCATGGATATTCCAGAAGAGATTGATAACTTAGATGAAGTACAGATTAATGCTTGGATATGCAATGGTAAGATGTTGCGTTCAGTCATTAATCCTTTTACACCTTTTAGATTACCTTATCATTCTTTCCCTTACGAACGTAATCCTTATAGCTTTTTTGGTATTGGTGTTGCAGAGAACATGGATGATTCTCAAAAGATTATGAATGGTCACGCACGTATGGCTATTGATAACTTAGCGTTATCTGGTTCACTTGTATTTGATGTAGATGAAACTGCCCTTGTAGGCGGTCAATCTATGGAAATATACCCCGGTAAGATCTTTAGGCGTCAAGCTGGAGTACCGGGACAGGCTATTAATGGTCTTAAGTTTCCTAATACATCACAAGAAAACATGATGATGTTTGATAAGTTTCGTCAGCTTGCAGATGAACAGACAGGTATTCCTAGCTATTCGCATGGTCAAACAGGCGTTCAGAGCATGACAAGAACTGCATCAGGTATGTCAATGCTTCTAGGTGCAGCATCACTTAACATTAAAACTGTTATTAAGAACCTCGATGATTTCCTTCTTAAGCCTATGGGTGAAGCATACTTCCAATGGAACATGCAATTCTTGGAGACTCAGCTAGGTATTAAAGGTGATTTAGAAGTAAAAGCAACAGGTACTAATAGCCTTATGCAGAAAGAAGTACGAAGCCAAAGGCTTACAATGTTCCTTCAGACTGCTCAGAACCCAGCTATTGCACCTTTCATTAAAATGAATAAGCTTATTAGTGAACTAGCTTATAGTCTTGATCTTGATCCTGATGAACTGATCAATGATCCTGAAGAAGCAGCACTTATGGCTCAAATTATAGGAATGCAAAACAATGCTGGAAAAGCAACTAGCCCGGAAACTGGCCCCACTGGTGAACAACAGGGAGCTATGGGAGGCCCTGAAGGAGCACCTCAACAACCTCAAGACCTTGGAGCTACAGGTACTGGCGGTGGGAACATCGGAACTGGAGCTGTTCCGCAGTCAGGGGAAAGTGAATTCTCTGGTTAAGCTACTACAGCTTAAGGAGACAGTTCAAGAGTGCATTGAGCGTTCTGAATAAAATAAATAAAGGGGATAGATTATGGAAGAGAATAATGAAGTTGACGGCTATCGAATGCTTTTAGAAAGCTACAAAAAAGAAATGAAAAACGCTAAAAGTGCAAAAGAGCAAGAAGATATTACAAAGAATTTCCTGAGGCAGACAGAGAATGTAAGTGATGAAACAAAGAAGGATGCAGCCATAGAAGGCGCACGTACTAAACGTGCTGAAGGCGGATCATTGATGGTTCCTCCAGAGATGGAGATGGAAGAAGAAGTTCCTGAAGATACATATCCTAATATCCCTGAAGATGAGATGGAAGAGGCTGTAGAGTCTCAGAAACCAGACGGGGAAATGCAGGAAGATTACATGGGTTCTGTAATTGCAGAATCTTTAGATACTTCTGAACAAGAGTATCTTATGAAAGTTTTGGAAGGTGATGAACAACTTAGTGCTATTTTTGACAAAGTTCTTTTGACCGCTTCCGAATTCTCTGGGGCTGGAGAAGTTGAAGGCCCCGGAACAGGTGTATCAGACTCTATACCCGCCAGACTATCTGACGGTGAGTTTGTTATGACAAAGAAAGCTACTGATCAAATCGGTGCTGATGAGCTTCAAACAATGATGGACGAAGCTGAGAAAGCATATGACGGTGGTTTAATGAAACGTAAGGCTAATGGTGGGCTTTTAAGTAAACCTGATAATTTTCAAGATGAAGAAATCAAGAAAACTATGATAGGTGCTAATCGAATGCCCAGCGTAAAGACTTACTAGAAAATATAATTTATACGGCTACCTTGTAGTGCAAGCCCCAATTCTTCAGAAGACGTTTTGATTTGGCTACCTTGAAAACCAAGCCCCGTAAAAGGAGAGTAACATGTCTAACCCAGCAATCGAGGAAGAACAATCCAACCCCTACAATACGAAGAAGTCTTGGCATACGCCAGATGCTCCTCATAGAAGTAGCGCCGATAGTTTATACCTCGAAGATTCAGAAGGCGAACAGGCTACCCGAAAGGCCCCTGAAAAAGAGCCAACTGAAACACAAGGAAATTATAAAAAGCGATACGATGATTTAAAGAAACATTATGATAATAAACTTTCTGAGTTTAAACAAAGAGAACAGCAACTATTAGCGGAGTCACGGGTTCAATCTCAACAAGAATACCGCACCCCTAAGAACACTGAAGACCTTGCAAAGTTTAGAGAGAGTTATCCTGACTTGTACGACACCGTAGAAACTGTTGCTCACATGCGTAGTGAAGAACAGGTTCAAGGCTTACGACAACAGTTATCTTCCATACAGCAGCGAGAATCTGAGATTATGCGAAGAGAAGCTGAGAACTCATTGAAGAGCCGTCATCCTGATTTTGAAGACATTAGGGGTGATGACAACTTCCATGCGTGGGCTAAGGAACAACCAAGTCAAATTCAGGATTGGGTGTACAATAATCCTGATGATGCTTCTTTAGCTTCTAAAGCTATCGATATTTATAAGTTAGAAACTGGGAAAGGACAGCGGTCTAAATCTAATAGTTCAGCCGCTGATATGGTATCTACAAAAACAACAAGAGTAGATCCCGGCCAGCAAAAGATTTGGACTGAAACAGAAATCGCTAAGATGTCTCTGGATCAGTTTGATAAGCATGAAGATGCAATTCGTCAAGCTATGATAGAAGGCAGAGTAGTGAAATAACTTTATCTTTTATTGGAGTAATACAATATGGCTTTTAACCAAGCAGATCAATATTTCGAACAAGCAACAGACACAAACGGTAACTTTGGTAATTCAGTAGCAGGACAGACTAATTCTTTCTTCCTGCCTAAAGTATATTCCAAGCAGGTACTTAACTTTTTCCGTAAGGCTTCTGTAGTTGAAGCAATCACCAACACTGACTATGCAGGCGAGATTGCTGCTTTCGGTGACAGTGTACGGATTATTAAAGAGCCTACGATCTCTGTTTATCAGTATGAGCGTGGCGCTGATGTAACTAAGACTGCTTTGACAGACCAAGAAGTTACCTTGATTGTAGATATTGCAAATGCTTTCAAGTTCATTGTTGATGATATTGAAACAAATATGTCTCACGTTAACTTCCGTGATGTTGCTACCTCATCTGCTGCTTACGCTCTGCGTGATGCTTTTGATGCTGGTGTGTTGGCATCTATGTTTGCTGGCGTATCTTCTTCAGCTCCAGACCATATCATTGGTGCTGATGCTGCTGCTGGTACTGCTGGTGTTAACGAAACCACAGCATCTATCGACTTGATTGATGTTGCTGATCCTCTTGATGTAATGGCACGTATGGCTCGTCTTCTTGATGACCAGAACATTCCAGAAGAAGGTCGTTGGTTTGTAGCTTCACCTGCTTTCTATGAAGCTCTTTCACAGTCAAGCTCTAAACTGCTGTCTGTTGACTACAATGCTGGTCAAGGTTCAATCCGTAATGGTTTGGTATCTTCTGGTAAGCTTCGTGGTTTTAACATGTACAAGACCAACAACATCGCTACGCCTTCGACAGCAACAGGTAAGTGTATGGCTGGTCATATGTCATCTACTGCAACCGCTCAAACGATTACAAGCACTGAAGTCATTCGTGACCCAAGCAGCTTTGGCGACATCGTTCGTGGCTTGCATGTCTATGGTGCTAAAGTACTGCGACCAGAAGCTCTGGTATCTGCTTTCTTTACCATTGACTAAATGAGTCAGGGGGTGTAAAAGCCCCCTTTCTTTTTAAAAGGAAATTATAATGCCTCAAATAGGTTCAGATAATAACCCAGTATACTTTAGAAAGACTTTTGCAGGTAAAGGAAGTACTTTCCGTAAGAATATGGACATGGCTAAGTACAAGGAAAACTTTGATAAGATTTTTAAAAAGTCTCCTGAGCCTGATAGTGAAATTGAAACAGCTCGTGCTAAAAGTAAAACCTTTTCAATGGAGCAAGATTGATATGATGATGATGATGTTTGAAATGGTAACAGAACAAGAACAAGAAAAGAAAGTACCAGACGGTACTAAGAGATATTCTTCTATTAAAGAACTTGAGAATCGTTTTGATAACTCTCAAGAAAAACAATGTTCTAAGTATGCTAATGAGCAACGGATGAAAAGTTATGGCTACTAACTATCTTTCATTAACTAATGAGCTGATAAGGGAACTCAATGAAGTTCCTTTAACAGCTTCTTCTTTTGTAAATGCTAAAGGTATTCAGCAGCATATAAAAGATTCTGTTAATAAAGCTTATTTAGATATTGTTTTAGAAGAACCTAAATGGCCTTTTCTTTCTACAGCTCTTAGTGGAGCTACTAACCCTATGTATGGTAATGTAGTTGTAGATGCTGTTGTAGGTACACGTTGGTATCTTATTAAAGAAGATAGTTCTGATATTACTACTGACTATGGTGACATTGATTGGGAGAACTTTCTGCTAACCACTGTAGGTGTTGATGGTGAAACATCTCCTTATGTAGCAGATAACCTACGTTTTACAACGATTGAAGAATGGAAAGATTATTTTAGGCTACAACAAAACTTAGATGAAGCTGATACAGCTAACTACGGTGTACCTACTCGCGTTATTCGCAGTATGGATGGCCGTAGCTTTGGTCTAAGTCCTATTCCTGATAAAGCTTATAAGATATGGTTCTTTGCTTTTGAATCCCCCACAGAGCTTGTAGAGTATTCTGATAACATTGTATTTCCTGATGTTTTTAAAACAGTGCTTCTTGCTCGCGCTCGTTATTATATTCACCAGTTTAAAGAAAATCCTCAAGCAGCTTCTTTTGCTTTAGATGATTATAAACACGGTATAAAGCTTATGAAACTTAGGCTGATGTCACCTGCTCCTGATTACTTTAAAGACGATAGAGTGAGATTTATTTAATGTCACAACCCTTTGGCGTATCGTGTAAAGGTGGTTTAAATACCAACCTGAATCAGCTTGAGATGCTTTCGCAGCCGGGCCTTGCTATATCTTTAAGAAACTTTGAAGTAGACCCTGACGGTGGCTATAGAAGAATAAACGGTTTTACTCCTTATGGTACTACAAGACCTGCTGGAGATACACCAATCTTAGGTGTTTACCCTTATGCCTTAGGGGCGGTTGTTGTTGCAGGAACTAATATTTATTATAGCGATAATGGAAATACTTGGATTCAAGTAAATAAACAAACAAACCACACAGGTGTTACAGAAGCAGCCTTAGCAACGGCTACTGTTTTACCTCGTCCTAATCAAGAACAAGCTCAATTTGCTTTAATGTTAGCTCCTACAGGACATAGTAATACACCTTACGGGTCTTTAACTATAGCGACAGGCCCAAATAAAATAGCTCATTTTCATATTAAAGGCACAGGCGCAACCAGACTTTTTGTTTTTGAAGAAATAAATACTCCTGCTGCTGGTAAATATGTTGCTTTAGTAAGCCGTCATTTATGTGTAGTAGATACTTTAAATGCTCCTTCTACTGTTTATTATAGCAAAACTAATGATGATAAAGATTTTACAGGTGTAGGTTCAGGCGCGATAGCCTTAGATGACAATATTGTAGGTATAAAGAGCTTTCGAGATTCTCTTTACATTTTTTGTAAAAACACTATCCACCGTTTAGATAATATTGATAATACTGCTGAAGTGCAGCTTGTACAAATCACAGCTAATGTGGGCTGCCTAAGTGGTGAAAGTATTCAAGAGATTGGTGGCGATCTAGTCTTTTTAGCACCTGATGGTATACGAACTATTGCTGGTACAACTAGAATTGCTGACGTTGAGTTAAGTTCTGTTAGTCGGCAAATACAAAGCATTATCGGTGACATCGCTTCTTCTATTGATTCTTATATTATTACAAGTACTGTCCTAAGAAAAAAATCACAGTATAGGTTATTTTATTCGCAAGCTACCGAAAGTACAGTTACCTCAAGAGGCATTATAGGTACTTTAACGCCTAATGGATTTGAGTGGTCTGAAACTTTAGGTATTCAAGCAAGAGGTTTGCAATCTGCTTACGATTCAGAAAGCATTGAATATACTTATCATGGTGATAGAAATGGTTATGTTTATGTTCACGATGAAGGTATTTCTTTTAATGGTGCAAATATTAGTGCTCTTTACCAGACACCTAATTATGATTTCGGGGACATCGGAACTAGAAAGACTTTAAAATACGCTAGAATTTCTTTCAGTCCTGAAGGTGTAATACAACCTACTTTAAGAGTTCGATATGACTACGAAGATCCCCAAGTAACTCAGCCGCCTGATTATATTTTAGACACAGTACCAGCCCCGGCTACATTTGGTATTGCTATTTTTGACGCTGCTACTTTTGGAGCTACTAATGATCCTATGGTTAGGCAGCCGGTAGAAGGTAGCGGTAATACATGCAGTTTTAAAATTACAAGTGATGATCAATCATCCCCATACTCGATCAATGGTTTTTACATTGATTACGTACCCGCAGGTAGGAGATAAAAAAACATGGCACAATCATATACTAGGCAAAGCACCTTCGCTGATGGGGATACTATTACAGCCTCTCTTTTTAACAACGAATATAATCAGTTAATTAATACCTTTGCTTATTCTGCTGTTGATGTTGGTGCGACAGGCCATAGACACGATGGGTCTTCTGCTCAAGGCGGTAATATCCATACTATTGGTGATCTTGATTTCTTTAATAAAATTGTAGTTGATAGTACTAACAACCGTTGGGGTGTCTTTGTACAAGTTGGTGCAGGTGCTGTAGAGCAGATTAGAATTCAAGATGGTGGAATAGTTCCTGTAACAACTAATGATATTGATTTAGGTACTGCATCCTTACAATTTAAAGATATTTTTATTGATGGTACTGCAAATATTGATAGCTTAGTACTTACAAGCGGCTCTACTGTAACAACAATCTTAGATGAAGATGATCTTGTTTCTAACAGTGCTACTGCTCTTGTAACTCAACAATCTGTAAAAGCTTATATAGATGCTCAAGTAACTGCTCAAGATTTAGATATTGTAGGTGATACTGGAACAGATTCTATTGATTTAGATTCTGAAACTATTACTTTTACAGGCGGCACAGGTATCACAAGTGTAGTTACTACAGGCGTTGTGACACACAATATTGATAGCACTGTAGCTACATTAACAGGTACACAGACCTTAACAAACAAAACAATTACTAGTCCTGATATTAATGGTGGCACTATAGACGAAGCTGACATTACTGTAGGAGTAGGTAAAACTTTTGATGTTTCAGCAGGCACCTTAACTTTAGCTGATAATCAAATAAGCGGTGATAAAGTTGAAGGTGGTACAATTGCTGCTACAACTATTACTGACTTAACTTTCGGAAGCCTTAATGACGGTGCAATAACTGTTACTGCTTGGGTTGATGAAGATAACATGGTATCTAACTCAGCAACACTTGTACCTACTCAACAGAGTGTAAAAGCTTATGTAGATTCACAGGTAACAGCGCAAGACCTAGATATTGTTGGTGATACAGGTACAGATTCTATTGATCTAGATTCAGAGACTATTACCTTTACTGGTGGTACAGGCATTACAAGTGTAGTGACTGCTGGAACTGTAACACATAGTATTGATAGCACTGTAACAACTCTTACAGGTACTCAGACTCTAACAAACAAGGCACTGACTAGTCCTGACATTGATGGAGGTACAATTGACGGTGCAGTTATTGGTGGAGTTACTGCTGCGGCAGGTTCATTCACTACAGTAGGCGCTACAGGTAATATTACTGTAGGTGGAACAGTTGATGGTCGTGATGTTGCTACAGACGGTACTAAGTTAGACAGTATTGAAGCAGGCGCTACTGCTGACCAAACTGCTGCTGAGATTAGGGCGCTTGTTGAAGCTGCTACAGATTCTAATGTCTTTACAGATGCCGATCATACTAAGTTAAATGGTATTGAGGATAATGCTACTGCTGATCAGACAGATGCTGAGATTCGTGCTGCTGTCGAAGCTGCTACAGATTCTAATGTTTTCACAGATGCCGATCATACTAAACTAGACGGCATCGAAGCCTTAGCAGACGTAACAGATACAGCAAATGTTACAGCCGCTGGAGCTTTAATGGACAGCGAGCTTACAGATATTACAGCCGTTAAAGCTCTTGATCAAGGCGTTGCAACTACAGATAGCCCAACCTTTGTTAACATGACCATGACAGGCACAGGCTCTGTAAAGGTTCCAGCAGGTACAACAGGTGAAAGAGATGGCTCTCCGGTTAACGGTATGTTCCGTTATAACTCTACTAATGAACAGTTTGAGGGTTATCAGAACAGCGAATGGGGTTCAATTGGCGGTGGAGGCGGTAGTAATACTTTTACGACTGATACCTTTACGGGCGATGGCGCTACAACTGATTATGCTTTATCGCAGGTAATCAACTCTGAAGATAACCTGATGGTCTTTATAGCTGGTGTTTTCCAGCAACAAAGTTCTTATAGCATTGCAACTGCTTCAGGCATTACTACTCTGACATTCAGTGTAGCCCCGGTTAATACTCGTGAGATTGTTATCTATAGCATTGCTGGTGCTGTGTCTGGTACTAACTTAAATATTGATTCAATGACAGGCGATGGTGCTACTGATTCTTTAGAGCTTTCTATAGTTCCTGTTAATGAAAATAATACACAGGTCTTTATTGATGGTGTTTATCAGAGCAAGGCTAACTATAGTGTTTCTGGAACTACTTTAACATTTTCGACAGCCCCGCCAACTGGTACAGCAGTCGAAGTTATGACAATGAATCAGACAGAGATTAATGTCCCTGTTGATGGGACTATAACGTCTGCGAAGCTAGATACTAATATTGCTATCGCTGGGACATTGGATGTTGGTGGAGTGGGGACGTTTAGTGGTGATGTGGGTATTGGTGGTAGCCCTTCAAGACCATTGCATGTTTATGGCCCAGACGGTGCCGGTGAAGGAACGCCAACATTCAACGCAAATGTTGTGGCTGTTTTCCAAAACAACGGAACATCAGCCGACGGCACTATACTTAACATTGTATCTGGGTCAGCAAGCACTGGGTTTATAGGGTTTGGAACTGCAACTGACGCTATTCGACAAGCTATTGTTGCAAACATGATAGATGACTCGTTAGAGCTTCGCACGGGCAATAATAGTACAGCTTTGACGATCAACGCCAGCGGGAATTTGGGTATTGGTACGAGTTCAGCTACTTCAGTCGCAGGATTTAATAAAGTAGTAAAACTTGAAGACGCTTCTAATGCTTCTTACGTTGTTAGTGGTGGGGTGCATGAGGCAGAGTTTGCTGTATCTTCTGACGGGGGATGGCTAGGCACATCAACCTCCATACCACAAAGATTTGTTACAAACGGCACAGAACGCATGCGAATCGACGGGGCCAGCGGGAATGTGGGTATTGGGAGAGCTGCAAGCAGTGTCGTTCGCTTAGCAGTAGCTGGCGTTGATGCAGGGTCTTCTAATTACGCATTTGAAGCTACAAACAGCTCTTTGGCCACTAAATTTATTGTGCGTAATGACGGTCAAAGTCAATTTTTTAAAAGCGACAATAGCCCCTCTATGACGCTCGACGCCAGCGGGAATCTTTTGGTGAACTGTGCTTCTGCGCCTGCCACTACTGTTCCGGGAGTTGGAATAATCCGTGTTTCAAGTATTGAAACTGAGTTGCGCTTATCTAGCCCATATACCGGAGGCGATAATCTAGTTTTGTTTTACAATCCTAACGGCTTCGCAGGCTCAATATCCACAAGCGGTTCAGCAACAGCCTACAACACCTCATCAGACTACCGCCTAAAAGAAGATGACGTACCAATGACAGGTGCTACAGAGCGCGTCAAAGCCCTGCGTCCAATTAACTTTGCGTGGAAGGCAGACGGCTCAAGAACAGATGGTTTCTTTGCACATGAAGCGCAGGTAGTTGTTCCAGAGTGTGCGACAGGCACTAAAGACGCAATGCGTGATGAAGAGTACGAAGTCACTCCAGCAGTCGAAGGAGTCACAGATGAAGATGGCAACACAATCACAGAAGCCGTAGCAGCCGTTATGGGTACGCGCTCAGTTCCTGATTATCAGGGCATCGACCAAAGCAAGCTGGTGCCTTTGTTGACAGCAGCACTACAGGAAGCAATTGCTAAGATTGAAGCACTCACCGCCCGTATCGAAGCACTAGAAGGAGTATAACAAATGGCTTTAACTAAAGTAAGTAAGGGGCTAATAGATACCTCAACATTAGGCACCAGCAACTTAACATTAGGTGTCAACGCAGGTAACAGCATTATAGCGGGTGGTAATTATAATGTTCTCGTAGGCGATGAAGCTGGTACTGCGATTACTACTGGTGATGCTAACACAGCCATTGGTTTTGATGCTGGTAAAGCAATTACAACAGGTATATTTAACACGTTCATAGGCACTTGGTCTGGTGATTCTCATACCGTTGGGTACAATAATGTTGCGGTAGGTAACAATGCAATGGGTTCAGACGTGTCTAGTCGGGCTTGTACTGCCGTAGGTTCTGGCGCTTTAGCAGCAATGAACAATACTGATACTGATGCTTACAATACCGCAGTAGGCTTTGCCGCAGGCAGTGGAGTAACCACAGGCATCCAAAACACCCTCATTGGCGGTATTGCAGGTGATTCGCTAACTGAAGGGACCAGAAATGTTGCGGTAGGTACAGACGCTTTGGGTGCTGATACAAAGGGTAGTAAATCAGTTGCAATAGGTCTCAACGCTTTAGCTCTTCAGAACTTCACTTCAGCTACTGATGTTTACAACACGGCTGTAGGAACTAACGCAGGATTATCAGTAACCACAGGCACAAACAACACCCTCATCGGTGGTCTTGCGGGTGATGCGATTACTACTTCAAGTGATAATGTTGCAGTTGGCTTTGATGCTTTGAGTGCTAACACCACTGGCGGGCCAAATACAGGGGTAGGTAAGGGTGCTCTTAATGCTAATACTACTGGAAGCAATAATACAGGATTGGGTAGAGCAGCTTTAGGTAACAATACTACAGCCTCTAACAACACCGCCGTTGGTCATTTTGCTTTACTGTCAAACTCCACAGGCCACTCAAACGTAGCAGTTGGTGGTAACGCTTTAGACGCAAATACAACTGCTTTATATAGCACTGCTATTGGCTTTGAGGCTTTAACATCAAACACCACAGGAGATTCTAATACTGCTGTGGGTATGCAAGCCATGTACTACAACACCACAGGTATTTATAATGTTGCTCATGGTAGAGAGGCTTTGTTCTTTAACACTACTGGGGGGTACAACACGGCTATAGGGCAGTGGGCTTTACAAGACAACACCACAGCATCTAACAACACAGCCGTTGGTTATTCATCTTTAGGAGCAAACACCACAGGCACTAGAAACGTAGCTTTAGGAGCTTACACTTTAGATGTTAACACTACAGCAGATGACAATACTGGCCTTGGTTATGCAACTTTAAGTGCTAATATTACAGGAACAGCTAACACAGCAGTTGGTGCAGAAGCCTTATTGTCTAACACAGCATCTAACAACACAGCAGTTGGTAATGATGCTCTGAGAGCAAACACCACAGGCACTGGCAATACAGCAGTTGGTTCAAGTGCAGGTGATACTTTAACAGCAGGTAATTGGAACATTTATGTCGGCCCTACTTGTCGCCCCAGTAGTGGAGGCATTGCTCAGGAAATTGTTTTGGGTACAAGAGGCGGTGGTGCTGTACTAGGTAAAGGTAATAATACAGCCTTTATAGACCCTAATGGTGGTGGTACTTATCAAGGTAATAATGCTACCGCATGGACGCAAGTATCTGACAGAAGACTTAAAAAGAACATTGTGGACAATACTGAAGGTCTTGAGCTTATAAATGCAATTAGGGTTCGTAACTTTGAATACCGCGTAGAGGATGAGGTTACTGAACTTGATCCTACCACTGCTATTGCAATAACAGGTGTTCAGTTAGGTGTCATAGCACAAGAGCTTGAAGAGGTGTGTCCAGACTGCGTTAAAGAAGAAAGCACAGGAATAAAGACTGTCATCACTGATGATATTATGTGGCATATGCTAAACGCCATAAAACAACTTTCAACACAACTTGACGCAGCACTTGCTCGCATTGAAACCTTAGAAGGAAAATAATATGGAAGCCCGAACAGCAGAACAACTAGCACAAGACTACTCAGCAATGGGTGACTCCATAGCTCTTATCACAGATGTAATCGCAGGAGACTCTATGTCCGATGAATCTGCTGAAGATCGTCAAGGCTGTGTAGATAGAAACGTACAGCACCTTGAACTGATGGTAGCCAAAGAAGATTGGGGCGACGAAGACATGACCGCAGTTGAAGCAGCTATCAGCGCAGGCAATGGCTACACAGCCTCTTAAAAGGAGCATAACAAATGCCAAATACAAAAGTACCCATAGAACTTTCGAGTACTCCGGGGATTATAGATAATTCTACTGTTACAGCAATTACAATTGATAGCGCAGGAGCGGCGACGTTTAGTGATGACGTGGGTATTGGTGTTAACCCTTCATACCAGCTCGATGTTTATGATACTGCTGCTGCTTTTGCGGCTAAGATTAAAAACTTTAATGGCAGTGATGCTGGCGGCGGTTTGTGGATAGATACCCGCTGGAATACTGCGGGTAACAGGCCATTGAAGATTACTTCAAACAATGAAGGCACAAGCATTTTTGAAGTTACTGGCAATGGAAATGTGGGTATTGGTACGAGTAGTCCTGCTACAAACCTACACATACAAAGCGCGTCTGAACCAGCTATTACGCTTTTCCACACAGGCATAATGGCTTCGCAGATTGGTTTAGATAGTACAGGTTCTTTAACCTTTGGCATTGACGGCTCTACTGGCGCAACAGAACGCATGCGAATTGACGCCAGCGGCAATTTGGGTGTGGGCGCGGTTCCTAGTGCGTGGGGATCTAACTATCTAGGATTGGATGTAGGCTCTGCTGGATCGTTTTGGGGAACTAGGTCAGGTAACACGCTCGTAGCAATGAGCGACAACAGTTACTTGAACGGATCTTCTTATATCGCACGAAACACTGGAGTAGGCTCTAAGTATTATCAAAACGCTGGAGCACACTATTGGGACACTGCTGCAAGTGCAAGTGCAGGGGCCGTGCAAACAAATAGTACTCTTATGCAGCTTACCGCTTCCGGCGATATTTATTTGGGAAACACTACAAGTTGGAGTATCAATGGAACTTTAGGAAATTTAGTAACTGGCCCACATTACACTCGTTTACCTACTGCAAATGGTTTGTATTGGTCGTCCTCTGTTAATACAAGCAACCAATACATTGTGCAAAATAATGCTGGTAATGGTGTATATATAGCTTATGGCGCAACTTCATGGTCAAGCACATCTGACGAACGCCTAAAAGATATAATTGAACCAATCACAGATGGTTTAGAAAAAGTTGCAACTTTGAGAACTGTTATTGGTAAATATAAGACCGATGAAGAAGAAGTCAGGCGACCGTTTTTAATGGCGCAAGATGTTTTTGAAGTTTTGCCAGAGGCTGTTGATCAAAGCAATCCAGACGCATGGGGTTTATCAACTCATGATTTAACACCACTTCTCGTGTCTGCATTAAAAGATGCAAAGAATCTTATCGAAGCCTTAACCGCCCGAATCGAAGCCTTAGAAGGAGCATAAACAAATGGACTACCTATTAGATTTTTACATTTTTGCCACATCGCTGGTCACGGCGGCTAGTGTCCTTGCGAACTACACTGACACTCCACGGGATGACGCATGGGTTGCGAAGGCTTACAAGCTGATGGAGACTTTTGCATTCTTGAACAACAAGGCGAAACAAAAATGAACTGGAATATTGCACAACTCGAACGAACTGTCGCTGATGGCGGCGTGACCATTGCACACTGGAGAGTTTCAAAGACTGACGGGGAATACTCAGCATCATCTTATGGCACATGCTCATTCACGCCTGATGAATCTGCCGAAGATTTCGTAGCCTTTGAAGACTTGACCGAAGAAGTGGTACTGGGCTGGGTGCAAGCGACGATGGACGTTGAGGCTCTTGAAGCGAGCTTTGATGCGAATATCGAGTTGCAGAAGAATCCGGTTAATGCTAGTGGGTTACCGTGGTAATTGTTTTAAACTGAAGAGGAAGCCTCAGCTATGCAAGAAGAAACTAAAGCAGTAGTAGATGTATTGGCTATCGGCGGTACATTAGGAACTGTAGCTGGGGTACTTCCACCTTTAGCAGCGTTAATTACTATCATCTGGACTTGTTTAAGAATATGGGAAACAGATACTGTTCAAAAGCTTTTAAAAAAAGATTAGCTTTTTATATGTTTTTAAGCTATAATCAAAAGTATGTTTATAATATATAAAGATAATAGTTATGGTATTTTATGTCCTATACTAACAGTTGAAACTGATATTGAATATGAAGAAGTATATTTAAAACATATCTTTAAAAACTTAAAAGATAGTATAACAAAACCTTACAGGCTGTACAAGAACAATGATCGTTATTTTTTAACAGAAGAAGATAATATTGTAGTTGGTATTAAGACACCTGAGACTTGGGTAGTGACACAGTTATTTGCTTCTGCTGATGATACAATAAAAAACTATTTAAAAGGATTATAAAGTATGGCAGCAGGTTGGGGTCTTGGAGGACAGTTAAGTGATGGATTTCTTACAGGAGCTACAGTTTTAAATGTAGGTGACTGGAGCAGATCTACAGTTGCTAATGTTCCTACGACAACCACTGCTAATTTAAGTAATAATAGCTCTAGTGGTGGTAGTAGCAGTAGTGTTGTTACAAACTCTAAAGGCCAAGAAGTAGACGCAGCTGGTAACGCTATTGTTAATACAGCAACTCTTACAAACAAAAAGGGTCAGGAAGTAGACCCTATGGGTATTCCTTTTTCTACCTCTACAGAAGATACGGTAACTGCTGCACCAGCTACATCAGTACTTGGTGCTGGAACAGGGCCTATGGCAGGTGGTTATACAGAAGCTAATCCTAACTTCTCACTAGCACTAGGGGATTTTGTAGGTAATACTGGTGAAAATAGTTATACTTTTGGCGGCTATGGTGCTGGCGCATTAACCCCAAGCTCTAATTCGTCAGCTACTCCCGGTCCTTATTCCGGCGGTTATAATTCTGGCATTTCAGCAGGTACTGTATATGCAGGTGGAAATAATACATTTAATGAATCAGCAGGCAGTGTTTCTTTTAACTCAGGTGTAGCTAACAATAACGTAGGAAGTAGTAATATGAGTGAACAATATAATGTGGAATTTAATTTAACGCCAGAACAAAGAGCAGCAATAAGAGCAGGAACAGGAGCGGTCGCATCAGAAACATCAGAAGAAGAAAAAGCAGCTATAGCAGAAAAACAAGCAGCAGATAAAGTAGTGCGTGATAGGGCAGCAGCTCAAGCAGCCGCAGGAACAGCCCCTAGAGAAGCGGTAAAAACAGATGCTAGTATTCAAACAGCTGCTGGTGATATTCAACAAATAGGTGAGCTTGCTGGCGTTGAAGCTCCTAAAGCTGTTGAAGCTGTTAAAACCACATTGACAGAAGGTGAAGTAGCGCCAGCCACTACTGCACAAGAAGTAACAGCACAAACTTATGAAGCTGCTAAAGCTGGTGACACAGGGGTTACAGAAGCCGCTAAAGGTGTAGTAAGTCCAGAAGCTATTGCAAAGGTTGAAGAACAAACAGCACTAACACAAGAAGCTATTGCAGCAGAAAGAGATACAGCTGCTGAACAGGCTGCTTTAGGTGTTGCAGCTACAAGACCAGAAGCTAAAGACTATGCAACAGGTATAGAAACTGATGAACGCTTTCAAATTATTCAGGCACAAGATCCAGCAGTAGCTACACGTATTGCTGAAACAATGTCTAAAAGAGAACAACAAGCTCTTCTTGATATTATCTCTACTGAAGGTGTTAACCTAGAAGATATACCAGAATATCTATTAGCTGCTACAAGAGAAGCTCAGACAGGTGAAGCTAAGACACGAATTTCACAAGAACTAGGTGCTGTTCCTTCTGTAGATCTTGAAGGTCGGCAAGCTATTACAGGTACTGTACCACAGGGTGACGCTGCACAGATCGGTGGTATTCCTACAATGGCAGCGGCTGGTATGCAAGCAGTTACAGGTGCAGCCCGTAGCGCAGCAGCAGCAGATATGTTAGCCGTTGTAGCTAATGTACCAGCAGAAGTAAGTGCAGCGTTATCAGAAGACCCAGCAAGCGTTGAAGCTGCTTTAGATAGCGGAGAAGCCCCTGAACTTGTAGCCGCTGTAGCTGCTTTACCTACTGAAGCACTTGTATCTACACAGATGGAACAGCTTTTAGCAGGCATGGAAGAGGGTAAGACTCCTATATGGGCTAGGCCAGCAGTAGCTGCTATTGAACAGCAAATGGCTCAGAGAGGTCTTTCAGCCTCTACAGTAGGCCGTGATGCGCTGTTTAATGCTATCATACAGAGTGCTTTACCGATGGCTCAGAGCAATGCACAGGCTCTTCAGCAACGTGCAGCTCAAAACCTTTCAAATGAACAGCAAGTTAATTTGGCGAATGCTCAGAATACAATGACTATTCGTATGCAGAACCTTGCAAATACTCAGACAGCTTCTTCTCAGACAGCACAAATGGCTAATGAGATTAAACTACAGCAAGGCGCTTTCAAACAACAAGCTATTATTACTAGTGCAGAACAGGCACAGCAAGTAGAACTAACTAACGCACAGATGGCTCAGCAGAAAGCACAGCAAGAGTCTGCACAGAAACAACAAGCAGCTATCTCTACTTTAAGTGTAGGCGCTCAAGCAGATCTTGCAAACCTTCAGTACTTAAATGCTTCTGCATCACAGAATATGACCGCCGAACAACAGGCTAAACTAACTACTTATAATGCTCAAGTAGAACGTATTGTAAGACAAGCAGATTTAAAGCAAGACATGGAAAAAGCTAATCTATCTGCTGAAGTACAAGTAGAGTTAGCTAATCTTACTGAAAAGAATGCAGCAGCTAGAGATACAATGACTGCTGTAAACCAAGAACGTCTTACTAATCTAAATACTTTAGTAGACTTTAAAAAGACTAATGTTTCTCTTGCACAGCAGATGGACTTAGCTAATTTAAATAATGAACAGCAAATGGAGCTTGCTAATCTTTCAGAAAAGGCAGCTACAGATACTGCTAACTTTAGTGCTGCTAATCAATTTAGATTACAAGAGCTAACTGTCTATACAAACATGATGGCTAAGAACGAAGACCTTAGACAGAATGCAGAGATGGCACGTTTAAGCGCCTCTGAAAAAGTTCAACTAGCTAACCTAACTTTTAAAAACCAAGCAGATGCAGAATCTATGAATGCTCAGAATGTTGCTGAGCTTCAGATGTATGAAAAGAAGATGCAGGCTGGTCAAGTCAATGCACAGCTTGCACAGCAGATGGGCCTTGCAAACCTTTCAAATAAACAAGAAGCAGCTATGTTTAATGCTCAGATTAATGGCAACTTAGACATGAAGCAAATGGATGCTAATCAACAGATGGCTATTGCTAATAGTCAGTTTATGCAAACAATGACACAAACTAAGTTTAGTGCTGATCAACAAGCAGCTATGCAGAACGCAGCGGCTATGGCTTCTATGGACATGGCTAATATTGATCAAAGAACTAAGTTAGCTGTAGAAAATGCTAAAAGCTTTTTAGCTATGGATATGGCTAATCTAGGTAATGAACAACAAGCTATTATGTTAGATCAACAGATGTTACAACAACGTTTGTTATCTGATCAAGCAGCTACAAATGCAGCAGCACAGTTTAATGCTACTTCTGAAACTCAAACAATGCAGTTTATGTCTAGTCTAAAGCTACAGGCTGATCAGTTTAATAGTGCTCAGACAAATGCAATGGAACAGTTTAATGTTTCAGAAGCTAATAAGCTTTCAGCCTTAGACTCTGCAAATATTCTAGAAGCTGATAAGTTTAATGCGCAGATTACTACATCAGTAGAACAGTTTAACGCTAATCTTGATTATCAAAGAGATCAGTGGAATGCTGCTAATGCACAAGCTATTGAACAAGCTAATATTGCTTGGAGAAGAAATGCTAACTTAGCGGATACTGCTGCTGAGAATGCAGCTAATCAACAAAGTGTACAGAATAGCTTTGCTCTTACAGCAGCTTCACAAGCTCAACTGTGGCAAGAGATGCGCGATTTAGCTGCTTTTGATTTGAATGTATCTCAAGCTGATCTTGATAGGAAAATAACAGTAGTGCAGTCGGCCCTTCAGAACGAAGCTTTCATGACTAGCACAGATGTAAAAATAGTACAGCAGCGAACAGCTTTGTTTAACATTTTAGATGAGATCGGTATAAATATTTAATAGGAGTTTAAAGTATGGGATTTTTTAGTAAGCTTTGGAAAGGTATTAAAAAGCCATTTAAGGCAATTGGTAAGGCGGTAAAGGGTGCATTTAAAAGCTTTGGCAAGCTTGTTAATAAGGCAGGTATACTTGGACAAGTAGCTATGTTCTTTATCCTACCGGGTATTGCTAATGCAGCTTTCGGTGCTTTAGGGGGTATGTGGGCAGGTGCCGCTAGTAAACTTGCAGGTGTAGCTGGTAAAGGTGTAATGGGTTCTATTGCTAGAGGCGCTGGATGGGTTATGCAGAAAGCCAGTCAGTTTGCTGGTACAGTTAAGGCTGGTTTTAAAACTGTTACTGGTGCTGTCACTGAGTTCTTTGGTGCTACAGGTAGGTACATTGGTGGTAAGTTAGGGATGAAGACAGCCGCAGGTACTGTGATGCCTAACCTGTCTGTAGGAGAAGCTTGGGGTCAATACAGTAATGCAATGGTTAAGAACTTCGATGCTTTTGTAGGTAAAGGTGCTGAGTTTTTAGGTACAAGTAGTGCTTCTTCTGCTGCAACGGCTGCTGTACGCGACTTACCCGTATTAGGTGGGACAGGTGCTGGTGTAGCTGATCTTCCGGTACTGAGCGAGACTGGTGCCGGTTCGTTATCTAGCAGTATGTCTTTTGATGCAGGCACTCCAGCGTTTGGAGGTGGTCTTAGTGGCGGGTTATCAACTCCTACAGTTAGTAATTTAATAACGCCGGTAGCTGCCCCCCAATCCTTGCTATCTCGTGCTGGTTCCTACATAACCGATCTCCCCGGAAGAGCTAAGGAGTATGTTACAAGTGGAGACATGGGTAGAGATGCTCTAGCTAAAGCAGAGGCTTTACCCGGAGATGTAGTGGGTAGTTTAGCAATGAATAAAGTTATGGCGGCAATAGACCCGGCAGAAGAGTACGAGGCTGGGACGGTTTGGGGATCTAATGCAGGTACTTATAGAAGCTCACAAACTATACAAGCTTCACAGGTAGATGACTATACTTCTTTTGCTTCTCAGTATACTATAGGTACTTCTCCTGACGGGATGTGGGGTGGTGCTGTTAACACTAAGAATTATTATGATAGTTACATGCAACAGTTTTCATAAAGGAATATAAATAATGTCAGATTTAGACAAAGCTTTCTATAAAGCAGGTACATCTTTTAAAAGGCCCATACCCGGACACTCTTTAACTAATTCTCCTGATACTCCTCATCCGTTTGAAGGGCCGCCTGTTTATACAAATAGGACAAAGGCTTTAGAGTACTTTTTTGAGCTTTTAACAGAAGAGAATATATATATAAAAGTGTTAGATGCTTTAGAAGACGGTACTACTGTAATGGACATTGTTAAGGTTCTTGTTTACAAATCATTTTCAGAAGGCTTAATAAACCCTGATATGATGTTAATTGTAGCTGAGCCTTTAGCATATATGATTGCTTCTTTAGCAGAAAGGGCTGATGTTGAATTTGTTATCAGCGATGATGAAGATGAAGATGAGCAAGAACCAGCTGGAGGCGGTATGCAGATGTTAAATGATTCTCTTTCTTCTATTAAAAACCCGCAGAAAGACGAAGAATTTCCAGCTGAGCTAAGTGCTAAAATAGAAAATATAGAACCACCACGTTCTTTGTTAGGAGAAAAATAAATGGCTACATCATTAGGACAAGCTTATTCCATTTTAGGGTCTGCTCAAGGAGCTGAGTTTAAAAGACGTAGAGAAGAAGAAAGAGATTACTACGCTACTCAAGAAAGAAAAGCTAGGCAGAATATGCTTCTTGGTTATCTTGTAAAGCCTATTGGTGAACAAATTGCTGCTGGTGTTTCTGATGTTATTGCAGCGCCTTTTAGAGATCCAATGAAAAAACTATTAGATAGTGAACAAGCTAGGTCGTTTAAATCTGATATAAATAAACTCAATAAATACAAAACATCATTAGTCGGTATACAGAAACAAATCACAGACAAACACAGCGGTGATACTAATTCGTATGCTATTCAAAAAATTACGGAAGATAAAACTAGAGAAGTTTTTGCGGCTTACCAAGCTCAGTATTCTGGTCTTACTGATGCAGAAATAAGAGATAGTAAGACTGATATTGGTAATGCTTATAGAAAAGATTTAGCAGCTCACTTAAAAACTGTTAATGAAGAAGCCGCCGAATACGCTACTAATTTAAATAACGCTTTTACGGCTGCTGCTAGTATGAGTACTTCAGCAGAAATAACAGAAACTTTAGAAAAAGTAACTCCTTATTCTAAGGGTATTGTTTCTAAAGCATGGAACATGGGTTCTTCTTTGTTTCGTGGGGAGCCTATGCTTGGCGGCCCTTCTAAAGCTCGTAAAGAAGAGAGTTTACTTAAGGCACGTGAGATCCTTGACTTTACTACAGAAGAAGTAGAAACCTTAACTACTATTCTTGAAGCAGGCGCATCAAATCGCGCCTTTGAAGAGTCGCTAATAACAAAGTCTCTTAAACAGGATATAAAAAATAGAACAGAATATTTTGACTTCTTAGATAATGAGTCACTATCTGAAGATGTTGCGGCTGGTAAATACAGTAATAATTTCAATATAACTTTTAATAGCTTAATTAAAAATGGTACTACACCTACCTATAGAGAAGTTCGCAATAAAATGCAAGATAAATATGGCATTAATGCTGTTATGTCAGGCGATGATATTAAAAACATACAAGATAAACTAGCTGCAACTAATTCTGAAATGGCCGCTACTAAAAAGAAATTTATAGTGGATGTTTATAACTCTACTGCATCAACGCAAATTGATAGCATAGAAGAAGTGTCTTCTAGAATATTAAAACTACCTGCATATAAAGAGGCTGAAGCTCAATGGGACTTAATAAATAGGGCGGCAACCAGAATGGCAGCTGATAGTGTTTTTAATGAATATGAAAGGTTAACTCCGCAGGAAAGAGAGGCCTATGTAGCAAACACCTCTAGAGAAGCTCAGATAGAAATGGTAGAAAAAAGAACTGTGTTCATTATTCAAAACTCATTAGAAACAAAAGCAGAGACAGAAACTAACCTTTTTAGCTCTGATGTTACTACAAATAAATTTACAGGATTTTTAAAGTTTGACAAAGAGGCATTTGATGCTTCTAAGCAAGGTCAGCCAGCAACTACACCGCCTTCTACTACGACTGAACTGTTACCTTTTTCATCAGTAGAAGATATTTTAAAAGAAAAATATCTTGAAGACCCAGACGCCTTTTTTCCTAAAGTAGTGGCTACGATGAGACAAGATAATAAGGTTGCTATACCTGATGATGATACGTTGTTATTAATGGCAAGAAAGTGGAAATCAGGGATTAACGAAATGCCGTCTGAACCTGCATCCACTGTTGGAAGAGAGGTAGGAGCTGCTGCAATACCACAGGTTCTAAGCACTTTAAAAGATTTATTACCGGGAGTTAGCAGTCTTTCACTAGGACAGACGCCATCTGAATTTTCAAGTCAAAATAAAAAACTAGCAAAAGTTACAGGTACGCCTCCGTCAATGACAGCAACTACAGACAGAGCAGGGCAGCAGCAGCTTTTAGAAAACATAAGACCTAGAGGTGTAGAAACTACAATCGAGCCTGAGCCTAGAGAGCGGGAGCGTTCCTTGCTAGAGCTGCCTGTAGAACCGAAAGAAACTCCACTTACGGTAGACACAAAAGATAGAAAAGCTGAGCCTGTTAATGAAGAAATTACTATGGCTTTAGCAGGTACTGATGCTCCAGACGTTGATAAAGTTAAAGAGTATTTAGATAAAACAAAAACAAAAGTAACCGAAGATGTACTTAGTGATTTAATTAAAACGTCACAATATGATCCTGATGTAATTGAATTACTACGTGAAAGATATAACTACGTGCCAAAAGGTTTAAGTTTACGTGGATATCCGCAATTTAATCCTGCTGGTTCTATTGAAGATAAAGTTAAATTTATGCTTTCTTTAGGCAGAGGAAAAACTGAAGATTTTATGATTGATTTACAGCGATCTAAAATAATGAGTGAGGATGATTTAAAACTTATGACAGAATCTTATCTTAACAGATTAAAACAGGGTAATACTTAATATGGAAAATATTAACGCTCTTACAGAAGATCCTTTGAAAACTCCAGAAGATGTTCCGCTTACTATTGAGCCTATAGAGACTAAAGAGAAAGAATTCGATACTAGAAGTTTTTTAGATAAACTATATGCTGATGCTGCTGAATCTGTTGCTGTAGCAAAAGCTGTGGCTGTTGAAGAAACTCCCACAGATAGACAGATTGCATATGGTATTGCTCAAGAAACTACTTTAATTGGTAATGCTCTTAGGTATGGACAAGCTTTAGTTGATTCGTATACCTATGATGCTTCTTTTGCTGATGCGTTAAAAGTGGGAGAATACGAAAGGCAGACAGGCATAGCTAAAGAGTTTCCTGAGTATAAGTATCTAACTGAAGAAGAAGAATCAATGACAATGTTGGGTGGTAGATTAGGTGTTGCTTTAGTAGACCCTGCTACTATACTTGTACCGTGGATAAAAATTGCTAAAGCGGGGAAGGTTTCTTCTGTAGCTATAAACGCCTCTATTGCAGCTGTAGATTCTGCTACTCGCGATAAGCTTATTCATGGTGAAGTTAATCTTGTTAATTTAGGTGCTAGTACTGTATTAGGGGGTCTTGGTGGTTTAGCATCAGCAGCTATCTATGGTAAAAAAGGAGCTGACTCTTTAGCAGAAATTGCTGAAGATACAGAAGCTATTGCTAGAGTACCTGTAGTAAGTGATGAAATAACACCTACTATTTTAACAGAGTCAGAAGTTGTGACTATTGCAGAGTCGGCACAAAATCTCTTCACTCACAGTGATATAATTAAACTTATACCAGAGGTTTCGGCTACAGGTACAAATCTTACTTTAAGAGCTGAACCTATAAATCAGATGAAAGCTATACTTACTGATATGCGGGCATTACTTAAGGCAGCTGATCGTAAAAAAATAATTTCTTCTTTACAAAAAGAAGAGTATAAAAAACTAGAAATATTAACAGATCCTACAAGTAAATTGGCAAAGAGTTCGGAAGAAAAACTGTTAACTGAGGCTGATACTTTAGCTGCGAGATTAAAAATACTTAGAGAAGCACCTAAAAGACCAACTCCTTCTTATAAAAATGATATTAAAATTCAAATTAAAGCTTTAGAAGATAAAATAGAAGAGGCTACTACTAAATTATATAGTAATCATATAGATAAAGCCACTGCTTCAGCAGATATGGCAGTTGATATCGCAGAGGATTTAGCAGCCAAAGGTAAACTTACTGATAACATATTAGCTGGTTTAATTTCGGAGGCTACTAGACCGCTTATCGGCGGTGTTGGTGGTTTTGCAACAGGAGCTACATTAGGTGATGACGACGATGATGCTATGCTGGCAACTCTAGTCGGTCTGGGGGTAGGTGCTGGAGTACTATCTAAAAGATTAAATAAATTAAAAATAACTGGCTTTGATTTAGAAAATGTTAAAATGACAGTGGCTGAAACTGGTCGCAATTCTTTGCTGGCGACTACAAAAATATTATCTGCTGGTACAACAGCCACTAAGCTAGATGCTTATGGAGGCTGGGCAAAGATTATAGGTAATTTATTATTACAAAAACCGGGAGCCGCTACTAATGCCGTAGAAACCACATACGCTTCTGATGTTTCTAAATACATGAATAAAGTTGTTAATGTTTTTGGTGATTCGTATAACAACAAATCTGTTAAAGAAGTAGTTACTGCTGTAACGCGAGGTTGGGTATCAGCCGACTCTTTAACTGTAGGTTATAAAGGTATAAATAACGGCTTGAAGAAGGGATTAACAGCTGAAGACATTGATGAAGTACGTAGGATAGCCCCTGCTATTACAGCAGAACAAAATATACTTAAGCAAAGTATGCGGGATGCCGGTATTAATTTTAGTGACATTGATAACTACGGTATGGCACAGCTTTGGAACTTTAAAAATATTATGAAAGGAGGTATTGACAAGTTTCAGGAGGATGCTATTCAGGCTTTTACTATACAAGATCAAAATAGGGTAGCGGCTGGTGTGTTAGAAACAATGACAAGCCCAAAAGCTCTCGAAGAAAAAGCTATAGATTTTGTTAATAAGATACGAGGTATAAAGACAAAAGCTGACGAAGACAGTATAGTTCATAGAGGAGTATTTAACAAAGATGGTTCTTTTATTCCTCTTACCGATCATTTTGAAAGGAAGCGGGTAATCACTGATGTAGAAGCTACTAGCTTCATGGCTCAAAAAGGCTGGTTGACTCTAGACCCTATTGAAATATCAGCTAAGTATGCTGATAAAAGTATTAAGGTAAGGAACTTTGCTAATGTTTTTGGGGCTAAGGGTGAGCTTATTACTAGGGCTTTTTCTGATATTGAAAAGACTCTTGGGGGTAAGGGTAAGACGGGTGCAGAGATTGCTTTTAAAAAGAAATATGAGGATCAACTTAAAAGCTCTTTAAACGCTTTCTGGGGTGTACATGGCTCAGCGGATAAGTACGGTAAGTTAGGTTCTGTAATAGGGGCTACATTCACCACGTTAGCTAATGTTACCTACTTGCCCAGAGTAGTAGTATCATCTCTTGGTGATTTAATACAGCCAATACAAAATAGTGGTGTATTCAGTGCTATTAAATCTTCTAAATCTATTGTTCCCGGCGTAAAGAGTTTTGCCTCTAGAGCAGGTTTTCAGTACGACAAATCTTGGGAAAGAGAATTACAGGCTGTACAGACACAAGGAGCTGATCCACTCAGTACTATACACAACAACCTAGCTACTATAAACAAAAGATTTTTCCAAGCGGTATTGCTATCTACACTTACTAAAGCTGCTCGAACATTCGCATATGATGCAGGTATTTATAGAACTTTTGATATAGCCAAGAAAATTGAAAAGTCTAAAGGTAGAATATCTAAAAGCCTTCAAACAGAAATGAACGGTCTTGGTATAGATAAAGATCAGTTGTCGGTTATTTCAAAATTTAAAAATGCAGAAGAAGCTTTTTCTGATGAAAACGCTAATGTCTTTTTAGACATGGCGGGACGTAGAAGTGCTGATAGAGATGCTATTGTACCTATAGTAGGTAATCGATTACTTTTTACACAGTCTAACGATCCTTTTGTTAAAGCTACTGGTCAGTTCCTGTCTTGGGCGCAGGCGAAATCAGCACAAAGTAATTACTTAATAGAGCGTTTAGAAGACGGTGATGCAAAGCAGGCTGTTAGAATGTTAACTGGTGCTGTTGTCTACGCAGGTGTAGGATGGCTTAAAGAGTGGTCAAAGCCTAACTACGATGAGTATAACCCGGACAACTTAGAGCCTGTTAGCGTTAAAGGTATTCAGCGTGGTTTGGCGATATCAGGTAACTTCTTACCGTGGCAAGTAGATAAAATAGTTAATACTCTTTCAACACCTGATTATAGGCCTGTAACCAGTAATATAGCCCCGGCACTTAATATAATTGATGATTTATGGAGAGCAACTAAAAGGGTATCTGAAGATCCAACACGTTTAAAAAACTTACCTGTTATAAATGAGTTAACTAGCTACTACGAAAGAATGAATAGGGCTGCTGGTGGTGTGGTAAACGTGCCTCAAGCCCCTAAAGAGCCTGATCAACGTATAGATAAGATGACAGGTCTTCCTTATGATGTTCAAGCTGGTGATGCTTTTATAGATAACGAAGATCCTTTGAGGCGTCTAGGCTTTAAAGGCGGTGGTGTTGTTATAGATCCTTTGAAGCGTATGGGATTTGGTATAGGTGGAGCTGTTGTTAAGCTAGGTAAAACAGCCTTAAAATCTTTAGATGACGATGTTATTGCCCCTGTACTTACTGGGCCTTTAAAAACTACTGATGAACTTATTGAAGAAGGTAAGAAGCTATCTAACGATGTATTAAATAATCTAGACGAGGCTCTACTAGCTAACAGTGCTTCTAGAACAACGCAAAGAGCTAACACAGTAGGTACAGCCACTAAAGCATCTTCTTATTTGGATTCGTTAGGGGCTACAGGGCGGTCTTTGGATTACGGGGCAGGTAAAGGTTTAAATGCACAGACTAATAAAATAGATGATACTTTTGAGCCTTTCCCTGACGAAAGCTTTATACCTACATTTAAAAATCCTACAGAAGTACCTGAAAATACATATGGCAAAATTATAAGTACTAATGTTATTAACGTACTACCACCAGACCTTAGAAAAGAAGCTATTATGAATATAGGTAAAGCTTTAAAAGTTGGTGGCAAGGCTCTAATACAGACATGGGATGCTGGTGCGGCTAAAAAAGGTATGGCTTCTAAAAAAGCTAAAGTAGTTACAGAAGAGCCTTTAGCTTATACCACATCTACTGGCTCTTATCAGAAAGGTTTTACTATAGGCGAGCTTAAAAAGTATGTTGAAGACACATTAGGAAAATCTTTTGAGGTTTCGACTGTCCCTAATAAGCAGGGTATAAGTGGTGTTTCTGTAGTAATAAGTAAAAATACAGATGATGTTGAGATGTCTTCAAGTTCTTCTGCTATTTTTGGTTTCGGTAAAAAACCGAAGGCTCCTATGGTTGAAAAGACAGCCGAAGAGGTTGTTGTAGAACCAGTTGCTCCAAGCTTTGAAAAGGTAGCAGATGATTTAGTGCTTAACACAGAAGGTAAATCTTTAGCGGATGTCACTCGTTACGTTGGCTTTAAGGGTTTAGAGGCTGGTAAAGAAGACTATAAGATAATAGCCGATAAAGTAGCTAATCAATTAAACGCTTTAGAAAAAGAAGGCTTTTCTTTTGACTATCAAATAGCAAGACTTAAGAGTGGCTCTAGCACAGCATTAGAAAAACCAGCACCTACGGCGTTAGTTCGCGGAGGATCAGCCGGTGTAGCTAATTTCTCTGGTGTAGATAAAAAGGTATCTGTTTTTATAAATGACATAACCCCTAGAGATTCTTTAGCTAATGGTATGAATCCACAGACAATCTTACATGAATCTGTACACGCAGCCACAATGGCTAGTATACGGGTAGGTAACTTAGCATCTCAGAAAGGGACTAAACTACATAAAGATGTACAGGATCTATACTCTTTATTCAACTACGTGATTGGTGATTTTAATAAGAAAGCTAAAGATCCTACTAGTTTAAGTGAGTATGAAACTAAGCTTTTCAGGCGTATGAATAACTCTATGGCAAATGTAGATGAGATTGTAGCTTGGGGTTTAACTAACCCTGATATGCAGAAGTATTTAGAGACTATTAAATATGGTGATACTAATGCTTGGACGGCTTTTGTTCAAAGAATAAGAACCATGTTAGGCATGTCTGCACAGGAAGACACGGCGCTTTCTGAGTTGTTACGGGTTTCTGATGAACTTTTAAATGCAGATGTAAAGCAAGTAGCTTCTGTTGTGGAAAGCACTACTTCTAAAAGGGTCAAGAATAACGAGGGTGGTTTAGTTTTAAAATCATTAAAGAGGAAGACTAATAATGTATAAGTATTTTACTGCCGAAGAACTAGCCTGTCAACACTGTGGCGAAGAGGGCATGAACAAAGACTTCATGTCTAAGATAGAGTTTTTACGTGAAGCTTTGGGCTTTCCTTTTGTTGTTACCTCCGCTTATCGCTGTAAAGATCATCCTATTGAAGCTAAGAAAACAGCAGGGCCGGGCGCTCACTCATCAGGCAGGGCAATAGATATTGCTGTCAGAGGGGAACAGGCTCACAAGCTTCTTAAGAAAGCTTTTAGCATGGGTATAGGTGGTATAGGTGTTAATCAAAAAGGATCTAGTCGCTTCATACACCTAGATGATCTTGATAAGACTGATAATCATACACGCCCTTGGGTATGGAGCTACTAATATGGCTCTCTTAGACTCTCTCATAGGGCCAGTAACAGGCTTATTAGATAAGTTCATTGAGGATAAGGATCAGAAGAGTGCTTTGGCGCATGAAATTGCAACAATGTCACAGAAATATGCGCAGGAAAGTGCATTGGCTCAGATAGCAGTGAATAAGATTGAGGCTGCTAGTCCTTCTTTGTTTACATCTGGCTGGCGTCCTGCTATGGGGTGGGTATGCGTATTGGGTATGGCAGGTAACTTTCTTGTTATACCTTTTGCAAACTTTATAATAACTCTATCAATGGAGATTCCTATCACAGTACCTTTGATACCTTTAGATACAATGATGCCTGTACTACTAGGGATGCTTGGTCTTGGTGGGCTTAGGACATTTGAAAAGACAAGGAAATAGAATGACAGCTTTGGAGTTTATTAACACTGCTTGGCCTGTGGCTGTAGGGTTTGTAACACTGGTCATTGTACTTGCTAAAATGCACAACGATATAGAGACACTGAAAGAAAAAGTGCGTGTTATATTTGAACTATGGAACAAACGAGGAGATGATAAATAATGAAGAAAGATCCCAGACTTGATAGGGCAGGTGTGAGTGGTTTTAACAAACCTAAGAGAACTCCAGACCACCCTAAGAAGAGCCACGTAGTTGTAGCTAAGGAAGGCGATAAGGTCAAGACCATACGCTTCGGAGAACAAGGCGCATCAACAGCAGGTAAACCTAAAGCAGGTGAGTCTGAGGCGATGAAGAAGAAGAGAGCATCTTTTAAAGCTCGTCACGGTGAGAATATTAAGAAGGGTAAGATGTCAGCAGCTTACTGGGCTGACAGGGAGAAGTGGTAATGCGAGTCCCAAGCTATCTCGCTTTATGGGGCAGTCCTTATTACTTAACTGCTTTTAAATCTACACGTTGTGACTTACTAATCTTCTCCGACAATTCTATTATATATGAAGAATGATTCTCCATTAATTTTAGAATTGTAGGTAGAGTAGCTTTCTCTGCTTGTGCATTTGATAGATACCCTATTGCGTCTACGTTTAATCTTAACACAGTAACAATAGGTAGTTCTATATTCTGAGTTACGTATATATCTTCTGTTATCATTGTAAGGCCGCCAGTTCGTTTTCAAGATAGTTATGGAGTTTAGTAAATTTGATGCGACTCTCTCTTACAATCTTCCTGATGAGAAACGCATCTTCGTCCTTGAATATACTACTTATTTCATCGTAAGGCAACCCAGAAATTTCTGTTACTAGGTTACCTCTCGAATCAATTAGTATTCTAAATGATGCTAGATTAGCTTCAGATTTCACACATACCGCCAACACAAGCAAGCTCTTGGCTGCCTGTAGTCATGTCCTCAAACTCGAAAGCTGATAAAGCTTCCCAATCAAACTCAGGCATAGTCTTTAATACCTCAGAATATTTAGCTTCAGTACATTCAGTATAAGGAGCTTGGTCATAAGTATGATCACTATATGGTAGCAGACTGATGCCACTCATCATATCAAAATTCTTCCACATCCAGCTACATATATCAAAGAACTCATCGTCTTTATAATAAACTGTGATAGAAGGTTTATGTTCACACCAGCTGTCTTGGTAAATCTTCCAAAGCTTTAGTTGTTCTAAGGCACCCATGTCTGTAGTGTATATAGCGCCTTTAGGGGACTTTACAGGGAAGCTAAAGACAAGAGTAGTACCATGATATAGGTCTTGTTCAGTAGGCTTTAGATGGCTCCTATCGCCGTCTACAGAAGGCTTACGAGTTACCTTAGTAGAGTCTACTTCACAAGGGAAACCAGCCTGTAGCATGTACTGAGCCATAGGGTCTTTAGAATCTGCACGTACTGTCCTAATATAATAAGGACTGAAACGAGGATGAATACCACTAGCACTGTTAACAAGCTGTGAAACAGTACCGGAGGGTTTAACACAAGTAATAGCAGCAGCTTGGTTAATACCTAATCGTTTAGCCCACTTCTTGTTTGTCTCAACAGCTACTTCACGTAGAGTACTAAGCACCACATCAAGATCTTTACCTGAGTTAGTAATCTTAGCATCCATAATACCAGTGAGACTAACACCTAGCAGGGCTTCTTCCTCAGTATTCTTCTTCCAAATAGCACGAAGATAACGGAAGTCAGTCAGTGTAGCTTGTAAAGTTCCTAGAATAGCTGCAATGCGTACCTTCTCTTTTAAACTATCTAAGGTATCATCTGCACGTACAACTACTTCTGAAAGATTACAGAACTGATTAGGTCTGAGAATGATTTCACTACAGGGGTTAGTACCAAAGTCATAGTCAGCTTCACGGCGACCATTACGAGCTGCAATCTTCTGTGCTGCTACCCGGCTAAAGACTCCACGCTCACCAGACTTAGAATCGTACAAAGCTTTCATCTCATCCATGAAGAAATTAAATTCAGGCTTCTCAGTATAACAAGCACTGTTATTAGCTAAGGCTCTTTGACCTTGTTCTTCCCACCACTGACCACTCTTAGCGTTACGTAAGCGACCATCAGAAGGGTTAGACAAGCTGATCAAAGCACTACGCCTTACACCACCTACAACAATAACCTCTGCAATCTTACAACACAGGTCATGGCACTCAAGGCTATTAAGCTTACGACCTGCTGCTCTTTTAAAGATCTCAACAGTATATTGAAACAGATCTACTAAAGGCTGTGGGCCACTTGCACGACCGCCAAAGGTCTTAAGACGTTCTCCTGCTGCTCTGACCTTAGTAACATCCCAGCTTGGAACTTCGCCAGCATAGAGCATAGCAATAAGCTGACGCATAGCCTTAGCCCAGCCAATCTTACTGTCTGCTACATCAATAGTAGTATCAGTAGCATGAAGCTTCTCTGCAATCTCAGGAAGCTTAGCAATATACTGACGCTCTACGGAGAACCCTACACCTGTACCACACATAAGGATGTACATAAGCTCATCGAATGCTTTAGGGTGATCAATAGGCAGGTAGGAGCAGTTGAAACCTGCTACGTTGTCCCTGTCTAATGCTGGCCCTGCTGTCATAACACAGCGCATAGAAGGCATTACTTCTAGATTAACAATAGCGTCTGTGATCTTCTGCTTTTCTTCGTTACCAATCTTGTTGCCCCAATAGGCTACATAACGCTGGGCTGTTTCTTCCCATGTCTCACGCCTACTCTTATCATCTTGCCAACGAGCATAACGACTCGCTGCTATAAATTTACTGTAGTTATCCATTATCGTTTGTCTCCGTCACCTCTGATGGTGCCTCTCTCAAGGCGACCTGTTAATTTTTCTATATTATATATTGCAACTTCTTCTAGTTCAATACTGTTTTTCTTTAAAAGCACTGCAAGATTCCATAGTACATCACCTGCTTCAGCAATAACATCTTCTCTTACAATAGTTTTAACATCGCCACGTAGTAAAGGCTTTACAAAGATATCAACAAGCTCTGATGTTTCTATCATAAGACTTGCATAGGGGTAGAAAACATTATCATAACTTGCAAATGTTTCTGCCTTATCTTGATATTCATTGAAATTCATTTTTTAAAATCCTCTCATATTTAGCTTTAAGAAAGTCTTCATTCTTTTCTCTGTACTCTAGAAAAGTAATTAGCCCTTCCCCTTCTTCTGATCTCTCTGTACAGTTAAGAACGTACATAGTCCAGCAGTAATTTTTAAACTCTTCTTTATCCATAGGTTTATCTCTCAAGTATCTAAAAATCACAACATTTAAAAACATGACTATAAGCATAGGTGCTGCTATTAATGCAGCTATTCCTAGCACAATACCATTAAGATAGCTAAGCAGCTTATACAAGATTTTCATTTCAAAGCCTCTTCAGATTCTAACTTTCGCAGTTCTTTTTCTAAAGCCTTTTTAATATTCCTTTCTTTCTTAACGCCTTTAGACTTAACTTTTTTGTTATATCTACTGCGACGTTCTGCTTTAGTATCTAAATAGTTATTGTCCATCGCTCTCTAAAACCTTTCTTAGTTTTTTCTCGTACCATTCAGCTTTTGAAATATCCTCTATACCATTTTTATTAGGGTAACGCCATCTATATTTAAAAGAGTTGCCACGTAGATAACCTCTGAACTCTTCTGGAGTTAACATAGATTGCATAGCAACAATACATTCTACTTCCCCAGAATTGTAATGCTTAGGCTTAGCAACAACATCGTAAGTTATTAAATCTTCTACGGTGTTATCTATTAAATTACTTTTGTAACTAGCCTTCCACGCTGAGTCCCATTGTTCAGGTACGATGTCATTCAGCCTGTTCTTCTTCATACTCGCTTCTCCATGAGTCAGGTAATGTTTCTTCGGTATACCATCTAAAGTTATTATCTGTAGCCCATTCACCGTGGCTACGTTTTGTACCATCTTTCCTACGCTTAGCCTGTGGCATAGGGGCTGATGAGTTTGCAAATAAGAACACTAACTCTATGTCATCAGGCAAAGCTTTTCTAATCCATATGTACTTACTAAACTCAGCATAGTCCCAGAAGCGTCCCTTAGATTCTAATAAAATCTTCTTACGTTTTATCACACGTACAAAATCAGGGTGGTATACGTGATTTACTGTGTAAGGAACAGTGTCATCGTGGTGTATCCAATCCTTTAAGATAGTATTATGTAGGGTTTTTTCCCATTTTGAATCGTAGTCACTGGGTTTATCAGGATCTACTGGTCTAACTTTTCTAGGTTTTCTGCTCATTAGTGAATAGCGCCTTTCCGTTTAATGAGTTCTAATTCTAACAGTACGAGTAGCTGTTGTACAATCTCAATGGGTACTTCTCTCATTGTAGATTTCTCAACTACAAAGAAATTAGCAAGCATAAGTATCATATCTTCTGGTTGGTTTTCTACTATCATGATCTTTTAGTAGCTCTTATATACTCTGAAATTGTAGCAGCAGTTATATTTTCAATGAGTGTAAGTGGGTTGCGTTTAATAATCATCTTTATAATACGCGAAGAACCTTTCAAAGAATAAGGCATTGAGTAAGCTGTACCGTTTAAATAAGAGTAAGCGTTAGTCTTAGGTAGATTATTAACAGTAACCTTAGCAGCTTCTGTATCAGAGAGCATAGACTTCAGCCACTCTGTTGCAATAGCTTTTGATTGATTGTGAATTCTTTTAGCGACACGACCATTCATATATAAATTTCCTCAACTTTAGGTGTAGCAATTACCCTTGTAAAATATTTTAAACCTGTAGAATATTTAAAAGCTCTTAAGCCTTTACCGTTGTTAGCATCTGCCCAGCATTTGTTTTTAAAAGAACAATAGGTACAGCCTGAAGCTAATCGCTTGTTGCCTTTAACGCCATCAGCTATATCTTCATAGCATCTATCAGGAGGTGTTTCTTTTTTTATTGATACTCTAAGGTTATCTATGTGCTTACTAATGTTAGGCTTTGAGAAAGGCCCCGGTCTGAATAAAGCCAGCTCACCTGACTCTTTATTGATTGCTAAGAAACCACCATCCTCTGTACCTTCAGCAGTTTCATAAGCTGCTAACTGTGCGATATATCCGAAAGGGTCATCGTCAACTAACGAGCCAGTACTGAACTTTTTAAATGCAAAGTTAGATGCTGTTTTAATATCTACAACCTCACCATCTATCTTACAGTCCATGTGACCAACGATACCGTTAACAGTTACTTCTTTCTGTTGATCAGTTATCGCATGTCCTGACATCTTAATGAATAAGACTAACAACTCTTCTAGCAGATGTCCATACAGAAACTTAATCTGTGTAGCTTCATTTGGTATGTGCTTTGATTTATCTGCTAACGATACTCTAGACTCATACCACAGCTTCCTTGCCGGGTGTCCTATGTTAGACATTCTTAAACCAGTTGACTGCTTGTGCGGAGATGCCCAGCTTTTAACAGCCTTCTTTACACTCTCTCCGAAATCTTCTATATCTTTATCAGCTATCTTAAGAGCCTTACCCTTTGATAAGTTTGATAATGATTTATATATGTCAGTTACTAGAGTATCTAAGCTCAAGCTTGAGTTGTTTATTTTCTTCTTCGTCGTCATCTTGTATCTCGTCTGTGTGTTTAGTTAAAACATTAATTGCTTCTGATAGTAACACGTCAAACCACTCACCCGCTACACCTTTAGATATTTTTATAAGTTTATCGTGTATCTTTTTCTCTGCTGCTCGCCTGTCGGATGTGACAATGTAATGCTCTAGATAGTAGTCGCGTAGTGGACTTGATGTCTGGTAGCTATTTACTCTATCGTTAATGTCAGCAGCCATACCTACCTTGTACCACCCTTCCCATGCTGGGTTAGATAAGATGTAAACATAACCTTCCTTCGTTAGTGTGTACTTAGGAAGAGATGAGAAGGCAGCTTCTTGAAATGATTTATAGCGCCCTGATTTATGTAGGGTATGACTCTTAGAAACTTCCTTGCCATTCAAGTACATCCTCTTAGAATCACGTAGCTTTACAGCAGCCGGGTTATCTTTATAGTAATAAGGCTTACCTGTCTTAGGGTTAATCTCTTTCACGTTAGTGTGTTTCACTCCAGTTATCTCCTACCTTGTATTCCCCATCAAGTGGGCAATTAAGTTTAAGAACTTTACCAGCTTCGATGATAGCCTCTACACCTAGCTTACCTACTAGCTCAGCATGTTCAGCTATAACCTCGATCTGCCACTCATCATGTACATTAGCTACGAAGTGAGCATCTATATCTTTAATCTTATCAGCTAAGATAACCAATGCTTTCTTCATAGTGATGGCACCTGCTCCCTGTAGCAAAGAGTTAAGTGCTGCGTGTTCACTACGGATATAAATCTTACGACCATCTAAACTTTTTAAATGACCTTTTGATGCTGCTCTGCTAACTTTATCTTTAAGATGTGCAAATGATGGGAGATTATCAAAGAATGATTTTCTAAGGTCTGCTCCAGTT